>Ga0134126_10005957_pt1 | contig 15247 bp, 14 predicted proteins | sample KB31752_FD_96881 | JGI IMG/M metagenome (GOLD analysis project Ga0134126, IMG submission 96881) | Terrestrial soil microbial communities with excess Nitrogen fertilizer from Kellogg Biological Station, Michigan, USA - KB3-175-2 | ecosystem: Environmental > Terrestrial > Soil > Unclassified ...
CCCTTGAATTGCGGAAGCCGGTTCGCGAACCCCTGCCCATGCTGGGTCTGGGCGGAAGCGTGGGCACGGATGGCGAAGGCATCGAAGCGCCGGTTCTGGTTGTAAGCAGTTTCGAGGAACTGCGTCGGCACCAAAGCGACGCGCGTGGCAGGATCGTTGTGTTCAATGCGCCGTTCGTTGATTACGGCCAGACCGTGGCCTACCGCTTGGCCGGCGCCATTGAGGCCGCCAGGGCCGGCGCGGTCGCCAGCCTCACGCGCTCCATCACGCCGTTTTCACTGCGCACGCCGCACACGGGCATGATGACGTATAGCAATGGCGTGCCGGAGATACCACACGCAGCGATCAGCGTTGAAGATGCGGAACAATTGCAACGCTGGCAGAATCGTGGCATGGGCATTGTCGCCCACTTGAAAATGTCGGCGAAATTTCTGGAGGACGCGCGGTCGCGAAATGTGGTCGCAGAAATTGTCGGTCGCGAAAAGCCTGGAGAGATTGTGCTGATCAGTGGTCATCTCGATTCGTGGGACGTTGGCCAGGGCGCGCAAGATGATGGCGGCGGCTGTCTCGCGGCCTGGGAAGCGGTCCGGCTCATGCACAAGTTGGGGTTGCGCCCGCGCAGGACGGTGCGGGTGGTGCTTTGGACCAATGAAGAGAACGGACTGCGCGGCGCGAAGGCCTATGCGGAGAGACATCGCGGCGAGCTTGACGGTCATGTTCTGGCGATTGAGTCCGACAACGGAACATATCCGCCGACCGGATTCGCATTTTCGGGGACCGACCGTGGGATCTCCTTCGTCAGGCGTGTAGGTGCATATCTGGATCCGCTCCACGCCGGAAGCGTCGTGCCCGGGGGCGGGGGAGCAGATGTCGAACAGCTTTCTCCTTCTCGCGTCTCGGTTATGGAGTTGTCGGTCGAAAATTCCAAATACTTCTGGTTCCATCACACAGTCGCCGACACGACGGACAAGGTGAATCCGCACGATCTAGGTCAATGCGCCGCCGCGCTCGCGGTCATGGCTTATATTGTCGCCGACCTGCCAGAATCGCTGCCGCGCTGAGGTTCTACGGGCCGACTTCTCGAGCACCAGCTTTTCCACTTGACTCCTTTACTTTGTAATGCAAAGTAAACGGCATGGAATCGAACTGGGCAACAGAAAGTCTGCAGGTGATCCGGACATTGATGGAGCGGTCCGCAATTTACAGGCGTGCGCTTGCCCCGATGATGTTGTTGGCCGGCGGGCTGGGCGCCGTCGCCGCCATGGTCGGGTGGTTTGCAGGAATCGGGTCGCCTCGCGGATTTGCCGTCTATTGGCTGGTCGTATCGGTGTTTGCCTTGGCGGGCGCACTGTTTGTCGTCCGGCGGCAGGCCCTGATGGACGCCGAACCGGTCTGGTCCGCACCGACGCGACGCGTGGTGCAGGCATTGTTGCCGGCGTTCTTCGTCGGGCTCGTGTGTGGTCTTCTTGCAGCGTGGCCGGCCTGGCGCGAGCCACTTCACGTTTGGTGGCTGCCGCCGATCTGGATGGTGCTGTACGGCTGCGCCCTGCACTCCGCGGGATTCTTCATGCCCCGGGGGATCAAACTGTTTGGCTGGGGCTTTATCCTGTGTGGATGCCTGAGTCTGGCCGTTGTCAATGCCCGAGGCTACGCGGCCGGCATGCCCGATCTCGCGACCGCTCATTGGCTGATGGGCGCGACGTTCGGTGGGTTGCATCTGGCCTATGGCGTCTATCTTGGTTTCACTGAAACCAGGAAAAATGAAACGTGAACCCGGAACTTTTTTTGCAGATCGATCGTGTGATCCACGAAAAGGGACGGTTGGCCATCATGTCCCTCCTCGGCGCCTCCCCCCAATTGTCTTTCACCGAAATGCGTGACACATTGAACATGACAGACGGCAACATCACCGCGCACATCCGCACCTTGCAAGGGGCAGGATACGTGTCCGTCACCAAGGAATTCCAGAGCGGGCGGCCCCTGACCACGTTCGCGCTCACTGCGCGGGGCCGGAAGGCGTTCACGACCTACATCAACCTGCTTGAACAAATCGTCGGGCAGACGCGGCCCGGAAAATAATTTCTTTGAACATCAATGAACGTTCCTGGTCTTACACTTTGCACTACAAAGTCAAAGAATTGGAACTGTTGACCCGGCACCCTGACTCTCGCTCCGACCTTATATGAAAATAATCCGCGCAGAACACCTGGGAATGTGCTTCGGCGTACGCGACGCCATCGCCCTGGCGTTGCGACAGGCCGAAGAACAGCCTCTCACCGTTCTTGGTGATTTGGTGCATAACGAAACCGTGCTCGCGTCCCTTCGACAAAAGGGGATTCACCTCGAGCACCAACCGTCCGATGTGTCCACGCCCACGGTAATGATCACCGCCCACGGCGCCTCGGTGCGAATGATGAACCGTGTGCGCGAGCAGGGTCTGCAGGTGGTCGAAGCGACCTGTCCTCTCGTGCATTTCGCACACCGGGTTGTGGCGAAGCTGGTGAGGGAAGGCTGCCACCCGGTCATCATCGGAAGGCGTGATCATGTGGAGGTGCGTGGACTGACCGAAGACCTGGCCGAGTTCAACGTGGTGCTGAGCGAGGCCGACGTCTATGCGCTCAAAGAGCGCCCGCGTTTTGGCCTCGCGGCGCAAACCACGCAACCAATCGAACGCGTTCTTCAACTCGTGTCTCTGATTCGCCGGCGGTTTCCCTGCTCCGAGGTCCGCTTCGTTGACACTGTTTGCCAGCCAACCAAACAACGCCAGACGGCGGCCATCGAACTGGCGCAACAGAGCGACGTCGTCATTGTCATCGGCGGCGCGAACAGCAACAACACCCGCGAACTCGTCACGACGTGCGGCCGCCACTGCATGCGCGTGCATCACGTCCGGACCGCGGTGGACCTGCGCCCCGAATGGTTCGTGGGCGCGGAGACGGTCGGCATCACGGCGGGGACTTCCACACCGGACGGCTTGATTGATTCCGTCGAGAAAACAATCCGCAGGTTGGGTGATGATTCGGTGGAACGTCCTTCTTGCACACCAGCCGTAGAACTGGACGCGGCGTGAACCGGGTGCCTATGAACTACACGAAATGGATTGCGCACTTTGAGCACAACCGGCGCAACCGGCCCGAGCCAAACTGGTCTGCGCCGGTGGCCGTCTCGCCGGAGGTGCTTGCCGCTCTCCTGCCGTCGCTGGAACAGTTTCAGCTCGGCGACGGCGGCGGCCCGGCTTGTCTGATCGCCTTCAACGCAGAACGATTCCGCGGCAGCACGAGTGAAACGCGCATTCTCGTTGATCTCTGGTTCGCCGAGGAGCGCGAGCACGCGCGGTTGCTCGATTGCGCCGTGGACCGACTCGGTGGACGCCGCATCAATTCGCACTGGAGTTTCACGGCATTTTGCCTCTGCCGTCGCGTTCTCGGAGTGAGGTTCGAACTCCAAATCCTTCTCCTCACCGAACTTGTCAGCACGGCCTATTACCGCGTGTTGCGCCGTCATTCGCCTGACGCCCCGCTGGCCGATATGTGCGGCCTGATCTTACACGATGAAGCGGGCCACGTTGCCTTTCATCGCGACCGATTGGCGTCGAAAGGACGCTCTCCGCTCGGTCTGGGCGGGGCATGGTGGCAGGCGCAATTCTGGATCTGCGGCCATGCGGCGGCGACCGTGCTGTGGATAAGTCATGGCGCTTGCCTCAACGCGATCGGCGGTTCGCGCGCTGAATACTTTCAAGAGGTAAGATGTGAGTTGAGGCACTTCATCCTGTCGCTTTGCCGCGCCGTAGAGCCAGTGCTCCGTTCTCGTAACCTCCCTTATCAACCGCACAAACAGCTCGGCTCAACAAGCTGAACGGAAGCGACATGAACCCACTAAAACATTCCCTCGGGCTTGTCAGCACGGCCCTCCTCCTGCCCGCACTGTTCCTTTGCACGACAAACATCTTGCATGTCGGATTTGGAATCGAAACGCCAAACCGTTTGCTCGACGCGCTGTTGGCTCATACAGTATTCAAGCTGTTTTTATCGCCGGTCATCGTGTTGGGCGGACCGTTGGTGGTGTTTGCGTTGAACGCGTGGCAGACGTTTCACATTTCGGCAGACAATGTGAACGAGGAATTCGTCATCGCGCTCTCGGTGAAGCGGCTGTTCAGTCATCTGCTGTGCCTCGCGCTGGCCGGCGGTTTGATGTTGCTGCTGTTGGCTTATGCGTTCGTCGAGAATTTCAAAGTGATCGCCCGGTAAACTCAATCGAAATTTCCGGCAAACAATCAACAAAGGAGGATCAATATGAAAACTGCATGGTTCAAGCGCAGGGGTTGGTTTTACCTCCCGTCAACGGTGCAAGGGTTTGTTATTGTCGCGGCCGCGCTCGCGTTCTGCGCGAATGTGTTTTGGGCCGTGGATCGGAAGTCGCATTCGGTCAGCGACACGCTGTATGGCATTTATCCATTTTTTGTCTCCACTTTCTTCCTGCTGGATTGGGTCGCGAGGAGGACCAGCGATGAATCGAGATAGCGGGGAGTGCAGGCGCTGGCTCGTCGTCGCTCTCTACGCGGTCGCAATGGCGTGGGTCGAAGCCGCGGTGGTCTATTACCTGCGCACGCTGGTGAACCGCATCGATCCCTATCAACCCAATCCGTTGCCTATTGCCACCGGACTCGGCGAGGCTGAATTGGTTCGTGAATTCGCCACGATGGTCATGCTCTTCACTGTCGGCTGGCTCGCGGGTGCGACGTGGCGCAGTCGCGCTGGCTATTCATTCGTTGCCTTCGGCATCTGGGACATTTTTTACTACCTCTTCCTGCGGGTCATGACCGGCTGGCCGAAGTCGCTGCTCGATTGGGACATTCTTTTCCTGATTCCGTTGCCGTGGTGGGGACCGGTTTGGGCACCGATGGCTATCGCGCTGATGATGATTTTGTGGGGAACACTGGTTACGCAGTTTGAACGCTTACCCACCCCGATGTGTTCTAATTGGAAATCCCTTGTGCCCGGCGGTGCTGGCGTCGTGCTCGCGCTATTCGTGTTCATGGCCGACGCAATTCAGACCGCAGATCAAGGGACGGAAGCTTTGCGGGCCATGTTGCCGACCCGTTTTAACTGGCCGTTGTTCAGCGTTGCGCTCGTGCTGATGGCGCTGCCGCTGGCCGACCTCGCCTGGCAAACAAGGCTCGCGGGCCGCTCGCCCGTTGGCGAAACGACCTGAACCAGGTGAGCACCGCCAGCGCCAACCTGCAAGTCCGTCAGATTCCCGTGCTGCTTGGCGGTGATCCGAATTCCCTCAAGGATTGGGCGGGCCATTGGGAAGCTGGGCGCGTCCTTGGCTATGTCGCTGTCATCGTGGCCGGAGCGGGACTTTACGGTGCGGCGATGGGCTACTGGCGTTCTCCTGTTCAGGCCGGCTATAACCTGATCAAGTTTCCGTTGGTCATCCTGGCCACCACGCTGGGTAACGCGGTGCTCAATGGCATGCTTGCGCCGCTCCTGGGTCTCAACCTCCGCTTCCGCCAGTCGCTGATGCTCGTCCTGATGACTTTCACGATCGCGGCGGCGGTACTCGGCGCGTTCGCGCCTGTTGTCGCTTTCATCATTTGGAACACTCCATCGCTTGCCGGTCAGACGCAGATTCCGTGGGCGACCTACAACTTCGTTCAACTGACTCAGGTCGTCGTCATCGCCTTCGCGGGCCTGACTGCGAACGTGCGGTTGTCCCGGTTGCTGGTGGCCCTGAGCGGCAGCGAACGCGCTGCCCGTAAAGTTTTGTTCTCATGGCTTGCGGGCAATCTGTTTCTCGGTAGCCAACTCTGCTGGATTCTGCGTCCGTTCATCGGCTCGCCGGGATTGCCGGTTGAGTTCCTCCGTCCGAACGCCTTTGAAGGCAACTTCTACGAGACAGTTTTTCGCGCTATCGGTCATTTGCTCTCGTCCTGAACCAACGCAAACCCACTCAACGCTTATGAACGAACCCAACACCCCGCCACTTATTCCAGCACCCGCTCTGGCCGGTGTCCCGGCCAGCCAACCGCCTCTATCGCCACTCGATGCCGGTTCGGAGGACCTGGCGCCAATTCCGAACGTCGTGATCGCCATCGAGTCCATCCTGCGCCAGCCGCGTCGTGTCATACATCAAGTGCGCGGCCCGAATTCCGGTGCGTTGATCGCGGGAATGGTACTGGCCGCCGTGGTATGCAGCGCGGTTTATGGTGTGGTCGTTGGCACGTTCTCTGGCGGCGTTCAGCTCTGGGCCGCGCCCGCCAAAGTCGCCGCCGGCCTGTTGCTCTCGGCGCTGATCTGTCTGCCGAGCCTTTACATCTTCGCCTGCCTGAGTGGTTCGAGCGCGCGTTTGACGGAAGTGGTTGGACTCGTGGCCGGGCTGACGATGCTGATGACGATTCTGCTGATTGGCTTTGCGCCCGTAGCGTGGGTTTTCTCGCAGTCCACCCAGTCCGTCGTCGCCATGGGCGCGTTGCACCTCGCCTTCTGGTTCATCTCAACTTACTTCGGATTGCGCTTCCTCAATGCGGGTTTCAACGCGTGCCAGGGCCGATCCACCGGCGGTATCAGAGTCTGGATGTCCATCTTCATCCTCGTGATGCTGCAAATGACCACGGCCGTTCGCCCGCTGATCGGCAAGGCGGATACACTGCTGCCTGTGGAGAAGAAATTCTTCGTCAGCCACTGGATGGATTGCCTGAAACAAACCTATGACTCGGAAGCAAACCGGGGAACTGCGCAAGCGCGTTAAGTTGCTGACCTGGCTATTCATCATTGGCCTGGTGCTCAGCGGCGCGACCGCCGTTCCTCTTGAATGGGAACTCGACGCCAGCGCCCGCGTCCTCGGCGTCGCTGACGTTTCGAGCGAACAAGCGACAACCGGTTTGACGAAATGGATCGTAAAATTGCGCGAGGCTTTGCACGAGACCAACACGAAATATCCTTTCATCGCTTACGGCTTCGACTGGCTCGCGTTCGGCCATTTCGCCATCGCCATAGCATTCATCGGCGCGTTGCGCGACCCGGCGCGAAACATCTGGCTGTTTCAGTTCGGAATGATTGCCTGCGTGCTGGTGATCCCGTATGCGCTCGTTTTCGGCGCAATTCGCGGCATCCCGATTTACTGGCGGTTGATTGATTGCTCGTTCGGTGTGTTTGGATTCGTTCCACTATGGCTATGTCATCGCTGGTCAAAGGAACTCAACACCTCGTCAAGCTCCGCCGGGCAAGACCCGCTCAATTCCATTTCTTGAACATGAAACCAGCCGCTTCTCTTCGCCAGAGTGCTCTGATCTTCCTCTCACTGGCTCTCGCTTCCGGTGTGGGTGTCGCACTGGTCCTCGCGCGGTTTGCCGTGTCGCACCAGCCGGCGTACTTCAATCTCGTCTGGAACTTGTTTTTGGCCTGGCTGCCGCTCGGCTTCGCTTTTGTGGCCGGCGCCTTCCGCCCGCCGCGCGGTCGATTTGTGCTCTGGGCTTTCTTATGGCTGCTGTTCCTGCCGAACTCACCTTATCTTGTGACCGACCTCGTCCACCTCAAGCCGCGCCCGCCGGTGCCGCTCTGGTTTGACATCCTGCTCGTCCAGTCCTTCGTGCTGACAGGATTGCTGTTGGGATTTCTCTCGCTTCATTTGATGCATCGGCGCGTCTCGCATTCCTTCGGTTGGCGGTCGGGCTGGCTGTTTACGCTAGTCGTACTCGGACTGACCGCGTTCGGAATTTACCTCGGCCGGTTCGAACGGTGGAACAGTTGGGATTTGTTTCTTAGGCCAATTGGGCTCCTAAGCAACGTTGCCGACGTGCTACTTCACCCGCGCACCCACAAAGCCGCTGTTGTGTTTTCTTTCCTTTGCGCGGTACTCCTCTTTGTTTCTTATTTTGCTTTGTATGTGGTGACGGCGCTGGATCGCTTGGGATGGTCGATGTCGCCGAAAGTAACCGCACAGGGACTCCAAGCGAACTTGGATGAATTGCGATTGAAACGTGGGCTGCAATCAGATTAAAAAACATCTGCTTGGATCGGCTGTGCCTTTGCTTGCGTTGAGAACTTACAGTTCACACCAAACGTTAAGGAAGTGCGGTGCCAATGGAAGATCGTCGAAGACATTGTTCTCACCCAGCAGCACATTCTAATCTGCTTGAACAAACTCCAAGCTTTTGTCGTGCCGAGCCGTGCTTTCGAAAAAGAGGAGGACTATCGTAAGTTTGTCCAAGAGTTACAGGTCCGCTCAAAACGAGACAATTGAGCAACGCAGTGCGGTCAATGCCTCCGCAAAATCAGCCGATGGTCCACCCGCCGGGTCTGATGATATTCCAACGGCGGCAGATCGGTGAGCGTGGGCGATTCGGTCTCGCGCAGAATCGCCTTTGCCGTTTTCTGCAGTGCGCGCCAGCGCGGCCAGTCGAGGTCGGGCGCATGAGCGATCTGACGCAGCAAACTCCGCCATTCGATGATGACACGATCAATGTCTCCTGCGCCGAGCAATTCCGTCACCCAACCATGTTTGCTCAACGGATTTTTGTGGATGCCGGAAACGACCTGCTCCGCGCCAGAACCGTATTTGGGCGGCACGCCGTTCTCCAGATAGCCGGGAATGGATTGCAAACCGAAACGTTCCTGGCAGGCCATGGCCAGTCGTCCCGCCCAACGATTCTCCTCGCCACAAAAACGGAATCCGGCATCCAGGTTCGCCACGTCATAAATCAGTTCGTCGAGCGGGTAGCCATCGTCTTCGAGCGCGGCGGCGATGGCCAGCCCGTCGCCCTGCTGGAAAAAGCTTACGATCTGGCCGCGTCGCGTCGGCGTGCCGGCTTCGTTCACCAGACCGAGGCGTCGCCAGAGCAACGCCGTGCCGGTCGCAGCCGAAAGCCCGCGGCACGTCGGCACGAGAGAACATTGCGCGCAATCGGGCGGCAGCACTTCGCGCTCAGGCGGTCTCCAGAGCGCGACACCGTGCTGATCCACCGGAACGCGCAGGGTCAATTCCGAGAGGCTGACCCGCGCGACAATTCTGTGCGCCTCAGAAGCGAATCGCACGACCGCCGTTTTTTGCTCCGCCAGTTTCTTTTCAACGAGCGGCGCGATTTTCTGTTCCCACACGCCGGACGGTGCCTGGCGGCCGCTCCAACCGGTCAGACGCCGAATCCATTTGGCGATAATGACGCGGTCATCGTTGAGCTTCTCGGCGACGGTGATGGCGCGTCCGTAAATCCTTCCCTCGTTCGTTTCGGACAAAACGCACAGCGCGCCGGTGCCGATTTTTTCCAGCGCGACTGGTTCCGAAAGTATCGAGCGCCACTTCAGTCTTTGAAGATCGGATTCAAAACCATGCTTTGAGTCACGTTCGCCCTCACCCTCGGGAGAGGGAGAGGTTTTAGGCGTCATCGGCGGAATCAAGCGCGGCGGTTGTCGGAACGCGTCCGACGTTTCTACGGGGAGTGCAGTCGCTGTCCCCTCTCCCCGTGGGAGAGGGTCAGGGTGAGGGCAATTCAGAATTACAATGTCCCGCAGCGATTTTTCAACCGGCTTCGGATACGGCTCCCATTCGCCGCGGCTGTTGAGCATCTCGCGGAAACGATGGCGCACGCGCCGCGCGCGCTCGGCGTCGGTCTTCAAACCGCAGGGCGCGTCGGGATGGTTCATGGATTGTTCAACGCCGAGGACAATCGGTTTCGTCGTGAACAGTCGTTCCTGCACCCGCACGGCTTCGGCGAACGGGTTGTCCTCGCGCCCGGCCGCGGCATTCATCAAGCCCAGCAGCGCGCTCCAGTCCACCATGCCGCTGCGGGCAAGCTGACACGGATAACCGTCGCGCATCCGGATTTCATTGGCGGAGACCAGCACAAAACCCATTTCGTCGATGCCGCGACGGCCGGCGCGGCCGAACATTTGCAGAATTTCATCCGCCTTGAGCGGCTGCTCGACGTGGTCCCGCCGATACGATTCGCCCGCCAGCGCAACACTGCGCAACGAAAAGTTGATGCCAGCGGCGAGGCCCATAGTGGCGACGACGACCCGCAGTTGTCCGGCCTTGGCGAGCGGTTCGATGACGCCGGCGCGCGCGCCATAGTTCAGGCCACTGTGATGATACGCAATGCGGCTCTTGAGCATTTTCGCGAGATGTTCGCCCACGAGCAGCTTTTGTTCGTGACCGAGTTGAAGCGGATTCGGCGTCGGTAGTTGACGCGCCAGCTCGGCGGCAAGCGATTCGGTGGCCTGGCGGCGCGGAGCGAAGATCAGGATCGGACCGAGGTCTTCCGCCAGCGCTTTGACGACCAGGCGCGGCCAGTAACCCCGAATCTCGCTGGGCACGTGAAAATTCAAATTGTTGGCATGAACCTCCTCAAGCGGCACCGGACGTTGCTCGTGTTTGACCAGGATGGCTTCGCGCCCAAGCCGGCGAAGCCATTTCACCAAATCGTACGGATTAGAAACGCTGCCGCTCAGCAGGAGCAGTTGCGTTTTCGGCGGCGCGAGCGCGATGGCCAGCTCGTAATTCAGGCCGCGGTCGGGATCGCCAAGCATTTGATACTCGTCCACGACGAGCAACGCCGGGCCGTCGCCTTCGATGAGCCGGCGCTTCTGCGTTTCGAGTGTGGCGACGAGGATCGGCGCATGAAGATTCTCCGCAAGGTCGCCGGTGGCGATGCCGACATCCCAGCCGCGCGCGCGCCATTCAGCGAGCTTGTCATTCGCCAGCGCGCGGGTCGGCACCGTGTAAATGGCCTGGCCGTGGTTTTTCCCGTGGTTCGACCACAACTCGAAAATTAATGTCTTGCCCGCGCCGGTGGGAGCCTGGACGACGACGTCCTTGCCCTCGCGCAAGGCGGTCACGGCCTGCTGTTGCCAGAGATCGGGAACGACCACCTGGTTCAAGGCAGGCAAACCGTCGAGCTTTTCAGAGAACGTCGGCACGCGGGGAAGATAGCCGAAGACGGGAAATGTGAAACCGGGAAATATGCCGAGGTCAAACTTGAATGTCGCCGACACGACAATTTAACCTGACGCAACCCCAGACCTCGAACTGTATCACTGGGTCGCTGCCTTAAAGAATTGCGAATTAAGACCGCCTGTTGCGGTATTTGTAAATTGTAGCGTGCCGGCCGGATTCGGCACGGTGTCGATGGGGAGCCAGTAAAAAAGATCTGACGAACCGTAGATCGTCACGGCTTTTCCGGCCTGTCCGCTGATGTTCAGCAACACCGCGCCGTTCGTGGGCGCGGTGATGGAGTCGATGTTCAGGGGCTTGCACAGACCCATGGCATCAGAGGCAAACAGCGAGCGGACCTGATCGCCATCAACGGCGGCGTTGAAGAACATGATTTCATCCACCAGGCCGTTGAAGGCGTATCCCGGGAACGCGCAAATCGCCGTATAGCCATCCGTGGCAGAAGGCGGATTTGGATTTCCTGTTGCGGCCGAGAACACGAGCGCCCCGTTTTTGTAAAGTTTCAGGACGCCGTTTTCGCGGACCAACGCAATATGATTCCACGCGTTTTGGTCGAGTGCGACGCCGGTTGTCACGTAGCCCACTCCTGCAAACACAATCACCAGGTTGCCGACTTCCGGGCAAAGACTGCTGACTGTCGAGCAAAGCCCCTGTTCGGGAATGATGAGGCCGTAACCACTGTTGGCCTCATTGCCGTTAAACAAGAGAGTCTGCTTCTCCTTGCCCGCGGTGCCGACAGGCCCTTTCCAGTAAACCCATGCGGCCATTGACCAGTTGTCAACCGCCGTGGTCGCGACGGAGTTCGCGCTGACGCATCCATCCGCACCGTTCAGGCTGAAAGCCTGGCCGACCTTTCCCGGAGCGAAGGTAACACCGCCAATCATGGTCCAATTCTTTTTACCGACAATATCAAAAGCATTGTCGTCACCGGGCCACCAGGCAACCAAACCGGGTGGGGCAGAGACGCAGACCGTCGGCGCACTGACCGTCACGCTGATTGGCGCTGACATTGTCGTCGCCCCGAAATTGTCGGTCGCCTTGGCCGTCAGCGTGTAAGAGCCTGCCGGAACATCATTCCAGACGAAGCTAAACGGGCTTGCCATCGTCGCGCCGATCGCGTTCGTGCCCTCGAAGAAATCAACCCTGGCCACAGTTCCATCCATATCGTTCGCAGACGCAATGAGAGAGACGGTTGCCGGCGCCGAAAACGGCGTTCCGTTCGTCGAAGCGGCAAGGCTGATGGTCGGCGGGTTGTTTACGGTGAGTATCGCTGGCTGGCTGGTGTTGGTCCCCGCGCTGTTGTTCAAGACGACGGTGTAGCTGCCGGCGTCGGCCGGCTGGACGTTGTTGCGTGTATAGGAGCTGGCAGTGGCGCCAGGGATATTCACCCCATTCAGTTTCCACTGGTACGTGGGAGCGGGATTCCCGCCGCCGACGACTGAAAAGGAGGCGTCCGTCCCGATATTGTTGGTCTCACTTTGAGGCTGGGTCGTGATGGTCGGTGGCACCAGAACCGTGAGGACGGCGGCCGCACTGGTCTGATTGCCGAAAGGGCTGCTGATTGAAGCTGTGTACGACGCGGCGTCGCCGGCTTGCACGCTACCAATGGAGTAAGTCGTGTTTGTCGCCGCCGATATGTCCACGCCATTTCGCTGCCATTGATAAGCCAGCGGCGCGGTGCCTGTTGCCGCAACACTGAATGAGACGCTGTTGCCCGCGGCGGTTGTCCGGCTTTGCGGTTGGGTCGTTATGGAAGGCGGATAGCCAACCGTCAACACGGCTGTTGCACTGGTGAGGCTACCGCCCGAGTTGCTCACAACGACTGTGTAGTTGGCTGAGTGAGTTGTCTGGGCATTGGAAATCTTGTAAGTGGAACCGGTCGCAAGTGGAATGTTCGCGCCGTTGAACCGCCACTGGTAGCTCAATGGCTGCGAACCGGACGCGACCACGGAAAGAGTGACCGTGCTGCCAACCGTAGCGTTCTGGCTTTGAGGTTGCGTGATGATCGTTGGAGACTCAACGTAGTAATAAAGGGCCTGGGCGCCGCTGATGTCGTCCGCGGCCAGGTTATCCAGGTCGGAGATCATGCTGTTCATTATCGCGGTAACGGTCTGGCCTGCCTGATCCGGGTGGTCAAGGCCAAGAACGTGGCCGAACTCGTGGAGCGCGACCCGGCGCAAGTCGCACAGCAATTGACCACTGGGAAATCTCAAGGGGCCGCGATATGAGTCCCATGAAATCCCGGTGTTAAAGGTGACATCCGCCTCGATCCTGTTGGTCCCGCTGTGCCACCCCGTGGTGACCGCCAGAACGCCGCTCCCGAAAGCCTGTCCATAGATCGTCGAGTTGAAGAAGGCCTGATTGACGCGGTCACCGTCCGAACCCACTCCTGGATTTTGAACGGAGGACACGAACTGAATCGTCCCGAGATAACCGTTCCATATCGTGAGAGCTTGCCCTGCCACCGTGTCCCACGAGCTGGTCCCGTCAATGAGCGTTCGTCCCGCACTGCCAAGTTTGAGAACCATCGTAACGTTCCCGTTTGGCCAGACGTACGGCGGACTGCCAATGAATGTGTAAGCGCGGGCCGGGGAAAGGGAACAGCCGTAAAAAAATGACGCGAAGAGGAACAGCGTTCTCCATGGCAGAATCCGGCTGGCGACTTTACCTGCTGAGTTGACGTGTCGTGATTGCACCTTTGTTGGTGGCGGAGTTTTCGACGCTTTCTATTGCGCCGGTTGTTTTGCGAAATGTGAGCGGACGCGATCCTTGAAATCTTCGACGGAGAGCGGTTCCGCGTTCAAAGGAATTGACGGCTTGACTCGTTTCGGCGCGAACTCAGCGCTTTCGCTAGCGCCGATTTCGTGAACGTCGCGCAGCGGTTTGCCGTCGTGCATCACAATGATGTCGCGGCCGGTCTTGTCGTCCTTCCGGACGTTGAACTTGCCATAAAACACGCCGACGAGCGGGCAGAACTGGACTCCATTACCTTCAACGAAAAGGAACACTCGTTCCCCGGCGTTGAACCTGGGAACTTCACCAACATCAAGCGTGGTTGCTCCCACCGTGCCGCCGAGAAACTGGAGTGTCACTGTCTTGCCAGCGTTCCCTTTCAGGACTTGCTCCGTCTCAAATTCGACCAGTGTGAATATGGCTCGATCCGCTCCAACGGATCGCCATTCTGAGCGAGAGCCGACCGCCTTTCCGACAAAAACCAGATCGGCCCGGTCCGCCATTTCCTCAAAAGTAGGCGGAATGACGGTCGTTGCCATTGCAGTGCTGAGAAAGAGCCATGCAACCGCGCTAAATATCGCGACCTTGAAACATGTGTGTTTTGCCATATTTGCTTTGGGACTACTGATGAGAACTGCGCGAAGCTGACCCCTCTTTACCCGACGACATTTTACGACCAGTAGTCTCGGACCTCCTAAAGCACCCGGCTTGCCATTAACACTTTTCGAGTTCGACCAAACGCCTGACCATAGCCACGCACCCACCTGTCAGAGAGCCCGGTCAGAGCTTTTTTCCGAGGCGATTGATTGTCGCGTAAACTTTGCCGCGCAGAGACGCGCCTTCCTTGGCGTTCAGATTGTATTGAACCTGCAACTGCATGACCGGTTTCAAATTCGGAATTTCCAAAAACACCGTGCGACCATCGGCGAGCAACTTCGCGGAACGGACTGCAACCTGGTCGTGACCTTCTTTGTCCGGGTTGGCGACAGACCAATCTTTCGAACCGTATTGCGCGGCGTAACGATAGTTCCATTGCTCGACATCGTAGCTGCCCGTGTCTTGCGCGGCTTCCTTGTCAAGCGGTTGGGTGAACGTGAGCGTCAGGCCGTTGCTCTGCGCGTGCCACGCGACCGGCACGTCGAGCGGTTTGCCTGTGTAACGAACGCGTTGGAGGTTGCCGTCCTTGAGCGCGCTGGTTTGCCAGCCGATGCTGCCGACCACGTAAAGATGCCCGTCGCGCGGATTGAACGCACCACGCATTGCGCCGGAGAGGAAGCGTCCGGGCAACGAGACGGTCGCGGCTTGGGGCGCGCCGTCCACCACGTCTCGCAGCACGAGCATCATCATACAACGACCCCAGGAGAAATGCAGAAAGTGTCCGCCGAGACTTCCCCAATGACCGTCGGGAATCCACACCTGGCTCCCGCTCGAATTGTCCACGCTATGCGGAATCCAGCAGAGCACCGGATCATACCCAAGCGGACGGTCCGTTGTGACTTTCGGACCACCGTAGCCGTAGTAGCCGCCGCGTTTCGCCTCGATGATCACGGACGACGGCGTCCATTCC
>Ga0134126_10005961_pt1 | contig 15243 bp, 12 predicted proteins | sample KB31752_FD_96881 | JGI IMG/M metagenome (GOLD analysis project Ga0134126, IMG submission 96881) | Terrestrial soil microbial communities with excess Nitrogen fertilizer from Kellogg Biological Station, Michigan, USA - KB3-175-2 | ecosystem: Environmental > Terrestrial > Soil > Unclassified ...
ACTGCATGCGCCTTCGCCGGGGAGACCGGGCCTGGTATCTCCGGTGCCGGGCCGCCCGGCGAGGCGGGCGCCTCGGCGATCAGCGTGCGGCCGTGGTGGATCCGGACCGAGCCCTCCTCATCCCGGTCGACGGTCATCGGCGTGGCAAGCGGAGGTGGCCGGCGCAGCGTGACCGTCGCCGGGCCGTTGAGGTACGCGGCGATCCGTCCGCAGACGTAGCCGCCGTTGCCGCTGCCCGGGGGGCCGCAGAAGCGTGACGGGATCACCAGTGAATCTGTCATGCCGGTGCGAGCGGTCCGTTCAGCGCCCGCCGTGCCCGGCATCGTGACGTGTGACATGTCTTGACGCTAAGACCGGCCCGCCGCAGGCGGCCATCGGGTGAACTACCGGAAATCCGGCTGCTTTCTCCCGGCAGCGCGCTCGTCCCCGGTGCCCACGTCGGGCGAACTACCGAGCCGCCCAGGTACTTGATCAGTCCATTATTCGCCTTGACGGTCTCGCCGCAGGGCCGAGGACTTGACGACGACTTTGGTGGGTATGCCCGACGCCGAAGCCCCGCGCCATTGGCCGGCCCGCGGTCGCGTATCTGTATCGGAGGCTGCAGTCATGACGGATGCGAGCGAGCAGGCGCCGAAGGTCCTCGATGTGCCGATCGGCCTGGATGTCTCGGGGATGCGGCGGGAGTTCGACAGCCTGGGGGATGTCGAGGTGCCGGCGGACCGGTACTGGGGGGCGCAGACCCAGCGGAGCCTGGAGCATTTCAACATCGGCAATGACCGGATGCCGAAGGAGGTGTACCACGCCTACGGATATGTGAAGAAGGCGGCGGCCGTGGTGAACACCCGCGCCGGGCGGCTGCCGGCGTGGAAGGGCGAGCTGATCGAGCGGGTCTGTGACGAGGTGATCAGCGGGGCGCTGGATGAGGAGTTCCCGCTGTATGTGTTCCAGACCGGTTCGGGCACCCAGTCGAACATGAACGTGAACGAGGTGATCTCCAACCGGTGCATCCAGCTGGTCGGCGGCACCCTCGGCTCCCAGGAACCGGTGCATCCCAACGACCACGTGAACATGGGGCAGTCGAGCAACGACACCTTCCCCACCGCGATGCACATCGCCGCCTACGCGATGGCCACCGGGCGGACGATCCCGGCTCTGCGGCGGCTCCGCGATGCCATCGAGCACCACGCCAGGCAATGGGCCGACGTCGTCAAGATCGGCCGCACCCATCTGGAGGACGCCACCCCGCTGACCGTCGGCCAGGAGTGGTCCGGCTACGCGGGCGCCCTCGATGATGCCATCGCCGAGGTCGAGCACGCCACCCACGGCCTGCTGAGGCTGGCCATGGGCGGCACGGCGGTCGGCACCGGGCTGAACGCACCGCCCGGGTTCGGTGAACAGGTGGCGGCGGAGATCGCGTCGATGACGGGCGCCCCGTTCGGGACCGCGGCCAACAAGTTCACCGCGCAGGGCACCCTGGATGCGATGGTCCGCGCGCACGGCGGGCTGCGGGCGGCGGCGGTCACCCTGTTCAAGATCGCCAACGACCTGCGGTGGCTCGGCTCCGGCCCGCGGACCGGGCTCGGCGAGCTGGTCTTCCCGGCCAACGAGCCGGGGTCCTCGATCATGCCGGGCAAGGTCAACCCGACCCAGGCCGAGGCCATGCTGATGGTCGCCATCCAGGTCATCGCCTCGGACGTGGCGGTCAGCATGGGCGGCGCCGAGGGCAACTTCGAACTCAACGCCTTCCGCCCGGTCCTGATCAGCAACTACCTGCACTCCGCGCTGATCATGGCCGACATGTGCGATCACTTCCGCGAGTTCATGGTTGAGGGCGCCAAGCTGAATAGGGCCAAGCTGACCGAGAACATCGAACGGTCGGTGATGATGGTCACCGCGCTGTCACCCATCATCGGGTACGACAAGGCCGCGGCCATTTCCTACTACGCCATCGACCGCGACCTGACCCTCAAACAGGCCGCCCTGGCCAACGGCGTCAGCGAGGAACTGTTCGACCGGGTTGTCGACCCGCTCGCCCTCACCCGCCCCGGCTCCGCCGACGTGCCGTCCGGCCCGGGAAAAGCCTGACATGACGTCCCCGACGGAACGGCAGGAGGACCGTGCCCGCGAACCGGTCGGCCGTGCGGCCCTGATCGCGTCGGTCGGCGGTCAGCGGGGCTGGGCCGACTGGGCCAACCCCCAGCACCGGTTGCGGCGGCTGCTGGCCGAGTTCATCGGCATGGCGGGGCTGACCTTCGTGCTGTCCGGGGGCGCGGCCATCCTGGTGCGCTACGGCGGCAGTCCGCTGCAACCCTGGCAGGCGGTGCTCGTGTTGTCGGTGGTCTCGGCGCTGTGGCTGGTGGTGGCCGTCTACTTCCTCGGCGACATCTCCGCCCACTTCAACCCGGCGACGACGCTGGCGTTCGCGTTGCGCCGCGACATGGGCTGGGTCATGGCCGGTGCCTATTGGATCGTGCAGTTCGTGGCCGCCGCTTGTGGATCGCTGCTGGCCCGTGCGTTCTTCGGCCCCGCGGGGAACCTCGCCGCCACCATGCCCAAGCCCGGCCAGTCCTGGCAGGCGGCCGCCTTCGAGATGATCATCACCTTCGGGCTGGTGCTGATGGTCCTGAACATGGCCAACGGGCCGAAGCTCAACGGGCCGTTCGTGCCGCTGGCCGTCGGCGCGTACATCCTGGCCTGGGGCACCATGGGCGGGCCCTACGACGGCGCGTCCATGAACCCCGCCCGGAGCTTCGGGCCCGACCTCGCGCTCGGGAACCTGTCCACGTGGTGGGTCTACCTCGTCGGGCCGGTAGCCGGCGCCATCATCGCGGTCGGCGTGGCGTACGTACTGCGCGGGCCGGCCAGAGCCCAGGAAGCCGGGGCTGCGGTGGGAACACCCCTCGACCGCGGCGCCTGATCATCGGCGCTGCGCCAGGCCCGCGCCTGCTCAGACGGCGCGTACCGGGGCGTACCGGGGCTGCCACGTGGCCGCGTTCACGGCGTCGGCTGTGATGCCGGTCAGCCCGGCGACGCCGTCCCCGGCGGCTGTCTGGGCTACCGCCAGCGCGACCTGCGCCGAGGTGGTGCGGAGGTCGTCGATGGGCGGCAGGAGCGGCGCGCCTTGTGTGGTCGTGTCGGTGAGCCCGGCAACGGCCTGAGCGGCGGCGGTGATCATACGGTCGGTAATGTACCGGGCCCGGGACACCAGCGCGCCCAGACCGAGGCCGGGGAAGATCAGCGCATTGTTGGCCTGGCCGATCTGGTAGGTGACGCCGTGGTAGGTGACGGGACCGAACGGGCTCCCGGTGGCGATGAGGGCGCGCCCGCCGGTCCAGCTCACCAGGTCGGCTGGGGTCGCCTCGGACAGGCTGGTCGGGTTGGACATCGGCAGGATGACGGGCTGGTCCACGTGCGCGGCCATCTCCCGCACGATCTGCTCGGTGAAGGCGCCATGCACGGTAGAGGTGCCGATGAGGATGGTCGGGTGCACCTGGCCCACGACCTCGGCGAGACCGATGCCGCTGCCGGTTCCGTGTCCCGGCCAGTCACCGATCTCGTTGACGGGGCGGGCATACGGGAGCTGAAAGTCGCGCAGACCGGTCATGTCGTCGGTGAGCAGGCCCTGGCGGTCCAGGCACCAGAACCGTGCCCGTGCCGTGGCGCTGTCGAGCCCCTGGCTGGTCATGGCGTCGTAGAGCTGGTCGGCGATGCCGATACCCGCGGTGCCGGAGCCGAAGATGACGATGCGGTGCCCGGTCAGCGGGGTCTGGCTGGCGCGCGCGCCAGCCAGTACCGCGGCGAGGTTGACCGCGCCGGTGCCCTGCATGTCGTCGTTGAAGGTGAGTATGTGATCGCGGTACCGGTCCAGGATGCGCCGGGCGTTGCCAGGCCCGAAATCCTCCCAGTGCAGGAGCGCGCCGGGAAAGACCTTGAGCGCCGCGGTCACGTAGGCGTCGATAAAGGCGTCGTAGGGCTCCCGGGCGGGCCGCTTGTGCCGAACGCCCAGATACAGCGGGTCCTCCAGCAGCTCTTCCCGGTCCGTGCCGACGTCCAGCATCACCGGCAGGGTCCGTGCCGGGTCGATGCCGGCCGCGGCGGTATAGACGGCGAGCTTGCCGACCGCGATATCGATGCCCCCGACGCCCCAATCGCCGATACCGAGGATCGCCTGGGCATCGGTGGCGACGATGAGGTCCACCCCAGTGGCGGACAATCCTGAAGCGCGCAGGTTGGTCCCGATCTGTCCGGGCGCGTCGATGCTGAGGTAGACGCCGCGCGGGCGGCGGTACTGGTGGCTGTAACGCTGGATGGCTTCGCCGATCGTGGGTGTGTAGACAATCGGCAGTAGCTCGCTCAGGTGGTCGGTCAGTACCCGGTAATAGAGCACCTCGTTGCGGTCGTGCAGCGCGGTCAGGTAGGTGTTCTTGGCGAGTGCGCTGGGCTCCTGTGAGCACTGCCGGTAGGCGCGCTCGGCCTGCTGGTCCAAGGTCAGGACCCGGGACGGCAGCAGGCCGTTCAGCCCCAGCGCGGTGCGCTCCGGCTCGGTGAACGCGGTGCCCTTGTTCAGCCGGGAATCGCTGAGCACGCTATAACCCCGGGACCGGGTCTCCCATGCCCGCTCGACAGGGTTCCACCGTGTCACCGGCCGGGTATCCGAGCGCATTGCCTGATCTCCTCCGTGGTCGTGTGTTCATGATGGGATCAGTTGCTGGCCGCCGTCGATGTCGTACGTCGCGCCGGTGATCGCGGTGTTGGCCATGATGTGGACGGCGAGCGCGGCGATGTCGGCCGGGCCAACGGCTCCGCTCACGTTGGCAGCTCCGTCCCGGCCTGCTCCGCCACCATGTATGCCGCATACCAGTCCGGCCAGTTCTCATCGCGCTGCCCGGTGCGCCTCTCGTGCTCGCCATGCGCGGCCTCCGCCCGCCGAAGCGCCCCCGCCAGGTCCGCCGCCGAGGCGAATACGGTCTTCGTGTCGGCCATGCCGGCTCCTTTCCTGTTCTGCCAGTGGTGTGCGTCAGCACCTCCGGCCTGCCACGGACCGGGTTCTGACGTCCACCCTCACGCCACACACCGCCGGAGTCCACAATCCTCATTAGATTGCCCGGGAACCGGGACCGGCGGCCGTGGCGGACTCGCCGGCCGTTCCTGTGACTCAACCTTGAAGGAGGCCACAGCGTTAGGTAGGTAGATGGCCTGGCACGGATCAGGAGGTGAACGTGTCCTTCGAGGAATTCGTGCAGGCTTGCTCGCCGCGCCTGTTCAGGACCGCGTTGCTGCTGGCCGGGCAGGACCGGGCGGCGGCCGAGGATCTGCTGCAGTTGGCACTCGAACGGGCCTACCGTCACTGGGCACGTGTCTGCCGTTCGGGTGAGCCCGAACGGTATGTGCACCGGATCCTGGCGAATGCATCGAATGACCGGTGGCGGCAGGTGGCCCGGCGCCGGGAACGCCAGCTGAGCCCGGGTGATGCCGATCCGCTGGCCCCCGACCAGTCCGATGCCGTCGCGGAGCGTGATTTCCTGCTGCGGGCGCTCGCCGCACTGCCGCCACGGCAGCGCACCGTGCTGGTGCTGAGGTACTTCAACGACCTGCCCGAGGCCGAGATCGCCGATGCGCTCGGGTGCAGCGTGGGGACGGTGAAAAGCCAGGTCTCCCGCGGCCTGGCCCGGCTGCGCGATGTCGCCGAGCCCGGCGCAGAGGCCCCGGCAGGACAGATGCGGAGGCGTTCGCTGTCATGACTGATCTCGAGCGGCGGTTGCGGGCCGCGATGGAAGCGGCGGTAGCCAACCAGCAGCCGCCGGGAAACCTGATCCAGCAGGTCCGGCGGCGGCACCGGCGGCGCACGGCGCGGGTCGGCGTGGCCGGGGCCGCGGCGGCCGCCGTTGTTGCCGTCCTTGTCCCGGTGGGCATCGGGGCCTCCGGCCACGGCTCCGGCCCGGCAGGACCAGACGGGCCGGGGATCCGTCCGACCGTCTACGTCGCCTATCCAAACGTCGGCAAGGCCGGGACGATCACCCCGATCAGAGTCGCCACCAACAAGCCCGGCAAGCCGATCCACCTCCGCTTCAACGGTTTTGCCGTCGCCGCGCCGGACGGCAAGACCCTCTACGTGGCCACCGGCACCGCAGTTATCCCGATCAAGACGGCCACCAACAAGCCCGGGAAACCGATTCACCTCGGTACCGACCGCGCCTTCACGATCGACATCAACCCGAACGGCAAGACCGCCTACGTCGCTGGAATCTTCACCGACAAGATCACCCCGATCAACATCGCCACCAACACCCCCGGCAAGCCGATCGACATCCGCTTCGGCATCTTCCCCGCCCTGATCGCGTTCACCCCGGACGGGAAGACCGCCTACGTCAACACCCTCCACGACACGGTCACCCCGATCAACACGGCCACCGGCGCGCTCGGCAAGCCGATCCAGGTCGGCACGGGGTCCGACTCCTTCGCGATCACCCCGGATGGGAAGACCCTCTACGCCGCGGGCACGTACACGGTCACGCCGATCAGCACCGCCACCAACACCCCGGGCAACCCGATCCCCATCCGCCATCCCGCGAGCGACATCGCGATCACCCCGGACGGGAAGACCGCCTACATCGGCAGCCAGTTCGCGGTCACGCCGATCAGCACGGCCACCAACACACCCGGAAAGCCGATCCACATCGGCCGCCCCGTGTTGGAGATGGCGATTACCCCGGACGGGAAGACCCTCTACGTCGCCAACCCCGAAGGGCCCCCGGGCGCGGTCACGCCGATCAGCACCGCCACCAACACGGCCGGCACGCCGATCCGCATCGGAAACGCTCTCGTCATCGCGCTCACTCCGGACGGAAAGACCCTCTACGCCGCCGCCATCAACAAGGTCGTCCCGATCAGCACGGCCACCAACACGCCGGGCAAGCCCATCCGCCCCGTCAGCCCCGGGATTCCGCGCGAGATCGTGATCACGCCCTGAGCTGCCCGGCGGCACAAATGACAGGGCGGGTACCGCCCGGGGGATGGCAGTACCCGCCCTGGTCCACCGGCTACGGGCCGGCATATTCCTAACGGTCGCCGCGCTCGGCCTCGCGCTGGTGGTCGCGATGGCCATCCTGATCGCCGTGGCCGCCCCGGTCCCGGCCGCCTTGGTCGCGGTCGGCGCGGTCGCGGTCGCCCTGGTCCTGGTCGGCCCGGTCGCGGGCGTGCTCGCGCGCGTCACGCCCGCTCCATCCGGCGGTACTCGTGGAAGCCGTGTGGGTGCGAACGCTGTGGCGCGTCATGACGGTGGCGTCATCACTCCCACCGGAGCCGCCATGGCGCACGATCGTCGCACGCCCGGTGTGCTTGTCGACGGCGACAATGACACGCCCGTGCGGGGTAGCCAGCGTGACCTTCCACACCGCGCGGTCGTGCACATCGTCGGACTGGACCTCGATGGCCCGGCTGTGCGAAACCTTGGCCTCGGCGATCCGCACCGCCTGGGCCCTGGTGATGAGCTTGTTCATCGCGGCCGCGGCCGGCCGGGCAGCCTGGTGCGTCGTGGCGGCCTGGTGCGTCGTGCCAGAGGCCGCCGAGGCCAGGCCGGCCACCATGATGGCGGCGGCGGCCGTCGCCCCTGTCCCGATGGCGAGACTGAGCGTCCTTCGCATTTCTGATCTCCTCTGCTGGGGATATCCGTCATGAGGAGCTTGCGTGGGACGCCGATATCGGGGCGCTGCGCGGACGCTAACGGCGTCATAACGCCCGGGCCGCGTCAGGAACCGGGCCGCGGCGGGCCGAGTTCGACGGCAACGCGGCCGCCGTTCCCGGGTTTGATGGTGAGCGCTCCCCCCGATGCTTCGGCGGCCTGCCGGGCGATGTCGAGCCCCAGCCCGGTCGACTGGCCGCCGCTGGCTCCACGGCGAACAAGGTCGGCGCCTGCGAACCCCGGACCGGTATCGGTCACGCAGAGCAGGGCGCCGCCACCAGCCCGTGGCTGCAGCCGCACGCTGAAACTGGTGCCCTGTGGCGTGTGCGCGAAGACATTGCCTATCAGGGCGTCCATGCCTGCGGTGAGCTCGGCGGCGGCGACGCCGACCGGCAGCGGCCCGGCGGCAACTTCGTTGTCCATGGCCCGGCCCTGATCGCTGGCGAGAATCGACCAGAACGCGATCCGCTGTGTCACCACCTCGGTGGCGTCGCAGCTTCCCGGCGTGTGGGAGCGGGTCCGGGCGTCCTCGATCAGCGACGTCACCGCCTGCTCCAGTGCCTGAACCTGGCGGAGCAGGCGCGCCTCGGGGTCCTCCGACTCTCTCATCGCCTCAACCTCAAGCCGGAGCGCCGTCAGCGGAGTGCGCAGCCGGTGCGACAGGTCGGCGACCTGTTCGCGCTCCTGCCAGATGAGGTCCCGTATCCGCCCGGCGAGGTGGTTCAGGCCCGCGGCGACCTCGCGAACCTCCGGTGGCCCGGCCGGGCCCGCCCTGGCGTCCAGATCACCCGCGGCGAGCACGTGTGACACCCGGGCCAGCGCACCGATCGGGCGAGTTACCGTGCCCACGAGGCGGTCGGCGACCGCGCCCCCCAGGGCCAGCAGAATCACTCCGAGCCCGGCCAGGATGAGCCAGGCCTGCGTCACCCCCTTGCTCAGCTCGGCGTTGCTGACGAATGTCCGCACCACTGCGGTGCCGGGGAGACCCTGCACCGCGACCAGGATCTCCTGCCCCCCGGGATCGGCCACCGTGAAGCTCTGCCCGCGTTCGGCCAGGCGCACGGCCGCCGTCCGGCGCGCCGGTGCGGGCAGCGCCTGGTGGTCGGGCAGGAACACGGTGACCGGCCGCCCGGCCGCGGTGATCGTTTGCTGCACCGACGTAGGGTCGGGGGCGGCGGCCACCAGCGTGCCCACCGAGCGGACCGTATCGGTCGCCTCGGCGATGGCCCGGTCGGCGACAATCAGCCGCACCACGATGGCCAGCGGGACCGCGAAGGCAACGAGCACCATGGCCATGACCGCGGCCACGAGCAGGGCAAGCCGCCGCCGCATCAGCCGGGCCCCGGGTCGGCGGGCACGTCCAGGCGTACGCCAACCCGCCGCACCGTATGTAGGTACCGGGGCTCCTCCGCGGACTCGCCGAGCTTGCGCCGCAGCCACGACAGGTGCACGTCGAGGCTCTTATCGGCCCCGCCGTAGGGCAGTTGCCAGACCTCAACGAGCAATTCCTGCTTGGTGACCACGGTCCCGGCCCTGGCCGCGAGGTAATGCAGTAGGTCGAACTCGCGCGGTGTCAGGTCGAGTTCGGCGCCGTCGAGGAACGCCTGCCGGGCACGACGGTCGACCCGCAGCCCGCCGACCTCAATCGCCGGGTCGTCGGCGGGCTTGGCGGCCCGCCGCAATACCGCCCGGATCCGGGCATCCAGCTGCGCGCCCCCGTACGGCTTGACGACGTAGTCATCGGCCCCGGCATCAAGGGAATGCACGATTTCGGTCTCGGCGCCACGCGCGGTAGCCACGATGATGGGCACGCTGCTGATCGCCCGGATCATCCGCAGCACCTCGCGCCCATCCAGATCCGGTAGCCCGAGGTCAAGAACCACCACGTCGGGATGCTCGGCGACGGCGAGCTGGATTCCGGTCATCGCGGTATGGGCGGCGGCCACCGCGTAGCCCTTGACCTCCAGGGCTCGTATCACGGCGCTACGGATCGTTGGATCGTCCTCGACGATCAGCACCTTCGGCATGTCGCCTCGCCCCCCGGGGTCGCCTTCGGCCAGGCCGGCCGGTGCGGACCGTAGGGTCCCGTTAGGAGTGCGTTAGCCGTTGCACCGCCACGCGCCGGGCACAGTAGAGACATGACCAAGCGCGCCGCCCTGCTCTCAGCCATGTTGTTCGCTGCGGTGGTGGTCGCGGTCGTGGGTGCGACGGCCGCGCTGCGCTTCGTCGGTGGCGGTGCCGTCGGCCCCGGCGGTGCGCCCCTCACCCAGGCGGAAGTGCGGCGGGCGCTGGCTCAGCACCCGCCACCGCGGGCCTCTCCCGCAGCTCCGGTCACCCCTCACCCGACGAGTACGGCCGCCACCACTCCGGCACCGCCCGCGCCGGTCCGGGGCAGCTTCACCAGCAGCGGCGGAACCGTGAACGCGGCTTGCCTGTCCGGGCAGGTCAGGCTGACAAGCTGGATACCGGCCCAGGGCTACCAGACCGACGGATACGCCCCCGGGCCGGGCGCCACCGCCTGGGTGATGTTCAAGTCCAGCGGCTCGGAACTGACCATCACCGCGACGTGTGCCCATGGCAAACCAAGCTTCACCACCGCGCCCGATATCAGAGGAGGCGGCGGTGCGGACCGGCATGGCGGTGGCGGCTCCGGGCGCGGCGGCGGAGGGAGCGGCTCCAGCGGGGGCAGCGGCTCCAGCGGCGGGAGCGGCTCCAGCGGCGGAAGCTGATCCCGCGCCGACAAGAGTGACATGGCCCGGGTGCCCTCGGTATGGGGCCTGGCCGCCGATCTTGCCGGCGGCCGCATGAGCATGGGCAGAGTTAGTCTCCGTTCCCACCACCACCATCACTCCCGCGGCCACCGTCGCCGCCGCCGTTGCCGTCACCTCCGCCACCCCCGTCACCTCTGTCACCCGACTGACCGGCCTGCTGGGCGGGCTGAGCGGCGGTTACCTGGACGACTGTCCCCGGTGGCAGTGGGCCATCGGGATACACCGACAACACGGTGCCAGGGGGCCGCGACGACGTGGGCACCCACGACAGTCTCGGCCGCAGGTCTTGCCGCCGCAGGTCAGCAAGCACGATGCTGACCTGCTGACCGTCCAGCCGGGCGCTGCGGACGAGGACCATCGGCGCTGCTGGTGATGCGGGCCGGCGCGGGACAACGACGGTGCCATGGTGCCGGGCAGCGCCGGCCAGGCTGGCCTGCCACCCGGCCAGGCCGGCTGCGGTCAGCACGGCAGCCGCGGCCAGCCCGGCGGCAGCCTTTCCCGGCCTCGCGCGGGCACGCCGCGCCACCGCCTCCCTGCTGAAGGCAGGCTGGTATGCCTGTGTCGTCCGGGCATCGGCCAGCGTGAGGGGCCCGGCAGTGAGCGGATCGCTGGCGCCGGGCGGAAGTGAGATCGCGCCCGGCCAAATGATTCTCTCGGCGGCAAGCAGCCGGCCAGCCTGTTCGGCCACCTCGCGGGCCGAGGCAGGCCGGGTCCCCGGGTCCTTGGCCGTCAGCGCGGCGATGAGCGCGCCAACCTCGGCGGGGACGGTCGCGGGCAGAGCCGGAAACGGGGTCGTTACGTGGGACTCGGCCACCTCTAGCGCGGAACCGCGGAACGGCGGGGCCCCGGTCAGGCACTCATACCCGACGACGCCCAGGGAATAGAGGTCCGATGCGCTTGTCGCTGGCCTGCCGGCGGCCCGTTCCGGTGCAAGGTAGGCCGGGGTGCCGACCAGAATGCCCGAGGATGTCAGCGGGGCATCCCGTGTCAAGCTGGCGATGCCAAAGTCGGTGATCTTTACCTGGCCATCGGCGGTGATGAGCAGGTTGGCGGGCTTGATGTCCCGGTGCACCATCCCTGCCGAGTGCGCGGCCTGCAGACCCGCGGCGGCTTGCGCGATCAGGTCCACGGTTCGTCCGGGGCCCAGCGGCCCACCGGCGAGCACTTGCGCCAATGACGGCCCGTCTACCAGTTCCATCACCAGGAAAGGCCTGTCCGCGGAGCCGTCTTCACCGAAGTCGTACACCTGCGCCACGCCAGGGTGGGACAAGCGTGACGCATGGCACGCCTCGGCGTGGAACCGGTCGCGTGCCTCTGGGTCACCGGCGGCGTCCGGTCGCAGCACCTTGACCGCCACCGCCCGCCCCAGCAAAAGATCCACTGCGCGCCAGACCTGGCCACCCCCGCCCGCAGCCACCGGTGCATCCAGACGGTACCGCCCCGCCAGCAATGCCCCCTGACCAGCCACGGAAGTCATTCTGGCCAGCGCCACCTCAGGCCCGGCGCAGCCGGCCGGCACCGCACCGCAGGCCGGAACCATGCCGTTGCCAGGCAATGCTGAAGCATCGCGATGCTCCAATCACGAGCGGGCGCATCTACTTAACCCACGTATCGACTGGCCATCCCGTTCACCGACGGAGCGCACGCCCAATCGCAAGCAGGGAACTTCGGCGGGTCAGCGTGACTCGCGGTGCCGGTGGGCCGCGAGGGCGAACGCCCGGGTGACCTGCGTGCCTTCGAGGGCCGCCGGGCCGGGGGCGATCGTGGCCACCTCCGGTTCGCCGACGGCGGCCAGATGCTCCTGGACCTGCCCGGCGAGGGCGAGGAACGGCTGGTAGTAGTCGGGCACGGCCGGCGTCTCGGTGGGCGCTGCCTGCGCGCGCGGCGTGGCCACCGCCGGTGCGGCCACCGCGGGTGCGGCCACCGCGGGTGCGGCCACCGCCGGCGCACTGATCTCCGTGGTCAGGCCGGTCGCGTACTCGGCCAGGCTGGGCAGGTCGGTCCTGGGCCCGGGCAGCGTGAGCAGCCCGTGGAACGGCGGCGACCACCGGTCCCGCGCGGTCAGCGGCTCCGCGCCCGGGGCGAACAGGGTCCGCAGCGTCGACGGGATGCTGGCATGGTCGCGCGGCTCGACGTCGACGGTGCCCGCGCGGACGAGGGGCGAGATGACTACGGCCGGTACCCGCGGGCCGAGCATGGTGAAATCGAACGCGGCGCACTTGCGGTGGAACAGCGCCCGCTGCAGTCTGCCCACCGTGCTGATCTCACCGCCCGGGCTGGGCACGCCGGTCGGCGGCGGGACATGATCGTAGAGACCGCCGTGCTCGTCGTAGGTGATGAGCAGCAGCGTCTTGGCGAACACCTCGGGGTGTGTCCGCAGTGCCTCGTAGATGGTGGCGATCAGTACCTCGGCCCGGGTGAAGTCCGACTCGCCGTGCAGCGTGAAATTGGCGTAAGCGTCGTTGCTGACCAGGTTGTTCTCGGGGTGCTGGCTGTTGCTCAGGTCCGGGGCGCCGATCACCGGCGCGTGGTCGAGCGTGTGCAGCGGCGGGCGGTGGTTGGGCTCGATGAACGTGTAGGCGGTCAGTTCCCCCGCGGCGACGTGGTCGGCGAAGCGGTCCAGCGGAAACCATTTCGCGTGCCGCTCGGGGGTATCCCAGAGGTTGGGGAACGCCCAGACCTGCGGGGTGTCGTCGTAGAAGATGCGCCAGTCCGCGCCGGCGCTCTCCAGCAATTCGAAGATCGTCCGGTTGGTGTACGGGCGGATCTCGATCTGGGTCTGGCCGTCCGAGGTCGCCGCGTGCGCGAAGTTCCGGTTCGGCCAGGTCTCCCCCGGCACCGAACAGAACCAGCGCGAGCACACCGCGAACTCGGTCGCCAGCCGGGCCAGCACCGGCACGTTCTCCGGTGGCTGGCACGCCATGACCAGCGGGCCCCGGCCCTTCACGCCCGGGCCGCCCCTGGCCAGCAGCCTCCGGGCCCAGTTGGCCAGCGGGCCGAGCAGCCCGCCGAAGACCGGCGGGTCCAGGTTCCGCCCCTTGCGCTCATAGCTGCGGACGAAGCCCCGGTTGGTTGGCTTGCCGCGGCGGAGCGTCAGTTGCTGCATCACCGCGTCGTGTGAGTGATCCGGGCCGACCGGCAGCACCTTTTTCGCCGTCGGCGACGTCGCCACCGCCCGCCCGCGCCCCCACCTCGGGTTGCTGCGCCCACGGCTCACCAGGCCGTCGAACGCCGGATCGGGCGGCGGTACATAGCCGAGCATGTGGTCAAAGGACCGGTTCTCCAGCATCAGCACCACGACGTGCTCGATATCGGCCATCGGCCTCACCCCGTTTCAATCCCCACGCACCACGTTACGCGGACCATATCCGCGGCCGCGCGTAAAAGGCCGGATCGTCCCATCCCGGCCTTTCGGTGACAGGTTTCCCGGTCATAGCCGCAGGGGCGAATCGGCTGCCTGGAAGACGGGCTGCCCGCCGACGACCGTTGCCAGCACCCGGATGTCCGCGATCTGCCCGGGCTCGGTATCCAGCGGGTTGCGGTCCAGGATCACAAAATCCGCGAGCTTGCCCGGCTCCAGCGATCCGATGTCGCGTTCCCGGTGCATCGCGAACGCGGCTTCGGTGGTGTACAGGGCGAGCGCATCCCGCGCGGCCAGCCGCTCGCCCGGCCCCAGCACGCGCCCGCCGGCGGTCCGGCGCAGCACCGCGTCCCGGATCCCCACCAGCGGATCAGCGGTGATCACCGGCGCATCGGAGGACCCAGCGACACGGATCCCGGCTTGCCGCCAGGAGGCGTATGCGAACAGCTCATCGCTACGCTCCGGCAGCGCCTCGGCGAACCCGTCACCGAGGATGGACAGCATCCCTGGCTGGGCCGCCACCACGATCCCCAGCGCCGCGGCCCGGGCCGCCAGCGGCGCGAACAGCGAGCCGCCATGCTCGATCCGGTGCCGCAGTGGGTTCCCGGAACGGGCGCCAAGCACCGTCGCGTAGGTGTCGAGCACGGTTTCGATCGCCCGGTCCCCCTGCGCATGGATGCACACCTGCAGCCCGCGGGCATCGAACTCGGCCACCATCGCGGTCAGTTCGCCCGGGGAGAAGTACAGGATCCCGGATCCGTAGGGCGGGACCGGGTAGCTGCCGTGGATGGCCGCGGTGCGGCTGCTCATCCCCCCGTCCGCCCAGATCTTCACCGAGTCAGCGGCCAGCAGCGCCGAGCGGCGCCCGCGCAGACCGGAGCCAAGCAGCCAGTCCGCCTCGTCGTGCACGACAAGCCCGGCGATCCGCACGCCGAGCACGCCCTGCTCGTCGGCCTCCGCGTAGGCGGTCAGTGAGTCGCGGCGGGTGTCCGCATCGCATGCCGCGGTGACGCCGAGCGCCGCGAAATGCTGCGCCGCCCGGGCCACCAGACCGGCCCGCCCAGCGGCGCTCATCCGCTGCATGTCCCGCCGCAGGCCACCCCACAGCAGGGTGAATGTCGGTCCCTCGTGGATCACCCCGTCCAGCCGTCCCTCGCGGTCCCGGCCGAAACGGCCGCCGGGTGGGTCGGGCTGCCGATCGTCGAGCCCGGCCTCCCTGAGCGCGGGCGTGTTCAGCACACAGGCGTGCAGTGAGGTGTGGAACAAGATCGCCGGCCGGTCCGGCACGGCGGCGTCGAGGTCCGCACGGGTGGGATGCCGGCCCTCGCGGAGCTTGTACTCCACGTATCCGCTGCCGGTCACCCACGACCCCGCCGGCGTCCGGGTGGCCGCGTCCCGCAACCGCGCCAGGATCGCCGGAATATCCGGCG
>Ga0134126_10005962_pt1 | contig 15242 bp, 11 predicted proteins | sample KB31752_FD_96881 | JGI IMG/M metagenome (GOLD analysis project Ga0134126, IMG submission 96881) | Terrestrial soil microbial communities with excess Nitrogen fertilizer from Kellogg Biological Station, Michigan, USA - KB3-175-2 | ecosystem: Environmental > Terrestrial > Soil > Unclassified ...
GCGTCGAGCGCAACAAGCTTGCCGGCTTTGGTCACGATGAGCGGATTCACCTCCACGAGGCTCGCATCCTGCTCCATGTAGAGCTTGTACAACGCCGCGGCGATCGACTGGAATTCCGCTACCTGCGCACCCTCGAGACCGAGTCCGAAGGCAATCTGCCGCGCCTGATACGGCTGCAGGCCCGCCGACGGATGCACCGTCACGGCCAGAATCTGCTCGGGCGTCTTCTCCGCGACCTCCTCGATGTCCATGCCGCCGGCAGCGGAGGCGATGAGCGCGATGCGGCCCTTCTCGCGATTGAGAGTCAGCGACAGATAGATCTCGCGCTCGATCTCCGAGCCCGACTCCACATAGACGCGCTCCACCGGCAGGCCCTCGGGACCGGTCTGTTTGGTCTTCAGGCGCGTTCCGAGCATCGCGGCGGCGGCACTGCGCACCGCCTCCGCATCGCGCGCCAGCTTGACGCCGCCGGCCTTGCCGCGGCCACCGGCATGTACCTGAGCCTTGACGACCCAGACCGGCCCGCCGATCGCGTTGGCCGCCGAGACCGCCTCATCCGCGCTGGCGGCGACGCGGCCCGCAGGAACGGGGATTCCGTAATTCCTGAATATCTCTTTAGCCTGATATTCGTGCAAATTCATTAGCTGACCCTGGCCTCGATCCGACGTGACGTGAACTTTGCATTGTCTCGAAAAAGGCCGGCTGCCGCCAGCGCGTAGCGGGCTAGGCGGGGGGTGCAGGACTGGTGACCAGGTCGTGGGCCTCCGCCGCCCGAAGATGGTAGAGTCGCGCGCGCTTGCCCTTCCGCTGAGCGCTTCCCACTCCCGATCACCCATGCCGGCCAATGCCGCGACTTCGTCCGCCGCTCCCGCCGATATCGCCTGGCGCGTCGTCGGCCTGCTGAACCTCTACCGGCTGCTCGTGCCGCTCGTGCTGCTGAGCGCGCTGTGGCTGTCTGGCCCACCGCTCTCGATGGTGCCGCGCCCCGGGCTCTTTCTCGCGGCGTGCCTGCTTTATTTCACTGCGGCAGTGCTGCTCGTCATTGCGCGGCGGCTGCGCTGGTCGACGCTGCGGCTGGTGGCGATGGTCAATGCCAGCGTCGATTCCGCGGCGATCGGCCTGATCCTTTACGCGAGCGGTGGCGTCTCCAGCGGCTTCGGCATCCTGCTCGTCCTGCCGGTGCTCGCCATGGCCACCCTGGCCAAACAGCGCGACGCGCTGCTGATCGCGGCGATGGCTGCGATCGCGGTACTGGTGCAGCAATTCTTCGTCGGCGTCGCCTCACCGATCCATTTTGCCGAATACACCACGGCGGGCGTTCTGGGCGTGGTGTTGTTCACGATCGCGGTGCTCGCCTGGCCGCTCGCCAACCGCATCCGCGAGAGCGAGGCCACGCTGCGCCGCCAGGAAATCGACCTGGCGAACCTCGCGCAGCTGTCGCAATACATCGTGCAACACCTGCGCGAGAGCATCATCGTGCTCGATCATCAGGATCGTATCCGCCTCATCAACGAATCGGCGGCGCGCATGCTGGGCGACGGCAAGGCCTATCCGGACGCCCTCCTCGGCGAAGCCTCGCCGCGGCTGCTCTATCTGCTCGAGCGCTGGCGGCAGAGCAGCGGCGACACCGGCATCTTTCCTGCGATTGAACAGACTTTCGTCGGCGCGGACGGCGCGCAGGTCATCCGGGCGCATTTCGCGCCGCTCGGCACCGCGACTCCCGCCCCCGTGCTCGTCTTCCTGGAGGATACTGGGCTGATCACGGAGAAAGTGCAGCAATCGAAGCTCGCCGCCCTCGGCAGGTTGAGCGCCAGCATCGCGCACGAGATTCGAAATCCCGTCGGGGCCATGAGCCACGCCGGCCAGCTGCTCGCGGAGTCGCCGCATCTGGAGGCGCAGGAGCGGCGCCTGACCGAGATCATCCGCAACAACGCCGACCGCGTGAGCGGCATCATCGATAGCGTGCTCAGGCTGTCGCGCCGGGAGGAAGCGCGCCTCGAGCGCCTGCCGCTGCAGACCTGGAGCGAGGAATTCTGCGAGGAATTCCGCGAGACAATGCAGTGGCCGGCCGAGCAGCTGCGGGTGACCGGCCCCTCCGCCGAGATCGAGGTCCGCTTCGACCCCAGCCAGCTGCGCCAGATCGTGTGGAATCTCTGCGAGAATGCCATGCGCTACGCCTATCCTGACCGACAGGCGCTGGGCGCCGGCGATATCATCGAGATGCGCTGCGGCCGTCTCGCTTCGAACGGCCGCCCCTACCTCGAGGTGGCGGACCGGGGACCCGGGGTGGCGCGGGAGCATATCGACCGCATATTCGAGCCCTTCTTTACCGGGGGCCGGGGAACGGGACTGGGTCTCTTTCTGGCCCGGGAGCTGGCCCAGACCAACGGCGCCACGCTGCTCTATGAGCCGCGTCACGGCGGCGGCAGCCTTTTTAGGCTGGTATTCGCGGACCCTCGACGCTGGGAGGTCGAGCATTGAATGCATCTTTGACGAGCACCCGCCCCGAGCCGGCCAGGCCGACCGTGCTGATCGTGGACGACGAGCCCGACCTGCTCGAGCTCGTCAGCCTCACCCTGAGCCGCATGAACCTGCGCACCCGGACGGCGCCTGACGTCACCACGGCCCGCAAGCTCCTCAAGAGCGAGCCCTTCGACCTCTGCCTCACCGATATGCGCCTACCCGACGGCGACGGCCTCGACCTCGTCGCCTGGATCCAGGAGAACCGCGCGACCGTGCCGGTCGCCGTCATCACCGCCCACGGCAACGTCGAATCCGCCGTACGTGCCCTGAAGCTCGGAGCCTTCGACTTCGTCTCCAAGCCGCTCGACCTCGGCGTGTTGCGCAAGCTCGTGGGCAGCGCCATCCGCCTCGGCAGCAGCGGTGGGCCCGACCGCTCCGCCGATCCGAGCGGCGCGCGGCTCATCGGCCATTCGCCCGTGATGGAGCAGCTGCGCGAGATGATCTCGCGCGTCTCCCGCAGCCAGGCGCCGGTGCATATCTTCGGCGAGTCCGGCACCGGCAAGGAGCTGGTCGCCCGCATGATTCACGAGTCGGGTGCCCGCCGCGAGGGCGCCTTCGTCGCCGTCAACTGCGGCGCCATCCCGACGGAGCTGATGGAAAGCGAGCTCTTCGGCCACAAGCGCGGCAGCTTCACGGGCGCCGTTGCCGACAAGAAGGGCCTGGTGCAGACCGCGGAAGGCGGCACGCTGTTCCTCGATGAGGTCGCCGACCTGCCGCTGCACATGCAGGTCAAGCTGCTGCGTGTGGTGCAGGAAAAGACCGTGCGCCCCGTCGGCGAGTCGCGGGAGGAAACGGTAGACGTCCGCATTCTCTCCGCCACCCACAAGAACCTCTCCGAGCTCGTCGCCCAGGGACTCTTCCGCGAGGACCTGTTTTATCGCATCAATGTCATCGAGCTGCGCGTACCCGGGTTGCGCGAGCGTCCCGAGGACATCCCGGAGATCGCGCAGGCGATCCTCGAGAGACTCGGACGCCGCTCCGGCCTGCAGCCGCCGCAGCTCGCGGAAGACGGGCTTGAGCAGCTCAAGTCCTATCCCTTCCCCGGCAACGTGCGCGAGCTCGAGAACGTTCTCGAGCGCGCGCTCACTCTTTGCGTCAGTGGTGTAATCACCGCCGACCACATCAAGCTACGCTCCACTCCACGTCCCACGGCGCCGCTGCACCTGCCCACCGCCGCAACAGCCGGCAATGCCGCCCTCGGAGAGCACCTGGAGGAAATCGAGCGCGACGCGATCATCAAGGCGCTGGAGAAGACGCGCTACAACAAGACGGCGGCGGCGAAGCTGCTCGGCATGAGTTTCCGGGCGCTGCGGTATCGGATCAAGAAGCTCGGAATCGAGTAGCGCCGTTTCGGACACATGATCATGACTGACCGGCTACTCGAACTCCTGCGATTCGGCGGCATAGGACTCGCCTGCTTCGCGCTCGGCCTCGCTGTACTCACCGGCCTGCACGAGTCGGTCGGCGTGAACTACCTGCTCGCCTACGTGGCTTCCTTTATCGCGACGAACGTCGCCGGATATCTGCTGAACGCGCGCTTCACCTTCTCAGGAGAGCCGGTCAGCCGCGCCGGCGCCGCCCGCTACATGGCCGTGAATGCAGCATTGCTCTGCGCCAACACGCTCGCACTCAAGCTGCTGGTCGAAAGGCTGCATGTCTGGTATCTGATGGGCGCAATCCTGATCGCAATTTCAAACATGCCCATCAGCTTCTTCGCGCATCGCCTGATTACCTACCGCCTGGGCATGCGCCAGACAGTCTACCTGTAGAACACGATGGCATAGTTTGGCGCGTCCTGTTCAAACAGGCCCGTCTCCTCGTGGCGCAACGGCCCAAGCTCTTTCTCGGAGAGGCGTACCAGGTCTTCCCGTGAGATGAAGCGTACATTGCGGTCACCCGTGACATAGCGGTCGGACCAGTAGCCGAGCCGGGCCCTCCACGAACCTGGCTCCAGATCTTTGACGATGATCTTCAGGCCCGTGACACGGTCAAGGAGTGCGCTCAGACAACCAAGGACGTCGGCGCGGGAGGCCGACGGAATGTGATGCATGACGTCCGCAAACAGTACCACTTGCGGATCGGAGCGCCCGCTACCCAAATATTCGGCGAGGCTGGTAGCAGGGAGACGATGCACTTGCGCCTCGAATCGGCTGAATAGCCATCGACCGACGGTAGCTGCCGTATCGAGCGTCGTGACGCGCACGTCCGGTCGTCGCGTGAGCAGATGATTGAGAACTTCACCGTCTCCGCCACCCACATCGAGCAGATGTGAGTCCCGAGGGATTACCGCGGCGAGCGCGTCCGCGACCTTGTCCAGGTCAACGAAGATCGCCCGATACCACCGCGCCGCCACTCGCGACAGACGCGGACCCAGAAGCCGACGGATGGCCGACCCTAGCGCCATGGGTGGTCCGACCGACTACCCTTGGCGCCGCCTTCAGTGGACGTCATTCGAGCTCCTCAGCTGCCGGCTCACGAGCGGGCCATGAGGCACCGGGCGTCCTCACTCCGACATTATGTCCGGATCGACACGCGGGCGGATGTGATTGGCTTCCATGTTCCACGACACCTGGGCCATGCGCGGACGAAGTCGAGGCCGGGGGAGGGGCCTCGCGCTCTTCCTGGCCAGGGATCTTGCCCAAACCCACGCCGCTACGCACTCTATGAGCCACGTCACGGCGGTGGCAGCGCTTTTAGGCTGGTATTCGCAGACCTCGATGATGGGGTATTGCAGAACATGACCATCACACCACTCGTTCGCTTCTTGTGTCGCTCGAACGCTGGGCGCGGCCGGCAACTGGACGCGCCTGCGCCGCCCCCCGATCTGGCCACAGCAGCGCGGACGGTCGCGAACTTCATCCTCATTGCGTTGTTCGTGCAGCTTGCGATCGATAGCCTCGAGCACTTCGCTTACGCGGTGACGCTCAGCTCGTCCGGCCTGCTCATTGTGAACGGCCTCATTCTCGGACTCTTCCTCGGCCGGCGCGAAGCCAAGACCGAGACGACCTCTCCCGCACTATGGCTGCTCGCCTACGCGGGGACGATGCTCACGCTCCTGATGCGTCCGTCGATCCCGCCCGGTAGAAGCGTAGCAGGCGCGACCGTCGAGCTCGTGGGACTGGTGATGCTCACAGTGGCCTTGCTCTCTCTGCGTCGAAGCTTCGCGGTCGTGCCGGCCAACCATGGGGTGCGCGAGGGCGGCTTCTATCGCCTCGTGCGGCATCCTGTCTACCTCTCGGAGATGACACTCCTGCTCGGGGTGCTCATCGCCAATCCGACCCCCCGAAACACAACCATCTGGCTGATCGAATGGGGCCTGCAGTTCGCCCGGGCGCTGGCCGAAGAACGACACCTGGCAGCAGATCCGTCCTACCTCGCGTACTGCAGACGGGTGCGTTACCGATTCATTCCCGTAATCCTCTGAAGACCCCGCTCGGCGAGCTGGGAACAGGCTCGTCGCGTAATCCGCGAATCACGCTGGGGTCGCGCTGCCGTCCCGGCACTCGCCCTGCTGAGCAGGCCTCAGGCCCACCTATCGGGGCGATCTCAATGGGCCGGAAGGACGACTCTCGCGTAGTAGTGCTCTCCTTGCCGTCCACAAGCGAGGCGTACGGCTCCCCTCGCCCAATCGCTTTCGCTGCCGATCACAGCAGCCCGGCCTCCGCGCGTGCCGTCCACCAATTTCAGGACACCCTCCATGACGACAGCCGTAAGGCCGGTTCCCGGATATTTTCTCAGCCAGAGATAACCGCGACGACTGTCCCCGTACACCTGCGTCACCGGGCGCGGCGGCTGGAAGAGCCAGGGGCACTCACTCTCCATGCGCTCGAATACCAGATCCGGCTCGCGCTCGGCAGCAGCCAGCGCCCGGCGGCTGGCGGGGTCCGGCACCACGCGGCACGTCACCAGATAACCCTCGGTAGACTGCGGCACCCGGAGCACCCGAGACCCCAGCTGCGGCAGATTGATCGGAAGCGTGGCGGGCAATACCTTTCGCCATCGCTCGCGTACGGCATGAACGATGACCGTGGAGCAGTCGGTGGTGTCCACTCGGAGCCCGAACTGCGCGAGCGTGTCATTGGCGTGTGCCAGGTCCGGCAGCTCCTTCGGAGGCGAAAGTACGAATTCTCCGGCCATCACGCCGACGCGAATGTGGCCTGCATATTCCCGGATCAGCGTCTGGACATGCGCGCCGTTGGCTCCTCCCGCCCCGAGCACATAATCCCCGTCCGGATTGACGAATCCCGAGCCCTTCGCCAAGAAAGGGGCGACGAAGGACAGCGACTCCTCCCCAAGGATGAAGTACAGATTGGGAGTTTTTTTCAGGGCAGCGGGGACCGAGAGTTCGTACCATGGACCTCCATCCCACGGCACGGAGGTTCGATATACCGTGCCGAAAGCAAGCTGCACGGCCTGAACGGCGAATGCCGAAGTCAGCACAATCGCGAGAACGCGGCTCCGCGCGCTGAAAATGCGCCATGTCAGCACGACGCACAGAACTCCAGCGACACAGGCCATCGCAAGGAAGTAGCGGCCGTTACCGGTGACGCGCAGCCACAGGACCCAGTCGACGAGGAACGCGCTTGCGAGAGCAATAAACCCGCTCGTCGCTCGAGGCGCCTCACTGGCGCCGGATTGAGGCGAGCGGCGAAGTCGCTGCCAAGCCCAGTGGCCCAGCGCGATCAGCGCGAGAATCAACAGCAGCGCGTATCGGAGATCAGGCGACGGAAACTCGTCGTCCACGAAACCTTCAGGGAGCACCGTCGCGAAGGGACGCCATAAGGCTTGCGCGAACGAACCCGGCACGTATCGCGTATCAGCCACGGGTGCCGTTGGGAATTGGGGCGAGCGAAAGATGTTGTTGAACAGAGGAAAGAACGGATTACCGAAGTGATGCTGGAGCTGTATGGACCAGGGCAGCACCACTATGACGAAGCTGACGGCGAGCGCCGCGAAAAAACCGAGAGAGAGCCGTGCCTTCACGCGCCACGTCGTGGGCAGGAAAAGCAAGAGGACACAGGCGGACAGCGCGTGCAATGAGTTGGTCAATTTCAGGCCGCTCGCGGCACCCAACAGCAGGCCGGCGCAAATCACTCGCGCGGCGTTCGGCGCCCGCACCGCGTGCACGAGCAGCAGCCACGCCGCGAGCACGACCTCCGCCGTGAGGATATCCGCGTAACTCGTCCCGAGCTGATCGAGAAGAATCGGGTTGGCGAGCGCGAGCGCGACGGCGCAAGCACCGACGATGATCCGAGCTCGCGGATTCTCCGACGGAGCAACGACGATCGCCAGCTCATAAGTCAGCCACAGTACGCCGCTCTGTACGATGGCGAGTATCGAGGCCACCAACAGTGCCGGCAGGCCCGTCCGAACGAGCGCATAGAACGGCGCGTAAACGTAGGGATACAGGTAAGACTGCACGCCCGCAGCAAAGTAATCATGGCCGAAGCGGTCGTGCCAGGCGCTGAACCCCGCATAAACGTGATAGTCCAGGGTGTCCCACATCATCTCCTTTCCAAGGAGATAGCTGGCGAGCACCGCGGCCGCCGCGCAGGAGATGTAGATCCAGAATCGCGCCGTGGTCAAGATGCCGCGAGCCGAGGACACGGGCCCGGGGACGCAAAGCTTCGGCTCCCCGACGACGCTCATCGGCCGCCCCTTGCCGCTGCGGGACGGACGGCTTTGGCGAAATAACGCTCATGCAGCCGGCCGCACAGAATCCGTGCGCCGCCACTGTCGATGACAGACTCGGGTACGACGTAGGTTGCCATCCCTCCCCTGATCGGATCCACGAACTCCACCCAGCCGCGGGTCACCCACGCGGTCAGGTTGGTATTCAGATAGCGTCGCGCCCAGATATCCTGCCGCGCGTCGCCGAAATACTGTGTCACCGGGCGTGCGGGCTGGAAGAGGCGCGGGCAGGCGTCCTCGAGACGGTCGAGAGCCAAGTTGGCCTTCCGCTCGGCAGGCGTTTGCCCGACGGGTGCGGGATTCGGCAGTGTCGAGCAGGTGGTCAGGTATCCGGTGCTGGACTCCGGGACTGCCCTGTCGGGAATGGGCCTGACGGGATGTGCCTTGCCGGTAAATTGCGTGTGCACGAACATCAGTTTCTGGCGCCCTTCATCTTGGATTGCGATCGTGGAGCAATCGCTCGTTGCCGGTCTCAGCCCGAACGGCAGCAGCGCATCCGCCGCGGCGGTCATGCCTGATATGACCGGCAGGCGCTTGTCCTGTGCCCGGTCATCACGCGCCAAGACCCGCACGCGCGGCCAATACTTCTGGATCAGCGCCGCCACCGCCGCGCCATTCGCCCCGCTGCCGGCGAGCGGATAGTCTCCGGCGATGTTGACAAACCCGGAGCCGGGCGGCAGGAACGGGATGACGAACGAGTTCGACTGCACCCCATAGCTCAAATAGAGGGCCGGTGTCTGCGGCAGGTTCGCAGGCAGACTGACCTCGAACCACGGGCGATGGCCCCACGCTATGTGGTCCCGATACGTCGTACCCAGGCAGAGCTGCAGGACCTGTGCTCCGAGAACGGCAGCGAGCGCATAGGCGCCAATCTTGGGCACGCTGAGGAGGCGGTAGATCAGTGCAACTGCCAGAACCCCCGCGACACACGCCATTGCAATGAAGTAACGGCCGTTGCCGGAAGCCGTCAGCCACAGGATCCAATCGACGAGAAAGCCGGACCCGAGAGCCGCGAGCGCGCGCAGCTCCATGCCGCTATCGGGACCAGCGTCCGAATTGCGGGCGATGCGGCCGCGCCGATAGACACGCCAGGCCCGGTAGAGCAGCAGCAGAACCGCGGCGATGAGGAGCACGGCATACCTGACATCCGGCGACTGCGACTCGTCGTCCACGAGGAATACCGGCTCCGCGATCGCGAACGGGCGCCACAGAGCGCCCGCCAGAGAATCGGGAATGAAGCGGTAGTCCAACATGCGCGCCATCGGATATTGCGGCGAGCGGAAGATCTGGTTGAACAACGGAAACAGCGGATTGCCAAAGTGCCGCTCGAGACTGATCGACCAGGGCAGGCACACCAGGATGAAGCTGAGGGCCAGCGCAGCGCCGAAGGCCGCGATGTAGCGGCCTCGTGCGCGCCAGCCCACCGGAATGAATAGGAGCAGCGCACCGGCGGAAAGCGCATGCACGCTGTTGGTGAGCTTCAACGCGCTCGTCGCCCCAAGGATCAGGCCGGCCACGACCACGTATTTTGCACTGGGTATACGCACGGCCATCAGCAGCAGCAGCCAGCCGCCGAGCACCAGCTCCGCCGTAGTCACATCGGCGTAGCTCGATCCGAACAGATTGAGCAGTATCGGGTTGGCGAACGCGAACAGGGCCGAACAGATGGCGAGAGCGACCCGCGTCCGACCGTCCCGCGCCGGCACCACCTGCAGCGCCAGCTCATAGGTCAGCCAGAGGATGCCGCTTTGCACGACGGCGAGAATCGAAGCCACCGCGATCGCGGGCAGTCCGGACCTCGCCAACAGATAGAATGGCACGTAGACGTACGGATTGAAGTAACTCTGCGAGCCGGCCGCGAAGTAATCCACTCCGAACCGGTCGTGCAGTGCGCTGAACCCCGCGTAGAAGTGGTATTCCAGCGTGTCCCAGTTCATGTCCTTGCCGAGAAGACAGCTCGCCACGACTGCGAGCACCGCGCAGCCGATGTACGTCCACAGGCGGGGAGAGGCGGCCGCGCCGGCGAGCAACGCCAGCGGCGAGCGTTTCGCGGGCGGAAGGGTCAGCGAGCCTTCGGCGGACGTCAATCCAAACTCCTCACATTGTCATCGCGACATTATGTCGGGTCCAACTGGCGGCCCGATGTGACTGGCTTCGATGTTCCAGAAAACCTTGGTCATGCTCAGGTGCCGGCAGAGCCGGCGCGGCAGGCGCTTGAAGCCACGCCCTAACCGGTAGCCAACGTATTTGACCGCGTTTCGGATCAGCACGGCAGCCAGCAGACGCGGCGCATGGGCCACCATGTAGCGCAGCTCCGATCGGACGAACCTGGCGCCCTCGCCTTCCGCCGCGCCGAAATTGCGCATCAATTCCGGCAGCTGCGCATGCAGCACACCGAAGTCGAAGTAGCGCTGCGTCTCCTGCACGATCGTGTAGGCATGAGAGTGCCGCACACGCGCCTCGGCGCAGTACCTGACCTTCCAGCCGGCAAGGAGCATCTTGACTGCGACACAGGTGTCCTCCCCCAGGATCAGATGACTCGGAAAACCACCGCAGGCGCGCAGCGCCGATAGCCGATAAGCTCCGAAGGAATTGGAGGTATAGGCGGCCTTGATCCCCAGACGGGGCGCGTCGGCCATGGAGCGGGTCTCACTGACCGTGCCGTAGTTGAAGAGGACCATGTGCGCCTCGAACGGACCCGCCCCCCGGTGGGGCAGCTGGCGACCATACGCCACCCCCACCTGAGGATCGCGAAACGCGCCGAGCAGCTCGCCAAGGGACCCGTGCCCCTCGAGCACCGCATCGTGGGTCAGAAACACCGCGAACTGCCTGCCCTCGCAGAAGCGCTCCACCGCCATCTGGCGCGTCCGACCGTGATTGAAGGTCCGTGGGTCTATCCTCTCGACCTCGAAACCGCTCTCCGCGGCAACCTCGGCACTGCCATCGGTCGAGCCGGAGTCCACCACCGCCACGAGCGAGGGGTCCGGCAGCACGGCACAAAGCGCGGCGGCGGCTTCACGCCAGCGCGCGCCTCCATTGCGCACGGGCACGATGATGCGGGCCTGGTTCACAGTCGAGTCGACATAAGGCATGGTATGAATGCTAAATACCTCGTTGCACCCTTTCCATGACCCGCTAGACGAAAAGCCGAGCACAATCCGTGGATCATGAGCCCTTGAGCTTCGCGGGCGGCAGAATCGCCGTGCTGGTCCCCTGCCGCAACGAGGAAGCCTCCATCGCAGAGGTCGTGCACGACTTCCGGCGCTACCTGCCGGCGGCCATCGTTTATGTGTACGACAATGGCTCGGCCGATCAAACCGCTCAGGTAGCCCGCGACGCGGGCGCGCGGGTATTCAGCGAGCCTCTCGTCGGCAAGGGCAACGTGGTGCGACGGATGTTCGCCGACATAGAGGCGGATATATACGTCATGGTCGATGGCGACGGAACGTACGATGCCTCCAGCGCGCCCAGGCTGGTCAGTTACCTGGTCACGAATGGCCTCGACATGGTCAACTGCGCGCGTGCGTCCTCGGATCGTGCTGCTTACCGCCCGGGTCACAGGCTCGGAAATCGGGTGCTGACGGGGCTCGTCGCCAAGGTGTTCGGCAATCGCCTGAGCGATATGCTGTCCGGATACCGAGTGCTCTCCCGCCGGTTCGTGAAATCCTTCCCCGCGCTCTCCACCGGCTTCGAGATCGAAACCGAGCTCACGGTGCATGCGCTCGAGCTGAGGGTCCCGGTGGCTGAGCTCAGCGCGCCGTATGTCACTCGGCCCCGCGGCTCCGCCAGCAAGCTGCGCACGGTGCGGGACGGCCTGAAGATCCTCGCTCTCATCGTCCATCTGGTGAAGGAAGAGCGCCCCCTGCAGTTCTTCAGTGCCGGGTTCTGCGTGCTGGCCGCCAGCTCGATCGCACTCGGTCTGCCGGTGGTACTCCAGTTCTTCGCTACCGGACTGGTCGGCCGCCTCCCGACCGCGGTGCTCGCCACCGGGCTCATGATTCTCGCCTTCCTCAGTCTCATGTGTGGCCTCATTCTCGACACCGTCACCCGGGGGCGTCTCGAGCTCAAACGACTGCTCTACCTCGCCGCGGGACGGGAAGAGAAAGTCCGGGAATCACGCTCAGACGCTCAGCGCCGCTGGAACACGCCGTAAATCGCGTAATAGCGGAAATGCCGATCGAGCAGCCGTGAGCGAAACGGCTGGTGAAACACCTTCGACGGCTCGAAGCCAGCGCTACGGATGCAACGGATGAGCTCCGCCTCGGGGTAGTGGCGCTTGTGGTCCGGATCGCTCGCGAAGCCACGCTCGCCCGGCACGCCTGCCACGAACCTCGCCGCGGGCTTCAGGACACGATGAATCTCCGCGAGCAGGGGCTCGGGTTTCTCCAGATGCTCGAGTACATTGTCGAGCACGGCGCCATCGAATTCAGCATTCGGGAAAGGAAGCCGGTCCGGCTCCATCCGTTGGACAGTCAGTCCGCGGCTCCGGCAGTACGCGACTGCGTTTGGGTTCACATCCACTCCGACCGTCTGGGCGCGATAGCTCACCATGTCGCCTATCCCACAGCCGACATCCAGCACCCTGCCGCGCAAGTTCCGGCAGATCCTCGGATAGAGCCAGATGTTCCGATACCAGACCGCAATGCCCTTGCGGCGAATGAGGCTGTCGAAGTAGTCAACGTGCTCGGTCATTGGCGGAGTGTGCCGCGCGACGGAGCGAATCGCGAGCGAACCGTTCTCCGAGACACTTCGACCACGCCGTCTCGCCGCCGCGACGGGCATGACGTTTTGCGTCAGATTGTGACGATCGCGTCGGACAGACCCGTCGCTGACCAACATCTCTGGTTAAATTCGCGTGGACCAACGCCGCCATTTTATGCTTGTTTTTCATTAACTTACCCTAAGACAGATGCCTTGGCATAGGCCTTGCTTTGACCCCCTCAGCTGGCGCCCTTTTGCGCCGCTTGAAGAATCAATCGCCACTCCTTAGGAGCGTTTCACATGAAGTCTGTGCAAAAGGGTTTCACCCTGATCGAGTTGATGATCGTCGTCGCGATCATCGGCATCCTGGCGGCCATCGCCATTCCGGCCTATCAGAACTACGTCGTTCGTGCGCGTATAACCGAGGGTCTCAACCTCGCCGCCGCCGCGGAGACCACGGTGGCCGAGAACGCGTCAAACGCCGCCTCGGACCTGAGTTCGGGATGGACGCAGCCGGCGGCGACCGCAAACGTTTCGAGCGTTGAGGTTGCGCCCACCACTGGTATAATTACGGTCGTCTACACCAACACCGCAATGAACGCGGTGGTCACGATGGCGCCGTACTCAGCCGGTTCGGCCCTCGCAAACGACACGGTGGCGCCCGATGCCATCCTCTGGGACTGCTACACGGGCACCACATTCACGAAGTACGTTCCGTCGAACTGCCGCAACACGGTGGCTGCGAACCCGTAAGGGTCTTCTCAGTCTGAAAAGGACCCGAAGCCCCTCTCCGGAGGGGCTTCTTCTTTTGGGAAGCCTGTCACGCAGGGGTCACCGGGCGTGTGCGACGATGCGGAAGATTTGACAATTGCCTGAGCCTCCGGCTCCGGTAGACTTCAGTACCCACGGGCCTGATCGACTTAACGTAAGTGCATGAATGAGAACGCTTCTCTAGCGCTTGGAGGCGCGCGCACGGGGCTGGGGGGCCTGCCTCAACGCCTCGTCCAGGACGGGGTCGTGGATGAGGCGGCCATGCTGGAGGCCATGAACGCGGCGAAGGAGCGCCACACGAATATCGTCACCCACCTCGTCTCGAGTGGTGCCGCCAGCGCACGCGACATCGCGGTAGCCGCCTCGAATGAGTTCGGCGTGCCGTTGTTCGATCTGGATGCGATCACCCTCGACCTGGAGACGGTGAAGGTCGCGAACGACAAGCTGCTCGCCAAACACCGGGTTCTGCCCGTGTTCCGCCGCGGCAGACGGCTGTTCCTGGCTGTCGCCGACCCGACCAACCAGCACGCGATCGACGAGATCAAATTCCAGACCAGCCTCAGCATCGAGGTCGTGCTGGTCGAGGAAGACAAGCTTCAAAAGGCGATCGACAAGGCCATCGAGCAGGCCGAGGCCCAGATCCAGCCGCTGGCCGGCGAGGACGACGTCGATCTCGAGTCGCTCGAGGTCACGGGTGGCGAAGATGAAGTCGATGAGAAAGTCAGCCGCGACGATGTCGAAGACGCGCCGATCGTCCGGTTCGTCAACAAGGTCATGCTCGATGCCATTCGCCGCGGCGCATCGGACATCCATTTCGAGCCGTACGAAAAGACCTATCGTGTCCGCTTTCGCATGGATGGCGTGCTCAAGGAGATTGCACAGCCTCCCGTAGCGCTCGCTCAGAAGCTCTCCGCGCGCCTGAAAGTCATGTCACGGCTGGACATCGCGGAGCGGCGGGTTCCGCAGGACGGCCGCATCAAGATGAAGCTGTCGAAGAACCGGGCCATCGATTTCCGCGTGAGTACCTGCCCGACGCTCTTCGGCGAGAAGATCGTAATGCGTATCCTCGATCCCTCGCAGGCGATGCTGGGCATCGAGTCGCTGGGGTACGAGCCCTTCCAGAAACAGCTCTACGAGCAGACCCTCGCCAGGCCTCAGGGCATGATCCTGGTGACGGGACCCACCGGCAGCGGCAAGACCGTCTCCCTCTACACCGGACTCAACATCCTCAACCGCGAGGATACGAACATCTCGACTGCCGAGGATCCGGCGGAAATCAACCTTCCCGGGGTGAATCAGGTCAACGTCAACCCCAAGGTCGGATTGACTTTTGCCGCGGCAATGCGCGCATTCCTGCGTCAGGATCCCGACGTCATCATGGTCGGTGAAATCCGTGACCTGGAGACCGCCGAGATCGCCATCAAGGCGGCGCAGACGGGCCACCTCGTCCTTTCCACCCTCCACACCAACGATGCGCCGCAGACCCTGACGCGACTGGTCGACATGGGCGTGAAGCCCTACGCCATCGCCACTTCGGTCAGCCTCATCATCGCGCA
>Ga0134126_10005963_pt1 | contig 15242 bp, 24 predicted proteins | sample KB31752_FD_96881 | JGI IMG/M metagenome (GOLD analysis project Ga0134126, IMG submission 96881) | Terrestrial soil microbial communities with excess Nitrogen fertilizer from Kellogg Biological Station, Michigan, USA - KB3-175-2 | ecosystem: Environmental > Terrestrial > Soil > Unclassified ...
AACTGATCGGCGTCGAGCTCGAGTTCCGCGTGTTCTTTCTTCTTGAAGCCGCGCTCGGAATTGATGGCGCGGCGCGCGTGGGTTCTGCAGTAAGGTCCCTTAGCGAAGGTCCTCTTACCACAGTATTGGAACGGCGGCTCATCCATCATCCCTCCGAGCGGCCAGTGACAGGTATCCTCCCGCAATTCCATGAGCCCGATCGGCGGCACCTCGACCTCGGGTTCCTCGACACGCTCTACCTTCGGCACCGGACGCGCGGCCGGCGGCAGATGCTTCAAGGGTTTCCGTGGCTTCGGTACTCTGACCCGGGTTTCCTTCTTGGGCTTGTCTGACAAATCCATCCGGTCGTTGCTCCGTCCGGACTGGCGGGGCTTCGTCTTCCTTGCGTCCGACACATACCGATTGATCGCGCCGCAGATGGAATTGCGGTTGAAGTTGGTGCCCCATAGCCGGTTCAGGTCGTAGGCGATCTGGGCCATGGATAGTTTCGTGTGAAGATATTTTTCCCGCAACACCGATAGGCGCTCGGGCGTCCAGACCTTTTCCATTCAGTATCCCACCATGATCCTGCGGACGCGGATGAAGACGTCCGGAGGCTCGTCCAAGAAGCCGTCGTCGATCGGCGCTATACCATGCCTTATCCGGCTTCTGATCAACGAGCCGTCTATGTAGGACAGTGTCGCCAGCCTGGTTCCCTCGTCGGAACGCAACAGCCACGCGGCGTCGCGCACGTATTCGACCACATCCTCGGCCCTGTTCCAATCGAGGTTTCGCAGCAGGCGCATGAGGGCCGCGAAGTTCGTGGTGTGGGTCTCCACAATCTTCTGCTTGATTTCCCTGCGCCAATCGCGATACATCTTGAGCAGGACGGCGTCGTCCATCTGCTTGAGCTGGAGCGGCGTGGGACCGCGCGCCTTGGCCTCTCGTTTCTCCTCCCATTTTTTCTTGACCCTCTCCTTCGCCTTTTGTGGATTTGTGAGTTGTCGATCCGCCACTTGATCGAAGTAGTTCATCGCTTCGTGATCCTGTATCTTTCGAGCAAAAATTTGGATAAGATTTCATGTTGCGACGACCGCATGCCCTCATAGATCACATTCTGGAGTTCGTTCTCGGAGACTTCCTTTCCAAGAACGGCAGTCCTCCCCATGCGTTCACCGGCGGTGTATCCATCCTGGTACGCTTTATGACTATGACCGGTCATCACTTCCCTTCCCGCAAGAAACCCCATGCCCTCACCTGGGCGATGCCCTCCTCCACCGTGCGGCACATGCCCCACAGATGGCCGTTGCGAAGGCACGACGCCCGGAAACCCTTCTGCTCGTCGGACAGGACGCTGCGCTTGTTCTCGGTCTTGACCTCGAGCCAGCCCGTCACACCCTTCGGAGCCATGAAGACCAGGTCCGTGGCACCCGCCTTGATCCCCTCTCCCTTCATCCGCACGGCCTCCGAGAACAGACGGAAGCCACCGTTCGGGATGGCGATGACGCGGACGTCCGGATGGAGCAAGGGCGTCAGCTCCTTCAGGAGCTTCGTCTGCAGTTTCGACTCGGCGTGGACGGCCTTCCTGATCCTCATCGACCATTCACTGCCACTGATTTGCGTCGAAGCAAACCATTAAACCTGCGCGCGTCCAAAAGGGATTTACATCGTCGCGTATAGGCATCATGTTCCAGTCCTGTCGGTAGGGTCATGTCGCTCGCGCCGCTTGGACCGGCGGCAGTCTCCGTGCCGGGGATAGCGAGTCCATCCATCCCTCGTAAGTCCGCAGGATTGGTCACCTCGGAGCCGACGAATTTTCTAGGGAGTGTCCAAAAGTGAGCCGAGTAATCCTTCCGAACCGACGCTCCTCTGTCACCGAGCCCATGCTCTACAAGGGCGACGGCGGCCACACATTCAAGGTCCTCATCACGATCGGCTTCGACGCCGCGAACAATCCGATCGAGGTCTTCTGCGCGGACTTCAAGGCGGGCACGTCGCTGCACTCCATCGTCATGGACGCGTGCATCCTGTTCAGCCGGCTGCTCCAGCACGGCGACGAACCTGACGATTTGGAACATTCCATGTGCCAGCCGCATTCCCTTCTGGGGAGTATCGCGTCGGCCGTGGCCAAGTACCAGGTCCGGAAACCACCGGTCTCGGATGGCGACGATGCTCCCTCCCTTCCACCGCGTCCCCTTCCAATGCCTCCGCAGGGCGAGGCAGTCGAGAAAGAGACCACCCAATGATCATGTCGCTCACGCTCTACAGCCTCCTCATCTGGTTCGTGTAGGGCTTCTTCATGGCACTCGGTTGGACGCTCGGCGCGTGGGCCATGGGCCGGCTCCTCAGCCGGCTCTGATTTACTTCGTCTTCGGCTTGGTCCAATTATGCTGGCATGAAGCCGATCATCATTGGTCTACATAATCCATACTCGAAAGACCCGGTCAACGCGCTCGCTCCCTTCCCGGAGAAGAGCACGGGCCATCGCCTGTGGCGGATGCTGAACCGACTCGAGTGGCCGATGACGCGCGAGGCGTTCAGGGCGGCGCACGATCGGCGCGTCTACATGGACGCGTTCAAACGCTATAACCTCTGCACCACGCAGGAGCAGGTGAACGACATAGCGAAGCGTCGCGAGTGCGCCGGACTGTTCCTGGCGGAGAAGCGGATCATTCCGGGCGACACGGTGGTCCTCCTAGGCGGCGACGTGCTCGAGGCGTTCAGCTTCTGGTTCAGGCAAGAGGAACAACTCCAAAAAATACTGATCCACCCGCAGGTCCGAAGTGGGATAACCTGGCGGTGGCTGCCCCATCCATCCGGACGGAGCACCAAATACAATGATCCCACGATGCGAATGTTGGTCGGCATGACGCTCGCCAACCTAGTCTCAGTGAACAGTACAGGAGAGTCGATCGATGCCCAGGTCTAAGCAGGCAACCGCGCTCACCGCGCAGCGTGGTCCAGTCCACGGCAACTTCGCGGAAGGCGCCGAGATGACGCAGGAGATCATGCGGATCATGCAGTCGCGTTCCCAGTGGCAACGCATGAGCCCGGCGCGCCGGGAGGCGCTCCACATGATCGTCCACAAGATGCACCGCATCTGCACGGGCAACTTCGCCCACGCGGACCACTGGGACGATATTGCAGGCTATGCCCACCTCGGGGCCACCGACGGCGTGAGCGGTGACGCCACCGTGGCTCCCGCGCCCGTGCGCCTGCCACGGCGCAAGGTCAAGGCGAAGAAAAAGGTGACGGCTAGGCCGAGGGCCAAGGCTAAGGCTAAGATGGTACGAGGAAGCCGCCCCAATGCCGTGGCCAAGGTGAAACCTAAGGCGACTCGAAGGGCTCGGTCTACGAAAGCCGTTGCCAAAAAACGCACGAAGCCCACGCTAGTCCATCCGGTCTCCCACGAACCGGCGGCCGCGTAGCATGTGCGGCGTGGTCGGAATACTCGGCGACGCATCGGTCGCGCGTGCCCTGGATCGCTTGAAGCACAGAGGCATTCGCAACCAAATATCCCCATGCACCGCCGGCAGCATCGGCCACGCACGCCTCCCCATCGTGGGCCTGGGTACGGAGCACGACCAACCCATGTACGGCCAGGGTTGGCTCTTCGGCTTCGTGGGGGAGATACTGAACTTCCGCGAGCTAAACCCAGGCATGGAGTGCGACACGGAGTTCGCGTTCAAGACCTGGACCTCGATCGGTCCTTCGGGCTTCACGGAGTTCGACGGCTTCTGGGGCATCATCGCGCTGCACGAGCCGTCGAAGTCCCTGCACGTCCTGACCGATTACCTGGGCATCAAGCCCATGTACTACCGCACCGACATCCCGTGCGCGGCCAGCGAGATCGACGCGCTCATCGTGTTCGACGAGGTCACGCTGGACGAGGTGTATCTATCCGCGTGCATGAAGTGGGGATACTGCCCGGACGTGGCGCGCACGCCGTACAACGAGATCAAGCATCTGCCTCCGGGCCATCACGCGATCCTTCAACACAATACCGTGCCCCTCGTCCAGGTGACCGATCCCTTGCGTCCGAGGAAGAGCCTGGGCGCGATCCAGACCGACATGCGCGAGGCGATCGAGGAGGCCGTGCGCCGCCGAGTCCTGTCCAGCGACGTGCAGACGGCGTGCCTCGTGTCGGGCGGGCTCGACAGCGCCATCGTCTGGACGCTGGCCGCTCGCTACGGCCAACCGGTCGCCTACCACGCCGAGGTCCCCGGCGACGAGGACGAGTACTGGGATGCACTCCAGGTCGTGCGCGGCAATTCCACCTCTTGGGAACCCACGATCGAACCAAGGATCGATCCGTTCCTCCACCGGATCAAGTGTGGTCACATAAACACTCGCGACGCCATGGCCATCATGCAGGAGCCGATCGACCTCGGCTCCCTGCGACCCCAGATCGGGCTCGCCCGCGCCATCCAGCAGAGCGTCTGCCTCACCGGCGACGGCGCGGATGAATTGTTCGGTGGCTATCCCCGGTCAATGAGGTACGACAGCCAGTCCAGCGACGTGTTCCAGGAACTTCCCTGCTGGCATCTGCCGCGGCTGGATCGGGCCATGATGATCAACCGGGTCGAGGTGCGCAGTCCGTTCCTCGCGCGCAAGGTGGTGAAGTTGGCGCTGGCACTGCCGCATGAAATGCGCGAGGACAAGTCATTCCTGCGCCAGTTGTTCACGGACATAATTCCGCCGCGCATCGCCCTCAAGGCCAAGAAGGCCTTGAGGGTGCAGGAGATAGAGGACAACCGCGAGCTCTACTCTACCGGACTCGTGGATATATTCAGGGATGAAAGACGATGGCTTAGATGAGACGAAATCGGGGGATGGTTACTACCACGGGACCGAAGGCGATAGGCATCACGTGCGGCGTGGGATCGATGCTGCTAGGGGCCCGCAATGCAGGCTTCAAGGTGGCCGGCAATGTCGAGTGGCGCAAGTATTACCACGCAACGGACGACGCGGGACGCAATACGTTCACTTCGAACTTCGAGGACGTCGTGTTTCCTTTCGCCCGGGAGCAGATGACCGAAGAGGAGTTTCTCCGCTTCCAGAATGCGGACATTGCTCTGGGTCACCCGGAGTGCGGCAACTTCAGTCAGCTCAATGCCAATCGTGAGGCGGTTAACGATCCAGGCGACATCCCACTCTTTGCGGATTTGGTCAAGGAGTTCCGTCCACGCTTTTTCGTTATGGACGACCTGCCAAAATCCTTCATTGCCTTTCCAATGGCGGAGTATCACGCCAGGCTGTCGGAGTACGACCTCTTTCCGGAATGGATCAGCAACTGGGGATACGGCAACGTCCAGAAGGCCCGCAACAGGTTCTTCATGATCGGCGCGCTCAAGTCCGAGCGCTGGGCGTTCGTGCCTGGGGAGTTCACTCATGACAAGACGGTGGCGGACATCATCGGTGACCTCGAAGGAATGGAAGGTAACTTTCCAAATCACGATCGGCACGTCATGGAAGAGAATTGTGCAAAAGGATTACATCTTCGTCACCGCGATCATCGTGCCACGTGGGGAGAGATGCGAGACTACATCCTTCGTGAAGTTAAGGAGGGTGGCCCCATCCACTACGTGGGAGAGGATGGCGAGCAGAAGATCAGGGTCGGCTCTTACAAGGGCCATTGGCACGGGCCGGCGCACGTCCTCACGGGAGGGATCAGCGGCTTCCATCCCCGGAAGGGCGTCCCCTACAGTATACGTGAACGAGCTCGCCTGCAAGGCTTCCCCGACGACTTCGAATTCCCCGGCGTCGTGTACTCCGAGGAGGACGGACAGCGAAAGTGGAACCACGACCGGAACATGCACATGATCCGGCAGACGGGCAAGGCCATGCCCATCCAATTCTGCCAGTACGCGTCCGAGCAGATCATGGCCCACCTCCAGGGGCGGGACTGGATGGGGGACGAGCGCGCCACCAACGCCCGCGTCGTGCAGCCGAACGAGTACGTCAATGAGGCGAAGCGCTGGTATTGCTCGAACGTGGGCTACTCCAACCAGGAACGGGCCTGCGGATCGTGCCAGATGGCCAAGGGCTGCGAAATCAGGGAGAGGCTTGGTATTCCCATGCCCCTCGCTCCGGCGCGCCTGGTGGGCACGGCAGCGCGTTCGGCAGGTGCCCCCCGGCGCGAGCCAATCGCCACTGCCGGCAGTATCGATCTTGAAGTTCCGGGCAGGGGGGAGTCGTCCAGGACCCCCACCCTCCCAGGTAAGTCACGGCGGGACAAGCAAGAACGGGAAACCCGGGGAGTTGTCTTAAAAGACAACAGCCCTAGAAGACCCAAATCTTCTGCCCGGCCTACCTACAAGGCTGTCCCCACCACCATGATGAGTTTCGGCAAGAAATGACCAGGAATGGCTTCATCAACGAGCCGAAGAACAAGGCGCTCCTGCAGCGCGTGCTCATGCGGATACGGACCTTGCCCTCCCGCCCCATGCTGCGGGCCCAGATCAGGGACATGCTCTTCGTCGGCGAGGACCTGACCGGCATCGACGTGAGTGTGGACGCGGACAAGGAGACAGGCGTCCTCACCGTGACCGTGGGCGAGGACAAGATCGAGGCGGTGGGTAGCGTGCTCACCACCAGCAACTGGCAACCAACCAAGAAGCAGGGGAAGCGACCGTGGCACTAGGCGACGAGGTGAACGTTCACGAGAATTACATGCCGCCGGATTATCATTGCCGGTGCGCCTACTGCACCAAGACGATCGGTGAGCTCCGCCCGATCGACGGCACGTACTACAGCCGACTCGAGCGGCGCGAATACTACGCGCCAGAGGAGAAGCGCAAGGAAGACGGCTCTGGCCACATCGCCAAGACGCCGCTCCACATCGCGCGCTGGGCCGTCCAAGCCTACACCGAGGACGGCGACTGGGTTCTCGATCCGACGATAGGCGCGGGCACCACCGCGGTGGAGGCACTGACGCACGGCTGCAACGTGGCAGGCATGGAGCTCGAATATGGCGCGGTACTGCAGGCGAACGTTGCGCTGGCACTCACATACACGACGGCGCAAGGCTGCGAGGCCAAGATCGCGCAGGGCGACGCGCGCAATATCGATACTTTCCTGGGGCAGGCTGGAATGCCTCCCAGGTTCAAACTGGTCGTGAATAACCCGCCCTACTCCGGCGACGTGAGCGCGTACCCGAAGCGCGACAGCGAGGGCAAGGTGACGGAGAACGCCTCGTACCTGTACGATCCCGACCTGCCGAACCTGGCGTTCTTGAAGGAGGGCGAGGAGTATTGGGAGACATTGGGCACCATTTACGACGCCTGCATCGAGCGGCTGGAGGTGGGCGGCCACTTCGTCATCGGTGTCAAGGATATGATGCGCAACAAGGAGCCGTACCTCCTGCACAAGGAGCTATGCGACCTGATCGCCGGCAACGACGAAATGGAGTTCGTCGGCACGGCGTTCCTGAAGCATCATCCTGGCACGTGGTTCCTCAACAGTTACGAGAAGACCCACGGCGTGCGCCCGCCGCTGTACCAGACCATATCCGTGTTCAAGAAGATCGAGGTCGCGTCGTGATCAAACTCGATGACCCGGGCTCTTGGCCTGCGGTGAGTACCTTATGGCGACACAAAGGCGGCAATATGTACATGGTTATATTGCTGACGAACCTGGAGCCAGAACGCCAGGACGAGTACCCCACGACGGTTGTCTACCAGAATATCCTGAACGGCAATTGCTACAGTCGCAGGCTGATCGACTGGGAGCGCAGCATGACGAGGATGACTGACAATGACCAAGCGTGAACTCGTAGAGGCATTGCTGCACGGCAAGTGGAAGGACATCCCCGACGACGAGCCGGTGTTCCTGCTGCGGGCCCAGGACGCGCTGGCGAGCGAGACCGTGGAGAAGTGGGCCTTGATGGCCCGAGCCATGGGCGTCAATCCCAAGAAGACCAAGAGCGCGTTCGACGACGCGGAGGAGATGCTCCATTGGCACACCCGCCGGATGCCTGACTAAGACACCCCAAGGTCTACCCGTATTTTACATCGTCGTCGCCGCGTGCCATTGTCCCCTCTTGCGACGAGCCTTGGGAATGGCCCCGGGCCCGAAAACGAGACAAAGGAACAACCCCCATGCCGACCGAGATAACCACCGCAGGCTTGCGGACATGCCGCATCACTATCGAAAGCGTCTCCCCCTACTCGGCCTCTCGCTTCCACGACGAGCCTAAATTGTCTGACGAAACCCACTTGGACTACGACGTGAGGACATGGCGTCACAAGATGACCCTGGGTTCTGACGGCAAGGTCGTCATCCCTGGTGCCGGCTTCAAGCAGGCCATCGACGGCGCGGCCAAGATGGTAGGTGGCAAGATTCCAGGACGCGGACAAGCCACCTACTCCAAGCTCTTCACCACGGGCGTCCTCATCGAAGGGGACATGGCGCTCAACGTGGACCCGAACGAAGTCCCCATGGTCCGCATCTACGCCAATCTTGACGGCATCCGTGGTGGCAGTTCCCGCGGCTGGAGGCACTTCCCCCAGATCGCGGTATGGGGCGGGACGGTCGATGCGATCATCTCCGATCCGGACCTGCCCGGCGCCGTCTTCGAACGCGTCGTGACCGCCTCGGGTCGGTGCCAGGGCGTCGGTCGCTGGCGTCCCGAGAAGGGCGGCAGCAACGGCCGGTTCACCGTGACTCATTTCGACTGGAGCACGCTATGACATTGGAGTTCACCACATCGGAGAGGACGCTGGCCATCGCCAGCGTCCTCAAGGCCATGTCCTTCGGACAGGTCATGACGTTCCAGGAGTTGACGGACCGCGTCGGCTTCCTGGTGGACAGCAAGAACCATTTCTTTCAAGGTGCGAAGCGCATCGTTCTGCGTGACCACGGCGTGGAGATACGGTGGGCGGAGAAAAAGATCGCCTTCCGCAGGACCACGATGGACGAGGTCGCCACGGCGAAGCACCGGTTCAGGAGTATCCGGGGACACGCCAAGCGCGGGCAGCAGGCGATCCTGCCGGCGCTGCGCTCCAACGACCTGCGGCAGCAGGCCTTGGCCTCCGCGACCAACGCCAAGCTGTCCATCGCCCGCGGACTGCGGGCCCAGAGTAACAGGGAACTCCCGGACGACCGGATCACCCGGAGGGACGGGAGTTGAATTTCATCTTCGCTCCGCTCTGCTGCGCGCTGCATCACGCCGCATCGCGTCGCAACGCCTCACTCCTCACCTCAGCGCAACGATTTTCATTTAGCAATTCATCGTCGCACCACGACACGGCACTACGCATCGCCTCGCATCTCGACTCGACGCAACGATTTTCATTTGTCAATTTCTACACCACGCACCGCGTCGCCGCACAACGCACCGCGGCGCAACGCCGCTCCCCTCAACTCAACGCAACGATTTTCATTTGGCAATTTTGCCAACGCTTCGCAACGCCGTGCTACGTGTCGCGCCGCGACGCTGCGCATCGTGACGCCTCTCATCTCGACTCAACGATTTTCTTTTGGCAACTTCGCCGCGCACCATGACGCACGGCTACGCCCTGCCTCGCTCCGCTCCGCAGCGCCGCTCGACTCGACTCGACGCAACGATTTTTCATTCGGCAATTTGTCCACGCTTCGCGACGCGACGCGCCACCACGCCCCGCGACACTACGCTTCGCCGCGCCTCTCGACTCCCCTCGACGCAACGTTTTTCATTCGGCAATTTGTCCACGCATCGCACCTCATCTCACCGCGACGCCCCGCGACTCAACGCGACGATTTTGTCCTAAATAATCGTGAAGGCTATTGCCTTCGTCGTCCGCCGGTCGCTTGATCGGCGGACGTTTCTTTACCGGCGAGGAGGCAACTCAATCGGCCAGCGGAAGGGTCGGTGCCGAAATCTAGCCTGCGTTCCCTTCGTCCGGTGGGGTTTGTCAGACAGCGTTCAAGGCTAGGGACTTCCGCATTAAATTCTTTGGGGTACTCCATGCAAGACGCCAGCAGCGAAAAAATCACGGCCTCCCACGAAGACCTTCTTCGTCAAGCAAGTCTCACCGCGATTGACTATATGGTCCACGCCTACGACTACATGGACAAAAATAGTTTCGCAGAAAAAGACAAGGTTCAACTCGCCTCTTCCTTCATGATCGCGGCTGCCATCGACATGGCGGGTGCAACCATTGCCAAACAACTCCGAGCTGGCTTGGAAGATTTGGGGAATGCCCTTGAAAATCTTGCCGAAGCTGGCAAAGATATCCGCGTCAATGGCCTTGATGGTTTAACCGGGACCATCCAAAACATTGCGAAAATGATCGACTTAAAAGGCGGCGGCTGATGCTATCCATCCAGCACAACACGTTCACGGACACCCGCCGCACCATCGTGGACCGCATCCTGGCAGCGCCCGAGGTCAAGACCGAGCGCTGGCAGGGTGTGGATGTGTCCAAGAACCCGGCCGCAGTCACGTTCGAGCTCCGCAACGTATGCTTCGAGGTGCCGCTGCTCGGCATCGAGGACCTGGACCACTGGCGCGCGGACACCATCGCCAACATCCCCTGGGCGGACGATCATTTCTTGGAGCGCGTCGGCGGACTGCCCCTGAACCCAGGAGTGCAATGGGCCAACTGGCCGTGGGCGTCCAGCGCGGACAAGCACCGGACCAACGAAAAGTTCAACCACACCTACATGGAGCGCCTGTGGCCGAAGTGGGCCCACATCGACACCGAGCTCACCCACACCAACGGCACTCGCAGGCAGCCGGACCGCAAGGCCTGGAGGCATCCCATCATGGGCGTCAGCTTCAGTTACGGCGACCTGCAGGACCTGGTAGAACTCCTGGTGCGCGAGCCCTACACGAGACAGGCGTGGATACCCCTCTTCTTTCCGGAGGACACCGGCTATGGCGACGGCGGACGAAAGCCCTGCACCCTCGGCTATCAAATCCTGGTGCGTGATGACGCGGACGGCCCCAAGGCTCACATCTGGTATCCCCTTCGCTCGTGCGACCTTGTCCGCCACTTCCCCGATGATTGCTATCTGGCCGTGCGACTCCTCCTGTGGATCGTGCAGGAATGCCGAAAGAGAAACCCCTTCTGGAATGACGTCGAGCTCGGCACCTACGCCATGCACATGACGAGCCTCCACATCTTCGCGAACGACAAAAGGGCATTAGGAAAAATATGAGCGCACTGGCACTGGCACTGTACGAGGCGACCGACAGGGACACGCGCATCAAGTTCTGTCGTGCCTCCTTCGCCGGCATCTCCATCGTGATGGAGCGGGTCGTGGACGACAAGACGGCGCGCACGAGCCGCGCCATCAGCGAGGTCTCGCTCAAGGCGGCCAACGGCCTGGACTTCCTGTTCATCCACATGATCGAGGAGATGACGGCGGAGTTGAACGCCGTCCCCAAGAACACCGGTCGTCCCAAGACATTACGGCAATTCACGGAGGAAACATGACAGCGGAGCAGAAGGCGGCGTTCATCATCGCCCAGGCGGCCATATCCATGGCCACGGTGGCAGCCATGCAGGCGGAGAACAATCATCAGCTCACCATAGGACAGGGCGTCAAGTACAAGGAGGCCGAGTTCAGCGCGGCGGCCAACGAGGCCGTGCTCGGCCACAACGCCGTAATCGAGTTTTTCCGTGAGTGACGACTATCCCATCGATCCAAGGTGGACGCCGGGAACGGACATGCCACCGGATCACGACGTGAACGGGGACTGCAAATGGTGCTACGTCCTAGGCTACGCCGTCATCCTCGCCGTCTCGGCCGCGATCCTGTCATGGGCGGCGGGGCACTACCGATGAGCAACAACGTCCTGTCGATCTTCTTGACCGCGATCATCCTCGTCTTTGTCGTGGTCGTGATCTTCTTGGGGAGCATCCTGTTTTGAAAAACGCCGACGACAGAGCCAAGGACGAGCCTTGGCACCCGATGACCAATCCGGTCGACCTCAAGGTACTCGGCAAGATGAACGAGGAGTTGGCCGAGCTGATCAGCGCCGCGTCCCGCTGCATGATTCAGGGCATCGACGAGGAGCATCCAATCTCCGGAATACCGAACGGCATCTGGCTGCAGGAGGAGTTGGCGGACGCGCTCGCGGGCATCGAGCTCACCATCGAACGCTTCTTTCACGACAGCGTGAAGCCCATCCAAGATCGGAAGTATTTCAAGAAGAAAAGGTTGAGGGAATGGCACGAAGCCGCGTGAAGAGAGATACCATCATCGACGCCGTGCGCGCCGACCTGCACAGGCGTTCCCAACTGGGAATAGTGAAGTACGGCACCACGCTAGGAGACAACCCAGCACCTCTGCAGGGCCGTCTACAGCACGCCTACGAGGAGGCGCTGGACTTGTGCAACTATCTCAAATGGGCCATCACACAGTTGGAGAAGCAGGATGAGGATCGAGCAGCCCATGGGCGAGGTGAACACCGTGACCGTACTGGACCACGGCTACGCAAGACTCGTGGATTACATGGGAAGCGACCTGTCGGTGGTGCGCGCGGCAAGAGTAAGCTACGACGCCGCGTGGCGCGCCGGTGAGGACGAGGGCAGCGACGCCCGCCTGATCAATTATCTCTGGCGGCACAAGCACTCCACGCCGTTCGAGGCGGCCACTCTCACGTTCGAGATCAAGGCGCCGATCTTCGTGATGCGGCAATGGCACCGACACCGCACGTGGTCCTACAACGAGGTGTCCGCGCGCTACACGGCGTTGCCGGAGGAGTTCTACATCCCCGAGCGCAGCGCCGTGGGCACGCAATCCATAACCAACAAACAGGGACGACAAGAACTGGAGCGTCCCATGTACCCCGACGAGGTGCAACGCTACCGCAACGCCTGCCGCATATCCTTCCAAGCCTACCGGACCCTCCTCGAGGATGGCTGGCCGCGCGAGCTCGCCCGTGCCGTCCTACCCGTGGCCACCTACAGCCACATGTTCGCCACCGTGAACCTCCTGAACTTCTTGAAGTTCTGCACGCTGCGGGCCGATCCCCACGCGCAGTTCGAAATACGCGTGTACACCGAGGCAATGTTGCTTCTGGTTCGTCAGCACTTCCCGGTATGTGTGGGAGCGTGGGAGCGAGACCATGCAACGAAAGCCGAGAAGAAAACCTAAGAAGCACATGACCGCGCTGGAGCGCGGCCTCGCCATAGCCGCCTTCAAGGAGGGCAAGAGCGTGGACTACATCGCCCACGCGCTGCGGCGAGAGGACTGGACGATCAATCGGGTCATCAAGAAAGGTTTGGGGAATGCGACCACACATAACGCCGGCCGAGCGGGAGGAGATGTTCAAGATGAGGCGCGAAGGCAATAAGGTTGAGTACATCGCGGAGGTGTTCGACCGCTCACCGCGCTGGCTACAGAAGATATTCCAACTGAACAACGTGAGGAGAACCAAACGCGATGACCGCAGGCATGTTCGAGGACATCAAGGACTTTCACCATAAGTTCGGGCTCGAGTACAACGGACCGCCGCGCAGGCTGCCCGATGATCTGGGACCATTCCGGATCGGCTTCATCGCGGAGGAGCTCGCCGAGTACATCACGCCATTCGCCTCCTTGCACGAAAAGATTGTCAAGGACGTCAAGCGCATCTACGTGCAGGACGGCAAGAGCATTCCGCTCGAGAAGCAATTCGACGCACTGATCGATCTGGTCTACGTGGCGTTGGGCACCGCCTACATGCAGGGCTTCGACTTCGACGAAGGCTGGCGTCGGGTCCACAATGCCAACATGAGGAAGATGCGCGCCACCCTGTCCGAGCAGTCCGCGCGCGGCAGCGTCTTCGACGTGGTGAAGCCGGAGGGATGGGCGGCTCCTGATCTATCCGACCTCGTGAATGGGACGCACGGCGAATGAAAGCCATCAATCCGAACGAGATGAAGTGGCGCGAGCGTTACATGGGACTGGCGCGCCACATCGCCCAATGGAGCAAGGACCCGACGACGAAGGTGGGCGCGGTGATCGTCGGCGCGGATCGGCGCAACATCGCGATGGGTTACAACGGCTTTCCCCGCGGCGTGCAGGACCTTGACGAACGCTACCAGGACCGTCCCACGAAGTACCTGTTCACCCAGCACGCGGAGCGCAACGCGCTTGACAACGCCACGTTCGATTGCCGGGGCGGGATGCTGGCGACCACGATGTTTCCCTGCGTGGAGTGCGCCAAGTCCATGGTTAGCAAGGGCATCAAGGTCCTGATCAGCGAGCCCGTGCCGCAGGCGGTGTCCTTCCCGTCGTGGCGCGACACCATCCCGACCGCCCTCACGATCTTCGAGGAGGCGGGCGTGGTGCTCCGGTTCGTGGAGCCCGCACTGGAGGGCGTGCCGAAAGAACCCGCACTGGGACAGCGCTGGCGCGATCCTAGAGGCATCGTGCAGGTTTGGACCGGGGCATCATGGGAGATCGAGTCGGTCTAGACGAAGGTCGAACGAAAATAGTGCGAAAATAATTCAAGAAGGAGGTTTACGGGTAGAAGAGGACGTGCCATTATCTACCCATAGATCACGTCCTCCCGGCACAGGAGCCCGCACCATGGTATCAGTCCTCCGCACCCTCCAGGCAGAATGGAACGCCCTCGTCCCGCTGGCGCAGGCCCGGGGCATCCGCCGCGTGCGGACCTTGAACGCTCCGTTGGAGAGCATCGCCTATCGCCAGCAGAAGCTGAACTGGCTGCGCGACCTGTTGAACACCGCGGCCGTCGTGTCCACGGTGGACCTGTCCGCGCTCACGTTCGGCATCGAGATCGAGATGATGCTGCCGGTGGGACGCTCGCACGACTGGATGGCAAGGCAGATCAGCGCGGCCGGCATCCCTTGCGCCTTCGAGGGCTACAATCACAACGCAACCAACGCCTGGAAGATCGTGACCGACGGTTCCCTCGGCGACTACGTCCGCGGAGCGGAAGTCGTCAGCCCCGCCAATCCTCCGCTGCGCGGACCGGAAGGTTTCGAGCAGGTGATGCGGGTGTCCAAGGTTCTGCAGGACGCGGGTTGCAAGGTCAGCAAGCGGTGCGGCCTGCACGTCCACGTCGGAGCGACCGACTGGCAGTTAAACACGTTCAAGAACCTGATCCGGCTATACGCCTCGGCGACCACCACGATCGACTCTTTCCTCGCGCCCTCTCGCCGCGGTCCGCAGGCTGGCAATGGCTTCTGCAAGGCGATGCGGATCAGTGAGGCGATGCTGGACGCGGCGACCACGACGGACGGCATCGCTCGCGCCATCAGCCAGACGCCGGGACGCGCGAACGCCCGGGGAGCTGGCAGGTACTACGCGATCAACATGCAGTC
>Ga0134126_10005964_pt1 | contig 15240 bp, 10 predicted proteins | sample KB31752_FD_96881 | JGI IMG/M metagenome (GOLD analysis project Ga0134126, IMG submission 96881) | Terrestrial soil microbial communities with excess Nitrogen fertilizer from Kellogg Biological Station, Michigan, USA - KB3-175-2 | ecosystem: Environmental > Terrestrial > Soil > Unclassified ...
CGGCCGCGAAGAAGTAGCATCTCTGGCCGACAGCATCCGCGACTATCTTCGCCCCGATAAGGAGGTCTACGCCGATCCCAAAAAATATTATGATCAGCTGATCGAGATCGATCTGAATGAACTGGAACCCCATGTCAATGGTCCATTCACTCCCGACCTCGCCTGGCCCATCAGCAAGTTCGCGGAGGCGGTGAAGGCAAACAACTGGCCTGAGCGGCTCGAGGTTGCTCTCATCGGCAGCTGTACCAACTCCTCTTATGAGGACATCAGCCGTTCGGCATCGCTCGCACAACAGGCCATCGATAAAAATCTCAAGACCAAGGCCGAGTTCACCATTACGCCAGGTTCGGAACAGGTGCGTTTTACCATCGAAAAAGACGGTTTCCTGAACACTTTCGACCGCATCGGCGGTGTGGTCCTGGCCAACGCCTGTGGTCCCTGTATAGGGCAATGGGCACGCCATATCGACGATCCCAACAGAAAGAATTCCATCATCACTTCCTTCAACCGCAATTTTGCCAAGCGTAACGACGGACTGGCCAGCACGCACGCTTTTGTCGCGAGCCCCGAGCTCGTCACTGCTTTCGCCATCGCCGGGCATCTCTCTTTCAATCCGCTGAAAGATAAACTGACCAACGAAAAAGGCGAACAAGTAATGCTGGACGAGCCGAAAGGCGTCGAACTGCCTCCCAAAGGATTTTCGGTCGACGACGCCGGATACCAGGCGCCGGCAAAAGACGGAAAGAATGTACAGGTGGTCGTTAAATCCGATAGCCAGCGGCTACAGTTGCTGGAGCCGTTTGCGGCATGGGAAGGCACCGATCTGAAAGGACTGAAGCTGCTGATCAAGGCCAAAGGCAAATGCACGACCGACCATATCTCCATGGCGGGTCCCTGGCTGAAATTCCGCGGCCATCTCGACAATATCTCCAACAATATGCTCATCGGCGCCATCAATTTCTTCAATGACAAGACCGACGACGTAAAGAATGAGCTCTCCGGTCAGTACGGTCCGGTGCCTGCTACCGCCAGGGCTTATAAGGCGGCCCGTATCGGTTCGGTGGTCGTGGGAGACGAGAACTATGGCGAAGGCAGCAGCCGCGAACATGCGGCCATGGAGCCCCGACATCTGGGCGTCCGTGCCATCGTCGTCCGTAGCTTTGCGCGCATCCACGAGACCAATCTGAAAAAACAGGGCATGCTCGCGCTGACGTTTGCAAGCAAGGAAGATTACGACAAAGTACAGGAAGACGATAGCATCGATATCGTCGGTCTGACTTCCTTTGCGCCGGGCAAGTCGCTGACCATGGTGTTGAATCATAAGGATGGCAGCAAGGATGAGGTCGTGCTTAACCATACATATAATGAACAGCAGATCGGCTGGTTCAAGGCAGGTGGAGCGCTGAATGTGATCAGGAAACAGTTTGCGAAATAGACTTTCGCTCACTCCCATTGAAAAGGATCCCCCGAGGGAAGGTGTGTCACCGGTACCTCGGGGAATTTTATTTTCAGCTGGGTCCGCAGCCACTCCAGACCCGGCTCCTCGCTCAGCGAATGCCCGAGGATCAGCAACGATATTTTCTGACCCGAATAACGCGCGTCGAGGACATATTGATTGGTCTCCCATTCGCGGATCTCTCCACAGATGAACAGCTCCGGCCTATACTGCTGGATCAGATTCATCTGGGTCCGGCCGTTGTAAGCGCCCGGGCAAACCACGATCCTGCTGCACGGTTGAGCTAGATCTCCGATGTATTTGACATGTTCGATACCAAGACTCTTCTTGAACAGCGCGATCAGGTCGGCCAGCGATGCAGCCGAAGGCAGGTTGATCAGCGACGGGTCGCCGGCGCTAAAGTAGGGTTCCCATCCAACGGCCTGTATGACCCCCATCCGCACGCCGTCCGGCTGATGAGCGTGGAGTCCGTCGTGGAAACGCCAGATCACGATCCCGTTCTTTTCCAGCAGACCACGTTTGTATTTATACACCGGATCATCCGCCAGCCATTGCACATTGTCCCCGCCACTGAAAAAAGTAGGCTCATGCGGGATGATGAAATTGGCGCCAAGATCGATGGCTTTTTGAATGATCTCATCGGTAGGGAACATAGTGGTGACGATGCCCCTGACAGGAGTGGAAGGATCGCCGCACTTGATCGTATCCACCGTATCGGCGAAGGGCGCGCCGGGAACGTCGGCCTGCAGCGCGTCGATCACCTGCTGTACGGTAACGGTTCGCCCCGGATGATCCCCAAACGCTTCGGGAGCCGCTTTCCCCAAAGCCAGGCCCTCCGTTCCGGGTGCGGGAGTTCTGGCCATCAACGACCCGGTCAGAGCCGCCAGGCTTGCCGACAAAAAATCTCTTCTGCGAATAGGCATAGTAATGTTTTAATAGCTAAAACGTATATATGAGCCGGATAACCCCTACCTTGAACATTAAATCATCCTTATGACCCGTCGTCTGGTCCAGGTGCTGATCCTGACGGTCCTCGTCTATAGCGGTAACGCCCAAACGGCCTCCAATGCCCGACGGCTGGCCATCATCGGGTACTACGCAGGACGGAACACGGCCATCGACAGTCTTCCGATGCAAAGACTGACCCATGTCATCTTCAGTTTTTGCCACCTCCGGGGTAACAGGCTGTTCGTTAACAATGCAGGTGACAGCGACCGAATCCGGCATCTTGTCTCGTTGAAAGTACAAAATCCCTCCCTGAAAGTGATCCTTTCGCTGGGCGGATGGGGTGGATGCCGTACCTGTCCGGATGCCTTTTCAACAGACAGCGGTCGCAGGGAATTCGCCGCCAGCGCCCGGGAGCTCTCCGATTTTTTTCATACCGACGGCATCGATCTGGATTGGGAATATCCCGCACTGGAAAATGTGCCGGGATATCCTTATGGTCCGGAAGACAAAGACAATTTCACCGCGGTCATCCGGCAATTGCGCAAGGCCCTGGGCCGCAAGGCGGAGATCAGCTTCGCCGCAGGCGGTTTTACCAGATACCTGGAGACATCCGTAGACTGGAAGGCGGTGGCGCCGATGGTCAACTATATCAACCTGATGACCTATGACCTCGTCGGCGGCTATAGCAAACGGACAGGACATCATACACCCTTGTATAGCACGCCCGATCAGATCGAATCTGCGGATCATTGCATTCGTTGGCTCGATTCGGCCGGCGTGCCGCCGAAAAAGCTGGTCATCGGCATGGCCTTCTATGCCCGCATCTACCAGGTAGACGATACAGCGAATAACGGTCTTTATCAACCGGGGCATTTCTGGCGTGGCGTTTCCTATCGCGACCAGGCGACCATATTTTCGCAGGACAGCGGTTATGTCTATCATTGGGATGGTACGGCACAGGCGCCCTGGCTTTTCAACCCGCAGCGCAGCCTGTTCGCCACACTCGACGACACCACCTCGGTACGACTTAAAACCGAATATGCCATCCGGAAAGGCCTGGGAGGCGTCATGTTCTGGCAGCTGGCGGACGATCGATATTTCAGCGGAGGGCTGCTGGACGTGATCTATGACACCAGATCGCAGATCATCATGCGCCGCAAAACACGGTAAGCCTATGCGTCTTAACCTGTCCATCCTCCTAGCTGCGCTAGCCCTGTCCCTGGGAGGCTGTACCTCCTCGAAAAAATTGACCACGCCGGCCGTCTCACTCTCACTACCCGATACCTTGCCGGCGCTGCCGCAATCGGAGATCGATATCCCGGTGACCATCGCAGGCACGGCTTTGCTGAAAGCAGCCGATTCGATGGTGCCCAAAGAATTTCTCTCGCCCGGATGGCCTGTCTATATCCAGCCGTCCTGCGATTTTCGCTATCGCTACCGTTTTGTCCGCTCGGGTTTCAGGTTCCAGTGTACCGGTAATCATCTGTCCGTGTCGATGTCCGCCAGCTACCAGGTGGCGGGAGGCCGTTGTCTCTGCGCAGCGGGCAGACCCGTGAGTCCCTGGATCTCGGGTTATTGCGGGTTTGAAAAGGAGCCTATGCGACGCATCGACTTTTCTTTCGGCACACAGCTCGGTATCCAGCCGGATTACCGTCTGCACGCGGTGTCTGCAGTCGAAAAGATCATGGCGATCGACCGCTGCAGGATGTCTGTCTTCTCGATGGACATGACCGATCAGATAACGGACAGCATCCGCTCTTCGATCGCAGCCTTCTGCAAAAGCTTCGACGCTGCTCTTTCCGCTGTCAAATTCGGCGACTATCTGCGGCAGTCGGCAAAGACCTGGCAGAAAAGTCCCATCGGCCCCTATGGCTGGCTTGCCGTCAATCCGGTAGCATTGCGAATAGGCACGCTCAACTATATCAGGGATAGTTTTAGCCTCAGCCTCGGTATCAGCTGCCGGCCCGAGCTCAGCAGTGATAAGAGTCCGGCGAAACAAATGTCGCTTCCGCCGCTATCCGGGGGAGCAAACCGCAGCGGGATCACCTTATTCCTTCCGGCAAACTATGAATATGACTTTCTCAGCCGCTTGCTCGCCGATTCTCTTCGGGATAAATCTTTCCTGTACAAAGGAAGACAGGTGATCATCAGGGACGTGGCGATCAAAGGCACCGGACATCACCAGGTGGAGCTACGGATCGATTTCGGGGGCAGCTATCAGGGAAGGATCTATTTGCGGGGTACGCCCGTGGTCGACACGGGCAGGCAAACTCTAAGCATACCCGATATTTCCTATTCACTTGAAAGCCGGGATATGCTCCTCAGAATGGCCCGAACATTGCTCCGGGGTAAGATCCGCAAGACGGTGAAGGGAAATTCAGTCCTGGACCTCGCCGCTTTGCTGAAGACCAACCTGCCGTTGCTCGATGCCCGGCTGAACAGAGCCATATCGGCCAATTTGCATACCAGGGGAGAAATAAGGCAGTTGAAGCTGATCGGACTCCTGGCGGGTGAAAAAAATGTTCAGGCACAACTGTTTGTCCAAGCGGAGTTTTCCCTGACCAGCACCGGGGTGCTAAAATAAAATGCTGTCAATCAGCAGATTGAAAATGCGCGGGGGCGCGACGCATCGACTTTGTTTTTTTTGGCCGCAAAAAGGCAACCATTAACATTTCATTTGCGTATCATGTCAATAAGGAAAACTAGTTTGTGCGTTCATATACTATCTACCACTTCAAATACCGCACATACGAATTGATTGCAGGAAACACGCAAATACAGGTTTTAATAGCGGGTTGCCGTTCGAATGACCGCGCCAGCCAGAAAGAGTTGTACAATCTGCTCAGGGATTATGCTGTAAAGATCTGTTACCGGTATCAAAATAACCTTGACGTAGTGGAAGAGATAATGAATGAAGGATTTATAAAACTTTTCAAGAACATCCATCAATTCGAGGAATCCCGTCACCCGGATGTACTGGCATCGCTGAAGGGATGGTTCAAACGCATTCTTGTCAACACGTGTATAGATCACTATCGTAAGAACGCCAGTTACATCAACGGGCAGATGTTGTCCGAGGACGCTGAGAACATCGCAGACAAACAGGAAACAGGGATCGACATCCTTTCTTACAAGGAGATCATCGAAGCCATCCGGCAACTGTCACCGGCCTATCGCACCGTTTTCAACCTATTCGTTATCGAGGGGCTCTCGCATGAAGAGATCGCCCGGCATTTGGGCATTTCCATCGGTAGCTCCAAATCCAATCTATCAAAAGCCAGAGAAAACCTACGAAAGATCCTAACAAAAAAAACTGACCAGAAAGCTTATGTTGAACCTATCCGATAAGGAGCTGGACCGCTTGAGTAAGGAAGCGGCTCAGGAGTACGAGCCCGGGGATGTCCTGGGTCCGAATTCCTGGGAGAAGCTGCAGAGCCGGCTGGATGGTGATTTAGGTCATTTCAACCCGAATCCGCTTCGGCATATCCGTCGCTTCCCCTTCTATTATGCACCGGCGCTGCTGGTGCTGCTGGGCATCTCTTATTATTATCTGACCAAAAGCCCGCCTGCGTCGCGTAATATTACCAAAAACACTTTCACCAATCAAATCCCGACAAATTCTGTAAATTCTACACCCGCTGCCCAGTCTTCCGCCAACCCTGCCCGATCCGCTGCTAAAACCGGTGTATCCGGCACTGCCTCCAACGCATCTTCCGTGGCTGCTGCAGGCAACGCCTCCGACGCATCTTCTTTGGCTGCTGCAGGCAACGCGTCCAACGCATCTTCTTTGGCTGCTGCAGGCAACGCCTCCAAGCCGTCGGCAAACGCGACGGTTAAGACCCCGTCCGATAACACAGCGGGAAATGCCCGCACCTCGCTCAGCAGAGTACGGTCTTCGGATAAGGCTGCATCGCCGTACGACCTAAGGACTTCCGGGAATAATGCGTCGCCGAATGAGGTAAGGTCCCATGATCGCCGGTCTAACGGCCATAACGCGTCATCCAACCTCGACGGAGAACGCGCGAACGCACAAACCGTCCAATCTTCACAATACCCGCAGCCCGGGCATGCCGCTCAATCCACGCCTCAGCCACGCGAACCTGAACGCTCGACCATTGGGGGACTCAGCGCCACTAAGACGCCCGCCGACATCAGCGATTCCGCTCTAAAGGCATTCACGCTTAAGTCCATGCCTCCGGCACCGATCAAAAGAGCCTTATACATCAGACGCGACTGGCAGTTCGGCCTCATGGCAGCCCCGGATTTCGCATCCGTGAACGCACTCGCCGGCGATAAACCCGGAAGCTCGGTCGGCATCACGGTGGACTATCAATTCGCGCCCCGCTGGTACATCAGCTCGGGCCTGCTGCTCGATCGCCGCAATTACGCGGCGAGGGCCCAGGATTTTCATGCGCCGTTATCCTACTATTCGGGCAACGGCATCGATCCGAAACATGTCGATTTCGTGAAGGGCTCCCTCCGGATGTTGGAGATACCCCTGAACCTACGGTACGATTTCAGCGTCACCGGCAGCACCCTGTTCTTTGCCAGTGCGGGCGTATCCACATTCCTTCTTACGGCGGAAAATGGGAATTGCTACGTCAGCACACTCTCTGGCCGCGAAATGGCCTGGGGATATAAACAACCAGGCAATGGCAACTACCTCTTTTCCACCATGAACCTTTCGTTAGGCGTAGAGACGGGTCTCAGTAACAGCATGTCCCTGCTGATCGCTCCCTATATTAAAATGCCGATCGGTGGTATCGGGTTCGGGCAGGTGCAAATGAACAGCGTCGGCATTACCTTCGGGGTGAAATGGGCACCGGTGACCAGCATGCGCCGCCGATAAGATCATCTCCGGTCGAACCATACGGGAGTACTATTATTCCAATCTCCGTTATAATTAATAAAGATCTCTTCGCCGGCCTTGATGAATCGTACCGTCCTGACGGATATCACCTGCCGTTCGAAATCCATCTCATATTCGCAATTGCTCCGATAGGAATGATTGTACAGCGGTATATAACCGAGCGCCATGCAACAGCTGCGCCGGTCATCTCCCCATTCGAAAATATAATCATGCAGTAAAGTCTGGTCCAGCAGTTTGCGCTCCGCCGCCGAAAGTACGATCACAGGGGATGTCTCGATCACCATATCTTTTGCAATATCCACGGACGTGAAAACGCCTCTGCCCATTTCTTCGGTGGACCCGAGATATAATTCAGGTAAGATCATTGGAGATACAGGCAAACCGCCCGTAAGAGTTTTTGCCGGGTAAGTTACCATTTTTCGGGACTTTTGACGTACGTTCGCGTATGTCCCCCGAACAGGAGAATATGGAGCCAAAGGAGCAGTTCAGCGAGCTGATTGAGACGGAAGATGTACTCCGTGTACGGGAATTCCTCAACAACACTAACATCAGCGAGGTAGCCGAACTCATCTATGAGTTCCCTGATTATGAAAGCCAGATCATGGGTCATCTGAGCCTTCACAGGGCATCCAGCACTTTCAAGATCCTCGACGTGCCTACGCAGAAGAGGATCATGCAGGAGCTGCCTCCCATGAAAACGGCGGAGCTTCTCAATGACCTCTCCGCGGACGACCGTACCTCCTTTTTAGAAGAGCTACCCAGTGAAGTAGTGAAAGAGCTGATCAAGACCCTTGACCCCGAAGAGCGGAAGATCACGCTGTCCCTGCTCGGCTATCCCGAAGGCAGTGTCGGCCGGCTCATGACGCCAGACTATATCGCCGTGGAAAAAGACTGGACGGTACGAGAGGTGCTCGATCATATCCGCGAGGTCGGAAAGGATAGCGAAACCATCGACGTCATCTATGTGGTCGATGACAAAGGCTATTTTATCGATGACATCAGGATCCGCGAGATCATCCTGGCCAACCCGGAAAAAAAGATCGAGGACGTCATCGACAACCGCTATATCGCACTGAGTGTCAATGATGCGCAGGAGACCGCCAGCGAGGCGTTCAAGATGAACAACCGCGTGGCCCTGCCCGTGCTCGACAACAACAACATCCTGCTGGGGATCGTCACCATCGACGACGTCCTGTGGATCACACAGGAAGAATTCTCCGAAGACATACAAAAGATCGGCGGTACGGAAGCCCTCGATGAGCCCTATCTCGAAATGCCGCTGCTGAAGCTGTTCCGGAAAAGGATCGTCTGGCTGGTGGTGCTTTTCCTCAGTGAAATGCTGACGGCAACAGCCATGGCCTATTTCGAGGATGAGATCGCGAAGGCCGTCGTCCTGGCGCTGTTTGTACCCCTGATCATCTCCAGCGGGGGCAATAGTGGCTCGCAGGCATCGACACTGATCATCCAGGCCATGGCGCTGGGAGAATTGACCATCCTGGACTGGTGGCGGGTGATGAGACGCGAAATTCTCTCGGGTCTCCTGCTGGGGGCGGTGCTCGGGGTCATCGGTTTCACCCGGGTCATCCTTTGGAACCAGATCTTCCACACCTACGGCGAGCATGGCGTACTGATCGCCCTTACCATCGGGGTCGCACTGATAGGTGTCGTCATGTGGGGGACCATCGCAGGTAGCATGCTGCCCATCGTACTGAAGAAATTCGGCGCCGACCCGGCCACCTCCTCGGCCCCCTTCGTAGCCACCTTAGTCGATGTCACCGGCCTGGTGATCTATTTTTCCGTTGCCTTCCTGATCATGCGGGGCATTTTATTGTAATATGACCCGGACGGCCCCGGGTCTATATTAAATTTTTCGTAAATTAAACCATCTGCCCCCCGGCTGGTCTAACCCGGGATACCGTAAACTATTCTTACTAAAATGTATTTTATGAGACCTAAACTCGTAATGGCGATCATGCTCCTTACCCTCGCGGGCATGACCGGCTATGCCCAGCGCGGCGGCGGACACGGAGGCGGCGGCGGCCACTTCGGTGGCGGAGGTCATAGCTTCTCCGGAGGCGGCGGAGCTCGTGGTTTTTCCGGAGGCGGAGCCCGCGGATTCTCCGGTGGTGGCTCCCGCGGATTTGTCGGGGGCGGTTCCCGCGGATACTTTGGCGGTGGCTCACGTGGATTCTCCGGCGGCTCACGTGGATTCTCCGGTGGCGCACGCGTTTCCTCAGGATATGGTGGCGGGGCGCGTTATGGCGGCGGCGCCCGGGGTTATATCGGAACCGGCAGGGGCTATGTTACCGGTAGAGGCGGCTATAACGGCCATGGCGGCGGTTACTATTCCGGCGGCCGCTATTATTCTGGCGGACGTTATTATGGCGGTCATTATTATGGTGGCTGGGGATGGGGCGTAGGATTCGGTCTCGGCTACTATGGCTGGCCCTACTCTTATGGCTATCCCTATTACCCCTATTATTACGGGTATCCTTCTTATTCATATCCTCCCTCCTATTACGACCCGGGTTATGATGAGCCCGCGGATCCCTATGACGATGGTTCCGGCTATCAACAAGCTCCTCCGCAGAGCATCCAGCCGCCACCGCCCCCGCCGGCACAGAACAACACGGCGCCCAATAACTATTACAACAATCCTTATAATTATCCCAATCCTGATTCTTTACAAAACGTCCCGGGCACCAATCAGAGCGCGCCGACGTCCTATTCGAACAGCGGCAACGCGGGCGACAAGATCTGGGTGAAAGCACACTGGAAATACACGAACAACGGCTGGATATGGATCGACGGGTATTGGAAACCGAGCCCCGCGAACTACTAGTAGTCTGCAATTAAAGTGTAAAATTTACGTTGTTAGGGCTTCCTCGATGAGGAAGCCCTTTCGTTTTTATTTGACAATTATTCAATAATATTGCTCAGCTAAATTTTTCCTTATGTGCGGTATCGTCGCTTATATCGGACCCAGAGAAGCTTACCCGATCATCATGAAAGGATTGAAGCGTCTGGAATACCGCGGATATGACAGTTCGGGGGTTGCATTGCTGAATAATAATCTTAGGGTATACAAAAAGAAGGGAAAGGTAGCCGATCTGGAAGACAGCCTCGTGGGCAGCGATCTGCATGCCCATGCCGGCATGGGCCATACCCGGTGGGCCACGCATGGTGAACCCAACGACCGCAACGCACATCCGCACAGCTCGGCCAGTGGAAGACTGGCCATGATACACAACGGCATCATCGAGAACTTCACACAACTAAAGAACGAGCTGATCCGGAAAGGATACAAATTCAGCAGCGACACCGACACCGAAGTCCTTCTCAATTTTATAGAAGATATCCAGCGTAATAACGATTGCGGTTTAGAGGAAGCAGTGCGTATTGCGTTGAAACGGGTGGTAGGCGCCTATGTCATAGTGCTGCTGGACAAAGATGCTCCGGATACGGTGATCGCCGCACGGAAAGGCAGCCCGCTGGTCATCGGCATCGGCAAGGGCGAGCATTTTCTGGCCTCCGACGCTTCGCCCATCATAGAATATACCAAAGAAGTCGTCTATGTCAACGATTATGAGCTGGCGATCCTCAAAGCCGATGAGCTGGTATTGAAAAACCTCGGCAATGAAAGGATCACTCCCTATATCCAGAAGCTGGACCTCGAGCTGGCGAGCATTGAAAAAGGAGGATACGACCATTTCATGATCAAGGAAATATTCGAACAACCCGACACTATCTTCGACTGTCTTCGCGGCCGTCTCGATGCGGCAAAGGGGACGATCACCATGGCGGGTATCCAGCAGAATATGGACAAGCTGAAAAATGCTAACCGCATCATCATGATCGCCTGCGGTACGAGCTGGCATGCGGGGCTGGTGGCCGAATATGTTTTCGAAGAGCTATGCCGTATCCCCGTCGAAGTAGAATATGCCTCCGAATTCCGCTATCGCAATCCCGTCATTCATCCCGGCGACGTGATCATCGCCATTTCGCAAAGCGGTGAGACGGCCGACACCATCGTCGCCATCGAAAAAGCAAAAGAGAACGGGGCATTCATTCTGGGAGTCGTCAATGTGGTAGGCTCATCCATCGCCCGTATATCCAATGCCGGCGCCTATACCCATGCCGGACCGGAGATCGGCGTCGCTTCGACAAAGGCTTTTACCGCTCAGCTTGCCGTTTTGACCATGATCGCGCTAAAGATCGCGCACGAAAAAGGCACGATCGAGCCGACCCGATATATGCAGCTGCTCAATGAGCTGCATGAGATCCCCGAAAAGGCGAAGGAAGTTCTCAAGCTTAGCCCCGCCATCAAACAGCTGGCTGAAAAATACAAGGACGCCAAAGACGCGCTGTATCTAGGCCGCGGATATAACTTTGCCGTCGCGCTGGAGGGCGCGCTAAAACTGAAGGAGATCTCCTATATCCATGCGGAAGGGTATCCGGCGGCAGAAATGAAACACGGCCCCATCGCGCTCGTAGAGGAAACCCTTCCGGTGATCTTCGTGGCCACCAAAGACAGCTACCACGAGAAGATCATCAGCAATATACAGGAGATAAAAGCAAGAAGGGGCAAGGTCGTGGCAGTGATCACGCAGGGAGATAGCATTATTAGCAAAATGGCCGATGACATGATCCCGATCCCCGAGACGGATGAACTCATCGCCCCGATGCTCACCGTCATCCCCCTGCAGCTCCTGGCCTATTATACAGGCGTCGCAAAAGGCTATGACGTCGACAAACCAAGGAACCTGGCCAAAAGCGTAACAGTGGAATAAGCTATGAACGAGATCAAAAAAAATCCCATCCATTCCCTGGGATACGGTTTCATCGAAAACCGTTATCTGCCGAAGGACAAAGACGAATACTATCTGCGGAATCTGCAGAACAGAAGCGGCATCCCCTACCGGCAGCTGACGGCCTATGAGATAGAGGTCCTCGTGCGCAACCGGAATACTTCAGCCAATTGGAACGACATCCTCGTCTCGGACGCTTTCACACCCGAGCTCGTCCAAAACTGCAAATTCTTCGGTCTGGTGCGCATCGGCAAGCTGGATCCCTGGTATCTCGAATTCCACAACCTGCGCAGACCCGTCGGCCTTTACAACAGCACCATCATCAGCTGCGATCTGGGCGACAATGTCTGTATCGACAATACCAATTATCTGTCCCATTATGTCATCGGCAACGAGGTCATGATCGTCAATACCAATGAAATGGCGACCACCGATCATGCCAAGTTCGGAAATGGCATCCTCAAAGATGGGGAAGATGAATCCATCCGCATTTGGCTGGAGGTCTGTAACGAGAACGGAGGCCGCAGCATCATTCCTTTTAACGGAATGCTCCCGGGAGACGCCTGGCTATGGAGCCGGCATCGTGACGACAAGGTGTTGCAGGAAAAGTTCAAGGAATTTACCGCATCGGCTTTCGACCATCGGCGCGGTTACTATGGTAAGGTCGGGGACCGCACCGTCATAAAGAACTGTAAGATCATCAAGGACGTATGGATCGGCAGCGACGCCTATCTCAAGGGCGCCAACAAGCTGAAGAATGTGACCATCAATTCCTCGCCGCAAGCCATGTCGCAGATAGGCGAAGGTTGCGAAATGGTGAATGGGATCATCGGCTTTGGCTGCCGGGCCTTCTATGGGGTAAAGGCAGTACGGTTCGTCATGGCCTCGCATTCGCAGCTCAAATATGGAGCACGGTTGATCAATTCTTATCTGGGAAACAATGCGACCATCTCCTGTTGCGAGGTACTGAATTCGCTGATCTTTCCCGCGCACGAACAACACCATAATAATTCATTCCTGTGTGCCGCGCTTGTCATGGGCCAGAGCAATATGGCGGCGGGAGCAACCATCGGCTCCAATCATAACTCGCGAAGTCCCGATGGCGAGCTGGTCGCCGGACGAGGTTTCTGGCCGGGGCTTTGTGTAAGTCTGAAGCATAATTCGCGTTTCGCCTCCTTCGTGCTGCTGGCTAAAGGCGATTATCCGGCGGAGCTGGATATACCTGTTCCGTTTGCATTAGTGAGTAATGACGTCAGTAAGGATGAGCTGGTAGTGATGCCGGCCTATTGGTTCCTGCACAATATGTATGCGCTGGCCCGCAACTCCTGGAAATACGTGGACCGCGACCGCCGCACCGAAAAGACGCAGCTGCTGGAATTCGACTATCTCGCTCCCGATACCGTGGGAGAAATGGTGCATGCCCTTGCCATCTTCGAGCGGTGTACGGGCCAGGCCATTGCCCGGGCGTCGGGAAAGACGACAAAATATACCGACGAACAGCTTCGCGAAATGGGCGCCGCATTACTCGAGCATAGCCCCGGTGAGGCGGACAAATTGGAGATCCTGGCCGATGCGATGGAGAACAGCGACCGGAAAGTCCGGCTGGTGAAAGTAGCTCAGGCCTGGTCCCTTTTCAGAGAGCTGATCGCCCATCATGCCTCCAACCAGCTATTACGGTGTATCGCGGACATGGATCATGAGATCCGCAGCTATGCCGAATTGCTCAAGGCCCTCCCGTCCAACGGGTCGATGCACCCATGGGTCAACGCCGGCGGACAGTTGATCCGGCAACCCGAACTGGACAAGCTTATCGCGCAGATCCACAACGGTAAGATAAAGACCTGGCAGTCGGTGCATGAGTGGTATGTTCGTCAGGGTCAACAATACCCGGCGGACAAGCTGACGCATGCTTTGGCCGCGCTAAAGACGGCTACCGGTGTCTCGCTGCGGCGTGACGGCCCGAAGGTACTTGGCCATCTGCTCCGGCAAAGCGTCGCGCTGAAAGAACAGCTTACCAAAGAGATCTATGGATCCCGGTCGAAAGACTATAGCAATCCATTCCGGAAGATGGTGTATGAGTCACCCGAGGAAATGAATGCGGTGATGGGGCGTCTGTCAGACAACTCCTTTATCAAACAGGAAAAAGAGGCGACAAAAAAATACCGCGCGACCGTGGAAAAGCTGGTCGCCGAATGGAAGTTAGAATAACCTATTTCTTGCGGAAAAACAGACGAACCGGCACACCCTTGAAATTGAAATTTTCCCTCAACTTATTCTCGAGGTAATTCTTATACGGCTGTTTCACGTCATCCGGGAAATTGCAAAAGAAGGCAAAAGACGGCACCGCCGTCGGCAGCTGTGTCACATATTTTATCTTCAGCGGCGCCCCGCGCACCACCGGAGGATGATAGGCCTCCACAGCAGCCAGCATCACATCGTTTAGCACCGCCGTAGTCACTTTCCGCTGGCGGTTCTCATACACCTCGAGGGCGGATTCGACGGCTCTAAAAATGCGCGTCTTGTCGATGACCGAAATGAAGAGGATCGGCACATCCGTAAAGGGCGCCAGCCGTTGTTTCAATTCTTTCTCATATTCCCTGGCCGTATTGGTTTCCTTTTCGATCACATCCCATTTATTGACAAGGATGACGATGCCTTTTCCTTTTTTTACCGCAAGACTGAAAATGTTCAGGTCCTGCGCGGTAATTCCCTTGCCGGCATCGAGCATCAGCAGACAAACGTCCGCTTCGTCCATAGCCTTGATCGCGCGGATCACCGAATAGAATTCCAGGTCTTCCTGCACTTTGGTCTTGCGCCGGATGCCGGCCGTATCGATCAGGATGAAATCTTTTTTGAACAGATTGTATCGGGTATGAATGGTATCCCGTGTCGTACCGGCAATTTCGCTGACAATGGTGCGTTCCTGCCCGATAAGCGCATTTAGCAAAGAGGATTTACCTACATTGGGTTGTCCAATGATCGCAAACTTGGGAAGCCCTTCATCTTCCGTCGACGTCTGCTCCTCTTTGATCAGCGCCGTGAGTGCATCGAGCAATTCGCCCGTACCGCTGCCCGTCATAGAGGATAAGAAATATATCTCATCGAAACCCAGGCTATAGAATTCGGCAGCCTCGAGCAAACGCTCGCTGTTATCGACC
>Ga0134126_10005969_pt1 | contig 15235 bp, 14 predicted proteins | sample KB31752_FD_96881 | JGI IMG/M metagenome (GOLD analysis project Ga0134126, IMG submission 96881) | Terrestrial soil microbial communities with excess Nitrogen fertilizer from Kellogg Biological Station, Michigan, USA - KB3-175-2 | ecosystem: Environmental > Terrestrial > Soil > Unclassified ...
GACCTGAGCTACCGGTCGCAGATGGCGGGGTGGAAGTTTAAATACCTGCCGGAGGTGGAGTGCCCGGCCGAGCTGCCCATTGAGATGACGGCATTCAAGACGCAGCAGGCGAGGTGGGCGAAGGGGCTGATCCAGACCAGCCTCAAGCTGCTGCCGGTGATCTTCCGCGCCAACGTGCCGCGGCGCATCAAGATTGAGAGCGTATATCACCTGACGGCGAATATGAGTTATCCGCTGATGGTGGTCATGACGGCGCTGCTGATTCCGAGCATGATTGTGCGCTTCTACCAGGGATGGTTCCAGATGCTGCTGATCGACGTGCCGCTGTTTGCGGCGTCGAGCTTGTCGATCGCGGTGTTTTACGTGGCCAGCGAGCGGGTGCTGTTCCCCAAAACGTGGATGAAGACGTTCCTCTACCTGCCGTTCCTTATGGCGCTGGGCATTGGGCTGACGGTGACCAACAGCAAGGCGGTGATGGAAGCGCTGTTCGGTATCAAGAGCGCGTTTGCGCGCACGCCCAAGTATCGGGTGGCGAAAAAGGGCGAGAAATCGCAGGCGGCAAAATATCGCAAACGGCTGGTGCTGGCTCCGTGGATCGAACTGATCATCGGCGCGTACTTCTTTCTGGCGATTATTTACTGCTTTTCGAATCACAACTACTTCACGGCGCCGTTCCTGATTCTGTTCGTGATTGGGTACTGGTATACGGGGCTGATGAGCCTGCTGCAGGGTAGGTTTGAGCGATGGCGTGGCGGGACGGATGACGAGGAATCGAGCCCGAAGCCGTTCCCGGTGGGTGTGTAGGGCTTCGAGCCGTTCGAGATTTATTCGAGGGCGGTGTGGGAGTTTGTTCGGGGCCAGCCGTTTCGGACTAAACTGAATCGGAATCTCTTATGATGACCGCCGAACAAGTTCGTACCGTCCTGGAACCCCTCTCGCCGACCCAAGAAAAGGTTGACCTTGCAGTGAAAACTGCAGTGGAGACGGTTCAACCGTCGCGGGTGATTGTGTTTGGATCGTGGGCTCGCGGAGAGGCAAAGTGGGACAGCGATGTTGATCTCGCGATCGTACTTCCCGATTCCGCTGAATCGGCGCTCGCTGAAATCCGGCGAATACTTCGCCGCGAACTTTCAGAGGTGCCGATGACGATCGATCTGGTGCTTGCAACCGAGGGGCACTTGGCACAATTCCGTGACTCGGTGAACTCGATCTACTACAACATCGTGAAGGACGGTAAGGTGGCCTATGAGCAGCACCCCCCTGACGCAAGCGCAGATATTGATCCTCAAGGCCGCTGAGGATGAGAATGTCCTGCAGAAGGACGACCTATCGGAATCTATCCTCGGGTTTCACGCACAGCAGGCTGTTGAGAAGCTGATGAAGGCTTTGCTGTCGCAACTGTCAGTGCCGTTCGAGTTGACGCACAGCCTTGAGCGGCTCGACAGGCTCCTCGTTGCTAACCATGAGAATTTGCCCGCAACTCCGGTAACTCTCATCGATCTGACCGATTTTGCGGTCGTCTATCGTTACGATCTGCTATTTCAAACGATCATGCCCGCACCGACCGATCTGATTGAGACGGTGCGGCTGATCCGGGAGCATGTCGTGGCGCGCATTGCGGCTCTCTCCAGCAAAACCCTAGCCTGACGCCGGATTCGGCTCGGCTACAATAGACACAGGCGCCTGCCGGGTGGAGATTCGAGTCTCCTTGCCCGCCAGGCGCGTCCAAGCATTATGCTCACAAAAAGCCTGCCCGAAGCGCTGACGTTCGATGACGTCCTTCTCGTTCCTGCCTATAGCGATGTGGTTCCGACCCAGGTGAGCACGCAGACACGGCTCACGCGCGACATTTCGCTGAACACGCCCCTGATCTCGTCCGCGATGGATACGGTGACGGAGTCGCGCATGGCGATTGCGATGGCGCAGCAGGGTGGAATCGGCATTGTGCATCGCAACCTCACGATCGAGCAGCAGGCGGGCGAGATCGACAAGGTCAAGCGGTCAGAGAGCGGGATGATCGTGGATCCGGTGACGATTGGTCCCGACCAGTTGATCAGCGACGCACTGGATGTGATGCGGCGGTACAAAATATCGGGCGTGCCGGTGACGCAGGGCACGAAGCTGGTGGGCATTTTGACCAACCGCGACCTGCGTTTCGAGACGCGCACAGACGTGCCGATCGGCGACGTGATGACGAAGGAGAATCTCATCACCGTGCCGGTGGGAACGACGCTGGAAGAAGCCGAGCTGATTCTTCACAGGCACCGGGTGGAGAAGCTTCTGGTGGTGAACGAGAACCACGAGCTCAAGGGCCTGATCACGGTCAAGGACATACAGAAGAAGCTCAAGTACCCCAATTCCAGCAAGGACGAGAAGGGCCGGCTGCGGGTGGGCGGCGCCATTGGCGCGACGGGCGATTACCTGGAACGCGCGGCGGAGCTGATAAAAGCGCGTGCCGACGTGCTGGCAATCGACTCGGCGCACGGGCACTCGTCGCGAGTTCTGGAGGCGGTGCGCGATGTGAAGAAACGGTTCCCCAGCGTTGGCCTGCTGGCGGGTAACGTGGCCACGTACGAGGGCGCGAAGGCGCTTATCGATGCGGGAGCGGATGCGGTGAAGGTGGGATTCGGGCCTGGCTCGATCTGCACCACTCGCATGGTGACGGGCGCGGGGATGCCGCAGATCACGGCCATCGCCGAGGCCTATCGCGCGGCGCAAGAGCATAACATTCCGGTGATCGCCGACGGCGGAATCAAGTATTCGGGCGAGGTGACCAAGGCGATTGCGGCGGGCGCGAGCACGGTGATGATCGGTTCGCTGTTTGCGGGTGTGGATGAGAGTCCCGGCGAGACGATCTTGTACCAGGGCCGCACTTTCAAGACCTACCGCGGGATGGGTTCGCTCACCGCGATGAGTCTTGGATCAGGCGAGCGATATTTCCAGAGTGGGGAAACTCCGTCGGCTGCCGAGACTGCTGCCGAAGGTGTTGTGCAGCGCGAGCGCGGCAATCAGAACCGCCTGGCGAAGTTTGTGCCGGAAGGCATCGAAGGACGGGTTCCTTACCGCGGACCGCTGGAGGGAATGGTCTACCAGCTTGTGGGCGGGCTGAAGTCCGGGATGGGCTACCTGGGCTGCGGCACGATTCGCGATTTGCAGGAGAAATCGAAATTCGTGCGGATCTCGGGAGCGGGGCTGCGCGAGAGCCATGTGCACGACGTAATCATCACGCGCGAGGCGCCGAATTACCACGTGGAGTAGCTGGGCGTGGAGTAGCTGCGCGGGCGACGGGACTGTGACTATTCCGCTTTGACCAGGGTGGAGATGAGGTCGTCGCGCCGCGCGTTGGCCATGCGGTCGACGTTGCTGAGCACGCGCATCCATGCCACCACTGCGACGGCGGCGAGAAGCAGAAAAATTGGAATGGACAACCAGAGGCGGCCGAAGTAGGCGCAGAGCGCCATCGCGCCGGCGCCGACCCCAAGGGTGCCCACCTGCACCAGCATACTGAGAAGTGCATTGGCCTGGGATCCCTTCTGGCGGCCGATGCGTCCCAGATTGATTTTGTATGGCATGGTCAGCGAAAACACATTTCCTGCCCCGAGATGCAGAGGAAGGGCGAACAGCACCCAGGCTGCGCACGCCGCGAGAGCGTCGGGCGGGGGCGTGCCGAGCCGCCAGCACACGACGATGGATACAAGCGTGGCATCGAGGGTGAACAGCAGCGCGTGAAAGAGGTTCTTCGCCATGATTACGGTGCGAATGGGAGTGGGGGACAGAAACAGCAACTGGATGCCGGCACCTTCGGCGCCGAGGTTGTTGTAGACGAACTGGGTGAATCCCACGAAGGCATAAGCGAGGCCGAATAGCAGGCCGAGCGGTACATGCATGGATCCCAGGCTCGCGTTGTGATTGAGGCTGGCCAACACGAACGCCACCAGAATGGGAGCAAAGATCTGGTAGAGCATGGGAATGGAGCGGAACAGCGTGTGCAGGTCCTTTTCGAAGACCGCTGCGATGGGTCCCGATCCGCCGAGAACCAATTCCCTTCGCGGACGCTCAGCCTCTACGCGGGAGGGGGCTTCGCCGAGGTTTTCGCCGCGATACTCGGCGCGAAGCCGAATGCCAAGCGTGGCGCCGGTCGCCAAGGTGAACAGGCCGAGCACGCCGAGAGCGCCAAGCGCCTCGATGGGCTGGTGAGCGTCACCCTGCTGCACGGTGTGCGCCGCCGCACCGGGCGGGAGCCACCGCTGCACAGCGTCGGCGGAGTGTATCCAGCGCATGGCCTCGCTTCGCGTTTGCGCGCTGATCTGCGACGTGTTGCCGAGCTTCCGCAGACCTGGATTCAGGAACTGCAGTGAGAGCATGAAGACAAAGACGATGGCGATGACGATCTCGCGTGTGCGCCGCTGCGCCAGCCATCGATCGATCCACGAAAAAATGGTGCGGACAAGAAGGATGTTGAACGCGGCGAAGAGGAGCAGGGCGATGGCGCTCCATGCCAGCAGGTCGGGACGCGCGAAGGTGAGGCCGCACCAGATTCCCAGGCAGCAGAGCCCGCCAACGATGGTGGAGATATCGAACAGGCCGAAGAGCAGGTGGAGGAGAAAGAACACGCTGAAGCTTACGGGAAAGCGCAACAGTCCGCCCATGTCGAATTGCTGCTGAAACGACGCGAGGGTGATGGGAACCACCTGCCACAGGACGAAGACGGCCCAGAAAAGCAAGGGGAGGAACTTCCAGCCCTCATGCGTGGCAATGCCGTATGCAGCCGCACCGAGGCCGAATGCGAGCCCGAGCCCCATGAGTGAGAAAATCACCGCGGTGACGGTACTTGCGCCGAGTTCGAGAGCGCCGCGGGTGGAGCGAATGGTGTTGCGGAAGATGGTCCAGCGCATGCGCCCGAGTGCGGCGTATTGCGCGCGCGCGAGCGGACTCAACCAGCCGCCCGCGGAGGATTCAGGAAGGGCACCGGCTACGCCAGCCATGACAGCTCCTGGGTAGCCTCAGCATTACCCGCGCCCACGATCGACAGGAACATTTCTTCCAGGGTGAGGCGCTGACCGCCGGCGGTGCCGGGCAGAGTGCTGGCGACGCCGGCGCGCAAGTCATCGAGCGAGCCATTGGCCACAAGGCGGCCCTGGCTGATGATGGCCACGTGCGAGCATAGCCTCTCGACAATCTCAAGTACGTGGGTGGTGAGAAATATGGTGGCGCCGCGCTGGATCATGCGGTAGAGCATGGTCTTCAGCATGCCGGCCGCGATAGCATCCACGCCCTCGAACGGTTCGTCGAGAAACAGGAGCCTTGGTCCGTGAATAACCGCGGCGGCCAGCGCGAGCTTCTTCTGCATGCCGTGAGAGAAATCGGTGACCAGCTTACGAGTTTCGTTCGCAAGCTGCATGAATTCGAGCAACTCTTCTGTGCGCTGGTTCGTGGTCTGGCTGTCGAGCCCGTACATGCGGCCGACGAAGCGCAGATATTCGGGTGCTGTGAGGCGGCCCAGCAGGGCCATGCCTTCCGGTACGACGCCGATCTGCCGTTTCAGGTCGAGCGACGATGCACTAAAGCGCTCTCCGAGAATCTCGACGTATCCCGCACTGGGTTCGAGCAGGCCGGTGAGCATTTTGATGGTTGTTGACTTGCCTGCTCCGTTGGGGCCCAGAAATCCGAAGAACTGGCCGGGTGCGACGCTGAAGTTGAGGTCCTCGACGGCCGTGAGTTCGCCGAAGCGCCGGGTAAGTGAGTAGGTCCGAATGGCGGCAGTTTCCACCGGGCCAGCATAACAGGTGGGCAAAATGGAAGCTACGTCATGTGCTTGCGAGTGTACACGCGGAGTGACATTCGTATGACAATGTAACGGCGATTCGCCGAAGCCGCCGGAGTAAGATGGGAGAACCCGATGGCCCGGATAGACCGTTTGGCGTCGAGGGACGGCGGATCGCAGGCCGGAGCGAATGGAATTTTCGATCGTTGCGAGCGCGTTCACGAGGCATGATGCAGTAAGCAGGTTCTGACGGAGGGCAATGACCACCAGGGCATACATCAACCGTATTTCGACGGCGGCTCCTCCGCACGACGTGCATCGTGCGTTTGTCGACTTTGCACAGACGATGATCCCCGAAGGGACGACGCGAAACCTGTTCAAGAGAATGGCGCGCCTTTCCGCGATCGAACACCGGTATTCGTTCGTAGAGCCCGTCAACGTGGAGGGGATGCAGTGGCGGGATGCAGAAGAAATTTATGTGCCGGGGAGCTTTCCCTCGACCGCACGCCGCATGGAGGCGTTTGAGAAATTTGCGCCGAAGCTCGCGGAATGTGCATTGCGGCGACTGGCGGTGACGGAAGCGGAACGGCGCAGCATCTCACATGTGGTGGTTACGTCATGCACGGGGCTGTATGCACCAGGGCTGGATTTTGACGTCATCCGGATTCTTGGGCTGAGGCCGTCAGTAGAGCGCACGATGATCGGGTTCATGGGCTGCTATGCCGCCGTGAATGCGTTGAAGGCGGCGGACTATATTGTGCGCGCGCAGCCGGATGCGCGAGTGCTGGTGTTGAACCTCGAGCTCTGCTCGCTGCATTTTCACGAGACGCAGGACCTGGAGCAGATTCTCTCGTTTCTGCTGTTCGCCGATGGCTGCGCGGCCAGCCTGGTGAGTGCGGAGCCAAGGGGACTGGCGATCGATGGTTTTCTCGCGGTGAATCTGCCGGGGACCAGTCATCTGATTACGTGGCGAATTGGCGACGGCGGATTTGACATGCAGCTTTCCGGGCAGGTTCCGGGAGAGATCAGGCGCAACCTGAAGGATGTGGCGGGAGCGATCACGCGAGGGCGCGAAGTGCAGGGCATCGATTTCTGGGCTGTGCATCCAGGCGGGCGCACGATTCTGGATGCCGTGGAACAGGGACTGGAATTGCCGCCCGAGGCGTTGCGGTTTTCACGCGATATCCTGGCGCGGTTCGGCAACATGTCGTCGGCGACGGTGATGTTTGTGCTGCAGCAGGTGATGGCCGCGGCGCAGCCTGGGCAGCAGGGATGCGCGATGTCGTTCGGGCCGGGAGTGACGGCGGAGACCATGCTCTTCCATGGCGCGTGATGGGATCGACCTGAGCCGGCGCGCGGATGTCACGGTGCTGACGGAGTGGATGGATGAGCCGTGCAGCCGCGAGGTGATGCGAGCGTGCCTCGAGGATCTGGGCCGCGTAAACCGGTGGTTCCTGGGATATCGGCCGGTGCTCGAGTGGCTGGGCGCGCTGGATCTGCGTAGATTCGGGCGCCCGGTGCGCATTCTCGATGTGGGCTGCGGCTATGGCGACACGCTGCGGCGCATTGAGGCCTGGGCGCGGGAGCGCTCGATCCCGATGGAGTTGACCGGCATGGATTTGAATCCCGACGCGATTGCAATTGCGGCGGAGGCCACGCCGGGTGGGAGTTCGATCCGGTGGATTGCGGGGGATGTGTTTGGATATCGCGGCGGAGAAGCTCCCGACCTGGTGATGAGCTCGCTATTTACACATCATCTGAGCGACGGGGAGGTGGTGCGATTTGTGCGCTGGATGGAGACGACAGCGGCGATCGGCTGGATGGTCAACGACCTTTCGCGGGCGTCAATTCCCTATCATCTGTTCGGCTGGTTTGCGCGCGTGATGCGGCTGCATCCGTTTGTGCAGCATGATGGGCCGGCCTCGTTTGCGCGGGCTTTTCAACCGGAAGATTGGCGGGGATTGTGCGGGGCCGCGGGCCTGGCGCAAAGCGCTTATCGTATTCAGGCATACCAACCCGCGCGGATCTGCGTGAGTCGAATCAAAGAGGCGGGACAGAAATGACGCGCACAGTCGATTGGCTTGTGATTGGCGGCGGGCTGGCAGGAGCGATGGCCGGATTGCGGCTCGCCGAGGCCCGACGCGAGGTGTTGCTGGCGGAGCGAGAGCCGGCGCCGCGGCCGAAGGTGTGCGGCGAGTTTTTGAGTGCCGAGGCTGTGAGTTATCTGCGGCAGAGCGGGGTTGATCCGCTGGAGCACGGCGCACGGCATATCAGGATGGTGCGCTTCTCATCGGGAAAACGAAGGATCGTTGCGCGGCTTCCCTTCCCCGCGCTTGCGCTGTCGCGGACAGTTCTCGACGAGCAGATGCTGCTGTGCGCGGCTGAGCGCGGGTGCGAAGTGGCACGCGGTGTGGGGATCGAGAGACTCACTCGGGACGAGGACGGCTGGTGCGCACTTGCCGACGATGGACAGATTGTGAATGCCCGGAATGTGTTTCTCGCCAGCGGAAAACATGACCTGCGCGGATGGGCTCGCGGGGCGGGCATGCAGAATGACCTGGTCGGATTCAAGATGCACTGGCGACTTGCGCCGGCGCAGGCGTTCGCGCTGACAGGCACCATTGAGCTGGTGCAGTTTGCCGGCGGATATGGCGGGCTGGTCGAAGTGGAGGATGGATCGGCCAATCTTTCCATTGTGGTGCGGCAAAGCATGTTTCGGAAGATGCAGGGATGGGTTGGACTTCTGGCACATATCCGTGCGGAGAACGCGCTGCTTGACGAGCGGCTTGCGGGGGCAAGGCCGGAGTGGGAGCGGCCCATGGCGATCTCGGCGATTCCATATGGGTATGTCGCGCGCGATGTGGATGGATGCTGGCGCGTGGGTGACCAGGTTGCGGTGATTCCATCGTTCACTGGGGATGGCATGGCAATTGCGCTGCACTCGGCGGCGCTGGCGGTGGAGATGATGCTCGGGGGCAGGCCGGTGGGTGAGTACCAGCGGGCGCTCGGCCGGCAGCTTCGGGGAGGAATGCGGATTGCGACGGCGCTGTCACGGCTGATGGCGAGCGGCGCGGCGGGTGTGGTGGCGCCGGCTGCGATGGGCGTGCTGCCGATGGTGCTGGGATCGATTGCACGGGCCACGCGCATTCCGGGTTATGCGCTGAGGGTGAGCGGTTCAGGCGCATAGACGCAGCATGCGCCGCGCCGCGCTTTGGCTGGATGATTTTTTGGGAATTGGTGGAGCTGAGCGGGATCGAACCGCTGGCCTCCTCGTTGCGAACGAGGCGCTCTCCCAGCTGAGCTACAGCCCCACGGGTGACTTCCTTATCTTACCAGCGGAGTGAGTTTCCGGGAAGGGCTCGGCGGTAGTCCCGGACCTATGCGCTGGCTACGATTTGGAACAAGGCGTATGTGACGTGGCAATTGCAGGGGCTCAGAAGAGATCTGCGATGGGCGGGAACATCAGCAAGAAGCCGACGATCAGCAGGACTATGGCGGCCGCGCTCACCATAGGCATGCGAACGTCGCGATTGCGCCAGCGCAGATGGAGCAAACACCACACAATAAGCCAAACCACCAGCGCCGCGGTTGTGACTCCGGAAAGCGGGCCGGTGGGCCTGTAAAGGGTCATGAGCCGGCGAAATCCGGCGATGTGATCGCTCGCGTTGGCGATGACCGCCAGCGCGAAGGAGCCAATGCCGGCGGACAAGAGGGCAGCCGCTCCGTAACCGCTCGGCAGGCTGGGACGCGGAGGAGAATGGCGCGTGTCACGTGAGTCCATGAGCTAGCCTCCGTGAGCCATGCGAACGATCTTGCCGCCTTCGACCGGCGCATGATCGTCGATCTCAGCACCGAAGAAGCCCGCGATGCCCGCGGCCACCATGGCCACAACGACGAAGCACAGGACGGCGTTGCGCAAAGAGGGATGATCCTTCAGGCCCCGGCCATAACGCATCAGCACCGCGCATGCCATGGTGGTAGAGATGGGCGCCAGCCAGGCAACGTGCTCCTTCCACTCCATTCCGAGGGAATGCCACGCGGCAGTGGATGGATTGGACAACAAGAGCCGCTGGGGAAAGGCGCCCAGGCTCATTGCGCCCGCCGGCGGAATGGCGCGATACCACGGATAGACGATGTATGCGCCGGTTAGCACGGCCAGCCACGCCAGCGCAGCCATCACCGCAAAATAGATGCGAACGAACCGTTCATCGCGTGAAGTGACGGCAGTGGGAGACGACGGCGCGAATCTGCGCCAAAGCTCCACAATGGCGCCGGAGCAGGCGAGGAGATACAAGCCGCCGAATCCCATGCCGTGAATCAGGCTCCAGAGAGCATGCGACGAGATGTCCATCTGCCTCCTCGGGTTACGACGGAGCGCGCTTCAGTAGCCGACTGGGCGGGCCGACTGCCAAAGCATGGCCTTGTCCGCGTCGGGCTTTTTATCGTCTTTTCCCCATGTCCAGTACATGCCCAGGTAGGCGTAGTTCTCTGTCTGGCCGGCCACGGAATGGCCGTAGGAGAACAGCAACTGGTGATTGGGATTGTGCTTGAAGTGATAATAGCCGCCGATGTCGATCATGGTGGACGCCTGGTACTGGGGAGTGGCGATTCCCTCTCCACCGTGCGAGAAGACCTCGGCCCCGAGTTCAAGATGCTCGCTCACTTCGCGTTTTACGAGAAAGCCGCCGAACGGAAAGTCATGGTAGCCAGTCTGCGGTACTACGGTTTCGCCGGCTCCGCCGTCGAGCAGCCACTTTCCGAAATTCTTTTGCAGCCATACCGGAAGCTTGTACCAGACCTTACCCACGCCGAGGCCCTTGTCATAATTCCCTGTGGGTATCTCGAACATGGTGAATGTGCCGATTTGGGGAATGTGCTTCGATTCCTTGATGTAGGCGATCTTTGCGCCCAACTCCATGTCAATGAGACCGAACGTAACCGGGCCCTGGCCGGCCGGAGCGTAGACGGCGCGGTTCTGGGGACCAAGCACGCCCCAGGGCAGCACGGCGTGGATCTGCACGCGAGGGACGGCGCCCCAGTTGAATTCAAAGGCAGGGCCGGCAGCATCCATCTCGACGGGCGTGCCGTCCGTGGCGCCGAAGATGTAGAACTCGTAATGCTTGAAGTCGACCGGGACGGGATCGTCAGTTTGGTAGGGAGGGCCCTGCGCCCATGCCGGATACGCACACACGGCGACGAGCAGAACGATGAAGCAGCCTGAAAGTCTCTTGAATATCGACATGGCGCTTGGGGAAGCTGGGCCCGATTTCGGCATTGCAAGGAATGGGCGCTGCCGAAATTCGATCATGGCATGCTCCGTTTCGCGGGGTCAAACCATGAACGGGTTGCGATACGAGAATCTGAGGACAATGGAAAGGAATGCAATAAAGAAGGCCGGGGACGAATCCCCGGCCTCTTGCCAGCCACCTGGAGTACCAGACCACCTAGACCCCCAGAGCTGGAATTTTGCCTAGAGCTGGTTCATGTTCTGCAGGAATTCCGCGTTATTGCGGACCTTCTCGAGACGGCTAATGAGAAGCTCCATGGCTTCGACGGGCGACAGCGGGTTGAGCACCTTGCGGAGGACCCAGATGCGCTGCAGGTCTTCCTTGGGGATGAGCAGCTCTTCCTTGCGGGTGCCGCTGCGCTGGATGTCGATGGCCGGGAACACGCGCTTGTCGACCAGTTTGCGGTCGAGAATGATTTCGCAGTTGCCGGTGCCTTTGAACTCTTCGAAGATGACTTCGTCCATACGCGAGCCAGTGTCGACCAGGGCGGTCGCGACAATGGTCAGCGACCCACCTTCCTCAATGTTGCGAGCCGCGCCGAAGAAGCGCTTGGGGCGCTGCAGGGCGTTGGAGTCCACGCCGCCGGAGAGGACTTTTCCTGAAGGAGGCACGATGGTGTTGTAGGCGCGGGCGAGACGCGTAATGGAGTCGAGAAGGATGACGACGTCGCGCTTGTGCTCGACCAGGCGCTTGGCCTTTTCGATGACCATTTCGGCCACCTGCACGTGACGGGCGGCGGGCTCGTCGAAGGTGGAGCTGATGACTTCGCCCTTCACCGAGCGCTGCATGTCAGTGACTTCTTCGGGACGCTCGTCAATGAGCAGCACGATGAGCACGACTTCCGGATGGTTCGTGGTGATGGAATTGGCGATGGCCTGCAGCAGCATGGTCTTGCCGGTGCGCGGCGGAGCGACGATGAGTCCGCGCTGGCCCTTGCCGAGCGGCGTCAGCAGATCCATGACGCGACCGCTGACGGCTTCGCGCACGGTTTCCATCTTGATGCGTTCCTGCGGATAGAGCGGGGTGAGATTGTCGAAGAGGATCTTGTTTCGTGTCTCTTCAGGGGACTCGAAATTGATGGCCTCAATCTTGACCAGGGCGAAGTATTTCTCCCCTTCATGGGGCGGGCGCACGTTGCCGCTGATCGAGTCGCCGGTCTTGAGGTCGAATTTGCGAATCTGCGAGGGCGAAACGTAAATGTCGTCGGGGCCGGGTAAATAGTTGTAATCGGGAGAGCGGAGGAATCCGTAGCCGTCAGGCAGGATTTCAAGCACGCCTTCGGCGAAGATGTGTCCTTCTTTTTCGCTCTGGGCTTGAAGGATCTTGAAGATCAAGTCCTGCTTGCGCAGGCCACTGGCTCCGGGAATTTCGAGGGTCCGCGCGATGCGGCTCAGTTCTGTGATGTTTTTTTCTTTTAGTTCAGCAATGGTCATGTTCACCTGCAAGGCGGGAGTTGAGTGGTGAGGAGAGTCGGAGAGGAATGAGCTCCGGATTGGGGGTGGGGGATCTTGGCAGCATTCTAACGCAATTAAGCGGGAAGTCGCTTGCCCTCTTCAGATTTTAGGAACGGAATGAATTTGGACTGCTCGCGACCGCGCCGAAATCCAGGCCAAGGCTTGGATCATGACGTTTTTGGATCGTGGACGGATGGCTGGGCAAAATGGAGAAAAGCACCTGAAGGCGGCGCTCCGCTTGGAGAAACCGCCTATGCAAGGCTCACTGGCGCGAAGCAGTGCGAGGCTAGGCAGCGCGGCGCTGCTCGACCGAACGTTCGGCGGAGACAGGCGCGGGCGCCGAGCCGGGGTGGGTGCTGCGGAAGCGCACCAGCACTTCATTGGTGGTGTCCTGCAGCCGGGTATTGGGCTTGTGCAATTTGCGTGTCGCCTTGCTTGCCAATTGGCAAAGCTGGTAGCGATTGGACACGTGAGAGAGTGCCCCAAAAACCAAATCAGAACGCATTACAATTTTCTCCTTCAATTGAGCTGCCCGGCCGGGATTGCTTGGTCCGCCAGTGCCGCCAGCGGTCCCATGGATGGGCCGCTTCATGTCCACTCAAGGGATTAGACGCACAGAGACGGCGTCCAGTTCAAAAACCTTTGATGCGCTGCTCCAGCAAATGGGACGCATCGGTGAGGTTTTTCGGGTAACAATCCTGGCAATCAACAATGCCTGAACTTCTCTGGTTGCGACGGCTCACCCGGAACACACCGCTTCATCAACTCGTCGAGCCGAGGCTCATCTAGATTGATGCGAGAAAAGACAGACGGGCGCACTTTGCCAAACTGTGCACTTAACCCTCTTGGATGGCACCCTTGACTGTATAACGAACGGGGTACGAGGTCAACATTTATTTCCGCCCGTTGTGCGGGTTTCCGCGGCAGATGGATAGCGACAACATGCGGCGTGGTAAGTCTCTCGTTGCGAATGGCTTACGGCGTTAATACGAGTGTGGGCGGCGACTGGCGGCGGAGAAGCAGCAGGGAGCATTCCGCAATCTGCGGCGAGGGCTCGGGGCCACGGAGTTCCGTCGGGGTCGGTCATGCGGGCGTCTTTGCCGCTGCCAACCTGGCAAAACGGACGCGGGCGGGCGTTGGCGCCGGATGAGGCGAGCAGTTCATCCAGGCCGAACATCCACAGGAAGAGCAGGCCGAAGAACGGCAGGATGAATACGGCGGTGTCCCAGCCGGTAAGTAGCGGTGCGAAATGCATGGAACCTCCGAAGAGAAGCGGGATGAGACTTTTCTCATCCTTCTCATCGGTCATCGGCTTGGATTGGAAGTTGCTTAGAATCCGAAGTAACGGGAAGAACAGGGAACGGGGCAGGGGGCAGGGCACAGGCAACAGGCGATAGGGAACAGGTCTGGGGTCAGGACCAGTAGCTGCGGTCGAGGGTGCGGTACTGGATGGCTTCAGCGAGGTGGCCGACGGTGAGGTGCTCGGCGCCATCAAGGTCGGCGACGGTGCGGGCGACCTTGAGAATGCGATCGTGGGCACGGGCGGTGAGGCCCTGCTGCTGCATGGCCCGCTCGAGCAGTCGTTCGGCGTCGGGGCCGAGCTCGCAATAAGAGCGAATCTGGCGGGTGGTCATTTGCGCGTTGGAGTAGATTTTTTCGCCATGCTTGCGGAATCGGTCCCGCTGGCGTTCGCGCGCGGAGAGGACGCGGTCGCGGATCTCAGTAGAACCTTCCGCGGCGGCGCCTCCGCGCAGCTCCTTATATTGAACGGCGGGCACCTCTATATGGATGTCGATACGGTCGAGGAGGGGCCCGGAGATCTTGGCCACGTAACGCTGGATCATGGGCGGGGTGCACATGCACTCGCGCGACTTGTCATTGAAGTAGCCGCAGGGGCATGGGTTCATGGCAGCCGCGAGCATGAACCGCGCCGGGAAGGTGAGGGACATGCTGGCGCGAGCGATGGTGACGGTGTGATCTTCAAGTGGCTGGCGCATGACTTCGAGAACGTTGCGCGGGAATTCCGGCAGCTCGTCGAGAAAGAGCAGGCCGTTGTGTGCGAGCGAAACTTCGCCTGGACGCGGCACGATGCCGCCACCGATCAGGCCGGCGTCGGAGATGGTGTGATGAGGTGGGCGGAAGGGGCGCTGGGTGACGAGGCCGGCGGCAGAGTCGAGCACACCGGCGACGGAGTGGATCTTCGTGGTCTCAAGCGCTTCTTCAAATGTGAGCGGGGCGAGAATGGACGGGAGGCGCTTGGCCAGCATGGTTTTGCCGGAGCCTGGCGGGCCGATCATTAATATGTTGTGGCTGCCGGCGGCGGCCACTTCGAGCGCACGCTTTGCGGTCTGCTGGCCCCGCACATCTTTGAAGTCGACGGTGAAATGCTGCAGCTCTCCGAGGAGCTTCTGCGTTGAGACGCGCAAGGGTTCCCGCTGAATGACACCAACGACGGAGCTGTTGAGCAATTCGATTACATCGAGGAGCGAGGTAACGGGATAGATGTTGACGCCTTCGACGACGGCGGCTTCGGGAGCGTTGTCCACGGGAAGAATCAGGTTGGGGATGTTCTTCTCGCGCGCCATGACGGCGACCGGAAGGATTCCGGGCACAGGGCGCACCTTGCCGTCGAGGCCGAGTTCTCCGACGAGGAGGAACGGGGTGAGGTCCTGGATGCGCAGCGCGCCGTAAGCTCCGAGAATGCCGATGGCGATGGGCAGGTCGAAGCC
>Ga0134126_10005970_pt1 | contig 15232 bp, 12 predicted proteins | sample KB31752_FD_96881 | JGI IMG/M metagenome (GOLD analysis project Ga0134126, IMG submission 96881) | Terrestrial soil microbial communities with excess Nitrogen fertilizer from Kellogg Biological Station, Michigan, USA - KB3-175-2 | ecosystem: Environmental > Terrestrial > Soil > Unclassified ...
CCTGTCGCGGACGGCTGCCTCAACGGTTTGCCCTGTAAAGCGGTTGGTCCATTGCGTGGGTGCGTCGGCGGGAAGTTGCAGTGACAGCGGCTGGGGTTCCGTGACACCGTAGCGGATCAGCGGGATGGCGACAAGGGCCCAATCCTTCCCCTGATGACGGAGGAAGGCGAGCCAGGGGCCGGTACAGGGCAGCGGGATATAGGCGCCCTTGCTGAAGACCTCGGGCCGGGCGTTGCGGTATTGGAGGGTGCGGTAGAGGGTAAAGAGTTTTTCGACGCCTTCGTCGCGGTTGGTGTCGAGGAAGCCGAACAGGGCCTCGCCGCCCTGCGCCTCGGCCGATCGCAGCTCGCGAAGCAGGGTCATCCTACGGGCGAAATCTACCGGCCGGCGATTATCGGGATCGACGAAGCTTTCTTCCCAGAGCTCTGCGCCTTGGTAGATATCGGGAATGCCGGGCGCCGTGAGTTTGAGCAGCAGGAGCGAAAGGCTATAGACGGCGGCGCGGTGCACAATGGTCCGGGCAAAGGGCGCGAATTCGGCGAGAAAGGGAGCGTCGGGTTTCAGCAGGGCGGTGGCGAAGGCTTGGCATTGTTGCTCGTAGGCTTCGTCCGGCTCGTCGTAATTGGTCTCGGTGCCTGCCTCGCGAAGTGCTTTTGTGAGATAGCCGGCAAACCGTTCCCGGAACAGGTCATCGACGATACCGTGGGCGGGGAAGCCGCCGAGCAGGGCCTGGTAGATCAAGTATTCATCATTGGGGGAGGGAGCTGGGCGTGGGCCGGTGGCTACATGGGACGCGTTGAGCTGCCGCCAGCGGGTCACGGCGGTTATCCATTCCTGTGGCATCGCGCTGAGGACGGAAAGCCGGATGCGGCTGTCTTCGCCGCGTTTGGTGTCATGGGTCGTGGTGGCGTTTAATGAATCCGGCAGGCTTTGCTGACGATCCTGCATGAGCCGGTGGAAAGCTGCGGGCGCGATGCCTGCGATGGCGGGGCTGTCGCCGACTTCGCAGTGGGCGATATAGGGGTTGTAGATATAGAAGGTAGTGTCTTCGATGCCTTTGGCGGCGAGGGGGCCGGTGAACTGCATGAGCCGCGTGAGAAAGATGAGTTGGAAGTCGGACACGCGCCCAAGAGAGGGGGGCGCGGCCGGTCCGACGGGAGAGAGAGCCGCCGGATAGCGGGTCAGGCCTTCGAGGTAATTTAATTCGGCGAGGAGATCGGGCCGGCGTTCCCGTGCGGAAGCCAGCGAACGCGAGAAATGCGACGCATCTTCGGGTGAGCCGCCGCTTGGGTCGGGGTAGGCCCGGTAGATGGGGAATGCCGCCATCCAGGTAGCGAGGGCTTCCTTTAGGCGGGCCTGGTCCTGCGCGGCCGCCTGGAGCAAGGGCAGGCTGGTCAGGAGGCTCATGAGGTTGTCCAATTCGCCGCCCATGTGGCGGTACAGGTAATCGAGCTTGCGTTCATAAACGATGGTGGGATAGGGGGGCAGGCCGATCACCTCGCGGGAATAAAAATCCAGCAGCTCGCGGCTGCCATCGGCATCGGTGAGCAGCTGGCCCGCCGCGGCGAGGAAATCGTAGCCTGTGCTGCCTTCCAGGGGCCAGTTGGCCGGCATCTGCTCCTTGCCGGTGAGGATCTTTTCCGCCACCACATAGGTGTCTTCCCCGAACAGCGTTTTAAGCCACTGCAGGTATTGTTTGGGTTGGGCGAGGCCGTCGATGTGGTCGATGCGCAAACCGTTGATCCAGCCGCGGGTATACCAGCGATGGATAACCGAATGATAATCGCTGAAGACGCGGGAGTCTTCCATCCGCAAACAGATGAGGCTGTTGACGGTAAAGAAGCGACGGTAGTTGATATGGGTTGCCGCGAGCCGGTGGTGGGCAAGTAGATAGTACTGGCTTTGCAGCAGGGATTCGAGGAGGTGGATGCGCTGGTTGAAGAACTGAACCCGCGCTGCAACGAAATCGGGCCATGCGGCATAGGCGCCCATCTGCTGTAGCCACTGAGTCCTTGCGGCCTTCCAGGTGGGGCCGTCGGAAGCCAGCGCTTTCTCGAACGTATCGAGTGCCGCCGACATCCCGGCCGGATAGCCGTCCGACACGGTGCAGATCCAGCGATAGAGGCGTGCGGCAACGGGATAGTCCTTGTCGTAATACCGGATCACGAACCCGGCGTCGGTGAACTGCAGGGTGAGTTCGCCTTTTTCGAGACATTCGGTGAGGGGGGCGCCGAGGAAGGGCGCCATGAGCTTGTCGCCCAGCAGCTCGACCGGGTGATCGGTAATGATGTCGAAAAAACGATAATAGGGCGATTGCGGACCTCGCTCCAGCGCGTCGTAGAGCCAGGGGTTGGCGGTATCGTAAGCCATATGGTTGGGGACGATGTCCTGCAGCCAGTCCATGTCATAGGCTTTCAGCCGGGTGGCCAGCGCGGCCAGCTCTTCCTCGCTGCCGATGGCTGGGTTCAGATGCAGCGGATTGGTGACGTCATAGCCATGGTTACTGCCTTTCGCAGATGTGGTGATCGGCGCGGCATAAATGGTCGAGATACCGAGGTCATGCAGATAATCCAGTATCTTGTCGAGATCGCGGAAGGTGAACTTTTCGTATAGCTGTATCCGGTAGGTGCTTCTCGGGTTGAGCATCGGGCAAAAAATTTAATAGTTCTTTTCGTAAACGACAACGGAGTAGGGGGCGATGCGAAGGAATTGACCGGGCCGGACCTCCGCGGCGGAGGTCGATCCTGTCCCGTTCCATTCCGTATCGGCGGAATCGAAGATCTTCCCGAGATGTTTCCAGGTGATGTTCTCCAGGCTTACGGGCTGATCGCCAAAATGGAACCAGATAAAGAGCTGGTCGGTGAGGATCTTGCGTTCGATGGGTAGGGTGAGTCCTGTAGGCGGGTGGACTACCATGGTATCGCGGGCCCGGCCCTGTAGCGCGGGGCGGGTTTGGCGGAAACGGATCAGGTGGTGATAATAGCGAAGGAGGGTCGCGCCGGGTTCCCGGGTGATGTTCCAGGAGAGCACGGAGCGGTTGAAGGTGGCTTCGGATTGCGGGTCCGGCAGCTCCGTGGTGTGTTTAAACTCGCGCGCCCGGCCTTCATGGACGGATCTGATCAGCTCCGGGTCGCCGAAGTCGACGAAATACTGGAATGGATTCTTTTCAGCATATTCTTCGCCCATGAACAGCAGTGGTACGTAGGGGGAGAGCAGCACGGTGGCGGCGGCAAGCTTGAGCTGTTCGAAACTCAGCACATCCGTGAGCCGTTCGCCTTCGGCCCGGTTACCTACATGATCATGGTTTTGGGCGAAAACGACGAATTGATCATAGGGGATGTGGTCTGCGGAGCCGCCGAAGGTGCGGTGACGATGGGGGGAGTAAACATTGTTATATACATAGGTATTACGGAAGGCGCGCTCGAGGTGGCCGATGCCGCCGAAGTCTGCGTAGTAGTTGCTGGTATCGCCGGTGAGCAGGGCGCGGAGGGAGTGATGGAATTCGTCGACCCACTGGCCATCCATGCCATAGCCACCTTTGGACGGCGGGTTGATATAGCGGGCGGCGTTGAGGTCCATCTCGACGATGAGCTCTTTTTTGCAGCCGGTACGGGCACCGATCTCGGTGGCCATCTCTTTGACCTGTTGGATAAACGGAATGGCGCTGTTGTCGAAGATGGCATGCACGGCGTCGAGGCGGAGGGCATCGACATGCGCGTCTTCCAGCCAAAAGCGGGCGTTTTGCAGAAAGAAGGCCCGGACCCCATCCGACCAGGCGTCGTCGAAGTTGAGGGCCTTGCCCCAGGGAGTATTGTATCTGTTGGTAAAATAAGGACCGTATTCATTGAGATAGTTGCCTTCAGGCCCCAGATGATTGTAGACGACGTCGACGATCACGGACATGCCGATCGCATGTGCGGCATTCACCAGGCGTTGGAAGCCGGCGAGACCACCATAGCTATGCTGAACGGCATAAGGATAGACGCCGTCATAACCCCAGCCCCGGCTTCCGGGGAATTGCGCGAGCGGCATCAGCTCGATGGTGTTGATCCCAAGCTCATGGAGGTAGTCGAGCTTTTGGCGTATGCCTTCGAAATCGTGTGTAGCTGAGAAAGTACCGGTATGCAGCTCGTAGATGATGCGGTTGCTGAGAGGAAGACCTTTCCAGCCAAGATCGTTCCAGGGAAAGGCATTTATGTCTACGACTTCGGAAAGCGCGTGTACGCCTTCGGGTTGGCTAAGCGAGGCGGGATCGGGCAGGGTCGGGGAGGCATCGTCGAGTCGAAAACCGTAGCGGGTCCCCGGACCCACAGAGAGCGTCGCCCGCCAGTAACCGGCCGCGTCTTTTTCCATGAGATGAAGGTTTTCTTCCGGCGTAGCCACGACAAGGTCTATTTTTTTTCGGAGCGGTGCCCAAACCGAGAACTCCGTTTCCCGGCCGTTGTACCAGGCGCCGGGTTTTGGTAAAGTGTTTATCACGGAATGTAAAAAGAAAAACAGGTGCCATGAGGGTTGAGAAAAAAATTCCCCATTAGTGTCTACCACTGGCGGGTCCGCCGCCAGCTATTTTTCTTTCTTTTTGAAGAAGCCGCGAAGCAACCAGCTGTGCTGGATGGCTTCCAGGTCATCGCTGAGCTCCTGGCTGCTCACGCGTAAATTTTTCAGCGTGCGTTGAAGGTTATCGGCGGCGTCCTCGTCATGGAGGAGCATGCCGATGGGCGCGTTCTTGTCGTTGAGACCAGCGCCTGCCGTCTGGAGCGAATTGCCGAAGGCCTGGACCCGGGCGGCGGCATCATCCAGCCGGGCCACGGCGCCCCGCAGGTGACTGAAGACGGTAGTATCGGTGGCCAGCGTGTTGGCGAGGCCGCCGGGTTGACGCAATTGCTGAGAGAATGCGCGGAGATTGGCGATCATGGCCTCGCTGCCGGCGGTGGCGTTGCGCAGGTTGTCGAGAGAGCCTTTGAGGCGATCCGCGATTGCCGGATCGTTGATCAATTGCCCAAGCGTCCCCTGGCTTTCCGTGAGACGTTTGCTGATAGTCTTGATGTTGCCGGTAATCTCCAGGAGGTTGCTGTTACTCTTTTCGAGAGTGGACATGAGCTCCTCGGTTCCTGCGATGTGTTCGCTCTGGAGGCTGTCGTTATTTTCGATCACCGGCGAGGCATCGCTGCCGCCGTCGATGACGATGATCTTGTTGCCAATGAGGCCATCTGTACTGATGCGGCATTTGGAGTCCTTGCGGATATGAGGCTGTGCCTTTTTATCTACGGCCAGGATGACGGCTACCTGGGAGTTGCCATAGAAGGCGATGGATTTCACGGTTCCTACTTTGATGCCCGAAAGCCAGATATTGTTACCGGTCTGTAAGCCCTGGACATTGTCGAAGACGATGTGTAGCCGGATGGATTTGACAAAGGCTTTGTGCTGGCCGCCGATAGTGAAAACGGCGACGAGGAGGATCGCCAGGCCGATCGTGATGAAAAGGCCCACTGCCATGCGTTTGCTGACGTTTACTACACTCATTCCTTGGTGATAAAATTATAGTTATAAAAATCTTGTACCCTGGCATCGTCCGTATTGAACACCTCATCGAAGCTACCCTGCCGGATGAATTTACCTTCCGATAGCATCACCACCCGGTCGCCGGTAAAGCGGGCGCAGGTGAGATCGTGGGTAATGATCACCGCGCTGCTGTTGTAGCGTTGTTGTACTTCGTTGATCAGGGCGTTGATCTCTTCGCTGGTCACGGGGTCGAGGCCGGCCGTGGGTTCATCATAGAGCATGATGTCGGGATGCAGGATCAGGGTGCGGGCTATGCCGATGCGTTTCTTTTGACCGCCGGATAACTCGGAGGGCATCTGGTTGATGGTTTGGGAGAGGCCCACATCATCCAGCACCTGGGCGACGGCCTCATCGATCTCTTTGCGGGTAAGGTTTCGTTTATTGCGGACGAGGGGGAACTCGAGGTTGGCGCGGACATTCATCCCATCGTAGAGGGCGGAGCTCTGGAACGAAAAGCCAATCTTGCTCCGTAACTGTTGCAAGTCGCGGGTGTCGAGGTTGTCGACATCACATCCCAGTACTCCGACGGTCCCGCGGTCGGGCATCAGGAGGCCGACGATGATCTTGATCAAGACGGATTTGCCGCTGCCGCTGCGTCCCAATACGACCACGTTCTCGCCCTTAAAAACATCCAGGTCTACGCCTTTGAGGACTGACATAGCGCCAAAGGACTTATGGACGTCCCGCAGGGAGATCACGGCATTGGCCTGGTCGATCTTCATGGAAGGCTTTTTGAGAGATGTCTTATTCGTTTTCAATAGATTAATGTAAATAACTGTGAACCAATTGAACTATAAACATTTCCTCAACAAAAATTAGAAACATCGAAATCACCACCGAGGTATTGGCGGCGCGGCCCACTCCCACGGTGCCATGGTCGGCATTGTAGCCGTTGAAGCAGCCGGTGAAGCCGATGGTGAAGCCATAAACGGCGGATTTCAATACCAATACGGCAATATCGATAAAGGTGATACGGACGAAAGCGGCCTGGAAAAAGGTGGTGAAGCTGGTTTCCTCGTTAAAATGGACATTGACAAAAGCGCCAAGCATGGCGACCATTCCCATGTAGGCAGCCAGGACCGGAACCATACCGGTAGTAGCCAGGATGCGGCTGACTACCAGGAATTTGAAGGGGTTGGTGGACGATACTTCCATGGCTTCGATTTGTTCTGTGACCTTCATCGAACCCAGTTCGGCGCCGATGTGCGATCCGACCTTACCCGCGACGATGAGGGCGGTCACCAGGGGGGCCAGGGCCCTGATGATGGCGATGGCCATGAGGGAAGGCAGCCACGAGGTCGCACCGAATTCGGCCAGCGAGGAACGGGATTGCTTGGTAAAGACCAAACCGGTGATAAAGCCGGTGAGCGAGATAATGGGGAGGGAGCGGATCCCTACGTCAAAGAACTGGTTGATGATCTCTTTGTATTCGTAGGGCGGCAGGAAGGCTTCCTTATAGAACCGTAACAGGAACTCGTAGATATCGTACATGCGTAGTAAAAATGCCTTCATCACCTTTAGGGGGCGAATTTGGTGCCAGCGCAACAGGCCCTTCCCTCGGGGTCTATTTTCCCCAGCCGGTGTATTAAAAAAAAGTTAACATTCCCAAATCTGCCCAGATCATTCTGTCGTAAATCGACTACACTGTTATAGTTCTTCATAGGCAGTTAGGTTTGGTAATCACGGGGATTCCTCTCCGTGATTTTTTATTTCGCTTTAAATTGAGGGAATTTTTCCAAAAAAGAGAATAGCGGTTTCAAAATGGGAGCCACTTTCCAATTGGCACGGGAGTATCCCATTATAAGACAATCGTTTATCTTCTGGTACGCGGGTTGGATCATCATAAGCAAATCCGTAGTTATGAAAGCTCAAACCCTTAACCCCGCTAAAGCCAGTCTGATCCTGGCCATCCTGTTTGGCACTGTGACGCTGCTGCACGCGGGCCCCGTATATCGCACCACCAACACCATCAATAAGAATATTGCCGCTAAGCGCGCTGAGATGCGGATGGTCCTCGCCACTGCCACCGCCGCTTATTTCGATATGGACCTGCAAGACTCCGGGCTGAGCCGTCAGGCCTTTCAGAATGCGTGGATCGGTTACTACATTCTTAAGAAAAGGGGCTTGCTGAAAAAGACCAATGTGCTCACGATTTGTGATTTCAGCCAGAGCTCGAGCAACCAGCGGATGTATGTGATCGACGTACGGAATCACCGCGTGCTGTACCGCACTTATGTGGCGCATGGCATCAATTCCGGTAATGAATACGCCAATTCTTTCTCCAATAAAATGGAATCCTGCAAAAGCAGTCTTGGTTTTTATATCACGTCAGGTACGTATACCGGTGTCAATGGCTACTCGCTGCGCATCGACGGTGTCGACAAAGGTTTCAACGACAATGCGCGCAAACGGGCGATCGTAATCCATGGCGCCAACTATGTAAGCATGCGGGTTGTGCATAAGTATGGCATGATGGGTACGACGTTTGGTTGCCCGGCCATCCCCACGGAGATGACGACGCAGATCATCCCGGTAGTAAAGAACGGTTCGTGTTTCTTTATCTACTACCCGTCCAAAAAGTACCTGGCTAAAAGCACCGTGTTGAATAGCTGATAACATAAGAGTTAATTTGCAATGAGACGCCCTTGGGGCGTCTTTTTTTATGGTTACATTTGAGTATGTCGTTCACTATACCGATAACGCCGGCACCTACGGCCATGCGTTCCAGGGCTGCCGAAGACAGGGGCGCGATCCCGCTATATATCTATGCCGTCTCGCTCGCGGCATTGCTGACCATGGTCGGGGTGCTTTGGGATATCTCCTGGCACCGAACGATCGGCAGGGACAAGTTCCTGTCGCCGCCGCATATCCTGATCTATCTGGGCGCTATTTTCGCCGGCTTGTTCTCCGGGGTGCAGGTGTTATACAATTCCTTTTTCCGCAAGGTCCTGTCGCAGGCTACCGCGATCCGCGTCTGGGGCGTCTTTTACAGCTCGCTGGGCAGTCTTTTTTGTATCTGGGGGGCCATTGCGATGCTGACATCGGCACCTTTCGATAACTGGTGGCATAGCGCTTACGGGTTGGATGTAAAGATCCTGAGCCCGCCGCATACGCTGCTGGCGATGGGGATGATCTTCCTGCAGTTCGGCGCGTGCGTGAGCATCTGCAAATATCTCAACACGGGTGTCGGAAATCGCGGCATCCTGCAGCTATTGTTCGTGATCGGCGCCTGTAGCCTGTTGAGTATGATCTATACCCTCTTCACGGAGATCCTGCATATCCGGGCGGAACGAACGGGTTCTTTTTATGTGATCGCCGGCGCCATCAGCCTGCTATTTCTGCCGGCTTTTGGCGTGGCGCTGCGGATGCGTTGGGGAATGACGGCGGTGGCCGCGGGTTATTTTTGTCTGGTAGCCTTCTCCAGCTGGATCTTACAACTATTCCCTGCCGAACCCAAGCTGGGGCCTATCCTGACGCATCTCAACCATTTTCAGCCGGCGGGGTTTCCGGCGTTGATCTTCATCCCGGCCCTGGCGATGGATCGGGTCTTACAGCGCTCGCGGTCGAACCACTGGGTAAAGGCGTTTTGGCTAAGCTTGTTTTTTGTAGGCCTGCTGGCGGCCGTTCAGTATCCTTTGAGCGGGTTTCTGCTGGAGTCGCCGGGGGCGCGTAACTGGTTCTTTGGCGCGGACACCTGGTATTATGGGGCTCCGCCGGATGCACCGTTCCGATACCGGTTTCGGCCCGAAGAGATCCAGCCCTTGCTGCCATTCGCCGTACGACTGGTGATCGCCGTGGCACTGGGGACGCTCTGTGCCCGGGTTAGTATTCGTTGGGGCCAGTGGATGTTAAAAATTCAACGTTAAACGCTTGTCTATGCGATCCTTGTTTTGTGTGCTGATCTTGCTGGCAGGTATCAGCCTCCCTTTATATGCCCACGTGGGCAGTCCCGACGTCGCCCTCGAAGGGGCGGCGGGTCCTTACAGGCTGCTGGTGAGTGTCAAGCCGCCGGATGTGATCCCGGGGACGGCGCAGGTGACCGTCTATCTTCTCAATGGCGGCGGTGTTACGGTGACGGCGCAGCCGATCTATTTTTATTCCGGCAGGACCGGGGCGCCTTCGGCGGACGTGTTGCAGCCGGTAGCGGGGCAGCCCGGCCAGTACAAAGGGATCGTTTGGTTGATGACCGATGGCTCTTCGGGCATCCTGCTGGATGTGAGCGGCCCGTTGGGTAGTGGCGAGCTCGTGGCGCCGGTGATGGCGGTCTCGACGGCGCAGAAGAAATTGCCGGCCGGAACGGGTTATGTGTTGATCGGGTTGGGGCTGCTATTGTTTGGATTGATGCTTACGATCATCGGCAACAGCGTGGCGGATGGATTGATACCTCGTGGGGAAGGGCTGACGGCGTCGCGGCGCCGGGCCAAGCGGATCGCCATCGTAGTTGCCGCGCTTTTTTCCACCGGTCTCGTGTATGGCGGTAATCTCTGGTGGCAGACCTGGGCCAACCGTTACCGGCGGTTCATGTACCGGCCGATGCATGCGAATTATGTTTTGCGGCAGGATAGCGGTGCGAACGGCCTGACCATCCATATCGATGCCGGACATACGCGAAGCGGGGGTGTCTCTTACGTCGTACCCGATCATGGAAAGCTGATGCATCTTTTTGTCGTCCGCATTCCGGGCATGGATGCTTTTGCGCATCTGCATCCGGTGCGGCTGGATTCCGCCACCTACCGGACGGAGCTGCCGCCTTTGCCCAAGGGCCGTTACCTGGCTTTTGCCGATATCGTGAACATCTCCGGTTTTGCAGAGACTTTAAAGGATACGTTCGAGATCGCTGAGGATCTCACCGATAGTCTGCATAAACTCGATCCCGATGACGCTTATGCCTTCGCGTTGCCCAATGATCTTGTCGACAATCCGTTTCGGGGAGATGGGCAGGCGATCGTCTGCGGTACGGCGGGTAAGGGGGCGAGGATGCAGGATGGATCAATTATGAGCATGGAGGGCGGCAGCCCGTCGGGCGGAGACGCGCCAACGGTCCGGCGGGAGGAATTAGAGGCCGGTACGCTGTATGATCTGCATTTCGCGGTGTATGACGCGCAGGGCAAGCCGGCTGCGCTGGAGCCTTATCTGGGGATGATGGCGCATGCCGCGATCATCAAAGACGATGGCAGCACCTATGTGCATTTGCATCCCGTGGGGACTTTTTCCGTCGCGGCGCAGGAGGGTCTGCAGCAGCGGATGGAGCAACGCGGGTCGCAGTACCGGATGCCGGATGCCCGAACGTTCAGCGATAGTGTGGACGGGGTGGTAGCGCGTTTGCGGGCGATGCCGGTGGCGGCACGCGAGGCGACGCTGATGCGGGAGATGAGGATGGATACTTCCATGCACATGAATAATATGGTGAGCTTCCCTTATTCTTTTCCGCAGCCGGGGAACTATCGCATCTGGGTCGAGGTGCGGCGGAACGGGCGGGTACTCACAGCGGCGTTTGACCGGGAGGTGAAATAACGTTGCGGGCGCCGCAGGGGATGATGGAATCGGTGTTGGCTGCGCATTATCTTGGGTCGTAACTTGCGGTCATGGCTTTTCTCGAATATTTACCGGCGCCGGGCTTGCAGGCGCATATCTCGGCCTATTGGGTACGCAGGGCCGAGGCAGAGCCCGGGGGCCGAAGGGTGTATGCGGATGGCTGCGCCGATGTGTTCTACAATGCGGGGACCGGCATGGCGTATTATCATCCCATGGCGCGGCAGGAAGTCGTGATCCGGTTGGAACCCGGCGTTCTGTATCTGGGTGGGACGATGACGGCCTATGGGGTGGTGCGGAGCGAGCCGGGGAGTGTGTTCACCGGCATTCGGTTCAGGCCGGGTGGATTCTATGCCTTGTTTGCACAAACGATGGAGCCGGCCGTCGATACGGTGTTGCCGTTCCCGGACGAAGAACTGCGTTTAGTGATGCAAGAGGAAGACGGTCTGGCGTCGCGGCTGGATCGCTGGTTCGATAGCCGGTCTTTGCCTCGCGCGGCCCGATATGATTTTAGCGCTCTTCGCGGGTTGGTCGATGCTTCGGGTGGGCAGATATCGGTAGAGGCACTGGCAAAGGAGGCGCATGTGAGCAGCCGGACGCTCGAGCGCATCTTCAACCAAAATGTGGGTATTCCGCCCAAGGAATTTCTGCGGATCGTCCGATTCCAGGAAGTCTTTAAGCGCTTGCAGAAGACAGATACTTCTGATGAAAGCCTGTTGCGTGTCGCGTACGAGCTGGGCTATTACGATCATGCGCATCTCACCAATGAATTCAAAAAATACGCGGGCATCCTTCCCAAAGAATTGTCGCATTTTTACAAAACGGGTATAGGCGGCGGCGGGTACTTTTGATACAAAAAAAATGGCTGTTGTACTCGTAACAGGACTGATTGCTGGCATCCTGGATGCCGGCGCGGCCTTGGGCTTTTTTCTGGCCCGTGGCAATCGGAAACCGGGGATGCTTTTTCAATACATTGCCAGCGCCGTCTACGGTCCTGCCGCTTTTCAGGGAGGCCGCCGGATGGCGATCGTGGGTTTGTTCCTTCACTTTTGTGTCGCGTTGTGCTGGGTGGGGCTTTATTTTGCCTTATGGCCCCGGGTGGCCCACTGGGGTGCCGGAGTGCTTGTCGATGCCGTGCTATATGGCGTGTTCGTCTGGTGCATGATGAATCTCGTGGTCGTGCCGCTTTCGAAGGCGGTGCCGCGGCCATTGACGTTCGCGTTTGTGACGGTCAATATAGTAATATTGATCATTACGATTGGGCTGCCTTGTGCTTACGCGGCTCAGATCTGGGAATAGTCCGTGGGCGTGAGAAAGGTGCGTGTGATGCGGGTGATCAGGCGGGCGTCCGAATATTCGTCCATGCCTTTAAGGCGTTGCCAGTCCGGATCGCTCCCGAAGGCCTTCCAGCGTGCGTCGTGGTCATCCATATTATCGAAACATAGCATGTAGATCAGGTTGGGCCGCCGTTCTCCTATGATGGTCTCGCCGAAGAACACGGGTCGTGCACCGACGCGCTTAAAGATATCGATCTCGCCGGCGTCGTTGAACATGGTGATCTTTTTTGTCCCGCCGACTCCGATGGGCTTTCGTAACAGCGGAGCTCTAAAAGCCGTTGTTTTTTTTCGGGGACCTGGATGGCCGGCATGTCCCGGAAGGCATGGAGCAGGAAGCTCTCTATCCGTTCGTAGGCCGGACTCGTTGCCGGCGCCTGGAGATATGGCGTCCCTGCCGTGGTGTAGGCGGTATCGGCCGCCAGTTTGGCCTCGAGAGCGGCGAAGGTCCTGAGATCGGGGTAGGGTATCAGCAGGAACAGGCGGGCAGTTCCCTGGGCCTGCGCTTCGGCAAATACGCCAATGGGATGAAGACCGGCGCGGTCGAGTGCGGGCAGAAAGGCTTGCCGGAGATAGGTTTCGGTGAGCTGTTGCTGCGCATCGTTTGAAAAATGATATGTACGAAGTTCATACCAGTACCGGTGATCGTTCAGTGGTTCCATGGGCTCAAATATACGTCATTCGTCATACCATTCATTGGGGCTTGTAAACGAGTACCGTGATGCCGCAGGGATAGACCCGGGCTGAGACGGCGGAAAGCAACAGCATCTCGTCCCCCGTGAAGATGGATATTCCCTTGCCGAGGATAGCCGGGTTGACGATGAAATGATATTCATCGATGAGGCCGGTCTCAACCAGCGCCCTGGCAAAGGTGGCTCCGCCATAGGCGATGAGGTCTTTGCCGGGAAGTTGCTTCAACCGGGCTACCTCTGTGGCGAGGTCCGCTGTAGTTGTGGTCGTATTGTCCCATCTCGAGATCCGTTCTTTCCGGCTGAAGACATGTTTATGCGCAGCCACGACGTTGGCGGCAAAGATGGATTGCGGATTTTCCTTTTCGCCGGCGATACGGGTCCAGTGGTCGATATAGCCGCCATCGGCCATATCCCAGCCCAGCAGGATCGTGTCGTTGGAAGCGGTCACCGCCGTGAAATAATCCCTGAGCTCCTGGTCCCAGACCCAGGGGCCGGTATAGGACCAGATCATCCAGTTCATCCCTTGTTTTTTAGCGGAAATATAAAGATCGAGCGAGACCTGCATCTGTAATTTTAGCTTGCGCATAGGCGTGTTTTGTACGGATAAAGGTAAATGGTGCGTTATATTGGGGCGGGGTGGGAAAGCGACATTGTAATGGGGTGATTATGCCAGCAAAAAGGGTTACCTTTGACGTGGCCAGCCAGATTTGATGATTGCCCTTCGGGCTAGCCGCCTCCAGCGGCTTAGTAAAAATGACGAATAGTATGGATGTCATTCACAATAAGGACTTAGGGACCAAACAGAAAGCGCTTGCCATCAATCTTGACCCACAAATTTATGGCTCATTCGCCGAGATTGGCGCCGGGCAGGACGTCGCGGCCAATTTCTTCAAGGCGGGTGCCTCCTCAGGGACGATCGCCAAGACGATGTCGGCCTATGATATGACGTTCTCGGATGCCATCTATGGCGTATCGAAGGGCCGGCGGTATGTGAGCGAGGCCCGGCTGATCTCGATGGTCGAAAAGGAATTTGGCCTGCTCATCGAGCGGCTGGCCGAGAGCCGGGGCGATAAAACCACTTTTTTTGCTTTTGGCGACACGATGGCGGCCCTCAACTATTACAAGACCAATGAAGGGCATGGCTGGATGGGGGTCCGGTTCCAGCTGGAGCCGAATGGCCCCTTCAACGACGTCGTGATACATGTCAAGTTACGCGATAACGACAGCGTGTTGCAACAGCAGGCGGTGGGCACCCTGGGGGTGAATTTGATCTACGCCTGTTTTTATTACCATACCGTTCCTACCGTCTTTTTGCAATCGCTTGCGGACAACCTGTCAAAGGATTCCTTTCAGATCGACATGATCCGCTTCGAGGGGCCCAATTTCAGCAAGGTCGACAACCGGCTGATGAGTCTGCACCTGGTGAAATTCGGGTTTTCGGATGCCGCGTTGTTTGGTCCCGACGGCCATAATCTCCAGCCATCCGAGGTACTGCACAAGAAACACATCGTCGTGGTGCGCGGCCGTTTCCGGCCCGTGATCAACGTGCATATGGACATGCTGCACACGGGCGTCAAACAATTCCTGCAAGAGACCGATGTAGACAAGGACAATATCGAGGTGATCATGGAGCTTACATTGCAGGCGTTGAAAGAACGCAATGCCGAAGCCACGGCGGAGATCGACGAAAAGGATTTCCTGGAGCGCGTGGATATCCTATGCGCTTTGGGCCAGACGGTGCTGATCTCCGATTTCCACGAGTATTATAAACTCGTATCCTATCTCTCCAAGATCACGCCGTTGAAAATGGGCGTCGTCATGGGTTATCCCAACCTGGAATATATCTTCTCCGAGGAACACTATACGGATCTCTCCGGTGGCATCCTCGAATCGTTTGCCACGCTGTTCAGCCGGAACGTGAAGCTGTTCATCTATCCCACCTTGCGGAATGGCGTCATAATGAATTGCCTCCGGTTCAACTTGCCGCCGCATCTCATCGACCTCTTCCGTTATCTGATCGCCAACAACAAGATCGAGGATATCCGGCATTATGAAGAACGCAATCTGCAGGTCTCGACGGACAAGGTGCTGGACATGATCAAGGCCGGCACA
>Ga0134126_10005971_pt1 | contig 15230 bp, 13 predicted proteins | sample KB31752_FD_96881 | JGI IMG/M metagenome (GOLD analysis project Ga0134126, IMG submission 96881) | Terrestrial soil microbial communities with excess Nitrogen fertilizer from Kellogg Biological Station, Michigan, USA - KB3-175-2 | ecosystem: Environmental > Terrestrial > Soil > Unclassified ...
GATAAAAAAGCGCGCGACGAAGCCTGGGTCAGGCTGAAAAAGCTGCTGCAACAGTAACGACCGGTCTCCTGACCGGTCGCACAAAATTTGCGTTACTGCCACCGGAACGTGCAGCCGGGGATTCCAGTCAGCCACCCGTCCATTCCGGTGTCGCCGATCGGCGCACCCGGAGGCGCATCGGGAGCTACAATCACGCGCATCGTTTCCCCCGGCCGATCCAGGAAGCGCTTGATATCCGCCGCGAGCAGCGTGTGCGCCGCCTTCTCTGCTTCGGTTGCGTTGGCGGGCGCGAGCATTGCCGTAGTCAGCCGCGTCAGCTTCAGGGACGCGATGGCCCGCACCTGCTGATTGCCCGCCGACGCGGCCAGGTACATCAAACGGTCGGCAAGCACACGCTCCTCGCTACGCCGCACTTCCGCTTCATACGCATTCGCCGCCGGCGCCTCGAAGGTCGCCTTCGTGAGACGGTCGATCACTTCTTCCAACCCGGGAAGCGCCGGTTCCACGGCATGCTGCGCGACCATGCGCGCCGCGCGCACCGGCTCAAGAGCGAAACCGATCGTCACATCCGCCGCGACCGTCGCCGGGCTGAGCGGATCGAAGGCATCCCCGGTAGTGCGCGGGAAAAGCTCGCGGTGGCGACCATACCCCGGCGGGCGCGGCGGAATCGCATCGAGCACCTGCTTCGGCACAGTCAGTTCACTCGGCTTTAACGTCGCTGCAAGCGCCTCCAGCGCCTTCCGCTGATTCCCTGCGCTCTCCCATTTAAACGGCGTACGGCCGTCCCCGCGCATCGCATAAATATAATCCTGGCCGCCGAGCATCGATGCCGTCGATTCCACCGCATAGCGGTGATACATGAAAATCGGCACCAGCGGCTCTTCGATCGTCGCCATCGGCCCGCCGTTGCGGATCGTGTGTTCGCCGAGGCGATTCAGCGCCGCGCGCCGCACCTTCATCAGCCGGTTCAACTCGTCCGCCTGATTGACGCCGTTCGACCACTGATCCACGCGCGGATGCGTGTCCAGATCCTGATTCGTGAGGTAGCGCAGATCCTTCGCCCAAGCGTCGTTCAGAATCTGGTCCAGCGCCGCCTTTTCGTCGCCGGCGGGAAGTTGGCGGTACCCGTAGTTGATCGCGACCTTGTCCCAATCGCCGATGCGAGCCGGATACGCGTGCGAAATGTCGATGGTCCCATCCGCCCGCAATTCCTCCTGCGGGTGCGGATAGTCCATCACCGAAATCCAACCCTGCGTGCTGTCGTAGTAATTGTGTCCCAGCCCGAGCGTGTGGCCGACTTCATGCGCGGCCAACTGGCGGATGCGCGCCAGCGCGGTCTGGTAAAGGATGTCCGGTTTCTCGGTTCCAGTCGTATACGGGGAGAGCAGCCCTTCGAAGATGAGATAGTCCTGGCGATCCCGCAATGATCCGAGAGTCACGGTCGCCTTGATGATCTCGCCGGTGCGCGGATCGGTAACCGCGCCGCCGGTGCTCCAGCCGCGCGTCGAGCGATGAACCCAATTGATCATGTTGTAGCGGATATCCATCGGGTCCGCGCCCTCGGGCAGCACCGCGACGTGAAAGGCATTCCGGTATCCCGCGGCTTCGAACGCCTGATTCCACCAACTCGCCCCTTCAATCAGCGCCTGCCGGACGTCGGCCGGAGCGCCTGGATCCACCCAATATTCGATCGGCTTCACCGGATCGCTGATCGCCGCCGTGGGATCCTTTTTCTCGAGCCGGTGGCGAATCACGAAACGCTGCACCATGGGTTCGCCGATCGGCACACTGTAATCTACATACGTACTGGAGATGTACCCGGCGCGCGGATCGTCGTGGCGCGGCTTGTAATTTCCATCCGGCAATTCCACCAGCGAATAGTGTTCGCGCAATGTGACGGACTCCGCTGTCGGCGTAACGCTCGCGACGGTGCCGGAGAACATGCCGCCGCCGCGGCCGCCGCGACCTCCCGCCGCCCCGGTCACGATCACCGCGGGTGCAGTCGGAAAGTTGATCGCCGGCGGACCCTGTGCCGGACCCGCGCCGAAGCCGCCGCGCCCGCCAGTCGCTTCGTTGGCGAAGGTCAGCGTCACTTCCACCTCAGTGTTCTTCGGAAACGCCTTGGTGCGCGGCAGATACACAGCGCTGCGCGAGCGATCCACACGATAGCCGGCCAGAGAGTTGCCCGCGCCGTGGCCGTCGCGCAGAAAGAAGTCGGTGGCATCCACCAGCACGTGACCGTTGGTCTCGGCGAATACCGTGAATCCCCACAGAACCGAGTGCGCGAACGAATCCGCGACGCTGCGGCGCTCCGCCGGATTCGGGCTCGACGACCGAAACGTCTCGTTGCCCTGCACCAGCAGCACCTTTGGGCCGACTCGTTGGAACTCGACCACTTTGCCCGCGCCTTCCTGACCCCGGTCCAGGCCGAGGTCGTTCGATCCCAGGCCGGCCGCGAGTCCGGTCGCGTACAGGAACTCGGTATCGAAGCGCGGAATCTCCAGATAAAGATTGCCGGTGCGCTCTTCCCAGTAGAGCGGGAAGTAGCCGTCGAGCTTCCGCATTCCGGCGGTGCGTTCTTCGATGGTTTGCAGCCGGCCGGGCGCGGTGGGTGTGATTCCCTGGACGCCGCGACCCGCGGGTTGCTGCGCAGAGGCCGCCATGGTGAAAAGACAAAGAGCCAGCGAAAGCGTGGAGCGATTCATGCCTGACCATTTTAGAGGAAGTGCGTTGCCATGGCCCGCCCACACTGATAATCTCCTAAACCGCCGGTGTGCCGGTAAATCAGATTTACAAGTCTGATTATCCATCACTCCGGCGAGGCCGCATCCTCCCAACTCCTTTGTTCTGTGCATGGCATCGGGCGTGCACTTTATTCGCATGAAAGGAGAAGCATCTCAAGTGAATGACCCTTCGACTTACTGGCTGACCTTCACCAACGCGGCACTGGGAATCGTGGTTCTGATCTGCTGCCTCGCGGTGGGGTTCGGAATCCTCCAGGAACTCGCTGCCCGGCGCAAGAAGCGGGTCGCGCTTTCCGGCCTCGATGCTGAAGTCGCCGACCTGGTCAACGGATTCCAGGACGGACACGCATTCCACGTTCCCAGTCTCGGCCTCACCATGGCCGACGGCGGCGAGGAATTGAGGAAGAAAGAAGAACGGTAGCTCTATGACCTGCCCGTTCCTCAAAGAAGCACAGGTCAAGTACTGCCGGACGGCCACGGTCCGGAAGCTGATTCCGCTGGCGCACGGACCGAGCGATGAAAAGTGCTCCTCCGCCGCGCACGCCGGTTGCAGAGTATTCCAGATGCAACCGGACGCGGAATCAGCTTCCGGGGCGTGCCCCTACCTGCGGGAGTCGCTGATGCAGTATTGCGGTGCGGCGCCGGTGGCTAAACTGGTGCCGTACAGCGAATCGCTGCTTTCGCGCTGCGGCAACGATAGCTTCCGCTATTGCGAGTTGTATCTCTCACTGGCGCATCCGGATCTGCCCTGCAGCGAGGGCATAGCGATCCCGAGCTGGCTGCGCTATTCCTCCAATCACATGTGGCTCGATCTCACCGAGGACGGCATCTGCCATGCGGGAATCGATGCGTTCCTGGCGCGTGCGATCGGCAAGGTCGACGAACTGGCGTACGTATGGCAGAAGGGAAGGCACCGGCCGACGGCTCTGCTCCGCGCCGCGGGAGCGGATTTCGAAGTGGTGTTCCCGAACCGGATGCTGCTCACAAGCTGCAACCTATACCTGCGCGCCAATCCGGCGCGGCTCACAGCCGATCCCTACACCAGCGGCTGGCTCTTCGAAGGCATGCCGCTGCCCGACACTGCTGCCGGCGTGAAACCGGCCTCCGAGGCGCGCGATTGGATGAATTCCGAGGAATGCCGCATCAATGAATTCCTCCAACAAAAGACCGGGCCGTCGACGGCTTGCGACGGCGGATTATTCGCGCCCGGCGCTGTAAACCATCTGGAGCGGGAACAGAAGCTCGCGCTCTTTTACGAATTTTTCTCGGTGGAAGCCGGGGAGAAGGACAACGCATAACATGCGCGGAACGATTCTCTTTCTGGCCGGGTTGACGGCCGCTCTGGGCGCGGGGTGGATCGCGTTTCCCAAAGTGCTTTACCGCCATTCGCCGCAACCGGTGGACTTCAGCCACAAAGTGCACGCCGAAAAAGCCGGCCAGAAGTGTGAAGACTGCCACGCCTTCCGCGACGACGGCAGCTTCGCGGGCATCCCGTCCCTGGAGAAATGCAGCGGCTGCCACGCGGCTGCCATGGGAACGACCGCCGCCGAGAAGAACTTCATCGAGCATTATGTCACTCCAAATCGTGAGCCCGAATGGCAGGATTACGCACAGCAGCCGGAGAACGTCTGGTTCTCTCACGCGACTCATGTGAAGCGCGCATCCATGAAGTGCGAAACCTGCCACGGCAGTATCGGGTCCGCCGGCACGCTTCCGGCATATCGCGTGGACCCGGTCAGCGGCTACTCCCGCGATGTCATGAGCATGGACGCATGCGTCAACTGCCATTGGCAAAAAGGCACGGAACACAGTTGCCTGGATTGCCACAAGTGAGGCGCTCATCATGACTACCCGAAGAGACCTTTTCAAAATCGCAGGCGGGGCTGCAGTGGGCGCGTTGCTGACTCCCGCACCGTGGCGCATGATCACGGACGGCGCTCTGTGGAGCGAAAACTGGCCCGGCATTCCGCGGCCCGCGCGCGGCGAAATTCGCGCGAAGTTCACGAACTGCACGCTGTGCCCGGCCGGGTGCGCGATGAAGGCTCGATGCGTCGGAGATCAGCCGATTTCTATCGCCGGCGTCGCCGGTCATCCGTTGAGCCACGGAGCGCTGTGCCCGTACGGCATAGCCGGGCATCATTTGCCGTACCATCCGGAGCGGCTGCTTTCCGGCGCAGTGGAAGACGCGGCCGCAGCCATCAAAAAGGGGATCGGTGAAGGCGGACGCATCGCGGTGTTCGATACGCGCCCCGGACGGACTGCTTCCTGGACCTATCGACGCGCCATGGCCTCGCTTCCCGGCGGCCTCTACTTGCGGCCGGAAGCGGCGCTGAACGGCGACGCCGTCGATCTTTCAGCGGCTCGTACCGTATTGAGTTTCGGCGTGCCGCTACTGGACGGCTGGGGCACACCCGGGAACGTCATCCAGGCACGCGGCAATTTCCGCCTGATTCAGGTGGAAGCGATCGAGAGCCGGACTGCGGCAATGGCCGACGTTTGGCTGCCCACGAACCCCGGCGAAGAGCGCGCCATTGCCTCGCTCATTCTCAACGGCGGTATGGACCACATTGCCCGCGAACTGGAAGACGGACCCGTTCTCGTTCTCGGTCCCGAAGACTGGCCCGAAATTGTGGAACTCAATCGCAAGTACGGCGCACTCGGCCGCACCATCGTCTCGCGCCGCGATGCGCCCGTTCCCGATACCTGGAAAGACGCCGCGCCTGAAATGGAGTGGGCCGATGCGGCGGAAGGCTCGATACGCGTGCTGCTGATCGACGAGACCGCCCCCGGCGCTTATGTGCCGTGGCACAGCATTGAGACCAGGTTGTCGCGCGATGCGGTGGTGGTCGCGTTCACCGCTACACGCGACGGTTACGCGCGCCACGCGCAATTCGCCCTCGCTACCGCGGTGTTCCCGGAAGCCCTCGACGACATTCCGGCAGCCGTGGATTCGCCGGCCGGCGTATTCCGTCTCAGCACCAGCATGGTGCCGTCCGCAGCCTGGACCATCGACCCTGCCATGTTCATCGCTCAGTTAGCCGGAATCGATGCGGCGAGCGCGCTGCGCGATCGCGCCGACGCTATTTGCCGCTCCGCGCGCGGGAACGTCTTCCACTACGCGGATCAAAAATCGACGCCTATGAAGGCAATGAAGGCCGATGCTTTCTGGAAGTCGCTGAATGAAGGCGCGTGCTGGATCGACGATCTGGACCCGAAGGCGCACGCGCCTCAACTCGTGGCCCGCGCCGCAACCCGGGCATCAAACGTATCACTCGTCGAGACGTGCGGCGCAGGCCTTGTATCGCCGCTTTTTTCGAAACTGCACGAGGAATCGCACGTGCGCCTGGCGAGGCACGAAATCGCGCTCAACCCTGCCGTGGGCTTCTGCGACGGGGAGCGGGTCGCTCTGCAGACGGATTGCGGACGCATCGCAATGACAGTGCTTCTGGACCCGTCCATTCCACCCGGCTCGATACAAACGGCCACAGGAGCGGATGTCCTCGATTTGTGCGGCGGCGCGACCGGCGCGAAGGTGGTGCGGATATGAACGCGCGTTATGGTATGACGATCGATATCGACCGCTGCAACGGCTGCGGAGCCTGCATGGTGGCCTGCGCGGTAGAGAACAACATTCCACCGGCGCACGCAGGCGCCAACGATCGCAAGGGCCTCACCTGGATTCGCGTTTACAAGGTGGATAACGGCAAGGAGTATCCCGAACGCCGTTCCGCCTTCGTCCCGGTGCTCTGCCAGCAGTGCGGCAATGAAACGCCGTGCGCGCACGTTTGCCCGCAGCAGGCTGTGGATGTCGATCCGAAAACCGGCGTGGTCGGTCAGATGCCCGAGCGGTGCCTCGGCTGCCGGTACTGCATGGCTGCCTGTCCGTACCACGCCCGCTACTTCAACTGGTGGGATCCGGCATGGCCCAAGGGCATGGAGAAGACCTTGAACCCAAGCGTCGCGCCTCGCATGCGCGGCGTGGTGGAGAAGTGCAACTTCTGTCATGGACGCTGGCACGAAGCGCGCGAGCGCGCCGCCGCCAACGGGCTCGCCGCTTCCGAGCCGGTGGATTACGTTCCGGCGTGCGTAGAAGCCTGCCCCGCGGGCGCGATCCGCTTCGGCAACCTCAATGACAGTACCAGCGAAGTGGCCCACAAATCGAAAGAGCCGGACAGTTTCCGGCTGCTGGAAAAGCTGGGGACCGATCCGAAAATTTATTACCACTCCAAGCGGGATTGGGTGAAAACCATCGCCGAAGCGCCGCGGCCGGGCGCCGGAAAGGAGAATGTTCGTGGATAAGGAATTCATCACTCGCGGAGTGAAGCGGTGCTCGGGAGGCAAGTTCCTGTTATGGCTTACGCCTTGGGCTCTACTGCTCGCTTTCGGCTTGTACTCCGCGGCCCTAGTTCTCATCAAAGGCCTGAACCAGACAAACATGGATAACCGGTTCGCTTTCGGCCTCTGGATCTTTCTGGATTTGACGGTGATCGCCCTCGGTGCGGGCGCTTTCTTCACCGGCTTCCTGCTATACATTCTCAAGATCGATGATCTCAAAGCGGTAATCAACAGCGCGGTGGTCATCGGGCTGGTCTGCTATAGCGGCGCGGTTTGCGTGCTCGCAGTGGACGTCGGCCAGCCGCTGCGCGCGTGGTTCACGTTCTGGTATCCCAATGTGCACTCCATGCTGACGGAAGTGACGTTCTGCATCAGTTGCTACTTGACCGTGCTCGCCATCGAGTACTTGCCGATCGTGCTCAAGAACAGGCGGCTGCGCGAAGTGCCGTCCATGCTGGTGTTCGAGCACGAGCTGCACAAGCTCATCTACGTGCTGGCCGGCGTCGGCACGTTCCTCTCGTTCTTTCACCAAGGGTCCCTCGGCGGGCTCTACGGTGTTCTGCGGGGTCGTCCCTTCGCGTTCCGCGAAGGGCTGGCGCTCTGGCCGTCCACGTTTTTCCTGTTCATTATCTCCGCCGCCGCCGTGGGGCCGAGCTTCATTCTGCTGACAACCTGGCTGGTCGAAAAAATCTCGCGTAAGAAGCTCGTGAAGCCCGAAGTTCCGGGCCTGCTGGCGCGCGTCTCGGGCCTGATGCTCGCCGTCTACGTGCTCGCAAAAACCGTGGACACGCTCGTCTGGCTGAATCGGACATCGCCCGACCGCGGCTTTCAGGGTTGGCAATATTATTCCTGGCGGCCCTTCGGCACCTGGATTCTTTTTGCTGAAATTGTGGCGTTCGGCTTAGTGCCCGCACTGATTCTGCTCAGCCCGAAACTGCGCGCCCACGCCGGGTGGCGCCTTTCCGCGGCCGCGATGGCTTGCTGTGGAGTGGCTCTGAACCGTTTCGTGATGACCGTGCAAACGCTCGCGCTGCCGACGCTTTCCTTTGACCCCTTTATGTCCTACTACCCGAGCTGGCAGGAAGTGGGCACGTTCCTCGCGGTTGTCGCGTACGGCGTGCTGGTGTACTCATTCTCATTCCGCTACTTCCAGTTATTCCCGCAAGAGCGCGATCTCCGCGTGCAAGCTCCGCCGCAGCGGGAAGAGAGCGAACTCGTTACAGCAGGGAGGTACTGACCATGTTGCCTTGGAACTATGGCTTTGAATGGAATACCGGACACGTCGTTTTCCTGGGCGCTTTCTACACGGTGCTCGTGATTGTGGCGACTACCGTGGGGAACGCCATGTGGAGGTCGCGGCGCGCGCTGCGTCAGCACACCATTGACGAGCTGCGGTGGAGTTCCGATTTTCACGAACTCTCCGCGGCGGACCGCGCCTGCCGCCATGTCATCACCGGTGAGTTTCGCAGCCGCGAGTGCCCCAATGCATTCGACTGCCGCAAATGCGAGACACACGCCCGGCTGATTGCGAATCAGGCGCCGCCGTTCACTGGCGATGAAGAAGAGATCTTCGGTATGGCATTCCCTCTCGACCGCTTCTATCACCGCGGCCACACGTGGGTGCGTCGCGAGCCGGATGGAACCGTGACCATCGGGCTCGATGAACTCGGCCGCCGCCTGATCGGCGCCCCGGACGCGCTGCAACTTCCCGCGCCCGGCACTCACCTGTCAGTCAACGGCGCCGCCTTCCGGCTGAAAAAGCGCGACGCCGATGTCCGTGTGCTCTCGCCGCTCGATGGTGAAGTGATTGAGACCGGCACTGGCGAGTGGCTACTGAGGCTCCGTCCCGATCGTCTCGACGAACAGGCCTTCCGGCATCTGTTATGCGGCAGCGAAGTGCGGCCATGGCTCATGCGCGAGCTCGAACGCCTGCAGCTCGCATTGACAGCTGAAGGCGCAACGGCGAGCCTCGCGGACGGCGGCATACCCGTTACCGACATCGCGGCCGGCTATCCCAAAATGAACTGGGACGCGGTCTGCGGCGAAATGTTCCTGGAACCCTAGTCGCAACCGTGCCGACAGGAATCCTTCCTGTCGGGGCGCGCTTCGGCGCGCCTGGTACCGGCCGGGAGGCCGGTACCTACTCCCACCTCAGCGCTACCATTGGGTCGATGGTGGTTGCTCTGCGGGCGGGCACATACCCGGCGAGCGCTGTGACCGCGGCGATTCCCAACGATGCGCCGGCCATCGTCAAAAGGTCCGTCGCGTGGACTCCGAACAGTTGCGCTTCGATCAGTCGCGTCACCGCGAACGCCGCCGCCAGACCCATAGCCACGCCACTCGCGGCGAGCGTTAACGTCTCGCGCATCACCATCCACACCACATTCCCGAGCCTCGCCCCGAGCGCCATGCGAATTCCGATCTCGCGCGTCCTCCGCGCCACCATGAACGCCATCACCCCGTAAAGCCCCAAGGCCGCGAGCAACGTTGCGAGCGACCCGAAGATCGTAGACAGAATCGCAAGCAGCCGTTCCGTTAACAGCGACAGGTCCACCTGGTCTTCCAGCGTTCGCATATCGAACATAGGCACTTCCGCGTCCACGCCGCGCACGGTGCTCCGCAGCGCGCTGAACACGCGCGTGGGGTCGCCCTGCGTGCGCACATAAACCGTCACACCGTTCGCAAAGCCCTTCTGCGTGAACGGCACGTATACCTCGGTCGGCACCTCCTCACGCATGTTCTCGTACTTGGTGTCGCCAACCACTCCGACGATCGTGATATCCAGCGGCGTCCCCGGGTCGATTCCCATTCCGATGTGGCGCCCTAGGGCATCCGCATTCCCGAAAAAACGCTTCACGAATTTCTGATTGACGACTGCGACTTTCGGCGCGTTCGCGACGTCCCGATCGTCAAAATCGCGGCCCAGCAGAATCGGAATCTTCAGCGTCCGGAAATAGTCCGGACTGCAATATTGCATGTGCGGATCGGGCCGCTCATCCGGCTTCACCGAGTAGCCCTCGATGGTCACCCAGTTATCCCACTCGTTGTCCTGAAGCACCGGAACCACGGCCAGCGTGTTCGATTCCACTCCCGGCATTGCGCTCAACGTCTGCCGCAGCCTGCGATAGTAGTCGTTCGTCCACGCCGGGTCGTACCGGCTCATTGTCGGGTCCACTTCAACCGTGATGAGGTTTCTCACGTCGAAACCCGGATTCGTCGAGTGCAGGTTGCGCAAGCTCTGCACGAACAGCGCCGCGCCGATCAGCAGCAGCAGGGATAGCGAGACCTGCGCCACCACCAATACCTTTCGCAACCCCGCCGATCCGCCGCCCACCACAGCGCCCGCCTGGTCTTTCAGGGTGCCTGCAAGGCCCGGCCGCGTCGATTGCAGCGCGGGCACTAACCCGAACAGCATTCCCGCCACGAGCGACACGAGAAACGTAAACCCGAGCGCAGCCCAATCCGGCGCCGGCGAGAGCGATAGCGGCGTATGTCCTGATGGCAGAAAGGTGATCAGTGCGCGGTCGATCAGCATTGCAAGTCCAACACCCAGCAGCCCTCCCGCCGTCGCAAGCAGAATCGCCTCCGCCATCAATTGACGGATCAGCCGGCCGCGTGAAGCGCCCATCGCCAGCCGCACGGCGATCTCCTTCTGCCGCGCCGATGCGCGCGCCACCAACAGGTTCGCCAAATTCGAGCACGCGATCAGCAATACCAGCCCCACAATGGCCATAAGGGCGAGAAGCGGCTTCGAATATGCCCTCCGCAGATTCGAGCGGCCCTTTGACCCCGGCATCACGTCCATCCACATCCGCAAAAATTCCTGCTTCACGCGTGGCGATGCTTTGGCGAACGGTTTCTCGGTCACTTCCACATTCAGGATTTGGTGAAACAGCGGCTGTAAGCCGGCTTTTGCTTTCTGAATGGTCATGCCGGACTTCAACCGGCCGAACGCTTCGATCCACCGGAACCGGTCGCGGTTCAGGTTTCCGCCGCCCGGGGCGCGCGGTAAATCGTCGTGCATCGTGATCGGGATGCGAATCTGCGGGGCCCGCCCGGGCTCGACGCCGTCAAAGCCCGCCTGGCTCACTCCGATGATCGTCAGGTTGCGGCCGTTCACCACGATCGTCTTACCCACGACTCCGGCATCCGCTCCGAAGCGCGCGCGCCAATACCCATAACTCAACACCGCCAGAGGATGGCCGCCCTGAATCAGGTCATCCGACGCCGTGAACACTCGCCCGACGGCCGAGCCGATTCCCAACACGGGGAAATAGTTCCCCGATACAAAGTCCGCTCCAATCAGTTCTGTACGCTCTCCGAAGGTTGCGCTGACCACAGTCGGGTACGTGCAGAACATCCCACTGAACACTTCATTCTTATCGCGGATTTCCTGGTACATCGGATACGAGAGCTTATCCGGACCGTTATTGCCTCCGTAATGATTACCGCGTCCGGCAAGCATCACCAGTTCTTCCGGATGTTTGACGGGCAGCGGCTGCAGAATAAGCTGGTTGACCAGCGTGAAAATAGCAGTGTTCGCGCCGATACCCAGAGCCAGCGAGAGCAAGGCAACAGTCAGGAATACAGGGGACTTGCGCAGACTGCGCAGCGAATAGCGGAGGTCTTGCAGTAGGGCAGCCATTTACCGCTTATACTGTCCGCGCCGGAAAAAGTTACCAACAATTCCGCGCCGGAGCGACAATGGCCACATGGATCCGTTCCAGGTTCTGAAGACCTCCTGGTCGCCCGGCGACACCCGGGAGGTGGAGCAGTCGCGCGTACACCGCGAAATCGGAATGGAATACGATTCCTACCGCCGCGTTTATATCGCGGACGGCCACGAATGGACCATCGTGGGACAGATCGCGCGCGAGGACGGCAAGAAGTACTACATTTTTGAATGCGTCGAGTGAACTTGCTGAATCACCCACTCCGCCGGCAGCGCCGTCGTGCCGTTGGACAGCGGCGCGCGACCCTCCTCCAGCGCACTGACGAAGTCCGCGACGCAGGGATAGTGCAGGTTGTCATGCGCCGGCAATTGCTCTGACCCTCCCGGATAAGCGAGGCTTGGCGAATTGAGGGGAGTCAGATCGAGCTCGCCTTCCGTGCCGCGAATCCGAAACTCGTCGCGCACGACGCGCGAGTGCCAGCGCACGTCGATGAAGCCGCGCACTCCGGAATCGTATTCGATCAGAAGCGAAGCATTGTCTTCCACCGCAAGCGGCTGCACTAGCGTGGACATGTGCCCTGTTGCCCGTACCGGCGAACCGAACAGGTAATTCATCAGGTCGATGCGATGGCAGCCCACATCGTACAGCGGACCGCCGCCCGCCATTCGAGGATCGGCGAGCCAATCGCGTCCTTCAGCAGCGGGAAGAGACCACGTGTGCGACGCCGCTTCGGCAAACACGGGACGGCCGATCGTGCCCGCGGCAAGCAACTGCCGCGCACGCTGCACCTTCGGATACATGCGGCGGTAGTACGCAACCCCGAGCGTCCGCCCTGTCTCTTCGCTGGCCCGCTGCATCGCCGCAGCGTCCTCATACCGGAGCGCCATCGGTTTCTCGCACAGCACATGCAGTCCGCGACGAAGCGCCGCAATGGTTTGCGGAGCGTGCAGAAACACCGGAGTAGCAATGTACACGGCGTCGCACGCGCACTCCGCGATCGCGGTGTCGAAGTCCGGCCAGGAAGGCACGGCATACGGAACGGATTTCGCGGCATCGCGCGTCACCAACCCGGCAAGACGGCAATGCGGAGCGGCCAAAATCGCCGGAAGCACACGTTTCTTCGCGATGTCGCCCACTCCGGCGACCAGCCAGCGGATCATGGGATTCAGCGGCTAGATTACCATCCCTCGCCGGACCGCGCTCAGAACAAGCTCGGCCGTGCTGTGCAGATCGAGTTTTTCCATAATGCGCCAGCGGTGAGTTTCCACCGTGTGGAGGCTCAGGTTGAGACGGTTGGCGATCTCCTTGTTGCTGTTTCCCTCGGCCAAAAGCTGGTAAACCTGCCGTTCGCGATCCGTGAGTAGTTCGAAACGGTCGTTCACGTCGCGGGCATCGCTGAGCCGCTCGAACCCGTTCTGAAAGATCTGCGCCACTGCGGGACTAAAGAACGCCGTGCCCTTTTGCACCGCGTGAATCGCCTGCACCAACTCCTCGCCGGCCGAGTTCTTGAGCACGTAGCCGCGCGCGCCGGCTTTCACCGCCCGCAGGACATAGCGCTCATCGCTGTACATGCTGAGCATCAGCACGGCTGTGTGCGGTGAATGCTTGATGATCTGGCTGGTTGCCTCGATCCCATTCAACTCTTTCATGGCGACGTCCACCACGGCGACATCGGGCTTCAGAGCCCGCGCCAATTCGACGGCTTCGATTCCCGAACTCGCTTCCGCGACAATATCGAGATCCGGGCGGCTTTCGAGAATATGGCGAAGACCCTGCCGCATCAAGGTATGGTCGTCCGCTAATAAGATTCTGACTGCCATCAGGCATTCACCTCGCTACGCGTTGGCGTGTTCTCGCCGGGCACTGCTGGCAGAGGAATGCGCAACGCGATACGCGTGCCTTGGCCTGGAGCCGAATCGATCACCAGCGAACCACCGGCAATCGCGGCTCGCTCGCGAATTCCCAGCAGTCCGAGCCCTGTGCTCCGGCTCGGCATTCTCTGTTCGTTCAATTGAAAGCCGCGGCCGTTATCTTCCACATCCAGCACCAGACACTCGGGAAATTGGCGCACGGAAACCCGCACCTTGCTGGCGCCCGAATGTTTCTCGCAATTGTGCAGCGCCTCCTGAACCACACGGTAGACGCACGTCTTGACCGAATCCGGCAGGTGGTCGTCGACGCCCTCTTCCACGAACTCACAGCGGATCGAGCTCCGCCGCAGGAAATCTTCCAGTTGGAACTGTAGAGCCGGCACCAGACCCAGATCGTCCAGTAGCGGCGGACGCAGCAACACCGAAATGTTCCGTATGGTCTGCACGGTACGCTCCGCCAGTTGCCTGGCGCGCTTGAGCCGGTCGCCGATGACCGGGGCGTTCCCGGCCGCTGCCTGCGCGTGCGAGATTTCGATCTGCAAGAGCGCCAGCGTCTGTCCGATTTCATCGTGCAGCTCCCGCGAGAGACGCCGCCGCCCTTCTTCCTCTACCTCCAGCAGGCGTGCCGAAAGCCGCTGCAGCTCGCGCTTGGTCTGCTCCACTTCCCCGTAGTGCCGCTCCGCGGCCTTCTCCAGATTCTCGGCGTGCCGCACGCTCAAGCGGGCCACAATTCCGCTCAGCAGAACGCTCAACGCAATCAACAGGAACAGCCGGCGAGCCGCGAGATGTCGCGTCTGAGCGAATTCGCCTTCGCTCTCCTGAAGCTTTTGTTGATCCGCCCCGGTAAGCGCAATGAGTGCGTTGTACAGCTCGCCGCGGCGCGGAACCACCACCTCCTGCAGAAACGCAAACTGCTCTGCATTGCTGCGATTCAGCATCGTGGACGGCACCGGCGCCACCACCGTCCAGAACTCATTCAGCCTCGCGCGGAGCTTCTCCGCGGTGGCGCGCTGGTCCGGAGCGCGGAGCATGTGATCCAGCGCCGCGTCGTCTTCGGCTTTGAGAGCGCTTATTTGAGACCGCAGCCGCGCCGCCTGCTCAGGCGTGGTGCTGATGAAGAAGTCGCGAACACCGTTGCCCGCCAGCCACAGGTTCCGCCGAAGGACGCTGAGAGCCTCTTCCTCATCGACGTAGCGCCGGTAGATCTCCAGTTGCTGCTGCGAGATGCTGACCTGGATTCGATAAGCCTCCGCCGCGGACAGCACCAGAACGGCAATGACCGTGCCGTAGCCCGCCCGCAGAACGGCTCGCTTGCTGAGGCCACCCATTACTTTAAGGATACGTTAGGTCCCCCTGCGATGTACCGTACCTTCGGGATACGGCAATTCGGTATGCCTTATTGTCCGTGCTGGAGTGCGCTAGGGAAAATACAGCATTCGTCGTATTGGTAGGGCCTCCCTGCGCGTTCTATCATTCAATCAGTCGCAGGCACGAAACCCCAAATGGCGCTGGGATTCCGAAGCCTGTGAGTCCACAATGTTGCCTCCCGGGCAACGACAAGGTGAAGGGCAGGTGCGATCCTGCCCTTTTTCATTTGGTGGGCAGCC
>Ga0134126_10005972_pt1 | contig 15230 bp, 14 predicted proteins | sample KB31752_FD_96881 | JGI IMG/M metagenome (GOLD analysis project Ga0134126, IMG submission 96881) | Terrestrial soil microbial communities with excess Nitrogen fertilizer from Kellogg Biological Station, Michigan, USA - KB3-175-2 | ecosystem: Environmental > Terrestrial > Soil > Unclassified ...
CGCGATCCGGGCCGCGACCGGCGCGAAATTCGCGGCGAGCGCCGCCGACGCGCCGGTGCTGAAAGAGGGCGGCGCCAACGATTTCGCGCTGAAGGGCTATCTGTTTCCGCCCGCCGCGCCGGATCGAATCGTCGCCGACGGCGAGCGCGTGACGCTGGGCGGCGTGTCGATCACCGCCCACATTACCGCCGGCCACACCAAAGGCTGCACAACCTGGACGCTGCCGTTGACGGTCGATGGCCGCAGACAGACCGCGCTGTTCCTTTGCAGCCTGTCGGTGCTGTCGGAGTACCGGCTGATCGGCGATCCCAACTATCCGAGCCAGGCCGACGACTTCGAGAAGACGTTTGCGACGCTGGAATCTCTGCCCTGCGACGTGTTCCTGGGGTCGCACGGCTCATTCTTCGACCTGAAGGGCAAAGCGGCGAAGCTTGCGGCCGGCGCGACACCGAACCCGTTCGTCGATCCGCGAGGCTGTCGCGCCTATGTCGCGAAGGCCAGGGCGGTGTTCGACACGCGCCTGGCCGCGTGCAAGGCCGATACCGCCTGCGGCAAGAGGGCGGACTGAGGCGGACTAGGGCAGAAAGTCCTGCAGCACAATTGGCATCTCGCGACTTGTGCCCGCCGCGCCGGTCAGCGTCAGCATCACCGTGGTGCCGGCGGGCTGCAGGAAAACGCGCCTGGCGTCGAACACCGCCATCGCCGTGGCCGGCCGGCCGTCGATAGCGGTGATCGCGTCGCCAGCCTTGAGGCCGGCCCGCTCCGCCGGCGACCCGGCGACGACGAACACGACATCGAACCGATCCGACTTTTCCTTCGCCAGGCCCGCGCCGAGCCGCGTGAACGCACGCGGGCTGCGATCCGGCAGGGGCGCCAACCAGACGGTCTGGCGCGCATAGTCGAAGGTGACGTCGAACTGCGACAACACCGGCTCGCCGAGATTACCGGCCAGATCCTGCACCGACTCCGAGCCCCGCGCGGCGATGCCCACATAGCTCACCAGCTCGTTCGGCAGCGAAAACGGACCGAGCGCCAGCGCGGCGCGACTCGTCACTTCGCTATACGAGCCGCCGACGCCGTTGCCGATCGCCGCAGCACCGTGCGACAGGCGATCGGCAAAGCCATGCTTCGTGGCCCAGAGGCCTTCCACGATCGCCGGTCCGGAATTGCCGGTGTCGAGCTCGAAATTGCCCGACTCGCCTTCAAAGGCCCCCGCCGTCAGCGGCGCGTCCTCCATGAACGCGAGCGGCAGCGGTGTGCCGGGGCCGCTATGGCGGAACCGCGCCAGCGGCGTGAGTGTCATCGTGTGTCCCCGGCGGTCGAGATGGACCGCAAAGCGCTCGAGCAACTCGAGACCAAGGATGCCCGCGCGCGGCAAGCGTGGACCGCGCTCGTTGGACGACAGCGGCAGCACTTTCACGGGCTGGTCGCGGATCACCGCATCGCCGATGCGGATTTCGTGAACCTGCACAAACCCCGCCTTGATCACCGCCTGGCCGCCGCCGGTGGAGCTGAATGCGCCCATCGGCTTCAGGCCGAGCCCAGCCGCAGCGTCCGACGTCAGGATGAGATGGCCGCCGGTATCGAACTCGAAGAGGAAGGGCCCATGGCCGTCGACGCTGACCGGCACGAATACACGGTCGACATCGGCTTCGTAAGGCACCGTGGTGCTCTGCGCGGCGCCTAGAATTTCGAAATCGCGTGGCGGAGCCGGGATCGCGAACGCTTCGCCGCGGGCAGGAGCGATTTTCGCAAAGGTCAGGGTCTCGGCCGCCTCGTCCTCGGGATATTCGACGCGTTCCACTCGCGCGACCCTCACGCCTCCGGGGAAGCGTCGCCAGTCCGACCATGTCCGCACAAGATGGCTCTCCGCCTGCTGCTCGACGACGCGATAGGGAAAACCGCTCGCCGCGTCGATCCAAAGATCGATCGGCGCACCGCCCTTCGGCACAACGCGATAGACGGAATAGCTGTGCCCCATATCGGTCCGATGTCCGGTCGGCGTGATGTCCGCACCTGCCGCGCGGCACCAGCCGCGCCGCGCAATCCAGCTTTCGCTGCGTGCAAGCTCCACCGCGAACGCGGCGTTGAGTCGGTGCGAGCCGCCGGACCGATCGCGCGACCAAGCCGTGACGCCATCGAACCCGGATGCCACCTGGAAACCGCCATAGTCGGTCCATTCGGCCCAGCGACCGGTGCGCGGGTCGACCACGCGCCGGATGACGCCGTCGAGCCCGCCGCCCGTCGTCCGGCCCAGCATTTCGAGTTCGCCCTGGGTGCTCCAGCCCGTGCAGGACGGTCCGGCGGAGAGCGGACGCGGCGCAGCCTGCGCGAACGCCACGACAGCAGAAAAGCATGAAATCAGGACGAGTCTGTTGCGCATCGCGATTCTCCGAATCCGGCGCTTTTGTACCGCCTGCCGCAGGCCGTGTTTTGCACGGCAGTCGCCTGGTATGGCGCGATCAGCGGGTGTGGCGGCGGTAGCGTCCCGGTGTGACGCCCAGGCTCGCCTGGAACAGGCGCGTCATATGTGCCTGGCTGGCAAAGCCACAGCGCTGCGCCACGTCGATCAGCGGAATCGAAGTGCCGCGAATGAGCGCGGCGGCGCGCTGGATACGAATGCCGCGCAGGCGTGCGCCGAGAGTTACGCCATAGGTAGCGCAGAAGCTCCGCGCCAGATGGCCGCGATGCACGTCGAGCGCGCGGGCGACCTGCGAAAGGCCCAGCGGCCCGTCGTCATGCGCGTAGAGCAGGTCGAGCGCGCGCTTCGCCAAGGCGGATTCTGCGGTCATGGGCCTGGCGTCGGCGAACAGTGCGGCGGTCTCCCACAGGGCGCATTGCAGATTCAGCTTGCTGACCGGATCAGCGAAGTTGCATTCACCTTCGATGAGATCGGCGAGGCGCAGCACCGCCATGCCTTTCGCGTCCATCATGTCCTCAAGCCGGGCGCCGAATTCGCGCGCGAGGACGAGCCAATCCGGCGGCGGCTTAAGCACGGCACAGGTTGCGCCGTCGCGTCCGAACCGCTCGCTGTGCAGCGAGCCCGCAGGGCGGAAAAGCACCATACCGCGGCGGCGCAAATGTCGGCTGCCGCCGATCATCTCTTCGAACTCACCTCGCAGCACAAAGCACAGCCGCGGTTCGTCATGGCTATGCGCGGGCATCGCCGACAGGACAGGATAGCATCTCAGAATCTGGGATTCCGCTCGCGCGCCCTGCATCCGCGCATCCTGAAGCACCGGCGCGTCGGCCGGCAACTCAATAGTTCGTGCGGTCGGCGACGGGCGTGACGCTGATCCGCGGGATAATGGGCGCAGCGATACGCGGCATCGCCATCTCGGTCCGCGCGAGCAAGGTCCGCGGCACGCCGCTGATCGTCTTGTAGGCAACGCGGCCGTCCTGGACCAGCAGGGTCACCTCGGCCGACCGGCTCGCGGCGTTGGCCGAACCCAGCCCGAAGGATGCAAGCACGCCGCCACCATGGCCATGCCGGTCGCCGGGCTTGAACACGAAGGCCGTGCAACGGTCGCGCGCCTCGATGCAACTTTGCAGCGCATCGTCGAGACGGTCGAACCTGCGCGAATCGCTGGCGAAGCGCTCGATCACGCCGAGGTAGGACAGGACCTCGACATTGGCCGTCGTGGCATCGAAACCCAAAGCCGCGAGCTGCGAGGCGCGCGTTTCGCCTGGCCGAACGCGGAGATAGGCCGCAGCGAGATCCTTCAAGGAGTGAAGACGTGTCGTGGCGACACCCGACGGGTGGGGCAGCATCGTGAGCGTGCCGCAACCCAGAATGGCCGCCGTCACCACCAATACCGCAATCGAAGCGGCGTAGCGGAGCGAACCGCTACCCTGTCCCTCGTCCATGATCCCCAACGCCCATTTTATTGTGGTTGCCTCATCCTAACCAGTTTCCTGTGGATAAGAAAAGCGTCTGTGGGGCGAATGGTAAGCGCGGGTGGCTAAGGATCGGTGACGGTCGCGCAACACGTCACAACCGTAGCGATATCCACATTGCCGCCGGTCAGGACCAGGGCGATGGCCTTGTTTTGCGTATCGAATTTTCCCGCAAGGACGGCCGCCAAGGCAGCGGCGCCGCCGGGTTCGACGACAATTTTCAATCTCTGGAACGCGAAACTGACGGCCCGCGCCAGCTCGGCATCGGACACCGTTTCGACCTGGGCCACGAAACCTTTCGCAAGTGCGAAGGGAATATGACCCGGCATGGGCGCCATCAGGGCGTCTGCCAGGGACAGTGCACCGCCGGGGGCGCCGGTCCGCACGCCTTCTGCCAGGGAACGGCGCATCCCGTCGAAGCGCTCCGGCTCCACCCCGATGGTCTGCGTAGCTGGACTGGCTCCGGACAGGGCGAGCGCGATGCCGGTCAGCAACCCGCCCCCGCCACAGGGCGCGATCACGGCGTCCAGCGCGACGCCCCTGGCTCTCGCATCGGCGGCGATCTCCAGCCCGATCGTCCCCTGGCCGGCGACGACCATCGCGTTGTCGAAGGGCTGGATCAGGGTCGCGCCGGTGCGCTCCACGATGTCGCGCGCAATGGCTTCGCGGTCGTCGGTGAGCCGGTCGTAGAACACGACAGCCGCCCCAAGACGCCTGGTGCCTTCTATCTTCGCCGCCGGTGCGTCCTTCGGCATGACGATGGTTGCGGCCAGGCCAAACTGGGCCGCCGCCGCTGCAACGCCCTGGGCGTGGTTGCCGGACGAGAAGGCGACCACGCCGCCCGCCCGCTTTTCGGGGGGGATCTGCAGAACCGTGTTCGCGGCACCGCGGAATTTGAACGAGCCCGTGCGCTGAAATGCTTCGGGCTTGAGAAAGACGCGACCGCCGGTGCGCGCGTTGAGTTCGGCGTTCTCCAACAGCGGCGTGCGCACCGCATAGGGCGCGATCCGCCGCGCCGCAGCTTCCACATCGGAAAAGGAGGGGGTGTTCGCGGGCATGGCCGCTTCCTTTTAACCGCGCGGTAGCCCGCCGCAAATGTCATATCCGGCATTCCAGCCATTCGTCTGGCTCGAGCGCCGTTCCCCGCGCTAAGCTCGCGGCCCATGCAGCACACCTCCCGGGGCATCGCGCTCAAGCTCGGCGCGACATTCGCCTTTTCCCTGCAATATGTGGCGCTCAAATTGGCCGGAAACGTGCCGGTCGGCGAAGTCGTATTCTTCCGCGCCTTCTTCGCCCTGGTACCGCTGCTTCTGCTCTCGTTCTACACGGTCGGACCGCGGGAGCTTGTCCGCACCACGCGGCCATGGCTGCATTTGGTGCGCGCGGCGATCGGTTCGTCGTCGATGTTCCTGGGATTTGCCGCGCTGAAACTCCTGCCACTCGCCGACATCACGGCTTTCGGGTTCGTGCAGCCGATCTTCGCGGTGATCCTGGCGGCGCTGCTCCTGAAGGAAAAGGTCGGGCCGCATCGCGGCTTTGCCGTTGTCGTCGCCTTCGCCGGCGTGGTCCTGATGATCCAACCGCATGGCGGCATGCTCGGAATGTTCGCCGGCGGGCTCTCCGCGGGCGCCGGGCTCGCGCTCGGCGGAGCGCTGTGCTCGGCCTTCGTGGTGATCTTCATCCGGCAGATGAGCGCGACGGAGAAGAGCGAAACCATCGTGTTCTACTTCATGTCGTTCTGCGCGGTGCTGGGCGCGATCACCATGATCTGGTGGCGCGTGCCGCTGAACTTCTGGGCCTTGCTGTGGCTGATCCTGGGCGGGATCTGCGGCGGCTTCGGCCAGATCGGCATGACGTTCAGCTACCGCTATGCGGAGCCCTCGCTGCTGGCGCCGTTCGACTACACCGCGATGATCTGGGCCGTCGGGTTCGGCTATCTGGTGTTCGCCGAGATTCCGGCAACGCTGGTGGTGGCCGGCGCGACCATCGTCACCGCCGCAGGCTTCTATATCGCGATCCGGGAGCACCGCCTCGGCCGCGAGCTGGCGAGCCGGGTGGAAGCCGTGTGACGACCCAAATTCGGACAGCCGATCGGGTGGATTTATGATATTAGGAGCATCGATGCCGTCGTGATGGGGGATGACATGCTTCGCAGAGCTCTATTGGGCAGCCTCGCCGCGGCCCTGTTCCTGGGTGCATCGGCTTTCGCGCCGAACGGCACCGCAACGGGCGATCAGCAATCGCCTGTGGTCATCGAGCACGCGATCGCCGCAAAGATTCAGCCGCTCAACATCCGCTATCCCGAGGGCCTCGCCGATTTCCTCGTCTACAATGACGGGCACACCATCAAGGTTCAGCCGGTCCGGCCGCAGTACACAACGGTCTATGACGGCAAGTCCTATTCGTTGGACCAGTTCCACTTCCACCACCCGGCCGAGCATGTGGTGGCCGGCGCGCCGGTCGCTCCCATGGAACTGCATTTCGTGAACACGAACCCGGACGGCACAGCGGTTGTCCTTGGCGTGTTTCTCGATTCCAACGGCACGAACGCCGCCTTCTCGAGGATCATGCGCGCGGCGCCGCCCAATGGCAGCAAGAACAAGGTGCCCGTGCGGATCGATCCCACGCAATTGCTTCCGAAAGACCGGCACTACTGGATGTATATGGGCTCGCTCACCACGCGGGATTACGACCAGGTCGTCCGCTGGATCGTGCTGCAGACCCATGTCCCGGTCGACCAAGCCAGCATCAGCAGGTTCGCGGAGCTCTACCCGAACAATGCGCGAGGGCCTCAGCCGATCAACCGCCGCTTCATACTGTCGGGACCCTGAGCCGCATCGTCGTCCGCGACCTGGGACAGCGCGTCCAGTTCGGCAACGAAGGCGTCGCCGAAATAATATTTGAGCTCGTCGCGCGTGCCGTCATAGACGCTGCGACCCTGGCCCGCGCAGGCGAGACTCCTGTCGTGCACCTCGCTGCTGGCCATGAGGACGCCGTGCTCGAATGTGGCGGGAAACAGCGTTGAGACGAGCGGCTTCAGCTCGTGATAGTCGATGCCCTTCTCGAGCGCATAGGCGTGAATGGTGCAGCCGCGGCCCGTGCGGCTGCGGAACACGCATTTGCCGTCCGGCGCGCGGGTGCGCAGATAGCGTCCGGTCGGAAATTCGGGATCGTCCACCACTTTGTCCGTGAACCACTCGGCGCGCGGGGCGGCGATGCGGGCCGCGAAGTCCTCGCCGAGGGCGGCCAGGCGCATCGCATTGCCGAGATCGATGTCGACGCCGTAGGAACAGCACTGGTCGTCGCAGAAGCCGCAATCCATGCAGAGCGCGAAATAGGCGAGCCTGAAGATTTCGGTGTCGACGGAATGAAGAACCGGCGCGCCTTGAACGCAAGTGTAGGAGCGGGCGAGGCGATGGACGGCCATCAGCGGGGCAGTGCCAGCGCATTGTCGACCAGTCGCATGACGAGCTGGTCGTAGGAGAGGCCAAGCTGCTCGCCGGCGGCGGCGAAGCCGGCGTCGGGGGCAATGCAGGGATTGGTGTTGATTTCCAGGACCAGCGGCTCTCCTTCCGGGGTCACGCGGAAGTCGACGCGGCAATAGCCGTTGAGATCGAACAACCGCCAGACCCGTTCGCAGGCGCGCCGGAGCTTGGCGGCGAGGACGGGATCGTTCTTCTCCGTGTCGAAGCACCGGATCATCTGGTCGTTGATGTCCAGGCTCTCGTCCCATTTGGCGCCATAACCGACGATGCGCGGCTTGTCGGACGGCCAGTCGTCGAAACGCATTTCCGCCAGCGGCAGCACGACCGGGCCGTCGGGACCCTGCATCACCGAGATGTTGAACTCCCGCCCGTCGATATAGGCTTCGGCGAACCAGTTGCCGCCGTGCCGGCGCGCGCTTTCCTCGGCGCGGCGCTTCACAGCCTCCCGCCCCAAGACGATGCAGCCGTCATCGAGACCGACGGACGCATCTTCCAGCGTCGATTTGACGATGTAGGTGGCGTCGTCCCGGAGGCCCTTCCAGTCCGGTGGCTCGTGCCAGTCGGCGGTGCCGATGCCGGCTTCGCGCATGCGGCGCTTGGTCAGCGGCTTGTCGGAGGTAATCGCCATCGCGACGGCGTCGGCGCCCGTGAAGACCGCACCGGCCTCGTCCAGCATTCGCGGCGCGATCGGCGCCAACGCGCCCAAGCCGTCGACGCCTTCGACCATGTTGAAGACGACGTCGGCGCGATGATGGGCCAGGAGCTTGGCGAACCGGTCCGGATTCGTGGTGAAAGGCGCCTGAACGATTTCGTGGCCGTGCTTCGCCAGCGCGTCCGCGACGGCGGCAGCCGATGTCAGCGTGTCGATCTCCTCCGGCGGCGCGTCGGGCGCCACGTCCGAATGCAGAACGAGGATGCGCATGTCAGGCCCCCACCAGCGCGGGATAGCGCTTCAGGAACGAGGTCATGATCCTGCCGATCAGATCCTGATAGGTCAGGCCCTCACGCGTTGCGATGAAACACATGTCCGAGTACTCCGGTCGAAGGCCTGCCAGCGGATTCACCTCGATGAAGAATGGCCGGCCTTCCTTGTCGCATCGTATGTCGATTCGTCCGCCGTCACGGCATCGCAGGCAACGCCAGGCCGCGAGCGCGACATCTCCGGCCGCCCTGGCTTCCGCCGCAGGCGCCGCCACGATGTCGAGGCGGCCGTGCCAGTCTTCCTTGTTGACCAGGCCATAGCCGTCGCCGTGATAACCGGCCAGCGGGACGATCTCGCTGACGCCGAGCACCGCCGCGTCCTCGCCGGTGCCTGTGATGGCGACGGTGAACTCACGCCCGGCCAGGAACGGCTCCACGAGCACGGGTTGCCGGAAGCGTTCCAGGAGATCGGCGGCGGTGGCGCGCATCCGGTTGCGGTCCGTCACCTTGTTGTTGGTGCCGATGCCCTTCCCCGAACCCTCGGCGACCGGCTTGAGAAAGAGCGGAAACGGCAGTCCGACCTTGTCGACATCCGCGAGGCGCTCGATCACCGCGAAGTCGGCGGTCGGCACGCCGCAATCGCGCACGATGCGTTTGCACATCGCCTTGTCGAGCGTCACGGCCATGGTCAGCGCATCGGAGAACACATAAGGCAGGTCATAGGCTTCGAGGATCGCCGGCACCTGCGCCTCGCGCGAAAGGCCCTTGAGGCCTTCGCAGAAATTGAACACCCCGTCCCAGCGCTCGCCGGCCGCGAGTTTGGCAACCAGTGCTTTCACATTGCCGATCCGCTCAGGGCGGAAGCCGAGGCCCGTCAGGGCGTGGCACAGGCCGTCAATGGTGACCTCGGCGTCGAACTCGGCCGTCTCCTCCTCGCTGTAGCCCTGGGCGAGATATTCCGAGCGCAGATCGTAGGTCACCCCGATACGGAGCATGAGTCACCTCCCCAGCATGGGGAGGTCGGAGCGCGAAGCGCTCAGGGTGGGGCAGCGGTGCAGATGGAGCATCGGCCCCACCCGACGCGCCGCGCGCGTCGGCCTCCCCGATCCGGGGAGGTAAAAAACAGACATAGTTACCTTCGACCTTGGCCGACTACTTGCCGGCGCCCAGCGTGCCGCCGGGATCGGGGTAGCGGTACACGCCATCCTCGAAATTGCGCAACAGCAGATCGTCGCCGTCGCGCCCCGCCACGAAATCCGGTGCGATCTGGATCTTGCCGCCGCCGCCCGGCGCATCGACCGCGAAGATCGGGGTCGCATAGCCGGTGGTGTAGCCGCGCAGCCCCTTGATGATCTCAAGCCCCTTTTCGACTTTCGTGCGGAAATGGGCCGAACCGCGAATCGGATCGCATTGATAGAGGTAATAGGGCCGCACGCGCCGCTTGAGCAGACCCTGCATGAGGGGCTTCATCACGGCGATATCGTCGTTGATGCCTTTCATCAGCACGGTCTGGCTGCCGAGCGGAATGCCGGCGTCGGCGAGCCGGGCGGTGGATTCGGTGACCTCGTCGGTCAGTTCGTTGGGATGGGTGAAGTGGATGCTCATCCACAGGGGATGGTACTTCTTCAGGATCGCGACCAGGCTCTTGGTGATGCGCTGGGGAGTCACGACCGGCATTTTGGTGCCGATTCTGAGGAACTCGATGTGCTTCATGGCGCGCAGGCGGCCAAGCAGCCAGTCTAGCTTGTCGTCGCCCAGCGTCAGGGGATCGCCGCCCGAGAGCAGCACATCGCGCACCTCGGTGTGTTTCTCCAGATAGGCGAGCGCCTGCTCCCACTGCCGGGTCGAGAAATTGTACTCCCCGCCCGGATTGCCGACGACGCGGGCGCGCGTGCAGTAGCGGCAATAGGTCGAGCAGGTCCCGGTGGTCAGGAACAGGACGCGATCGGGGTAGCGATGGACGATGCCCGGCGCGGCCATGTCGTGATCCTCGGCCAGGGGATCGTCATCCTCGCCGGGCGTGGTCAGGTATTCGTCGCCGGTCATGATGTGGGTCCGGCGCAGGGGTTCGCGCGGATCCTCAAGGCCCATCAGGCTGGCGTAGTAAGGGGTGATGCCGACGGGGAGCGAGCCCGTATAGCGGCTTACCGCGTCGAACTCATCGGCGGACAGGGAGAAGATGCGAACCAGCTCGTCGCGGGTGCGGATGCGGGCGCGCATTTGCCAGCGCCAGTCATTCCATTCGACCGTCGAGGTGCCGGGATAGAACTTCTTATAGAAGGCGCGGGTTTCGGAATTGACGGGAAAGCGGAGGGCTGCCTTTTTCGCCGGCAGCGCGATCGGCGCTGCGACCGTGGCTTCCTTGAGTTGGGGTCGGACGTCCTGCCTGGGCCGGACTGTCCGGAGCGGAGGCTTGGCTTCACGCCCCCGCGCGATTTGGAGACTCATCGTCCTAATAGACGCTCCGATGGTGCTGCCCACGCGAAAGCCCCAACGACTCCCCATCAACGGGCGCAACAACAGTTGCGATATTTAGTAGCTTCAATTTACCCGTCAAGAGAAACAAGACATTGGGTCCGGTCCGTCGAACGGCACCGACGACCGTTCGAAGCGCATGATCGGGTCCGCGCGACGCGACCACGAACCTTCGCGAGGGACGCCGCGCGAAACGAAACAGAGCGGGACACCGTGTTCATCTAAGCCCTGCCGAATCGGCATTACATGAATTTCGTGCGCGCCGGATTCGTTCTTCGAAATGCGTTCGCGTCATGGCCCTTCGCCCATCGCGGACGCGCTGCCGGCACGATAGTCGGGGGGGCAGAGGCGCACGCACGTCCCTGTGAATGATTTCACGGAATGTGACCGATGCGCCTCACTCGGCCGGCGGCAGGGTCACGTCATGGGTCGGGGTGACTCGGTAGAGGGTGATGTGGACCGTGCGGCCGTGCGTGTAGTTGAGCCCCGTCAGCTGCCCCAGTGGCGCCGCATCGGTCTCGAGCTCGGCGAGATGGGCGAGGAACGCTGGGCGCTCGCTGTCCTCGATCAATGCGAGGCCCCCCTGATAGGCGCCGGCATCGGCCGCGCCGGCGCCATCGGTCAAGCGGGTCTCCGACCCGAGAGCGAACATCAGACTGGGTTCGATGTAGCCAGCCGCAGCCACGGGTGGATCGCCGCGCTTTGCATATTTGCCGACCAGGGCAGCGGCGCGGGGGCTGACCCAGATCGTCTCCATGCGCGGCGCAGCGAGCGCGGCAATGGTCGGATAGAAGACGAGGGCCGCCAATGCCGCGGACAGGAAGGCGGCAACCCGAGCGCGGCGCAGGTAAAGCACGGCCGCCAGGATCGCGGCCACCAGCCCGGCCACGGCGACACCCGTCGCCGCTTCGGCGAAGCCGCTGTCCAGGCCATAGCGGCGTGCCAGCATCGGTGCAGCGCTCAACGCCAGCGCCACAAGGACGAACTGAACAGCAGCGGCATAGTCGAGGGCGCGCTTCCAGCGCGGTGCCTCCCAGACACGCGGCCATAACACCCAGAGAGCTGCCAGCATGGCGATGGGGGGATAAGCCGGCAGGATGTAGTTGGGGAGCTTGGTCGGAACGGCCTCGATCATCAGCCAGCTCGCGCCGGCCCAGGCGATCAGAAAGCGCGTCGCCGGGTCCTGCAGCCTGCCGACCGCGGCCCCTATCGCCGGCAGCACGAAGAGGATCGCCGGCCACAGCGTCAGCGTCGCCAGCAGCAGATAGTAGCCCGGCCAGGCACCATGGCTCTCCTGGCCGCTCGCGAGCTTGGCCGCGAAGTCCTGGCCCAGCGACTGCTCGTAGAAGGCGCCGTGGCTCGCAAACAGGATTGCGATGCCCCAGGGCAGCACGATCGCCAGAGCCAGTGCGACGCCGAGGAGCGGCCGCAGGGCCTTCAGCCAACGCCACTCGCCTCGCCCCCAGGCGACCAGCGCGACGATCGTGACGGCACAGACGGCCGGCACCACGGGCCCTTTCACGAGAATGCCGGCGGTGAAGGCGGCCCACCCGATGAGAACCAGCCGCGTACGCACTGCCGATCCGCCATGCGCCGCGAGATAGACCCGCAGAAGCACCCCCATCGCTCCCATCAGACAGGCGAGCTGCACCGCATCGGTCGTCGCCATCGTCGATTCGGCCGTGAGCAGGAGCGAAGTTCCCATCATCGCGGCGGCGAGCCAGGAGACTTCGGGCACGGCGAAGGCCCGTGCACACCAGAAGCACAGGAGCACCGCGCCGATGCCGCCGAACAGCGACGCAAGCCGGTAGGTCCAGATGTGACCGTGATCGCCGAGCCCGGCAATCGCGGTCGTCGCCGCCTGCAGCCAGTAGACTCCCGCCGGCTTCTTGTAGCGCGGCACATGCCCGAATTCGATGTTCACGAAGTCATGGGATTCGAGCATCTGCCGCGAGGACTGCGCAAAGCGGCTCTCGTCGCGGTCGATCGGCGGCAGGCTGAGGATGCCGGGCAGCCAGAGCGCCAGGCACATCAGCGCCAATGTCGCGGCCCAGTGCCGGGCGGCCCAGGAAAGGGTGCGGCCGGCCCGCGTCGCGGGCACCTCGGGTGTGAAGGGTTGCTGCGACGGCGCGCCTGCTTCGCTCATCTGGAACGTCCTTTGAATGCCGATGGCGTGGCGGCGCGCACCGGAAAGGGTAAATTCGCCAGATGGGTCATCCTGGAACAAGCCTGTTTCTTGAGAGGCCAGGCCTGTATAAGGCGCCCGGCCACGCGCGCAGTCGCGAAGCCGATAGACGGCCGGCGAGCACTCTATTCTACGATGGGATTGAACGGAACCTCAGCATGGCTGTCGCTCTCACCGTGGTCGTGCCGGTCAAGGATGAGGCCGAGAACGTCGGACCTCTGGCGCGCGAAATCGCGGCCGCGCTTGCGGGCGAGGACGCCGAGATCATCTTTGTAGACGACGGTTCGAGTGACGGCACGGGCGAGGCCCTGCGCGTCCTCAAGGGCGAGATCCCGCAGCTTCGGGTCATCCAGCACGGCCAAAATCTCGGCCAGAGCCGCGGCATCAGGACCGGCGTGCGGGCCGCGCGCTCCGAAACCATCGTCACGCTGGACGGCGACGGCCAGAACGATCCGGCCGACATTCCCAAACTGCTCGCGATCCTGCGCCGGCCGGATGCGGCAGGGGTCGGTCTGGTTTCCGGCGTTCGCGCCGCGCGGAAGGACACAGCGAGCCGTCGCATGGCGTCGAGGTTCGGCAATACGATCCGTTCGCGGCTGCTGGGCGACGGTGCGAGCGACACGGGTTGCGGCCTCAAGGCGTTCCGTCGCGACGCGTTCCTCGCCCTCCCTTATTTCGATCACATCCATCGCTTCATCATCACGCTGATGCTCCGCGAGGGCTATGACGTGCGCTTCGTCGACGTGAATCACCGTCCGCGCGCCCATGGCCGCTCGAAGTACACCAATCTCGGACGCCTGCTGGTGAGCGTGAACGATCTGCTTGGCGTTCGCTGGCTGCAGCGACGCTTAAAGGGACGCACAGAGTCGAAAGAGATCTGATGGGCTTTCTCTGGCATCTTTACACGCTGGCGCTGCAGAGCCCGTTCGACACGGCGTGGACGGGCATCGGCTTTCTCGGCCAGGCTGTGTTCGGCGTTCGCTTTCTCATCCAATGGCTGCGCAGCGAGCAGGCCGGCCACAGCGTCATACCGATCATGTTCTGGTACTGCAGCCTCGCCGGCGGCCTGATCAGCTTCGCTTATGCCGCGCACATTCAGGCTTGGCCGCTGCTGATCGGCCAGGGAATGCCGATCCCGATCTACGCGCGCAATCTCTACATGATCTACCGCGACCGCGCGCGGCGGGCAGCGTCTTAACCAATCGATCGGGGCCTGCGTTAACCGCGCCCCTTTTTCGCCCCAATATGGTACAACCCTTTCATCGGCTTTTTCGGCCGCGAGGTTTTCGCTGCCAGTCATGCTTTGGGGAGGTATTCGATGATCCGCATGTTTCCGCTGCTTCTGATTCCGCTTATTATCTACAATGTGATCGCTCTGGCCGGCGGCGCCATTCTGCATCACGACATCCAGGACATGCTGAGCTACGATCATTCGCTCGCGATAAAGATGTTCTCCGGCGACACGTGGCGGTTCAGCTTCGGCGACTTCCTCGTTCTGCTCAGCCTGGCGTTGCTGTTCGTCGAAGTGGTGAAAGCGACGCGGACGACGGCGCGCGAGATCATCAATCACGGCCTCTCCATGCTGACCTTCGTGGTCGCCCTGATCGAATTCATCGTGCTCAAGGGCTTCGCCTCGACGCGGTTCTTCTTCATCATGTTCATGACCCTGTTCGACGTGGTCGCCGGCTACACGATCTCCATCGTCGCCGCCGAGCACGATCTCGGCCTGGGCCGCGCCGGCACCGACTAGGAGCAGGCACAGATTGCGAAACGGGCGGCCGCAGGGCCGCCCGTCGCTCGTCCGGCATCAATCGGGGGGATAGCCGAAGCGCTCAACCCAGGGCGCGAGCAGCGGCAGCACCGGCGCCATGTGTTCGCGATAGGAGCGCCAGGCGCCCACACTGTCGCGTGTCAGACCGCGCCGGATCTGGGGTGCGCTTGCGGTCGTCAGGTTGCGCGATGCCGAGAGCACATGGAAATCTCGCATCGTTTCGCTCCATCGGACACCAAGCCCTGCGCACAGGCGCCTTGTCTCTCCGTCGAAATCCGCCAGCAGATCCTCGTAGCGGATGTCGATCGGGCCGGACACCATCATGCCGCGCGCGATCTCGGCCAGCCGCATGGTGCGGTCATAGACCTTGGCGGTGCTCTCGAGCGAGTGGAATTCCAGCGTGAAGGGAGTCGGCTCGAATTTCCGCCGGAAGCAGCTGAAGACCACGTCGCGCGGGTCCCGGATGACGAAGACGACCGCGGCATCGGGAAAGATC
>Ga0134126_10005973_pt1 | contig 15228 bp, 12 predicted proteins | sample KB31752_FD_96881 | JGI IMG/M metagenome (GOLD analysis project Ga0134126, IMG submission 96881) | Terrestrial soil microbial communities with excess Nitrogen fertilizer from Kellogg Biological Station, Michigan, USA - KB3-175-2 | ecosystem: Environmental > Terrestrial > Soil > Unclassified ...
GACCTCCCTATGCTATAAGTAAACGGCGACAAAAATACTGAGGTACCTGTGCCCTTTATAAATTTTCCCGCTCGCGAGATCAACTGCAAGCTCGTTTACTACGGACCTGGCCTTGGCGGCAAAACCGCCAATCTGCAGTGGATCTACGACCATACGGGAACAAATCAAAAAGGAAAAATGGTTTCGCTGGCGACGGAAACGGATCGCACACTTTTTTTCGATTTTCTTCCGCTCGATCTCGGCACCGTGCGCGGATTCCGCACGCGCTTTCATCTGTATACCGTGCCCGGGCAGGTATTTTATGAAGCAAGCAGACGGCTGATTCTAAAGGGCGCGGACGGCGTCGTGTTTGTCGCGGATTCTCAGGAAGAGCGCCTGGATGCGAATTTCGAAACGATTGACAACCTCAAGGAGCATCTGAAAGACCACAACCTGAATTTCGACACGATTCCCTACGTGTTGCAGCTCAACAAACGCGATCTGCCCAACGCCATGCCCGTCGCGGAATTGACAAAGCAATTGCAACTCAAGGGCGAACCAGTGCTGGAAGCGGTCGCGATTCAAGGACAAGGAATTTTCGACACGCTCAAGGAAGTCGCCAAGCTTGTCCTCGGCGAACTGAAGAAAAACTCGTAAGTCAATTCTCTCAGTACCCAATCCCCTTATCCCGGTTATGTCGTGAACTCTGCCGGCAGGGCCGATTATCGCGCCCAGCGCGACCGAGCCTTGTAGACCTCGATTGAAGGCAGCAGCGGCATGTTGGCATCACGTGGTGGCGGTGGTGGCGGAGGTGAAACTGACGATGGCCTGCGCTTCGTCGTCGAGCGTGGGGATTATGTCGATCAAACGAGTAACCGAAAGCACTTCGCGGACGCGCCCGGATGGACGCAGAAATTTAAATGCACCTCCCAAGCGTTTCATCGAGATGAACCCGCCGGCCAGGGCGCTGAGACCCGAACTGTCGAGCTGCGTCACGTTTGTCAAATTCACCAGGATCTTGCGCACTGACTGGGTCTCCAATTCGCGCAAGCGCGCAGCGACCAAATCGCTGTCGGCGCCGATGGTGAGGCGGCCGTCAAGATCGACGACGGTGACGTCCCCCACTTGCCGCGTGGAAATTTTCAGTGGCACGTGTTTCTCCTCAGGAAACGCATTATCGCTGGCCGTGGCAGTCTCCCCAAACTGGAATGAATGGGAATTATACGCCCAGAATTGCGTTCGTTGACGATTCAGTGTTCCCGAAATGTCAATTTCCTCACCGAATCGCCCCGTCGAATTGAATGGCAAATGAATGACCGCGCGCCGTGCCTTGACATGTTTCCTCGCGCCGCATAGTTTCGCAAGGATGGAGCACTTGCGATTGCATCGCTGGCGCGTGACGCCGCGCGAAGCGGCGCGCATCCAGTTGCGTATCCGGGAGCGTCTGGAGCTTACCGATCGGCTGCCGCGGATTCGCGTCGTGGCCGGCGGGGATCTTGCCTTCGACATGACGCGCAACCGTGCGATCGCCGGCGTCGTCGTCTATCGTTATCCCGAAATGGAAGAAATTGAACGCGTCTGGTCCGAAGTTCCTATTGCGTTTCCCTACGTACCCGGCCTGCTCAGCTTCCGGGAGATGCCCGCGCTGTTGAAAGTTTTCTCGCGCGTGCGCAACGCCCCCGATCTGATTTTTTACGACGGCCACGGTTACGCGCACCCGCGGCGGTTTGGCATCGCCTGCCATTTGGGTGTGCTACTCGACCGGCCAACTGTCGGTTGCGCCAAGTCTTTACTGGTGGGCACGCACGGCGATTTGCCGCGTCGCGCAGGCTCCTGGAATCCGCTGCGCGACGGCGATGAAATCATTGGCGCGGTTCTGCGCACGCGCGACGGCGCAAATCCAATTTACGTCACGCAGGGACATCGCATTTCGCTCGCGCGAGCCATCGAATTCGTTTCCTCCGTTCTCGATGGCTACCGCATTCCGCGACCCACGCGCGATGCGGATGGCTTCGTGGCCGCCGTGAAACGCGGCGAGTATCGCAGCGGCAAGAAAAAGTAAGGAATGCCGAACCGATGGGCGCGAAGAACGCGGCACTCTCAGTCCAAATTCGTACCGTTCACGCGCAGGAAACTCGTCTGCTTTCGCCCTGCCACGAAAACCCCGATGGGGCTATAATCGTTACAGAGCCCCCACAGAATTCCTCCTGAGTATTCGTGTGCACGCGCCCGGCCCTTCGATGTTCGAGCCGTTTTCCGATTTGCAACTCCGCGAAATGGAGGACGCGCGTAAAAACCTGAAGCGGCTGGAACGCCGGGATTCGTGGCTGTGGTGGACCGCCGTCACCGTCATGCTTCTGCTGACTCTCGGAGTGGTCGCCGTCTCGCTGCCGAGCCTGCTGAGAGAATCCGATCAAGTCTTTCAGCTCAACATCAGTCTCGCCATCCATGCGCTCGTGGCGCTGGTGCTGCTCTTCAACGTCTACGCGGTTTACCAGCAGTGGCTGATCAGGCGCCTTCGCGGGCAAACAGCCCAGCACTTGGAATTGCTTTCCAGCTTAAAGATTCGCGCCGAGGAATTTCACCGGCTGGCGACGCGCGACCCACTCACGGGCCTCTCGAACCGGCGCCTGGGCGAGGAACGCTTGACCGGGGAAGTCTCGCGCTCCGAACGCTACGGCCATCCACTGAGCATTTTGATGCTTGATTTGAATCGCTTCAAGGCAATCAACGACCAATATGGCCACGCGGCCGGCGATGCAACGCTTCAGGCTTTCGCGGATCGCCTGAATAAGGTGATTCGCACCTCTGACCTGGCCGTAAGGCTCGGCGGCGACGAGTTCCTCGTGATACTTCCGGAATGTCCGGCGGAACGCATCCCGGGTTTGCTGGCACGCTTGGGTTCGCTCGAAGTGGAGTACGAGGGGAAGAAAATCGCGGTTTCCAGCGCAGCAGGCTGGGCTGGCTACGAAAATGGGGAAGCGCCAGAGCAATTGCTGGAGCGCGCGGACAAAGCTCTGTATGCGACGAAACGTGAGCAACAAGGCCGCGCATCCGCGCCAGCGCTGTTGCGCGATTCCTGAGCGGCCAGACTCGTAGGTCTGGCGGGAATCTATCGCCTGGCTGCCAGATGTGTGATGCGATCCAGCGCTTCGCGGACTCTGTGCGCCAGGTCACGCGGGCCGTACGGTTTCTGCAGGAGCGGCAGATTTCTTCTCTGTATCGAGTGGAGCATTTCGGCGTCGGCGCTGTAACCGGTGACGAACAGGACGGGCACATCCGGCCGCTGGCCGTGGATGTACTGATAGACTTCGAGCCCGCTGAGCTTTGGCAGCATCACGTCGAGCAAAACGAGAGCGATTTCGTCGCGATGAGCCTGGAATTCCCGCACCGCCTCTTCCCCGTCGCGCGCGATTCTTACGCGGTACCCGAGCCCCTCGAGAGTGGTGCTGGCGACTTCGCAGAGGCCATCGTGATCCTCAACAACGAGGACTGTTTCCTTTCCACCGCGAACCGACGTGTGTGGCAGAATCTTCGGCTTCGTTACTTCTTCGTCTCCGGCTGCGGGAAAAAATACGTGAAATTGGGTTCCGTGCCCAAGCTCGCTGTCCACATGAATGAATCCGCCATGTTGTTTCACGATTCCGTAAACGACGGCCAGGCCCAGGCCCGTTCCTTTGCCGACTTCCTTAGTGGTAAAGAAGGGCTCGAAAATTCGCAAGATCGTGGCGGCGTCCATCCCAGTACCCGTGTCAGCCACGCTGAGCTGGACGTAGGATCCCGGCTTCGCGTCCTTGTGGCGCCGGTGGAAGGAATCGTCGATCTCGGCACGAACGGTATGCACTTCGAGCCTGCCTCCCTGAGGCATGGCGTCGCGCGCGTTCAGGCACAAGTTCATAATGACTTGTTCCGTTTGCGTCGGGTCCGCTTTCACGGCGGGTAAACCATCGGCCAACACCAGATTCAATTCAATGTCGCTGCTGATGACTTTGCCAAGAAGGCCAGTGACATCGCGAACACTCCGATTCAGATCAATGTTGCAAGGCTCAAGGATCTGGCGGCGTCCGAAAGCGAGGAGTTGTTTGGTCAGGACCGCCGCGCGCTCGGCTTGGCGCTGCACCTTCCGGAAATAACCCTGCAGAGGGGCATTTTGGGCGCTTTCGTCAATCCCCAATTCGACCCAACCCAGAATCGCTCCGAGCATGTTATTAAAATCGTGGGCGATTCCGCCGGCCAGTTGGCCAATCGCTTCGAATTTCTGCGCTTGCCGGAGATGGGCTTCGAGCGCCCGTTTCTCCGTCACGTTGATGGCCGCGATCAGCCATGCCGGCCGGCCAGCAAAATCCATATGATGCAGCATGATTTCGGTTTCGATCGTCTGGCCATTTTTGGTTCGATGCAGCCAAATTCCTGCGTGCATTGGCTGAATGGCATCCTGTTTTAGAAATTCGACAAGGCGCGACGTCTCTTCCGGGGTGCGGATGTCGGTGAGGCGCATCTGCAGGAATTCCTCGCGCGAATAGCCGTACTGCTCGACGCAAACATCGTTGACCTCCAAATAGCGCAGCGTCTCTCGATCGCATAGCATCATCGGGATGGGATTCTTGGCAAAGAGGAAACGGAAGTTCGCGGCGCTTTCCTCACGCGCCCTGGCATTGCGCGCGCTCTCCTCGCGAGCCACCTTTTGTTCCAGTGTGTGGCGCACGGCAGTAGGCAGGCGCAGAAGCTGATCCTTCAAGACATAATCCGCCGCGCCGAGCTTGATGCATTGCACCGCCTTTTCCTCCCCCAGCATTCCCGTGACGAGGATCAAGGGCAAACCGGGAGACAGTTCATGGATCAATCGGAGGGCGTCGAGGCCCGTACCGGACGGCAGATTGTAATCGGCCAGCACAATGTCGTGTGATTTCTTTCGGATTGCTTGTTCGAACTCGGCCAGCGTATTCACCACATCGGCTTCCACGCGCAGTCCACCGTGCCTAAGAGCGCGCAGGGACAACTCGACGTCCGCCGGGTTGTCCTCCAACAGCAACACGCAGATCGTAGCTTTCTGCGGCTGGTCGAAATTGAAAGATGCGTTCATGCTTGTTCCTCGCGATTCGTCCGCGAAAAGGCGGCCTCTGGCGCTTTGGCATTGATGAGTAGCCAGTACAGCCCCAACTCGCGCACGGTCTCGCGAAAACTCTCGAAATCGACGGGCTTCTGGATATAACTGTTCACACCGAGCTTGTAGCCTTCGACCATGTCCCGCTCTTCTTTGGAAGAGGTGAGGATTACGACCGGGATGGCCTGCGATTGTGGTGAGCTCTTGATGGCCTTGAGCACTTCGAGTCCATGAACCTTCGGAAGCTTCAAATCGAGGAGAATGAGCCGCAGCGCGACGTGCGCGTTACGATCCTTGAAACGATGGCGGAGAAAAATGAAGTCCAAAGCTTCTTCCCCGTCGCGCGCCACGTGAATCTGGTTGGCGATTTTGTTATGGCGCAGCGCATGGAGAGTTAGTTCCAGGTCTGCTGGATCGTCTTCGACGAGAAGAATCTCGATGCTGCGGTTCTCATTCATGTTCATGCGGTATCTTCCTTTCCGACTGCGATTGCACCGGCCGGCTTTGATAATCCTGTCATCGTGAAATATAGAGTTGTGCCGACTCCGAGCTGTGATTCGGCCCAGATGCGGCCGCCATGCTTTTCAATGATTCGTTTTACGGTTGCCAGACCAATTCCCGTTCCCTCGAAATCTTCCTGCCGGTGCAGCCGCTGAAAGACACCGAATAGCTTGTCTGCGTACCTGGAATCGAATCCGACGCCATTATCACGGACAAAAATCACCGACTCATTGGACGAACTCTCCTGGCAGCCGACTTCGATTACGGCAAGAGGCTGATGTCCCGTGAACTTGATGGCGTTCGAAAGCAAGTTTGTGAATGCGATTTTCATCAAGCCTGCATCGCAATCGGCCGCCGGAAGGGCCGCGAGTTTCCATTCGATTTTCCGCCCGGTCACGGAAGAAGAGATCTCGGCGATGGCCGCTCGCACCACTCTGTCCAGATTTGTGGTCTGACGAGACATCTCCTGCCGCCCCACGCGCGACAGATTCAGCAAGTCATCGACGAGCTGGCCCATTTGCCGCGCGCCATGCATGATGCGGTCCAGATAGTGGCGGCCTGACTCATCAAGTTGCGATTTGCACTCTTCCGCCAAGATGCGGGCGAACCCATCCATATGCCGCAGCGGAGCGCGCAGGTCGTGGGAGACCGAATAGCTGAAGGATTCCAAGTCGCGGTTTGTCGCCGCCAGCTCGGCGGCCCGAGAGGACAGAACTTGGTTCAATTTCTGAATTTTTCGTTCGGCCTCTTTTCGTCGCGTGATATCCAAGGCAAACACCAGCGCGGCGTGGCAACCCTTGAAATTTAAGACGTGCGAGGAAACTTCCACGTCGATCGCGCGCCCGTCCTTCGCCAAGTGGCGCCACTCGCCGGAATATTGGAGTTCCTCGCGCGCTGGCGTGAGGTCATTCAATAACTGTTCCGCATCCTCGCGGGAACGTATATCCACTATGCGCTTCGATAGAAACTCCTCGCGGGAATATCCGTACTGCCGAATGGCGGTTTCGTTGACCTCGAGAAACCGAAGCGTCTCCAGGTCATAGACCCATACCGGATGCGGAATCTTGACGAAAAGGTCTCGAAAACGTTCTTCGCGCTCGCGCAACAATGTCTCGGCGCGCTTGCGCTCCGTGACATCGCGAATCGCGCTGATCACCAGCGTGCCGTCCTCGGTGCGCAACGGACTCAGGCTGATTTCCACCGGAAACTCACTTCCGTCCTTCCGGCGGCCGGCGAGCTCCAAACCAGCGCCCATCGCTCGGGTTCGGGGGCTCTGAAAGAAGCCGTCACGATGGTTCTCGTGTTTGTGCCGAGACGCTTCCGGCATCAGCATTTCAACCGGCTGGCCAGCCAGCTCTTTCGGCGGGTAGCCAAAGAGCTTTTCCGTCTGTGCGTTTGTGAGAACGATGCGGCCGAGTCGGTTCACGATCACCATGGCGTCGGGTGCTGCTTCCAGCAAACTCCTGAATTTTTGTTCGGCAATTTTGCGGATCGTGATGTCGCGATTGATTTCTAGAATGGAAAAACCTTCCCCAGCACTTCCGCGTTGCACGGACCACCGACTCGCGACGGTAACTGGCTGGCCGTCGAACTTCCGGTGAACCAACGCGCCTTCCCAGCCGCCGCCGTCGAGAACCTGGGTTTCAACTTCGGCGCGAGGTAGCGGAAATTGAGTTCGCAACAAGTCATGACTAACTTTTCCGCACGCCTGCTCCGGCGTCCACCCGTACAGTTTTTCCGCTCCGCCATTCCAGTAAGTAATTAGGCCCTCCGAGTCACGCACAAATATGGCGTCGTGAGCCAAATCCAGAAGTTCAGTCTGTTGACGCAACCGTTCCATGGCTCTTTGCATGTTTTCAGGACTTGGCAGGGACACTGCTTGCGGTATTAGCCGGACCAGTAGAATCGCCGTCGGTACGGAAGCCGCGGCTGTAATGGCCTTGATGACGCCGGAAAGCCAGTAATCAGCGTGCCACAGATTCCAAATCTCCATCGCATGCGTCGTCCCACAGGCGACGATAAACACGCCGAAGCACACAAACATCCAGTGAAATGGGATGTCGCGCCGCTTTCGCACGAACTGCAGCAATGCAAAGGGAATAACGAAATACGATGTCGTAATCAGGCCGTCGGAGATTACGTGCAGCCACACCAACCCCGGATTCCAGAGATAGCAGTAGCCATGGGGCATGAAATCCCCCGAGGAGAAAAGCTGGCGCAAGAATTCAGGCACGCTTGCCTCCGGCGACGGACCGGCTCAAATGCCGCCGCAAAGCCTCACGGGGGAGAGGTATCTCTACACGCGCCCTGACATTTGAGTCCAGAGGCACAAGGACACTCACGAGAAGCTCAAAAACGGATTTTCAAAACAAGAAGGGGTAGGAGGATTATGGAATTAGCGTGGACCGAAGTCAAGCAAGGTAATTGCTAATGTGTACCAAAAAGAACGCGCTTGCGGAGCAGTCCGGGCCGCCTTCGTGCAGCGGTTTCGATGGCAGGCGAGCTAGCTCCGATGGTCCATGGGTATATAGCTGCGCTCGTCGCTGCCGAGATAAATCTGGCGAGGCCGGGCGATTTTTTGCTCCGGGTCGAGCAGCATTTCCTGCCACTGCGCGATCCAGCCAGAAGTTCGCGGAATTGCAAACAGCACGGGGAACATGGTCATCGGGAAACCCATGGATTGATAAATCAGCCCGGTATAGAAGTCCACGTTCGGGTAAAGTTTGCGTTTGACGAAATAATCGTCTTCGAGCGCGATTCGTTCGCATTCCAGCGCGATGTCGATTAGCGGATTGCGTCCCATCACGTCGAAAACTTCATACGCGATGTGCTTCACAATTTTCGCGCGCGGGTCATAGTTCTTGTAGACGCGATGGCCAAAGCCCATCAATTTCTTTTCGCCAGACTTCACTTGCTTGATGTAATCCGGCACGCGATTCACGGAGCCAATTTCGAGCAGCATCCGCAGAACGGCTTCGTTTGCGCCGCCATGCAACGGGCCGTACAGGGCGGCTGTAGCTGCGGCAATCGCCGAATAGGGATCCACGTGCGAACTGCCGACGCCGCGCATGGCGCTGGTGGAGCAATTCTGTTCGTGATCCGCGTGCAGGATAAACAAGACATCCAGAGCGCGCTCGAGCGTGGGATTTGGCCGGTATTTCAATTCGGTCGTGCGGAACAGCATGTTCAGAAAATTTCCGGGATAGCTCAGTTCGTTGTCGGGATACGCGTACGGCATGCCAAGGCTGTGCCGGTAGGTGAAGGCGGCGAGCGTGGGCATTTTGCCGATCAGCCGCCACGTCTGCTTGCGCCGTGAATCTTCGTCGAAGATATTTTTCGCGTCGGGATAGAAAGTCGAAAGCGCCGCCACCGCGGAAATAATCATGCCCATGGGGTGCGCATCGTAATGAAAGCCGTCGAGAAATTTCTTGATGCTTTCGTGAATGAACGTGTGATGCGTGACGTGGTATGTCCAATCTTCCAGTTGCGCACTGGTCGGCAATTCTCCGTGCAGAATCAAATAGGCTGTTTCCAAATAAGTGCTTTTCTCGGCGAGTTCCTCGATGGGATAGCCGCGATAACGGAGAATGCCTTTGTCGCCGTCGATGAACGTGATGCGGCTGATGCACGATGCTGTGTTCGTGTATGCCGGGTCATAGGTCATCATGCCAAAATCGTCTTCGTTCACTTTGATCTGGCGCAAATCGATGGCGCGAATCGTGTCATGTTGTACGGGAACTTCATACTGCCGGCCCGTGCGATTGTCGGTGATTGTCAGTGAGTCGCGACGCGGCGCGCTTGTCTTGTCGCTGGCTGGCGCGACAATGGGTTTGGTTGGATTCAAGTCCGGGCCTCCTCGACTCGCTGCCTTGCAATGCGGGCGGGTCAATAAACGACATTTCAGTTTACACTAACTGCGCCGCGCTGAAAAAATTTCCGCTCACTTCCGTTACAAGAAATACATGCCGCGTACGCAAATCCATTCGCCTGCGTATGGAACCCGCGCGATGTCCTGCAAATTGCTAGCGCCCTTTTGCCGTGAATGCCTCAGATGTAACGCGATGCCGGTATGCAAACAGCTTCTCCAGTTTTCGCTTTACGAACCAACCCGCAAAAAAATCCGCGACCGCGCCCATGGGCAATTCGTACTCGATGCGATCCTCCAGCCAGCAGGCCGCGGCGCTATCCGGGATGAATCGGTTGGCATGTTCCCAGCGACGGAATGGGCCCGAGCGCTGGAAATCCCGAAACTCTCGTCCTTCCACGTATCCACGATGCTCGAATTCCCAACGCACGCGAAACGGGCCCATGCGTACTCGAAATGCGCCGTGTGCCCCATCGCTAATTCCGGAGGCGGGCTCCAGAATTTCAATCGGCTCCCACGGAGGCGTCAACCGCTCGAGCGCGCCGGGCTGCGCGTGCCACGCGAAGACCTTCTCCGCAGGCGCGTCGATACGCGATCGGCGAATAAAAGTCTCACTCACGATGGCGAAGTCTCGACTGGATCGGAAGCATATCAAAAAATGATTATCGCACGACGAAGTGGACACCAAAAAGAATACGGAAGCGCGCGACCGTTCCGCTTCGAAACAATCCCCGGAAACGATCAGGCTCTATCTGGCCGCCGGGAACAGAGCGTTCGGTTGTTGTCCGCAGGCCAGTTCCGCCCGTTCCACGCGATTTCGTCCCGCATGTTTGGCGCGATACAGAGCCACATCCACGAGGCGCAGCAATTCGTTGACGTCGTTCTGGTCACAGCCATGCGTCAACAAAGCGCCGAAGCTCGCCGTGACCGTAATTTCTCCTTCGGGAGTTTGCACCGGTGTCCCCGATATCGCCTTGCGCATTCTGTCCGCCAACCGCAGGATGCCTTCGTCGGTCGAGGACGGGAATACCATCAGAAACTCTTCGCCGCCGTAACGCCCAACGCAATCGTAGGGACGCGTGCATTTCGTCATGCGCCTCGCTATTTCCTGCAGCACCAAGTCTCCCGCCATATGCCCGCACTTGTCGTTGACTGCCTTGAAATGATCAATATCCGCGAGAACGATCCCCACCGACTTGTTTTCGCGACGGGCGCGCGCCAGTTCACGAACCAGAAAATCGAACGCCGCACCGCGGCTCGCTACGCCGGTCAACACATCATGGGTCGCCTGGAAATGCAGCGCGTCTCGCGCCGCGATGAGCTCGTCTTGCACTTTCAGGATGCGTTCACCCACTTGCAAACGCGCCCGCAATTCTTCCGCATCGAAAGGTTTGGAAAGATAGTCATCGGCGCCCGCCCTGAGCCCCGCGAGCAGGCTCTGCTTATGATCGCGCGCGGTCAACAGAATCATGTACGTGTACGGACGCTCCGTTTTCTCGCGAACTCGCCGGCAAATTTCAACGCCTTCAATTCCGGGCATCATCCAATCGAGAATCGCCAAGCGCGGCGGATCCTGGACTTCGAGCAACGCCAACGCGTCATCTCCTTTGGTGACAGCGACAACGGCATAACCCCACTTCCGCAGGAACGCCTCCAACAACCGGAGGGAAACCGGTTCGTCTTCAGCAATCAGGATTTTCGGACCCATTTTGTCCTCATCAGTCAGATCTCTTTCTGATTCGCCGCCTCGACCGCCGGAGTGCGAAACAACTCAAGCGCCGCCAGCAACCGTTTGAGCTCATCCTCGACAACAACAAATGTCTGTGCGGTTCGTGTCAGATTGCTTTCCTTCGCGAACTTTTCCATCTCCTCGACTGCGCGGTAAGCGCCACGGCGCGCAAAATTTCCCACGGATCCTTTCAAAGCGTGCGCCATGCGCGCCACTCCCGCGGCATCTCCTCGCGCGACAGACTCGCGCAACCCCTGCAAGACCTCCGGTAATCCGGTCGTGAAAAGTCGAACGATTTCCGCCAGCAACTCGCGATCACCCTGCACCTGTTCCAGCAGTTCAGCCACGTTCAAGGGATCGGAGATTGCGGGCGCAATCGCGCGCGGCTCGTCTTGCCGGTGTGGAGTCCGCAGTCGCTCGATTGCGGCAAACAGCGTTGGGGCATGGATCGGCTTGGGAATGTAATCATCGGCTCCGGCCTCGATGCATTTCTCCTGGTCGCCCTTCATCACGTGCGCCGTCAAACTGATGATCGGCAGATGCCGCTTGGATATTTCCTCGTTTGATCGAATCACGCGAATGGCTTCGAGCCCATCCATCTCCGGCATTTGCACATCCATCAGAACCATGTCGATTTCCGCCTTCTCCACCGCCTCGAGCGCCTCAATTCCATTCCTGGCGATCACCACTGTATACCCGCGCTTTTCCAGCAGCCGCTTGGCCAGTTGACGATTCACAAGATTGTCTTCCGCAAGCAAGATGCGCGTGCCATTGCCCGTATCGGAGTTTTGTGGGACTTGTTGCACATCGTCCCCAGCCTCCGTCATTTTCTCCGTGCTATGCATGGCTCCCAGAATGGCGTCCAGCAATTCCGAGGGTTGCACCGGTTTTGTAAGGAAGCCCGCCAGCCCGGCTTCTTGACTGCGCGCGATGTCGCCCGATTGCACCGTCGAGCTGAGCATGAACATGTTCAGTGCGGAAGCTTCAGGCGTTTTCTTGACACGTTCAGCCAGGGCAAACCCGTCCATCTCGGGCATGTGGGCATCGATCAAGGCGAGCCGGAAGGGGTCGCTTCCGTGGTTCCCGCTCGCCAGCAACTTCAACGCTTCGCTCCCAGAGCCCGCTTGCTCCGGCACCATGCCCCATTGGCTCAATAGCTCCGTCAGGATTAACCGGTTCGTCTCATTGTCGTCCACCACCAGCGCCCGAAGCCCGCGCAGAGCGGTCGGCTCAACTGTTGCCGACGGAATAAAGGTGGCATCAGGAATCTTGAGCCGCGCGGTGAAATGAAAGATGCTGCCTTGCCCCGGCTCGCTTTCCACCGAGATGCTGCCGTTCATCAGCTTGACCAGGGCTTGCGAAATCGTCAGCCCGAGTCCCGTGCCGCCGTATTTGCGCGTGGTTGAGCTATCCGCCTGGGTGAACGCTTCAAAAATCAGATCCCGCTTCGCAGCAGGGATTCCGACTCCCGTGTCACGCACGCTAAAATGCAATTCGACTTCTTCCTGGGTCTCGCTTTCCACTTTCACCGAAACAACAACTTCGCCGTGTTCCGTGAACTTGATCGCGTTCATCACCAGATTCACCAGTACTTGCCGCAAACGTCCACTGTCACCCACGAGCCAAGTCGGCACTCCTGCGTCCACGTGCCACGCCAGCTCCAATCCTTTTCTGTGCGCCAAATGCCCGAGTGCTTTCAGCGCCTCTCCCATGCTTTCGCGCAGGGCAAAGGGCGATAGGTCCAGATCGAGCTTCCCCGCCTCGATCTTGGAGAAATCCAGAATGTCGTTCAGCAGCGTCAATAGCGAGTCCGCCGATGATTTCACCATGCCGAGATATTCGCGCTGTTCGTCGTTGAGTTTCGTCTCCAGCGCAAGCTGAGTCATTCCGAGGATTCCATTCATCGGCGTACGTATTTCATGGCTCATGTTGGCGAGGAATTCGCTCTTGGCCCTGTTCGCCTCTTCGGCCGCCTCCTTCGCGGACAGCAAAGCTGCTTCCGCCCGTTTTCTTTCGCTGATATCATGATAAATGATCAGCGTTCCGGCGTCCTCGCCGCCAACTCGCATTGGCACACCGTACAGTTCTACGTCGAGCAGGGTTCCGTCGCTGCGGCGGCGCCGCGTCGTGGCTTTAATGGTGTCGCCCATCTCGCGCCGCCGCGCAAATTCAACCGCTTCTTCGTCAAATTCCGGCGGCGTAACCAAGGAATTCAAATCCGTTCCAGTAATCTGCTCTCGAACATATCGAAACAGTTTTTCGAACGCGGTATTGCAGACTCGCACGCGTCCCTGCGGGTCGGTGGTGATGATGCCCAGCGGACTGGTTTCGACCAGCGCGTTCAAGTAGGCCGTACGTTCCGCGACGTGCTGTTCGAGTTCGGCTCGCGCTCGCTCCAGTTCCTTATCACGGTCTTGAATTCGCGCCAGCATGGAGTTGAACTGTTCATAGAGGAAGCCAATTTCGCCCTCGCTTTTCGAAACCATGCGCACGGAGTAATCTTTGTCGATGGCTATTGCGAATGCGGTGCGCGCCAGATCCAGAATCGGCTCTGAAATGGAACTTTGCATCCGCGAGCCCACGAGCGCCGCCAGAAGCAGGGAAGCAAGCAGCGCGAAGCCCACCATCGCGGCCAGCCCTTCCTCCCGCGCCACGGTCGCACTCAAATCGGATTCAAGGTAAATTGTCCCGGCGGGCTTTCCATTCAATTCAATATTGTGGAACGCGACAATCTTGTGGGCCGCAAAACGCGCACCGTCCGTTTCAATCGGCGGAGGCGTAAACGCACCGTTCGTGAGGTCGCGGCTGTAAACTGCGAGCACCTTGCCGTTGGACATGTACAGTACTGCGTGCGTCAACTGTTTGTCGGCCCGCAACGATCGCAGTATGTCTCTTGCGGTTTGTTCGTCACCGAAAGTCAAGACCGCTTCGGAATTCGTGCCGGTGATTTCCGCAAGTGTGGTTACAACGCGAAGGCGCGATTGGCGGGCCGCGCGAATGTCGTACACGGTGAACATGGCGCACGCGGACACAACCGCCAGCCCGCAGGAAATCAGCATAATGCGCGTCAGTTTGCCGCGAATCGATTGAGGACCCCGGGCCAGCGTCATTTTATCCGCCGCGCTTGGCGGCGCGATCGTGGACCACCTGCGCCAGTGCGAGCAACTCCGCTCGAATTTTCAAGCCAGCTCTGGCGGCAGCGTCCACGTTGATCAGAAAGTTGACGCGCTCGCCTTCTTGGACAAATTGGATGATGCCGCCATTCGCGGCAAAATCGTCCGTCTCACTCACCGTCAGCACTCCTGCACGGCTCAATTGACTCAGAATTTTCGATTGTCGTTTCTCTTCGGACGAACTCACAAACAAGACGTCGCAGTCACCCAAATCCTCAAGCCGCTTCCCGCGCACGACCACCGGCCGGCGGTCGTCGATCGGATGGCCCAGGATCGATGCGTCCAACAAGACTCCAAATGGCTCCCGACCCAGAACACAGAAATTAATGTTTCCGTTTGTCCCCTTATTGCCGGTATTCGCTGAACGCGGCCATTCCACAAACTGGGCGAAATGGTGCAGATCCTCGGCTTCAACTCGATAGACTGCCGGACTTTGCGCCCGTCCTGGCAAGGAACCACCGACCAGTCCGCACGTAATGGATCCCAACAACAAAATTCGGGAAATAGTTCGCACACTTCGCATCACAGTTCGGAATTAGCAGGAAGATGGCCAAACCTGATGCAACGGAGCATGAGGCAAAACACCTATAATCATGGTGATGCTTCGAGCCTCTGAGACAAACTACGCGGGTGAATCCGGTTTCTCTGTGCCAGTCGCGACCGCTGTGCCGAATTGAAACGCGGCCGTACTACTCCCATTTCTCTATGCTAGACTTCGCCGTTAGTTCGCCATTCACTTGGCAACAAATACCCAGTCGAGATTCTGCGCGGGAGGGACGGGAGAAAATGAAGAGGTTAGCCCTAGCGTTATTGAGCGCCGCGATTTTTTTTGCCGCCGGCGTGAAGGCCCAACAGCAACAGCCTTCCTCACCATCAA
>Ga0134126_10005974_pt1 | contig 15227 bp, 16 predicted proteins | sample KB31752_FD_96881 | JGI IMG/M metagenome (GOLD analysis project Ga0134126, IMG submission 96881) | Terrestrial soil microbial communities with excess Nitrogen fertilizer from Kellogg Biological Station, Michigan, USA - KB3-175-2 | ecosystem: Environmental > Terrestrial > Soil > Unclassified ...
CGTCGCCGCCCTGATCGTGGAACCCGTGCAGGGACACGGCGTGATGATGACCCCGCCCGGCTTCCTGCCTGAGGCCAAGGCGTTGCTCCACAAGCACGGTGCCCTGCTGGTCGCCGACGAGGTGCAGGTGGGCCTGGGCCGCACGGGTCGGTTCTTCTCCTACGAGTACGACAACGTCCTGCCCGACATCGTCACGGTGGCCAAGGCCCTGTCCGGCGGCTACGTGCCAGTCGGCGCGATGCTGACGACGGACAAGATCTTCAGCTCGGTCTACTCGTCCATGGACAAGGTCATGGTCCACTCGACAACGTTCAAGGGCGGTCCCTTGGCGATGGCGGCAGGCCTCGCCGCCCTGGCGGTCATCGACGACGAGGGCCTGGTCGAGAACGCGGAGCGCCGCGGCGCTGAGCTCATGCGCGGGCTGGAAGGCCTCAAGGCGAAGTATGACCTGATCGCTGACATACGCGGCAAGGGCCTGATCATCGGGATCGAGTTCGGCAAGCCTTCTGGCCTGAAGGCCAAGGCAGGCTGGGCGATGCTGCAGAAGGCCCGCGTGGGCCTCTTCGCCCAGATGGTCGTCGTCGCCCTCTTCCAGCGCCACCGGATCCTGACCCAGGTTTCCGGCGACCACATGGAAGTGATCAAGCTGATCCCGCCGCTGATGATCGGCGACGCGGAGGTCAAGCTCTTCCTTGACGGCCTAACAGACGTGCTAGATGACGCATCGAAGGGCAGCGGTCTCATGTGGGACTTCGGCCGCACGCTCATCAAGCAGGCGGTTCGCTCCTAGCGCGAGTCGCCACTCACTCACACGCTGCTTGGACGTGCGGGATCCAGTAGCTCGCTGACATCGCCGCTGTCCAGGACTTCGATGAGGGCGTTGGTGCCTTCGGTGAGCTTCAGCTGCATCTCTGCGGGATGCAGCGGGACGAGGGCGAGGAGGGAGATCTCCTTTCCGGCGTCGGTCGTGATCGTCCTAGCCTCGGGTTCGCAGTTCACCATGGGCGCCACAAGCACGCCGACGAACGGAGAGTCCGGTGCATACGGGGTGGCCGGATCACCGTTCGGGACCGAGTGCCAGGCCGCGATCCACGTGTCGTACTCATGCGGCAGGCGCGCGACCATCTTGAGCAGCCGGACCGGCCAGTACGCGCTATCGTCGCCGAACGCTTCCTGCGTTAGCGGCCAATCCGCGGGCAGGCACATCATCAGTTCCGCATAGCGACTGCAGTCAGCGCCGTCCGGCACTGTCATTGGCAGGTCGCTCATGCCTGAGGTGATCAGCGTGTTGTACGGGCGCGAGGGACTGGGCTCGATCATTTGCACGTCCACGTGGACGAGGTCAGACACCAGCTCATGCCATACGAACGCGGGGGCACCGAAGTAACGTTCGATGTGCCGCTCAATGGCCTCGACCGTGTCTGGCTCGCTCTCAGCGGCAGGTTCCCAGGCGCGGTCTCGAGCGGGATACCGAGTAACTCCCGATCCACGGGGCACGGACTCGTCAGGAATCTCCATGAACTGAGCCTAGAATCGGCTCGCGCTGTGCCGTGCCCCGTTTGGAGCAGTCTGTCGGTCTTTGTTCGGCCGGCCCGCCCTATCGAACCGGCTATTGGCTCGCAGGGACGCGCAGACCGGTAGGGAAGCCGTCGATGCTCACCAGGTTCTTGTCCCGGTGATAGGCCTCAAGGCCGTCGGGCCCCTTCTTCTCGGCCCATTGCGCCATCACCGGCCGGTCATCGACAAACTCTAGGAAAGGCACTCCGTAGCCGCACGAGGTCTGGACGAGCTCGACTCGCATGTCGTAGGCCTGCCGCGCACCGAGCATTGGCGGGAACAGGCCTGCGAGTTCGTCCCACTCGGGCTGGTCCGGCTGCACCTCGGTCGCGGTGCCGTACAGCCTTAGGATCAATGGCTTCCGCTCGAACGAGCAGAACATGAGGGTCATCCGGTTGATGTCCCGCAGGTGCGCGGCAGTCTCATTGCCGCTGCCGGTGCCGTTCAGCCAGACGACCCGGTTCGGCCCGAGGATGCTAAGTGAATCGAGACCCTTCGGCGACACGTTAACGCGCCCGTCCCGGGCCGCCGTCGCGACGAAGAAAATGTGCTGAGCCGCGATGAACTCTGCATGCCGGTCACTGATCTCGTCGAACTGCTGCGCCACCGTACTCTCTTCTCCTAGGCCGTCACGGACTAAGCTCTCTTTGAGTCTGCCAACAGCGAGTAGGCGGGAACAAACGAGTATCGAATGATGGAATCAGAACCCTCTTCAACCGGTGAGCGTCGCGATCCTGAGGTGCGACCCGAACTGCGGGCATCGCATGATGACAGGGACAGGACAGTAGAGGTCCTGCGCGACGCCGCAGGCGACGGTCAGCTAACCGCAGACGAACTGGACGAACGCGTCGAGGCCGCGCTTAGCGCGCGCACCAGGAGTGAACTGGCCGAGCTAACCGCCGACCTTCGCTTCGAGGTCGATCGGCCCGCCAAGGAACTCATTAAGATCGACCAGCGCTTCAGTGACGTTTCGCGCACCGGCCGCTGGACGATTCCACAGCGGATGCAGATCAAGGCGACCGCGGGCAACGTGAAGCTCGACTTCACCGAAGCCGTGATCAGCGGGAACACCCTGCACCTGGAGATCGACCTGGGGATCGGGGCGGACCTGCTCCTGATAACCAAGCCAGGCATCACGGTAGAGACTGACGACCTGACGATGCGCGGCGGCGACGTCAAGATTCAAGACGCCACTGACCAGGTGCCGGTGGCCCTGACCGTAATCATCAGCGGCCGTGTCCGTGGCGGCAACGTGGTAGCCCGTTTTCCCCGCAGAAACCTTCGGCAATGGCTCCGCCGCGACCCGCCCCCGTACCGTTCCCTACCTAGCTGACCCTGGCGGATGGATGCGGTCGGGTTCCGGGCGGCACAGCCCGACTGAGCTGGGCCGTTGGTTCACTCAGCCGGAGCGGGGTCGACTGTGCTGGAGAAGAGCTTGGCCATCTTGGCGGGGTCGAGTTCGAGTGCCGCGGTCGAGACCGCGATCTCCGCGCGCAGCCTGCCGGGTTCCTGGGCGGGCGCCCAGGCCGGCATCCCGATCTGGTGCTGATCGACGAGCGCGAGCACGCGCTGGTTGGCGGTGTCGGCCGTACCTGCGGAGTACATAAGGAACTGGTTCGTGTGCGGCACTTCCGGCTGCACGGTGACGTACGCAGGCAGCTCTGCCGCGAACGCGCGGGCCCACGTCACGGCGGCGGGGATTTTCGGCAACTGGTCACGCAGGCCGACCAGTGCCGAGACGGCCTCGGCCGTGGTGCGGTAAATCGTCCCGCCTTGGCGGCGGCGCCACAACTTGGCCTCAGCGATGAAGTCTGCGGGACCCAGCAAAGCCGCGCCCGCCAGCCCGGCAAGTCCTTTGTAGAACGAGACGTAAAGCGAGTCAGCCAGCGCCGCGATCTCGGATAGCGAGTGGCCGAACCACGGCTGCGACTCCCAGACGCGTGCCGCGTCGAAGTGCAGCGCCTGTCCCCGCGCGCGGCAGGCTGCGGAGAGGGCGACGAGGTCATCCCACGACGGCAGGAGGCACCCGGCTTCACGCAGTGGCAACTCGACTAGCACAGCGCCGAGTCGTCCCGGGATCTCCTCGACGTGCTGTGCCGTCGGCGTTTGATAGCCGTGAGTCAGGAAGGAGATCTCAAAGCCGTGCAGCACGCGCGGTCCGTCCTCCTCATGGATGAGGAGGTGGCTGAGGTCTGGCATCGCCACGCGCCGGTTTCCTGCCCGGTCGGTGTGTACCCGCAGCGCTGTCTGCTGGGCCATAATCCCGCTCGGAAAGAAGGCCGCTGCCTCCACGCCGAAGAGCGCCGTTACCTCTGCTTCCAGCCGAGCGATAGCTCCCGATTCGCCATAGCTATCCCACTCGTCGATGCCCAGTTCTGCACAGGCCTGCGCCAGGTCCGCAAAAACCTGCTTGGGCGAGCGGTAAGCGTGCCGGGAGATGGCGATTTCACAAGTCCGAGATGCGGCAGAAATGCGCTTGGCGAGATCGTCGGCGACCATGCAGGACAGCGTAAGCGCAAGCGGGCGTCACCGCGATCGCCGCATAGGATCACTTCGATGACCACGATTAGCCGCCCTCCTTACCCGCTGACCGCCGACGAGCCGGCGGCGTACCTCGCAGCGGACGAGGTGATCCAGAGCGACGACCCGGAAATCGTCCGGCTCGCCAAAGAACTCCGCGTCGCCGCGCCGGATGACGTCGCCTTCACCAAGGCCGCCTACGAGTGGGTCCGCGACCAGGTGACGCACTCGGTCGACGCCCAGGACCCGCGCGTCACCGTGTCGGCGACCGAGGTACTCGCCGCCCGCACCGGGCTCTGCTACGCCAAGTCGCACCTGCTCGCGGCTCTGCTGCGGGCGGAGGGCATCCCGACGGGCCTGTGCTACCAGCGCCTCGCAGACGGAACGGGTTCGCATGTGCTGCACGGCCTGGTCGCCGTCTACCTCGACGGCGGCTGGCACAGGCTGGATCCGCGCGGGAACAACTCGAACGTCGACGCGCAGTTCACCCTCGACGGCGAGCGGGTGGCCTACATTGCCGACCCGGCCGCCGACGAAGTGGACTACCCCAACGTCCTGATCGAGCCGGCCCCGACAGTGCTGGCCGCACTGCGATCGAGCGACGATGTCCTAGAGCTGTGCCGTACTGGCTTGCCCGCGTCGATCAGCTAACCCTGGCTAGCGTCGGCTGGTGAGCAACGGCAGGAGGTGGGACTCTATGGCACGCCGAACGAACGGCGTGATCTTGAGCCCCGGCAAGTCCGCTACGGGCTGGATGCCGACACCGGCACCTTCGCTCAAGTCGATGTCCGCTGGCCGAAAGTCGCCGACCACGTAGAACAAAGAGACCAGCCTTCCATCCCCTTCGTGGTCCACGGCTTCGGTGAGAAATACCGCGTCCCTGATATCGAGGCCAGTCTCTTCTAGCACTTCCCGGTGCAGCGCTTCCTCGACGGTCTCACCGTCCTCGACAGCGCCCCCAAAACCAGCCCAGCAGTCAGGGTTAGCGATTTCAGGCTTGTTGTCACGGTGATGCATGAGCAGTCCGTCGTCTGTCACGATCAGCAGCATCGCCGCCCTGCGCTTCGACGGTTCCATCGTTGAGTTGTCTGTCACGTCGACCAACTCTACGAACATGGTTTGGTCAGCGCTGAAGTCTCGCTGGAAGCGTGGTTTCACCCTTGCTGGGTGATCTGCGGCGGCGTGATCCCCGAGAAGACTGGGCGGGCGTGCTCGCTTTATCGGGAGGTTTCATGGCTGACCAGGTCGTGTCGTCCGGTAGGGCACGTTTGCGCACGGCTGCGGGGTTCCCCGACCCGGCGTCTGCGGCAGGTGCTTACGGCGACGCTGACTTCATCCGTGCCGTGCATGCGTACCGGCTGCTTTACCCGTCGGTGTCTGGGTTGGCGATTTTCAAGGGCAACGAGGCCGTGGGCCTGCCTTGTCACCTTGGGCATCGCGAAGGGCCAGCCGTTCGCTCCCGACGACCGGATGAAGGACCTGCTTGAGCGCGCGGCCCGCGCGGGGCACGCGCAACTGCGTGCGCAGTCGTTCGCCGACCGGCGTCCCGACCGGGTGGTATGGCCGGGCCGCCGATGGGAATGGGCCGCATTGCGGTTCGAGAACGGCGACTTCGACCGTCCGGACTCCATCGACACCGACGCGCGCGAGAAGTGGTTCTACCAGGCCATCGGCGCATCCCCGGCCATGTTCCGGCGCGACACCCGCGCGGGGTCGCTGTACTGGCTCGGCCTCCGCGACATCTCTGGTGCCTACCTCGACGGCGCCCGCAGCTACCGGCTTACCGTTCCGCTACCCGTCCCGGCGAAGCTGTTCTGGTCCGTCACCGTCTACGACGCTCGAACCCGCAGCCAGGTACAGGCCAGCCAGGACAGGGCAGTGCTCAGTTCCCTGTTCGACTTCGGCGACACCAGCGGCAAGCAATCCATTGATCTGCACTTCGGTCCCACTCCGCCGCCTGGGCACAGCAGCCAGTGGATACAGACGTGCCCGGACGCTGGCTGGTTCACCTACTTCCGCATCTACGGACCCGAATCGGCAGCGTTCGACGGGACTTGGCAGCTCCCAGACATCCAGCCAGCGGACTGACCACCACCCAGCTTGGCCGCTGGCCATCGTCAATGCGGTGCCCGTACTGGGCCCCACACTTCGATCAGGTGGGTGTCCGGCGGGAGCGCGGCGTGCCTAGTTGTCGGACTGGGGGACGCGGCGCCGGACCCAGTGGGCGTGGCGCTCGGTGGCATGACCTCGGCTTCCACGAAGACAGGCGTGCCGTCAGCGGTGAACGCCAGCGGTGCCACAGTGAAGCCGTCAGCAATGGTCTTGCCGTCTGCGGCGCCGACTTCGATCAGACGGGGCTGGCCGGACGCGGAAGACTGCAATCCGTAGAGGATGTCGTCGTGGGCCGACACCGGTAGCAGGACGTTCGAGCCTTGCCGCTTCCATGACACCGTGCCGTGGGCTAGGTCAACGGCGAACATTACGGGGGGAGACAATCCGGTCCCCCCTGGGTTGGGCAGCATGCCGTATTCGATCACGGTGGACGCCGATGGGTCCACGAACGCAGTCGGTGGGTTCGCTATGCCGGTGGGTGCGGTACCGGTGTCGACCGGCGTGGAACTCCGGCCGGTAGCGGTATCCAGCACGGTGACGAAAAGGTCCTGATAAGGCCCTTCGTGGAACTCCCGTTGGGCGGGCGGCTGCGTGGGCCCCATCCAGGTCAGCAGTAGTTTGTTGCCAATCGCCGCGACGGCTCGGGCCGGAGCGTCGCCGTTGTAGGGCTTTATCGTCGGCTCGGAGAGCGCGGCGATCTGCTTACCGTTGGCAGCCAGGTCGTACACGGTGATGTGCGTCATGACGGTGTCGTTAGGATCGGCTGTTCGGTCTGGCGTAGCCACAACTTCGTAGCCGCCGGCGAGAGTGACCGAGTTCCTGATGCCCGCCGCGGGGTTGGTGGAATCGACGGAGACGTTCACCGGGATGGTCAGGATTTTGTGACCGGCGGCGTCCAACACGTCGTAGCGCCCCCCGCGGTTCCAGGTATCGGTGCTGGTGCCGGGGTCAGGGGTGAACCGCAACTGGTATCCGCTGGCGAACAGTCCGCCGTCAGCCATGTCCCCCACGCTCGCCGACGGCTTGCTCTGAGTCGCCGATATCTGTTTGCCAGTCGCATCGACCAGGACGTTTACCTCATCGCCGGCAGGCTCGGTGTATCGCACCTCGACCACCGGCTTCCCGGCAACTGTCTCAGCCCGGATCCCCTCGAAAAAGACCCCAGGCAGCTGCCGGTTCGCGACCACCGCTCCGGTCTTGCTGTTCAGGAACCGTAGCGACAGCGGGGTGGGCGAACTACCGCCGACCGGCTGGGAAGGCACGACCACGACGTCTCCGATCGTGGCCACCAAGCCGTACTTGACCTGTGCCTGGGCTATCTGCCAGTTCGTGACCGCCTCGTCTGGATAGGGCGGCACGCCGACCTTCGTGAAGCCCCCGTCGGTCCACCTGACGTCGGCCGACCACGCCTTGGCCCCAACCCCTGGCGGTGGCACCCCGACAGTGGAAGCCGTAGGCGAGGAGATGGCCTGCGGTTCAGGATTGTGGTCGGAGCCGGCGACCCCGCAGCCACTGATCAAGGCAGCAGCCGGGAGGAGGGCTGCGATGGCAATAGTCCTGGATCGCTTCACAGCGCTTGTCGCCGCGATCCGTCGATGAGTGCTGCAAGCACTCCCTGCTGCGGTCCTGACATGCCGAGGTAACTTGTCACGCTAGCTCAACAATGTCAAACGACAAACGACGAGACGGTGCGGAATAAGCCCTCCAATGCCATGCCTAAGGTCACGGACCAGACCGCTTAAGGCCGCACACTGGGCTGCTGACCGATGTCGGCAAGTCCTCCTTAGCGAGATCTTCACCGACGGCGGCTCCGTGGTGGTCACCTTTACGCAGAACAGCTGAACGACCTCGTCCGCGCACTGGCCGCCGGCTTCCTGGCTTCCCGGCGGCCAGTACGCGGTCACAGCTTCCCGGCTCGCTTGCTTCGGGTAGCGGTCTGAACGCGGGTGTTAGGCTTCCGTGGTTGCGTATCAGCCACGCGGAGGCACCGATGGCACAGTTTTCACGTCAGCAGATCCAGAACGCGTCGGTGTGGGAGCCGCACATCGCTGACGGCCGACTCGCGTCTACGGCGGGTGCCAGCCCGTCCGGGGTCTTCACCTCTGACCTGTCTGTATCGGAGTACGTGCTGCTCGGCGAAGCGGGATTCGAGCCGCTTGGCTTCGTTGTCGGCTCCTCGATTTACCACGTCGGCGTCCAGTACGGAAAGTGGAAGCAGAACACCGAGCTTCAGGTCCTCACCCAGGCGATGTACAACGCCAGGGAGTTGGCCATGACGAGGATGCGCGCCGAAGCCGACCATCTGGCGGCTGACGGCATCGTCGGCGTGCAGTTGCGGATGCAGATGTACGCGTGGGGCCAGGAGTGCCTGGAGTTCGTAGCGACCGGGACCGCGGTCCGGCACCTGACCGGCCAGGGCGCGCACCGCGCGCCCGACGGTCGCGCGTTCACCTCCGATCTGTCGGCGCAGGACTTCTTCCGGTTGCTGGCTGCGGGCGCGGTTCCGGTCGCCTTCGTGTTGGGCACCAGCGTGTACCACATCGCCCACCAGGGCATCGTGCAGTCGGTGAGGCAGGCCGGCCAGAACCAGGAGATGCTGCAGTTCACCCAGGGCGTCTACGAGGCCCGCGAACTGGCCCTGATGCGCATGCAGGTCGAGGCGGCCGCAGCCCAGTCTTCCGGTGTTGTCGGCGTGGACGTCGCGGTCAACAACCACGTGTGGGGAGAACACGCGACCGAGTTCCTGGCTACCGGTACCGCGATCAGGCGGCTCGCCGATGAGCACAAACTGGCGGAGACTTCCCCCAAACCGACGTTCACGCTCGGCCTGGACTCCTAAGGGCGCTTGCGGGGCTGGTCATCACGTCACTGTCGGCCCGGGCCAGGTCACACGGCCACGACCTCCGGATTCAGCGTGGCCGCAATGGCGTTAGCCAGTTCCGCGCCCTTGATCTCGAAGTGGCGGGCGAAGTACGCCGCATGCTCACCGTGCTCGTGGAAGTGATGCGGGGTCAGGACGGCCGAGAACACCGGGACATCGGTGTCGAGCTGCACGCGCATAAGCGCGTCCACCACGGTCGCCGCCACGAACTCGTGACGGTAGATGCCGCCGTCGACCACTAGGGCACACCCAGCGATCGCAGCGTACGCACCGCTGGACGCAAGCCTCTTGACGCGCAACGGGATCTCGAAAGCACCAGGAACCTCGATCACGGTGACGTCGGTGAATCCGTGCTCCGCCAGCCCTGCGCGACACGCCGACACGGCCTGGTCCACGATTTCAGCGTGCCAGCGTGCGGCAACGAGAGCGATGCGATTCGAGTCGGGTGACATGGTGTCTCTCCTGTTCGCTATGTCACCCAGGGCAACGCGAACAGGAACAGCCCGCATAGGCGCTCCGGTCCCGCGTTCTCTTTCATCCGGACTATAACCGTCGGCTCCGGGATCACACCGGAATCTGCTCGACCCACGCCCTCCGCAGAGGTCGTGGCGCTCGCGGGCTTAGCATCCGGATTGGTCCGCCTGCCATTACCGCCGGTGGGGAGTTCCACCCCGCCCTGAGAACGTGTACAAAACGGACCTTAACACAAGCCCGCTAAATCCCCACAACACCGAGGTCGCTGGCCTCGCGCAACATCTGAAGATGCCGCGCCCGCGCTTAAGCGTAGTCTGGTGATCTGTTACTAACGGTGGTCGCCGATGCAGAACGTTGTCATCGTTTCCGTCCAGTTCACCAGGGCATACGGTAGTGACAGGCAAGACGGCCGAGCTTAGTGTTAACTCAGAGTCGCTGTGATGCGACAAAAGCCGCCCAGCGATGTAACTTGCCCGTCGTCGGCCGCCGGAGCCTCGAAATCCCGCCATTGGGCCGGGCCGCGGCTAGCTGAGTGCGGCAACTGAGTCCGGCCAGGCGATCGAAGCCACCGCTTGATGGGGGCGTGATTTGTCCGAGCCGAAGCCCACGCAGAACGTTCCTGCTCCGGGTGCCGAGGCAATCCCAGCACAGCGTAAGTCACCGGCTGCTGCCGCCGCCCTACCGGAGACCGTCGAGACTGACTGGCGCGGCACCCTGCGGAAAACCGGGAAAGAAACCGGGAAAAAGTTCGTCCGTGACCGTTGCACCATGTCGGCGGGCAGCCTCGCGTACCACTGGTTCCTTGCGCTGTTCCCAGCGCTGATCACGCTACTCGGTCTGACCAGCCTGCTCCATTTTGGGTCCAACGATGTGCACCGGTTGGTGAATGGGCTGGACAAGGCCCTGCCACCCGGGGCATCTGGGGTCTTTACCCAGGCAGTCGGCAGCGCCACAAGCCGGTCGGCTGGGGGATCGGTTACCGCACTGGTCGTGGGCGTACTGATAGCGCTGTGGGCCGCCTCGGGAGGCATGGCGGCGTTGGAAACCAGTCTTAATGTCGCCTACGAGGTAGGCGATCGCAAGTTCGTGGCCAAGCGGGTACGGACGATCCCACTCATGCTGGCGACGGTCGTCCTAGGCGGGGCCGCGGCTGCGCTTATCGTGTTCGGCGCGTCGATCGGCACGGGAATCGAGGGTCACCTGGGTTTCGGGAGCACCGCCTTCCTGGTCGGGTGGACCATCGTGCGCTGGGCGGTGACCATCCTGTTCATCACCTTGCTGTTCTCGTTTTACGACTACTACGCGCCAAATCACCGTTCGCCTCGCTGGCAGTGGTTCAGTGTGGGCGGTCTGGCCAGCGCAGTTATCTTCCTGCTCGCCTCGCTCGGTTTCTCGTTCTACGTGACGAAGTTCGGCTCATACGGCAAGACCTACGGCGCGCTTGCCGGCGTGGTCATTCTGTTGTTCTGGCTCTACCTGGCCGGACTGGCAGTACTCGTCGGTGGTGAGCTAAACGCTCACATCCGGCGCGAAACCAAGGCGAAGGCGGATAGGGCCCAATCGCAGGCCGTCTAGGCCTGTAGACGTTCAAGACGGCCAGCAGATTGGAGAGGATCATGAAACATCTCGCGGACGGCGCGCAGCCATCTATTCACGAACGCTCAACCGGCGACCTGGTGAAGCTCCTGTCCGAGCAGGTTTCGGTACTGGCGCACGATGAACTGAAGCTCGCCCAGCTGGAGATGACCCGCAAAGGCAAACAGGCGGGTATGGGCGCAGGGATGCTGGGCGGCGGTGGTCTCATCGCGCTGTATGGCGTGGGCTGCCTCATCGCGTGCGCGATCATCGCGATCAGCGGAGTGGTGTCGGCATGGCTCGCGGCACTGATCGTGGGCGTGGCCCTACTGGCTGTCGCCGCCGTAGCGGCCCTGCTGGGGAAGGGCCGCCTGCAGAAATCCACACCTCCCGTGCCACGCCAGGCCGTCGCCAGCATCAAGACCGATGTGAATGTGATCAAGCAGAGGACACATCGATGACCACCAGCCAGGGAGCAGGAACTCCCGCGAAACAGCCAGCTGGTGCGGCGGAAGCAACTGGCAGCGAGCTTTCTACGCAGCCCATGGGGAATGCTGAGGCAGCAGAGACAGTCCCGCTGACAGGCCATATCGCGGCACCTCCCAATGACCTTCGTCAGCTAGAGGCGGAGATCGAGCGGACCCGCGAGCGGCTGGGCGAAACGGTCCAGGAGCTCGTCGCCCGTGCGGATGTGAAAAGCCTGGCGCGTGCCAAGACTGCCGAGCTCAGCGGAAGGGTGAAGGACACGACGTCCCGGGCGCGCAAGACGGCGTGGCAGGCGACTCCGGAACAGGTACGGCGGGCAGCGACGAACGGGGCCAGTGGCGCCAAGGAGCACTGGGTACCAGTGACGCTGGCTGCGACCTCGCTCACCCTCGGGTGCCTGGCTCTCAGGCGATGGAGGCGATTACAGGCACCGGCCCGCGTTCCCGATCGTGGCCCTTAACCTCCGCTGAGGTCTGTTGGGCATGTACGGTTTGGCCATGGCGGTCCGCCCCACTGACGGTTGGCGCAAGGGCATTGCCGACGAGGAACGCGAAGTCGCCTCGGGAGAACTGGATCCTGAGTGTGCTGTCATGGCTGGTCTGTTTCCCGAGTCTTTGCTGTCCAGCACTGACGAGGTGCTGTCGGCGGTTGAGTCCGAAGTTCGCACTTTCTCCGACCCATCCGATGAGCAAGTCTTCGGGGCTGTGGAGCACGTGGTCGTAGCGCTGAATGTGATTGACGACAACTACAGCGGGGCAGCCTTCGAGACCGGCGAACGCGAAGTGCTGTGTACGTACATCGATAAGACGCTAGGCGAGGCCGGGATAGACGTGGAGGCGCTGACCGCTCGCCACGGTCTTTCGCAATGGGCGATCACTGACCGGTGGCGGCGGTGGTGAATCCCGCCAATACGCTCGCCGACCTGACTTGGTCAGCAAATCGGTCCCAAAGCCCGAGTCCCCAGCCGGTGGCATGTTTTCAACTGCCTTGACGCGATGGCGACAGGTCTGCTGCGCTTACCATATGCGACCGCATGACGACACTAAGCGCACAATCGGAGGGCGCAGTGAGCAGTCGGGACGAGGAATGGAAGCAAAGGCAAGAAGCGACAAGGGATGTAAACAAGCTGCTCTATGAAGTCCACCGATGGACGGATAGTGCGCTGGAGATGGCCGAAGACGAACCTGAGCGACAAAGGGCTGCTGCGATACTCGCCCAGGTAGCAACTGCAAGGGCTATTGCAGCATTGGCGGCAGCGGTTCAGCAGCTCGGCGCAGTCACCAACAGACAGAACCAGTCAAGGCGCCCAGCGCAGTCACCAACGGGCCGAGTTCACCCAGGCACAGACGATCTCAGATAGCAATGCCCGCTAGCCCGCGCAGGTTCGGCCGTCCACGGCACGCCCGGCGCGCGCGGCGGCGCGTGACACATCGCGGCGAGACGCTCGTCAGGTCATGACGCGGGCTTGCTCTCAGCGTTCGCTGATTTGACCCTGAGGACCGTGTCGAGGTAGTCAGCGATTGCGTCTCTGTTCCGGGTCAGGCACTCGATGCGTTCGGACAGCCGGGCTTGCTCGCGTTGCAGCGTGGCGATCATTTCGGGTGTCACGTCGGGGACGTAGATGGTCTGCGGCTTGTCCAGGCATGGCAGCAGCTGCTCGATGATTCGGGTCGGCAGTCCGGCATCGAGCAGTCCCTTGATCTGCAGCACGGTGTCCACATGTGACTCTTCGTACTCACGGTAACCGTTGAGAGTGCGGCTGGGTGTGATCAGCCGCTGCTCCTCGTAGTAGCGCAGAAGCCGACGGTTTACGCCGGTACGCTCCGCGAGCTCTCCGATCCTCATGTGCTCAAGTCTACATTTGACCTTCACATGGATGTGAATGTTTAGACTCACCGAGAGTGACCAGGAACAGCCGAAGTCTGCACTCTGCCGGGAAAGCAAGGGGCTTGCCCGAGATGCGGCTCGATTCCTGCGGGCCACGACAATCTCGACTACATTGGAGGTTTCCCATGAAACTCGGACTTCGTCTGCCTCAGAGATTGGGAGTGGACCTGCAACACGACGTGGTCGAAGCAGCCAGAGCGGCCGAGGCGGCCGGCTACGCCAGTTTGTGGACGTACGAACGGCTGCTCTTCCCGGAGAAGCCCGCCGAACCACATGCCCCGCCGAACGTGCCGTGGCCGGAAACTCAGCGGCAGGCTGCCGACCCTCTGGCAGTCCTCACGGCCGCCTCGGTGGCGACCGAAAAGGTGCGCCTCGGTACTGCCGTTCTGGTCGCGGCACTTCACACACCCATCCAGCTGGCGAAGGCGCTGGCCTCGGTCGATCAGATCAGCGGCGGCCGCATGGTCGCAGGTATGAGTACCGGCTGGTCCACCGACGAACTCCAGGCCACCAATGCCACCCGAGCCGATCGCGGCCGCTTCCTCGACGAGACGCTGGATGTCTTCGATGCCGTGTGGGGGCCGGACCCGGTGGCCTTCCATGGACCTCGCGTAGTCATCGACAACGCCTCGGTCCTGCCCAAGCCCGTATCGAAAATCCCCGTGATGCTGGGCGGTAGCAGCAACCTGGGCCGCAGCACCAGTTCCAAGGTCCTGCAGCGCATCGCCAAGCGCGCGGACGGCTGGCTGCCAATACTCACCACGCCCGGGCCGGCGGGAGCCGTGGAACTGCGCGCAAGCTGGGACCGTATCCGTGAAATGGCTGCTGAGTACGGCCGGGACACGAGCCTGATGGAGATGGTCGTGGTGGGAAACGTCACCTTCACCGACCGTCCGGCAGGACCTGACCGATCGGCGTTCGTCGGCACCCTCGACCAGATCATGGACGACATCCGCACTGCCGCAGAAGCCGGCGCTGACGAACTCATCGTGGACCTTAATCTCCAGGACTGGTTCACCAGCACCCGGCAGATGCTCGAGACAGCGGCGGAGATCCGCGAACGGGCCGCAGTCTTATGACGAGCGACCGGTGAAGGGATGTTAGCGAGCTACTTGGCCCTCGCGGTCTTCGCCCCGGCCCCCGGCCGGTCGAGGCGGTGCCGCTCGTCGACGACCTGACTTGGCTCAGGTTAGGGCGTACCCTGCACAGTGGGTCTGGGCAGGTAGCCCGCTACATGGCGGGGCGCTCGCAGCGGTACAGGTACATCGGTCCCTCGTCCGAGGGGTCATCGGAATCCAGTTCACCGGCCCAGCAGCGACAGTAGCCCGACTTCTCTAGCACCCGCCAGGACGCGGTGTTGGCCTGTGAGACGGCGACAGCCACCAGTCCGATAGCCCGGTAGCGTGTGAAGGCGAGCCGGGTAAAGGCTGCGATCGAGACGGTGCCGAGGCCTCGCCCGGTAAGCGCAGCCTCCCCGATCAGGTAGTCAATCCCGGCGGCAGTGTCCATATCCGGCTGCCCGGTGGCCCGCAGCGTCGCCGCCCATGGCGGATGGTCTGCTATCAGGTAGCGCTGGAAGAACCCGGCAGGCGTGCCCTCGGCTTCGAGGATGAGCAGTTCGGTGGGGTCGCTGCCGTCGAGGCAAGGCAGGTACCTTGCCTGTACCGCTGCCAGGCCTGGGTCTTCTTGCCACCATCGGGCCACGTGTGGCTGGGCCAGCCAGCCAGCCAGCGTC
>Ga0134126_10005975_pt1 | contig 15227 bp, 14 predicted proteins | sample KB31752_FD_96881 | JGI IMG/M metagenome (GOLD analysis project Ga0134126, IMG submission 96881) | Terrestrial soil microbial communities with excess Nitrogen fertilizer from Kellogg Biological Station, Michigan, USA - KB3-175-2 | ecosystem: Environmental > Terrestrial > Soil > Unclassified ...
ATCGACGAGGTCGCGCGCTACCTCGATCTCGGCTACCGTGCCGTGCGCGCGCAGTGCGGTGTTCCCGGGCTCGCGTCGACCTACGGCGTCGCGCGCGACAAGATGTTCTACGAGCCTGCCGACGCGGCGGTCGCGACCGAGAACCGCTGGTCGACGACGGGCTACCTCGACCATGTTCCGAAGCTCTTCGACGCGCTGCGCGCGCGCTTCGGCTTCGAGCCGCACCTGCTGCACGACGTCCACCATCGGCTGACGCCAATCGAGGCGGCGCGCCTCGGGCGCAGTCTCGAGCCTTACCGTCTGTTCTGGCTCGAGGACCCGACCCCCGCCGAGAACCAGGAGGCGTTCCGGCTGATCCGCAGCCATACAGTGACCCCGCTCGCCGTCGGCGAGGTGTTCAACACGATCCACGACTGCCAGGCACTGATCGCCGAGCAGCTCGTCGATTACATTCGCACGACCGTCGTTCATGCCGGCGGCATCACACATCTGAGGCGGATCGCCCAGCTCGCCGAACTCTGGCAGGTACGCACGGGATCGCACGGCGCCACCGACCTGTCGCCGGTGTGCATGGGCGCCGCGCTGCACTTCGACCTCGCGGTGCCGAACTTCGGCATTCAGGAGTACATGCGTCACACGGCCGAGACCGATGCGGTGTTTCCGCACGCATGGCGCTTCGACGCAGGTTTGCTGCACCCGGGCGACGCGCCCGGACACGGCGTCGCGATCGACGAGTCGCTCGCCGCGCGCTATCCGTACCGGCCTTGCGCGCTGCCGGTGAACCGGCTCGAGGACGGGACGATGTGGAACTGGTGACGCAGGAGCGGACGCGTCACGATGGGCGTTCGCCGCCCCGGCCCCACAGGAGGAGGAAGCAGCCGGCCGCGAGTCCGGCGATCCCGGCGACGAGGAACGTTCCCGCCTCGAAGCCTGCGACCGTGTAGTGACCGGTGATCCGCGCGACCACGGCGAGCGCGCACAGCAGTAGCCCGACGATACCGACGATCCGCCCCGCCCAACCCGCTGCAGCCGTCATGATGGCCTCCTCTTCCCTGCGCCGTGCGTGACGCCGCCGCGATCGCGAGCCGGCACCGTCACTCGGCCCGATAGTGGCCGGAACGTCCGCCCAGCTTCTCGACGAGACGAACGTCGCCGATGCGCATGCCGCGATCAACCGCCTTGCACATGTCGTAAACGGTGAGCAACCCTGCGGACACCGCAGTCAGCGCCTCCATCTCGACGCCGGTGCGCTCGCGGGTCTCGACAGTCACCTCGATCGCCACGGCGCTCGCGTCCGCAGGAAACGCGAACTCGACGGCAATGCGCGTCAGCATCAACGGGTGTGCGAGGGGAATCAGCTCTGCCGTCCGCTTCGCCGCCTGGATCGCGGCGATCCGCGCGATTCCGAGCACGTCGCCCTTCTTCGCCGTGCCGCTCTTGACGAGATCCAGCGTCTGTTCGTTCATCGCGATGCGCCCGCTGGCGCGGGCCATTCGCCGCGTGACCGCCTTGCCTCCGACGTCGACCATCTGCGCGTGGCCGCCGGCGTCGAAGTGGTTAAAATGGGGGTCCGGCCCGCCGCTGCGCGCAGCGCCGCTGCGGACGGTACTCGCTGCCGGGATCGGACGAGGTGAGCGTGGCATGATTCGTGAGGCTGCGCCGACGCAGAACGCCTGCTCAACGCGCGGAGGCTGTCTCCGCGCCGGAGCCGCCATGAACTCGCCGACGCGCGCTGTATCTTAGCATCATCATCCTTCATGACGCGGCCGATGGCCACTCGACCGTTCCATTCCCTGCGGCACACGAAACGAGTCTCGACGTGCCTCGTCGCGGCGCTCGCCGTGATGCCGCTCGGCCCTGCCGGGTCGTGGCTCCCGACGCCGGTGCGCCCGGCTGCGGCGCAGATCCTCCCCGATCTCGGCGACATCTCGCAGGTCAGTCTGTCGCCGATACAGGAGAAGAAGCTTGGCGAGGAGGTGATGCGCCAGCTTCGCGCCTCGGGCCAGTATCTCGACGACCCCGAGGTCAACGACTACGTCAACATGCTCGGCCATCGACTGATCGCGGCATCGACCGACGTCCATACCGACTTCACGTTCTTTGCCGTCAACAGTCCCGAGATCAATGCCTTCGCGCTGCCTGGCGGATTCGTCGGCGTCAACGTCGGCCTGATCCTGATGACGCAGAACGAGTCGGAGCTCGCGAGCGTGTTCGCGCACGAGATCACCCACGTGACGCAGCACCACGTCGCGCGCTCGATCGCCGCGCAGAAGGACTCGATGCTGCTGTCGCTCGCCGGGCTCGCGCTTGCCATTCTCGCCGCGCGGGGCGGCGCGAGCTCGGGCGACGCGGCGACGGCGGCGATCGCAGGCTCGCGCGCGCTAGCGATCCAGCATGAGATCAACTTCACGCGCACGCAGGAGGCCGAAGCCGACCGCATCGGCTTCCAGCGCCTCGTTGCCGCCGGCTTCGATCCCAACGCGATGGCGACGATGCTCGAGCGGTTGCAGCGCGCGACGCGCTTTGCCGAGGGCGATGTGCCGGCCTATCTGCAGGACCACCCGGTGACCTACGAGCGCATCGCCGAAGCGAAGGCGCGCGCGGCGAACGTGCCCTATCGCCAGGTACCCGACTCGCTCGACTACGATCTCGTCCGCGCGCTGCTGCGCAGCTACCAGGGCAGCCCCCGCGAGGCGGTCAAGTATTTCGACGACGCGCTCGCGCAGCGCCGCTACAACAACGAGGTTGCGACGCGCTACGGGCTCGTCGCCGCCCTCTTGCGCACGCACGACAAGGCGCGCATGACGAGCGCGCTCGCCGAACTCGAAAAGATCGCGCCGCCGCACCCGATGATCGACGCGATCGCCGGACACATTCTCGAGGAGACCGGGCACCTCGCCGAGGCGATCGACCGCTTCCGCAACGGCGTCGAGCGCTACCCCAACAAGATGCAGATGATCTACGACTACCCGGATGCGCTGCTGAAGGCCGGACGCGCGGCCGAGGCAGCGAAGTTCGTCGACCGACAGATCGACCACTTCCCGAACGACGGTCCGCTGCAGCTCATCGCCGCGCGGGCCTACGCGGCGATGGGCAAGGAAATGCTCTCGCACATGCACCAGGCCGAGTACTACGCCTGGCAGGGCAACCTCAAGGGCGCGATCGATCAGCTGCAGATCGCGTCGAAGGACCACGACGGCGATTTCTACGCGGCGTCGATGGTCGATTCGCGGCTGCGCCAGTACAAGCGCGAGGCCGCCGAGCAGACGAAGCCCGCGTTCGGCCGCGCAGGCTGATCCCCTGCCGCTTTTGCCAGCTGCGCGGCTCGCGCAGCCGGTCTACAGTGCCTCCGTCCGCACTTGGCAAGGCAATGCGCCGGAGGGCCGGTGAAGATTCTCGTCGTCGACGACCACCCGTTGATCCAGCAGGCGCTCGCCGCTGCACTGCCGCAGCTCGACGGCGCAATCGACGTTCTCGCCGCCCTCGACCGCGACAGCACTCGCGCGGCGCTCGCACGCCACCCGGATTGCGCGCTCGTGCTGCTCGATCTGGCACTTCCCGGCGCCCACGGCTTCGATCTGCTCGGCGAGCTCGTCCGCGACTACCGGCGGATCCCGGTGGTGGTGCTGTCGGCGACGCACGACCGCGCGACGGTCGCGACCGCACTCGCCGCCGGTGCGCGCGGCTACGTCGCGAAGACCTCGACGCCCGACGAGCTCATCGACGCGATCCGCACGGTGCTCGGTGGCGGGCGAAGTGTCACTTCCGACTACGAGCGACCGCGCACGGCCATCGCCGACCTGCCCGTCGCGGTCTACGGGCTCACCCAGCGCCAGGCCGACGTGCTGCGCCTGCTGATCCAGGGAAAGCCCAACAAGCTCATCTGTCGCGACCTCGAGCTTTCCGAGGGAACGGTCAAGGTGCACGTGAGCGCGATCCTGAAGGCCCTCAATGTGCGCACGCGCTCCGAGGTGATCGCCGAGCTGTCGCGGCGCGGCGTTGTGCCCGGCCGGGCGGCGCCGTCGCGAACGCACTGAGGGAACGCGGCGCTTCACCGAAGCGGCGAACGCAGGAGCGCGCCACATGTACCCGCCGTGCTCGCCGAATCCCGAGCTGCTCGCGCGTGCGCGGGCGGACCAGGTTGCCACGCTCTACGCGCACGTCCATTACACGTCGCTGTCGATGGGACTCGGCGCCCTCATCCTCACGGTCGCGATGTGGGGCGAGAGCACACCGGCGCTCGCCGCGCTGTGGTGGGCCCTGATCGCCGCGAACCAGCTTTGGCGCACGGTCCTCGCGCGCGCATGGGCGCGGATGCGTCCGGGAATCGATGCGGCGCCGCGCTGGGGCGCCTACTGGGCCACCGGCTCGATCGTCGCGGGCGCACTGTGGGGGGTGGCGTCGATCGCGACGTTTCCCGAGTCGACCGCATGGCAGGCGCTGCTCATCGTCTGCATCTTCGGCGTCGCCATGGGCGGCCTGTACCTGACCGGCGTGTACAAGCCATCGCTTTACGGCTTTCTCCTCCCCGCGCTGGTGCCGCTGATCGTTCGCGTCGCCGTGGTCGGCGACCGGGTTCACGTCTTCATCGCCGTCGTGCTCGCGATCGTGCTCGTGTTCGTCGTCGGCTTCGGCCACCGGTTGAACGACGTCCTCACGCGGTCGCTGGTGATCCGCTACGAGAACGTCGACCTCATCGCCGAGCTCAAGGAGCGTAACCGCGCTGCGCTCGAGGCGCGCGAGGCCGCCGAGTCCGCGAACCGCGCAAAAAGCCAGCTTCTCGCCGCGGCGAGTCACGACCTGCGCCAGCCGCTGCACGCGCTCGGGCTCTATGTCGCCGCGCTCGCCGCGCGTGCGCGGCACGCCGACTGGCGCGGACTCGTCGCAAGCATCCAGTCGGCCGCCAACGCGCTCGAACTGCAGTTCGGCCAGCTGATCGACCTGTCGCGCCTCGACGCCGGGGCACTGACGGCGGAGCGCGGCCCGGTCGCACTGGCGCCGCTGTTCGAGCGCATCGCCGCCGAATTCGCTCCGCAGGCAGCGGCACGCGGCCTCGCGCTGCGAACGGCAGCGACGTCGCTCACTGTCGACAGCGACGCGGGACTGCTCGAGCGCATCGTCGGGAATCTCGTGTCGAACGCGATCCGCTACACGAAGCGTGGTGGCGTGCTGGTCGGCGCAAGGCGAAGCGGCGGCGAGGTGGCGATCGACGTCGTCGACACGGGTGTCGGAATCGCTGGCGACCAGCGCGAGCGGATCTTCGAGGAGTTCTATCGAATCGGCGCCGGCGAGGCTTCGTCGGCGACACATCGCGGCATGGGGCTGGGGCTCGCGATCGTGCGCAGGTTCGCAAGCCTTCTCGGTCACCGTATCCGGCTCGAATCGCGCCCGGGATCCGGATCACGCTTTCGCATCCTCGCCCCGCGCATTCCCCTGCCCCGGCGGGCGCGGCGCGCCGTTGCGGCGCAAACCGATGGTGACCGTTCACGCACCGGAGCGCTGGCCGGCAACCTGGTCGCGGTCGTCGACGACGATCCCGCTGCCGTCGACGCGATGTCAGTGCTGTTCGAGACCTGGGGTGCCGTCGTCGTCGGTGCCGGAACGCTCGAGGCGCTGATCGCGACGCTCGGCACGCTCGAGCGCTATCCCGATCTCGTCGTCGCCGACCTGCGCCTCGCCGACGGCGACTCGGGGATCCGCGCCGTGAGGAGGCTGCGCGACGAGCTCGGCTACCCGGTGCCGGCGATCATCGTCTCCGGCGACACCGGCACGCACGCCGACCGCGAAGCGCGTGCGGCCGGGCTCATGCTGCTGAGGAAGCCCGTGGTGGCGGCGACGCTCGAGGTCGCCGCCGTGTCGACGCTCGCGCGCGAGGTGCCCCCCGGTGTCACTGGCCCGTCCCGCGCCGCTCGAGCATCTTCGCGTGCCATCGATCGGTTCGAGCGAGCCGATTCTGGATTTGCGTCCTGACGACGACCTTCTGCTCGGGCGTGAACGTGCCGTACAGGTTGAGCCACGCGGCCCGCGCCCGGTGACGCAGCGCGATCGCCTGCGTCTGCGCATTGTCTGCTGCGGCGGCGACTGCGGCGAGATCCGGCTCGGGCTTCGCGAGTTCGGAGTTGAGCACCGCACGGACGTTGTCGCGATTGGCGAGGATCGTCGTGCGCGCCGATTTCGATGCCGCCACGGCGCTGTCCCACATCGCCTGCTGCGACGTGTCGAGGGTGAGCTGGCTCTTCGCATGCGCGATCGCCGCGGCGACGTCGCCGCCGTCGTAGCCGGGATGGTGCATCGGTTGCGCGGCGACTGCCGCGATACCCGCGCCGAGGAATGCCGCCACTGCGGCAATCGCGAGGCGTCGGGGGATGGCTTGCTTCATGGCTGTCCTTCCATGGGTGTCGGTGTGCCAGCGGGGATCGCGGCAGTCACCGGGAGTGCGCGGCGAATCGCCGCAGCTGTCCATTCGTCCCGGATTGTCGATCGCCGTTCGCCGCACTGCGGGCGCCATTGCAACGGGTCGTTGCACGACGGCGCAAGCGATACAATCCGTTACAGCTTGCGGCAGACGCGAGTCCCTCGAACCGATCTAATCGGCTGCCATGACCGCACGCACGCCCGGCGTGAAGATCCTCGTCGTCGACGACGACGTGCGCCTGCGCGACCTCCTGACACGCTATCTCGCCGATCAGGGGTTCCAGGTTGCTGCGCTGCCCGACGCGACGCTGCTCGATCGCCGCCTGCAGCGCGACCCGCCGCGGTTGCTCGTGCTCGACCTGATGCTCCCCGGCGAGGACGGGCTGTCGGTATGCCGGAGGCTGCGCGCGGCCGGAGAGTCGGTCCCGATCATCATGCTGACGGCGAAAGGCGACGACGTCGATCGCATTGTCGGCCTCGAGATGGGCGCCGACGATTATCTTCCCAAGCCGTTCAATCCGCGCGAGCTCGTCGCGCGCATCGACGCGGTGCTGCGCCGCCACGGCGAGCACGTCGTACCCGGGACGCCCGGCGATGCGAAACGGGTTCCGTTCGGCCGGCATACGCTCGACCTCGCCGCGCGCACGCTCGAGCACGACGGTGCGGTCGAAACGCTGACGACCGGCGAGTTCTCTCTGATCAGCGTGTTCGTCAAGCATCCGCGCCAGCCGCTCGCGCGCGAGAAGCTGATGCTGCTGGCCCGCGGGCGCGATCACGAGGTGTTCGATCGCGCGATCGACGTCCAGGTCTCGCGGCTGCGCAAGCTCGTCGAGCCCGACCCGTCGTCACCGCGCTACATCCAGACCGTGTGGGGTTTCGGCTACGTCTACGTGCCTGACGACGCGGCGCCGGACGCCGCCGCCGCGCCGGTGCCCGCGGGCAACGCATCGCCGCAGTGACGCTCTGGCCCCGCTCGCTGTTCGGGCGCCTGATGCTGCTCCTGGTCGCCGTCGTGGCGCTGGTGGTCGTCACCACCGCGCTCCTGTTCGGCCATGAGCGCTCCGCGTTGATCGCGAGGCAGTTCAACGACACCAAGCTGGTCGAGGTCAGGGCGCTTCGCGCGGCGCTCGAGGCGATCGACCCTGCGCACGAGCGAGACGCGCTGGACCGGCTCGAGCGCGACTACCACGTGCACATCGTTCCCGAGGAGGAGCGGCCGCACATCGGGCTCGCCGTTCACGGCTCGGCGATGCGCGACCTCGAGGAGCGCCTGCGCGAGGGTCTCGGCGCGCCGACCGAGGTGCGCATCGCGCCGCGCCGGCACGCCCTGTTCGTTCACCTGATGGCTCGCAGCCAGGGCTACTGGATCGGCTTCGCGCTGCCGCCGCCGCCGCACGAGAGCGTGCCGACACGGGCGCTCACCTGGGCGTTCGTCATCGCCGCTCTTCTCCTCGTCGCTGCGTTCGCCTTCGCGCGCTACCTCGCACGGCCGCTGCGCGAACTGAAGCTCGCCGTCGACAAGGTCGGCCGCGGCGAGGCGCCTCCGGTGCTGCCCGAGTCGGGCACCTCGGAGATCGCCGCCGTCAACCGGGGCTTCAACGCGATGCTCACGAGCCTGCGCCAGAGCGAACGCGATCGAGCGCTGCTGCTCGCTGGCGTGTCGCACGACTTGCGCACGCCGCTCGCACGGCTTCGCCTCGGCATCGAGCTGCACGACGATGCGGCGACCCATGCCGGCATGGTCGCCGACATCGAGGAGATGGACCGCATCATCGGCCAGTTCCTCGACTTCGCGCGCGACTTACCAGCCGGATCCGGCGATCCGATCGATGTCGCGGCGGCGGTCGCCGCCGCCGTCGAGCGCTACCGGGGCGCGGGGCGCGACGTTGCCTGCACGTCCAGCACGCCGGCGATGGCACGCATCCAGCCCGCGTCCGTGTCGCGCATCGTCGCAAACCTCGTCGACAACGCGCTCGCCTATGGCGCTCCGCCGATTGAAGTCGACGCGCGCGCAGACAACGATCGCGTGGTGATCGACGTCGCCGATCGCGGGCCGGGCATTGCGACCGCCGATGTCGAACGGCTGAAGCAGCCGTTCACGCGCGCGGGTGCGGCGCGCAGCCGCGAGGACGGCGCCCCCGGCGCCGGACTCGGTCTCGCGATCGTCGAGCGCATCGCGCGCCTGCACGGCGGGCGGCTCGACCTCCTCGAACGCGACGGCGGAGGTACCGTTGCACGGGTGACGCTCGCCGCTGCCTCGCCTGCCTTCACGGACGAGCCTCGAACACCAGATTGAACGGGGTCTGCCGGACGCGGGGGAACTTCAGGCCCCCGTGGGATGGTCGGTGGCGGCGAGGAGCACCGTCGCCGACGCTGCGATGCCTTCCTCGCGGCCGGTGAAGCCGAGGTGATCGGTGGTGGTCGCCTTGACGCTGACCGCGCCGAGCCCGCAGACGAGATCGGCCGCGACGTTCGCGCGCATGGCCGCCACGTAGGGTGCAAGGCGCGGAGCCTGGGCGATCACCGTCGCGTCGACGTTCACGATTTCGTAGCCCGCCGACGTTGCCATCGATGCGGTTTCGCGCAGGATCCGGCGACTGTCGGCGCCGCTCCAGCGTGGGTCGCTGTCGGGAAAGTGCGCGCCGAGGTCGCCCAGCGCCAGCGCTCCGAGGATCGCGTCGGCGATCGCATGCAGCAGGACGTCGGCGTCGGAATGCCCGGCGAGCCCGCGCCCGAACGGAACGATGACGCCTCCCAGGACGAGCGCCCTTCCTGCCGCGAAGGCGTGCGCGTCGAAGCCGCTGCCGATCCGAAGACTCATCCATCCCCCTGCATGGTGAGGATCGCGAGCGCAAGTGCGAGGTCGGCCGCCCGCGTGATCTTGATGTTCTCGACGCTGCCGACGACGAGGCGCGGCATCGAGCATCGTCCCGCCGCGGCGAGCCGTTCGATCGCCTCGGCTTCGTCGGTGCAATCGGCCGCGCCCTGGCGCAGGTAGGCTTCGCGCAGCACGCGATAGCGGAACATCTGCGGCGTCTGCGCGAGCCACCAGCCCTCGCGCGACTCGGTGCGCAGTACCTGCAGCGTTCCGGTCCGCTCCGCCCGTTCGCCAGCCTCCGCAGTGCGCTCGCCCGATGCCTCGGCGCGCTTCAGCGTGTCGGCGACCGGCACCGCAAGAAGGCCCCCCGTCGCATCGCCGGTGAGCTCGTCGACGAGCCGTACCAGCGCTTCACGCGGAACGCAGGGACGCGCCGCGTCGTGCACGAGGATCCAGTCGTCCTCGCCGCAGCGCGACGCGAGCGTCTCCAGCGCATTGCGCACCGTGGCCCCGCGCGTCGCGCCGCCGCATCGCAGCGCCACGACGCCGGTCCGGTCTCCAACCGCTTTGTCGAAGTGAGCGTCATCGGGTGCGAGCGCAACGAGCGTCCCGTCTGCGCCGAGCGTCGAGAGCCGCTCGAGCGTGCACGCCAGCAGCGGCCTTCCGCCGAGATCGGCGTACTGCTTGGGGATCGCCGCCGCGAAGCGTGCGCCGCTGCCCGCAGCGGGAACGATGATCCAGGTCCGCGCCGACCTGCCGGATCCGGCTCCCATTGCCGCACCCGGTCGTCGCCGCTAGGCGCCGGCCGGACCGGGTCCGGCCAGGGCGCCCAGGTGACGGGCGAGGAAAGCTTCCATCGCTTCGTAGAACTCGAAGCGGTTCTCCTCGTTGTGAAAGCCGTGCCCCTCGTTGTCCTTCACGATGTAGGGCACCTCGATCCCGCGCGCCTTCAGCGCTGCGACCATCTGGTCGGATTCGTCCTTGGCGACGCGTGGATCGCGCGCGCCCTGCGCGATCAGGAGCGGCGCGCGGATCCGCTCCGCGTTGAGCGCAGGCGAGCGCTCGGTCAGCATCGCCCGGTCACGCTCGGGGTCGCCGACCATCTCGTACATCATCGAAAGGAACGGCTTCCAGTACGGCGGGATCGTCTGCATGAACGTGAACAGGTTGGATACGCCGACGTAGTCGATGCCGCAGGCGTAGAGCTCGGGCGTCTTCGTGAGCCCGGCGAGCACCGCATAGCCGCCGTAGCTGCCGCCGTAGATCGCGACCCGGCGCGGGTCGGCGATGCCTTCGCCGATCAGCCACCGCACACCGTCGGTGATGTCGTCCTGCATCGTGCCGCCCCACTGCCTGAACGACGCCTCCCAGAAGGCCCGCCCGTAGCCGGTCGAGCCGCGGAAGTTCATCTGCAGCACCGCATAGCCGCGATTGGCCAGGAACTGGACTTCGGGATTGAAACCCCAGCCGTCGCGGTGCCACGGCCCGCCATGCGGATTGACGACGACCGGCAGCGCTTTCGCCTGCACGCCGTTCGGCAGCGTCAGGTAACCATGGATGACGAGCCCGTCGCGCGCACGATAGGTGATCGGGCGCACCGACGCCATGCTCGCCTCGGGAAGCCACGGCGCGACCTCGCCGAGCACGGTCAGCCGGTCCGGCCCGCGGTCGTAGACGTAGCGAGTGCCCTGGGTGCGGTCGCTGGTCGCCGCGACGATCATTCGCGTCTCGTCGTCGGTCGCCGACTGGATCGTGATCTCGTAGCCCGGAAGCTTCGCTTCGAGTGCCTCGTAGAGGCTGCGCGCGTCCGGATCGAGATAGTGGCGCTCGGGCTTTGCCGTCTGATAGGCGACGAACGATGCGCGCCTGCGCGCCTTCGACCACGCGATCCCTGCGACGTCGACGTCGTCGCGCGCGTAGACCTGCTCCTCCTCCTGCGCGGTGGCCGGGTCGACCAGCACGATCGCGAGCTTGTCGCGGCCGAGGTTCGATGCCGCGTAGAGCTTGCGGTTGTCGGCGGTGAAGCACTGCGGCGCGAATGCGTCGCGGAAGCTCGTCGTCAGCACCTCGCGAAACGCGCCGCTTCCATCGTCGCGGTAGAGGTAGGTGTTGTCGACGCCGTCGGTGGCGATCGCGTAGCGGATGTGCCCGGCGTGATCGGCCCCCCACGAGGTGATCCCGCCTGGATTTTCGGCGACCAGCGTGAGCGCTCCCGACGCGAGATCGAGGTCGTACACGTCGAAGACCTCGCGCACGCGCCGGTTGAGCCCGATCAGGATGCGGTCCGGAAACTCGTCGAGCGGATCGACGAGGGTAGCCTTGACGCCGGCAAACGGCGTCAGGTCACGCGCCTCGCCGCTGCGGCGGTCGACGACGATGAAGTGGTCGTTCTCGTCGCCGCCGATGTCCTTCGTGTAGACGAGCCGATCGGATCCCTTCCACAGATAATCGGGGATGTCGCGGTCGCGCTCCGAGGTGATCCGCACGGGCTCCCCTCCGGACGCCGGTTGCACGAAGAGGTTCATCCGCCGCTCCCACGGCTGCATGAACGCGAGCGTTGCGCCGTCGGGAGAGATGCGGTAGTGCGCGCGATCCGGGAGACGGAAGAACTCGCGCATCGGGATCTTCATCGGTGGGGCTCCGGTGCGAGGCGACAGCGGCGCGGCGCCGCAAGCGTGCGATTCTAGAGGATCAGCGCGATCCGCTCCTCGCCGAGCTGGCGGAATCCGAGCCGCGTGCCGCGTCCCCCGCCGCGGCCAGCGGCGTGAGGGCCCTGCGGATCGGCTCGGGGACCGCGACGGGCCGGCGCGTCGTGCGGTCGACCCAGACGTGGACGAAACGACCGGTCCCTGCGGCGTCGTCGTCGCCGCTCCTGAAGAGCCCGATCTCGTAGATGACCGACGAGCGCCCGAGTTGCACGACGCGCAACCCTGCGTCGATCGTCTCGGGGAACGACAGCGCCTTGTGAAACTGGCAGGCAGTCTCGACGACGAGACCGATGCAGGGACCGGAACGGATGTCGAGGTGGCCCGCCTCGATCAGATGGCGATTCACCGCTGTGTCGAAGTACGAATAGTAGACGACGTTGTTGACGTGGCCGTAGGTGTCGTTGTCCATCCAGCGCGTCGGAATCGCGACAAAGTACGGATAGGCGCGACGGAACGGTGGAGCGAGACGCGCGCTCATCCGAGGGCCTGATCGACGAGCTCGATCCAGTGCCGCACCGGGAGCGGCGTGCCCGACTGCAGGTGCGAGAGGCAGCCGATGTTGGCGGTCGCGATCACCTGCGGCTGCCCGGCCTCGAGCGCGCGCAGTTTGTTCTCCTTCAGCGTCCTCGCGAGAACCGGCTGCAGCAGCGAATAGGTCCCCGCAGAACCGCAGCAGAGGTGCGCGTCGGCAACCGGAGTCAGCCGGTAGCCGCAGTCCCCGAGGAGCTGCTCGACGACGCCGCGGATTTGCAGGCCGTGTTGCAGCGTGCACGGCGAATGGAACGCCACCGGCAGCCGATCCACGCGGCGCGGATGCAGCGACGACCACGCGTCGCGTACCACCTCCGCGGGATCGCGGGCGAGCTCGACGATGCGGCGGCCCTTCTCGGCGTAGGCGGAATCGCCGGCGAAGAGGTGGCCGTACTCGTGCAGCATCACGCCACAACCGCTCGCGGTCACGACGATCGCCTCGACTCCGCGCTCGATCTCCGGCCACCAGGCGTCGACGTTGCGGCGTGCGATCGCTCGCGCTTCGTCGTGGGCAGACAGGTGGTACGAAACGGCGCCGCAACATCCGCCGCCGTCGACGCCGATCGCCGAGATGCCCGCGCGGTCGAGCACACGCGCGGTGGCTGCGTCGATATCGGGTGCGAGTGCGGGCTGCACGCAGCCCTTCATGATCAGCATCCGCCGTGCGTGCCGCGGCGCGGGCCATGGGCCCGCAGGCCTTGCGTCGGGAACCGACGCCGCGAGGCTCGCGGGAAGCCACGCCTTGAGGTGCCGGCCGAGCGACAGCGCCGCACCGAAGAGCGGCTTCGACAGCAGTCCGCGCCGCAGTGCGGCGCGCTTCGCGTCGGCGAGCGGGCTTCGCGCGACGCGCTCGTCGACGATCCTGCGCCCGATGTCGACGAGACGCCCGTAGCGAACGCCCGAAGGACACGTCGTCTCGCAGTTCCTGCAGGTCAGGCAGCGGTCGAGATGAAGCTGCGTCTTCGCCGTCGGCGCCGCCCCTTCGAGCACCTGCTTCATCAGGTAGATCCGCCCGCGCGGGCTGTCGAGTTCGCCGCCGAGGAGCAGGTAGGTCGGACAGGTCGCGAGGCAGAAGCCGCAGTGCACGCAGGTCCGCACGATCGTCTCGGCTTCCTGCCCCTCCGGGGTTCCGGCGTATTGCGGTGCGAGTCGCGTCTCCATCGATGTCGTCCGTTCGGCGGTCTCGAATCAGAACGCCGGGTGAAGCCGGCCGCGGTTCAGGATGCCGTGCGGATCGAACACGCGCTTCAGCCGCTCGTGCAGCCCGAGGATCGCCGGCGCGAGGGGCTGGAACACGCCTTCGGCCTTGTTCTGCGCGCGATAGAGCGTTGCGTGGCCGCCCTGCGCGGCGGCCCAGCCGCGCAGGCGCGCACCTTCGACGGCTGCGCGCGGCGCAAGCCAGCGCAGCGCGCCACCCCATTCGACGAGCATGTCCCCGCCGAAATCGTCGCCGGGCGCCGTCGAGCGCACCGACAACCGCCACAGCGGCGCCGTGCCTGCGGCGGAGGGTGCGAAGAACGGATGCGTCTGGTCGCGCAGCGTCTGCCACGGCGGCGCGTCGTCGGCCTCGACTCCGCCGATCTCGGCCGCGGCGGCGGCGACGGCAGGGCCGGCTCCGGAGAGCCGCACCCACAGACGCCCGGCAACGTGGCAGGTCGCCGAAATCGGCAGGGGTCGGCCGCCCCACTCGTTGCAGAGGCGAATCGCGTCGGCGGCGTCGCAGTCGATCGCTCGCGTTCGCTCGATGCGCGGTCGCGGCACGCACTTCAGCGAGATTTCGGTCAGCACGCCGAGCGTGCCGAGCGCACCGGTCATCAGACGCGAAACGTCGAAGCCAGCGACGTTCTTGATCACCTGGCCGCCGAACGCGAGCGCCTCGCCGGTACCGTCGACGATGCGCACACCGAGCACGAAATCGCGCGCCGCCCCTGCCGCGGCACGACGCGGACCCGAGAAGCCGCAGGCGATGACGCCGCCCAGCGTCGCGGCGGGCCCGTGACGCGGCGGCTCGAACGCGAGCATCTGCCCGTGACGGGCGAGTTCGTCCTCGACGTCGGCGAGCTGAGTTCCGGCGCGCGCGGTGACGACGAGCTCGGTCGGCGCGTACGCGACGATTCCGGTGAGCGCACGCGTATCGAGCACGTCGCCATCGAGCGGTCCGCCGTAGAAGTCCTTGCTGCCGCTTCCGCGGATGCACAGGTGCCGGCCGTCGCTCGCCGCAGCGCGCACCGCATCCCGCAAGGCGTCGATCGCGGGGTCGGTCACCTGGCGCGGGCGAGGAGATCTCGATAGACGATGCGTGGCTCGTCGACCTCGATCACTTCGGTTTCGGCGAGGGCGTCGCGCTCCCACTCGCGCAGGAACGGATGCGCCAGCAGCGCCGAGACGTAGTCGCCGGCCGGCCCGGCGAGCGACACGCCGTAGGTCCGGAAGCGGAACGCAACCGGGGCATAGAAACAGTCGGCGATGGAAAACTCGCCATAGAGGAAACGCGCGCTCCCGCCAAAGCGCCGGCGCGCCTCGTCGAAGATCGCTTCGATGCGCGCGATGTCGCGCGAGAGTGCCGGCGACCACGGGCGGACGTCGACGCGCTCGCGAATGCACATCGTCATTTCACGGCGCAGCGCCGCGAAGCCGGCGTGCATTTCGGCGGTGACCGAGCGCGCGTGCGCCCGCGCTGCCTGGTCGGCTGGCCACATCGAAGGCACCCGCTCGGCGAGCGACTCGGCGATCGCGAGCGAATCCCACGCCACGAC
>Ga0134126_10005978_pt1 | contig 15225 bp, 11 predicted proteins | sample KB31752_FD_96881 | JGI IMG/M metagenome (GOLD analysis project Ga0134126, IMG submission 96881) | Terrestrial soil microbial communities with excess Nitrogen fertilizer from Kellogg Biological Station, Michigan, USA - KB3-175-2 | ecosystem: Environmental > Terrestrial > Soil > Unclassified ...
CAGGTCCGCCGGCCTGATCTGGAGTTCCTGGCGCCGCGCGGCTTCGGGGCGGAACATGCTGCCCTGTCCCAGGTCGCTGGGGTTGGCGTCGCCCATGATGACGTGCAGGTCAAGAAAGTCGGCGTCGACGCTGATAAAGGGGTTTTTCCATTCGCTGGGATCGTGAACGCTGCTGTAGAGGCTCTTGGTGGGCAGTGGGATCGCGGCCATCTGGGCGCGTTGTTGATCGCGCTCGGTGGCGGCGGCCTGGGCTTGCTTCTCTGCGCTGGCCGCGCTTTGCGCCACATGCTGGACGGCCTGCTCTTCCTTGTGGCAGGCGGAAAGCGTAAGGCCCAGGAGCAGGAGCATGGCCGCGGAGCCCTTCAACGGAAAACGGGGGATCACAGATTCAGGATAGCAGTTGGCGGAGTTGTCAGTTGTCAGGTGGTCACGTGGACGGTGGTCGGGTGGTCGGGTGATCAGGTGATCAGGTGGTCGGGTGTTCAGGTGATCAGGTGGCAGGGTATGGGATCGCTAATGCCTGTTCCCTGTTGCCTGATGCCTGCCTCTTCCCCCTTGACGATCGACAAGAGGGGCGGGTATGGTTCTTGTCGAGTATCGAGGGGAATGGAATGCCGACATCGATTGATCTGCTGCAGGGCACGCTGGACATGCTGATCCTGAAGGCCATCGCGAACGAGCCGCAGCATGGATGGGCGATTGCCCAGCGTATCCAGCAGGTTTCAAACAATGTGCTGCAGGTTGGCCAGGGATCGCTTTACCCGGCGCTGCACCGGCTGGAATACAAGGGCTGGATCAAGGCGCAGTGGGGCACGAGTGAGAACAACCGCAAGGCGCGGTTCTATTCACTCACTGGGGCGGGCCGGAAGCACCTTGCGGCGGAGTTGGACAACTGGGAAAGGCTGGCGGGGGCGGTGAACCTGGTGCTGGCGGAGATTTGAGAGCAGGCAACAGGGAACAGGGAACAGGGGCAGGGAGGGGAATGATGCTGCGGGAGTTGCTGGCTAAGGTGCGATTCTTCTTTTCGGGAAAGCGCCGGGTAGAGGTGGACGAGGAGATCGCCTTTCACCTGGAGCGGCAGGTCGAGGTGAATCTCGCGGCCGGCATGTCTCCCGAGGAAGCGCGGCGGCGGGCGGCGATTGTTTTTGGGGGCAGGGAGCGGGCGCGCGAGCAGTGTCGCGAACAGCGGCCGTCGTGGAGCCTGGAACTGCTGCTGCGCGACATGCGGTTTGCCGTGCGCGGGCTGTTTCGCAATCCCGGGCTGACCACGGTGGCGATCCTCACGCTTGCACTGGCGATCGGGGCGAATTCCACGATATTCAGCCTGATGAGCCAGGCGCTGCTGCGCGCGCTGCCGGTACGGGATCCGCAGCAACTGGTGGTGCTGAGCTACGCGGGCTCGCATGAGGGGCACACGCACTCGGAAGGGGGAAACACGCCTGGGCACCGGCACGAATTCTCGTACCTGATGTACCGCGATTTGCGCGACCGGAATACGGTTTTCAGCGGCCTGATTGCTTCAGCGCAGTCAGCCGTGGGGGCGACGTGGAACAACCACGCAGAGGCGGTGACGGCCGAGATGGTGACGGGCAACTACTTCAGCGTGCTTGGAGTGCGGCCCGCGGTTGGAAGGCTGTTCGATGGAGGCGATGAGACAGCGGAAGGCGCGAACCCGGTGGTGGTGCTGAATTTCGATTACTGGAAGTCGCACCTGGGGGAGGCGCCGGTGGAGGGACGGACGCTGCTGATCAATGGACAGCCGTTCACGATTGTCGGCGTCTCTGCGCCGGGATTTCATAGCGTGGAGTGGGGCCGGACGCCCAACGTTTACGTGCCGATTACCATGCAGCGAGTCGTGGAGCCGGAATGGAAGTATCTGAGCGATCGCAACTCGTATTGGATCAACCTGGTGGGGAGGCTGCGCGGCGGGGTGAAACCGGAGCAGGCGTCGGCGTCGTTGAACGTTTTGTTTCATGGGCTGCGGGAGCAGGAATTCACCAAGCTGCACGATCAGTCGGCGAAGGCGCGCAAGGAATATGTGGATGCGTCGCATTTGAATGTGGAAGCGGGCGCGCGCGGCTTTTCGCCTCTTCGCGATGACGTGCGGACGCCGTTGCTCATCATCATGGGCATGGTGGTGCTGGTGATCGCGATGGCGGTGGTGAATGTGGCGAGCCTGCTGCTGGTGAGGGCGGCGAACCGGGTGCGGGAGTTCAGCGTGCGCTACGCGATGGGGGCGACGGCTCCGCAGATTCTGCGCCAATTGTTATGCGAGGGCATGCTGTTGGGGCTGGCGGGGGCGGCGCTCGGTATCGCGATCGCGCCGGAAGCGCTGCGGCTGCTGATTCGGTGGATGCAGGGCAGCACCGGCGATCCGTCGGCGTTCACAGCAACGCTGGATTGGCGCGTGTTTGCGTTTACCGCGGTCGCCATGCTGGTGGGCAGCATCCTGTTCAGCCTGGCGCCGGCGGCGCAGTTCTGGAATCCGCGGCTTGCCGATGCGCTGAAGCAGCAGTTAAGCACGGGGGTGGGAGGGTCGCTGCGCTTCCGCCGGACGTGCGTGGCGCTGCAGATCGGGTTCAGCCTGCTGCTGATGGTAGGGGCGGGCATGTTTGTGCGCACGATTGAAAATCTGCGCCATGTGAATCCCGGATTTGCGACCGATCACCTGCTGGCGTTCGGGCTGGCTCCAGAACTGGCGGGCTATCCGGGACCAGCTGTGGTTCCGGTGGAACTGCGCGCGCTGGAGGCTATCAAGAACCTGCCGGGGATTCGCGGAGTTGGAGCGACCAACGATGCGGACCTGACGGACGAGGGCAGGGAGGGCGATGTGTACGTGACCGGATATCAGGAGAAGCCTGGGGCCGACGAGTTCGATGTCGAGTTGCCGTGGGTGAGTAACGACTACCTGCAGACTCTGGGCCTTCCCTTGGTGGCGGGGCGGTATTTCAATCACTTCGATACCTCGACGTCGCAGCGCGTCGCGGTTGTGAGCGAGAGTTTTGTCCGGCATTACTTCGCGAATCCGCGGGCAGCGCTGGGTCGGCACACGGGGCGGCCAGACCAGCCTGCCACCGATGCGGTGATTGTGGGCGTGACCGCGGATGTGAAGCATACTTCAGTGCAGGACCCGGTACTGCCGATGTGCTACACGCTCTTCGAACAGGCCCCGCGCACCGGCGGGCTGACATTCTACGTGCGCACGTGGCAAAAGCCGGAGGAGGCGTCCAACGCGATTCGCGCGGCCATTGCAAACATCGATTCGAAGCTGATTGTTTCAAAGGTTACGACTATGAGCAGCGAGATCGATGAAAACCTTTTGGCCCAGCGCACGATTGCGTTGCTGGCGATGGTCTTTGGAGCTCTGGCGGCGTTGCTGGCCGGAATCGGGCTGTATGGGATCCTGGCGTATTCAACGGCGCAGCGCACGCGGGAGATCGGGATTCGCATGGCGCTCGGAGCGCAGCGGGGGTCCGTTGTGGGGCTGATTCTGCGCGAAACGCTGCTGCTGGCAGGCTGCGCGGTGGCAGCCACGGTGCCGCTGGCGATTGTGGGGGCGCGCGCGGTGCGCAGCCAGTTATATGGCGTCTCGATTGCCGACCCGATGGCCTACACCGCGGGCATTGCAGGGATCTGCGTGGTGGCGGTGCTTGCCGGGTTCGTTCCCGCGCGGCGTGCCGCCAGCGTGGATCCGGCGCGTGCGCTCAGGACGGACTAGCCCCTTCGTCTCTGGTATCCTGATGGGTTTACCCCTCCGCCTCAGCGCGACTGAGCTGCGTTAGGGCGATCGCACAGGGAGCGCGGATGCCGGAGCATCGAGGAAGAAAACATCATCAGGACAGGGTAGCGGAGACGTTGCGGGAGGAGATTGGCGCCATGATTGAGGGCGAGCTCTCCGATCCGCGGATTGCGTTCTGCTATGTCAGCGAGGTGGTGCTGAATCCGGGCGGCAAGTCGGCGCGGGTGTACGTGGCCGTGGACAGCGCGGAGCCCGATATCGCCAAGGCCGAGGAAGACACAGTCGCCGGGCTGGAGGCGGCCAAGGGCTACATTCGGTTCGAGTTGAAGGAGCGGATGGGGGTTCGCCACGTTCCGGACCTTGCCTTTTTTGCCGATCGCTCGGGGCGGTTCCAGGCGCGCATCGACGAGCTGATGGCGCGGAGCCGCAAACGCCAGAAGGCATCGCAGGAGTAGCCGCGCATGGATGCCTTCAAAGAGAGTGTCCCCACACGCGGCGCCGACGGAGCGGCAGGCGAACTTGCGCCTGAGCAGGCGAACCTGGGCTGGGTGCCTGTGGACCCGATGGCCGCGATCCTGGACGTGATCCGCCGCGGGGAACGGTTCCTGGTCTGCTCCCATTCACGGCCGGATGGGGATGCCGTGGGCTCGATGCTGGCCATGGGCGCGCTCTTGCGGCAGATGGGGAAATGCGTCGACCTGGTGGCCGCCGATCGCGTGCCGCACATCTATCGCACGCTGCCGGGCGCGGAGGGCATTCGCTTCACCATGCGCGTGCACGACGGATACGACGCGGTGATCCTGCTGGAGTGCGACAGCCTGGGGCGGACCAAGGTGAACGGGCTGGAACGGTTCTACCAGATCAATATCGATCACCATCCCACAGGGACAGCGTACGGTCACCTTAACTGGATCGACCGCGAAGCCGCGAGCGTGGGGGAACTGGTGTATCGGCTGGTGAAAGCAGCGGGCGCGACGGTTACGCCGGAAATGGCCGCAGCGCTGTACACGACTATCCTGACCGATACCGGGGGCTTCTGCTACGGAGGAACGCGCGCATCCACCTTTGCGATGGCGAAGGAACTTGTGGAGGCGGGGGCCAACCCGATTCGGATCGCCCAGGAGATTTATTTTTCCACCGCAACCTCGAAATTGCTGCTGCTGGGCGCGGCGCTGAGCAACCTGAAGCGGGAGGGCCGGATTGCGTGGCTCTGGGTCACCCACCAGGAAATGGTGCGTGCCTGCGCGGCCGAGGAGGATTGCGAGGGAATCGTCAATTACGCCGTGTCGATTGCGGAGGTTGAAGCCGCGGCATTTTTGCGCGAACTGCCCGAGGGCAGGGTGCGCGTAAGCCTGCGCAGCAAGGGGAAGTTGGATGTGGCCGCAATCGCCGCATCGCTCGGCGGCGGAGGCCACGACACGGCTGCCGGTCTCACCCTGGACGGTCCATTGCAACGGGCGCTGGCGGAAATTCTGGGCTCGCTGCGGTTGGCGGTGGGACGGCTTGGAGCGGAGGGTGGAGAATTGCCCCCCTCCTGAATCTGTTAGCCTTAGCCTGTTAACCGGCTGCCTTGCACCGCGTGCGGGAGCCCCGGCGGGTCCGCGGGACCGGCTGCGCGGTTCCAAACACTGGGGCGGACGCGCACGGAGAACTTGTAGAAGTGGAGACGTACCTGGAACCTTCTGCCCCGGTTTCGCCTGAAGGCCGGCGCCTGCAGCTGCCCGGCTGGCCCGCCATATGTGAGGCGGCGGTCTTGGCGTTGTTTGCCGCGTTCTTTATCTTCTATGGAGTCACGCCGTGGCTGGGCGGGGATGGCATGGGCCTGGTGGGCGCAGATGAACCGCGCTACGCGCAGATCGCCCACGAGATGCTGGACCGTTTCGACTCGGCGCACACCGTCCACGACAAGCTGAGCGCCTGCGTTACGCCGTTTCTTTACGGGCGGCCATGGCTGGAGAAACCCGCGCTCTATTACTGGCGGGCCATGTTCGTGTTCCAGGAGTTCGGCGTGCACGACTGGAGCGCCCGGCTGCCCTCGGCCAGCTTCGCGTTCATCATGGTGGCGCTGATCTATCTGCACATGCGGCGCTTCCGACGAGGCGGGCACCTGGATGCGGCGCTGATCACGGTGGCGTGCGCTGGAATTATCGGGTTTTCTCGCGGCGCATCGACCGACATGCAGATGGCGGCACCGCTTTGTATCGGGCTGCTGGGCTGGTACGCCTGGTACGAGACGGATTCGAAGTTCTGGCTGTTCGACATCTATTTTTTTACCGGAGTTGCCACCCTGGCGAAGGGGCCGGTGGCCCCGTTGCTGGCACTGGTGATCGTCTGCTGTTTCGCCGCGCTGCGCAAGGAGTGGTCGATCGTGCGGCGGTCGTTATGGTGGCCAGGCGTGCTGCTCTACTTCGCCATTGTGCTGCCGTGGTTCGTCGCGGTGCAGCACCAGAACCCGACGTTCTTCCACGAATTTTTCATGAACCAGAATCTGCAGCGGTTTGCCACAAATCGCTACCAGCACGAGCAGCCGTTCTGGTATTACATCGTGGTTGTCCTGCTGTCGCTTATGCCGTGGACGGTGGTGGCGTTGCGGGCGTTCTGGGATGGGATTGAAACATCGGTAGCGGAGTGGAGACTGCGCCACGCACCGAATGCGAAAAAGAAGGTGAGCCGGCCAGGGGACGCATTCCCGGAGTTTCTGGTGTTGTGGGCGCTGATTCCCGTCCTGTTTTTTTCGCTTTCGAAATCGAAGCTGCCCGGCTATGTGCTGCCCTCGATTCCGCCCATCACGATCCTGACGGGCGATTATCTTTTCCGCAAGCGGGGCACCGGGCTGCACCGGCTTGAGTTGGCGGGACACGCGGTGGTGTGCGGGGTGATGGTCATGTTCGCGTTGCTGCTGCCGTGGTTTGTGGAGCACGGAGCGCACATGCCGCCGGCGCGGCCGCTGAGCATAGCATTGGTTGCGGCGGCCGGGGCGGCGCTGCTGATCGTCGTGGTTGTCAACGGGTTCGGAGTCGCGAAGTTCCGGCTGGCCACCTCTGTGGTGCTGGTGGTGCTGATGCTGTTTATCTATGGAGTGGGTCCGGCGTTCGGGATTCCGGCGGTGGCCGGCACGAAGCATGTGATTTCGGTTCTGGACCGTAGCTACTCGGCGCGTCCGCTGGCACAAAGACTGGATAACTACGCTCCCGCCACAGAAACGGTGGCCGTGTTCCGGGTGCGCCGCGACATCGAATACGGGCTGGCGTTCTATCGCAATCATGAGGTGGCGAATTACGAGGAGACGGGGGTTCCCAGCGAGCAGCACCTGCTGGTGGCGCGGGTTACCGGGCGGAATGGAACGGACCTGCACACCGCCTCAGCCCTGGAGGAGTACCTGGAGGGCCGGCATTACGAGGCGCTTTTCAGTTGGCCGGAGCAGGGGTTGGAGGTCTACCTGGTGGGAGCGCGCTGAGAAAATCGAATTCCGACGAGCCTTGCAGCATTCAAAGCAGAGTTGCAGACTCGGCGAAGCTCATGGCACAGTTACCGGAAGGCTCTTGCGGCTCGGCCGCCGAATCGGATGAGCGGAATGACATCTGGCGTATCGCTGGAAATTCTCGACCTGCGGCACTTCAATGGCGCGTTGCTGCGTCCCTTGCTGCAGGCGGAGAGCGAAGTGTGGCGGCGGCGCCTGCACTGGGATTACGCCACGTCGGTACGCCTGCTCAGCCAGTATCTCGACAGCCATATGCTGCCCGGCTACGCCGCCGTCGAATTTGGACGCGTGACCGGTTACGCGTTCTGCGTCTACGAAGAGACGAAGGCAGTCATCGGCGACGTATTCGCGATGGAATCTGAGCCGCCCGACGCGGCTGCTGCGCTCGAGCGGCAAGGAGACGGGCGGCGCCCGCAATCCACATATGAACTCGAAGAGGTGCTGCTGGGCCATCTATTTGAGACGCTGCAGAACTCGCCGCAGGTGGACCGCGTGGAATCGCAGTTACTGATGCATCCGGCCGGCACGCATGCTCGGGTGTTTCGCAATGCCGGTTTCAGCATGTATCGCAGGTTGTTCATGGTGCAGGAGCTGCGCCCCGAGCATGCGGCGCCGGTTGCGAACTTGCCGCGCGACCTGGAGATGCGGCCGTGGCGCGATGAGGACCTGAGCGTAGCGGGGCGCTTGATCTCAGAAGCCTACGCCGACCACCCCGATAGCCTGATCAACGACCAATACCGGTCGGCACACGGCTCAATGCGTTTTCTGCACAACATTGTTCGTTACTCCGGCTGCGGAATTTTTTCTCCTCAGGTGTCGCACGTGGTTTGCGAGCGCGCCACCCGGGAAGTGGTTGGGCTCATTCTGGCCTCGCGAGTCAGCGCGCAGAGCGGCCACATTACGCAATTGTGCGTTCGCCCGCGTTTTCGCCGCCGCGGTCTGGCGCGGACACTGCTGGCGATGGCCTCGGCGGAATTCTGGCGGCAGGGAATGGGTGAGATCTCGCTCACTGTCACGGAGGCCAATCAAAAGGCCATCGACCTGTACAAGTCCGAAGGGTACTGTTGCCGGCATGCGTTCGATGCCGCAGTGTGGGAAAGACAGGGAACGGAGAGCAGGGGATAGGGATTAGGTGTTACGGATTAGACAACAGGCATTAGGCAATAGGCATTCGGTGTGAGGCCCCGGCCTGGTTCAACGCGCGATCAGGAACATGACCCAGCTAAGGACAATGGCTGATCCGACAAAAAGCGCGAAACAGTAGAGTCCGTAGCGGAACATGCGGCGCGGCGTGTCGCGCATGGTGATGCCGAAGACCACGGAGGCGCAGAGGGCGAATAGCAGCACAGAGGTGAAATGGGACGGCTGCATCAGAGGGGCTTCCTCCCGGTGCGCAGATTGTGCGCGTCCACCGCGGCGATGATATTTAGCAGGCCGGCAACGACGATAAAGCGGCTGCCCCAGTCGGCTGTGGTCATCTGCACCTGGTCCGCACCGACGCCAAGCGCGCGGCTGACAAAATAAGGCAGGCCGTTGCAGAGGTCCCCGACAAGGCTCAGGATCTCGAGGATGTCGTGCCCGCCGGTGTAAAGCTTACCCTGCATGGCTAGGCCGAGGATAAACATGCCCAGGATGGACGCCGCCAGCAGCGCGCCACGTCCCCATTTGCGCAGCAGGAAGTGTCCGGCGCCGGGAACGAGCCAGCCGGCGATCAGGGGGAGATAGACGAATCCTCCCTGCGCTTTGGGCCGCGCAGCGGGGCGACCCCCCGCCGGGGCAACTCTGTTGGGTGGTGTGGCCATTCCTTTTTGACTATAACGTACTATGCCCGGGGACCGGTTCCCGACGGCGCGCTGACCGCGGCTTCATGCGACCCAAGAGCGAGGAGAGTAGCCGACGGATGGGGCAAAACTGAGCACAATTGTCGATGCATCGTCTTTGAGGGCAGAAAGATTCATCTCTTCGACGACAACACGGAGGGCACAAAGCCCGCAACGAACAGCGCAATCAGGAAGATCCAAAATCCCAGAGAATGGGCCAGGTGATTCGACAGCCCCGCGGGGCTGAAAGAAACCATCGCCGATCCGCCCTGAGCTTTCCAACCCGCCCAGAATATCCATATCACCGCCGTGATGAGAGATCCCAGCAGCACGGTCCCGAATCCGATCAACACGCCCTTGAAGTATTTCATCTTTGGCGTACCCCGCAGGATGCAACGAGTGTAGCTCCTTCGCACAGAGGTTCAGGCGATGAATGGCGACGGCCCGGCAAAGTCGCTTAAGGTTTCTTTACATTGCCTGAGATGCAGATAATGCGTCATTTCGCTTGCGGGGAGCGTCTCTTAACTGGCGGGAATCATTCCCGGTCGAACTCATTTTGGATCGTCTCCGCTGTTCGACTACCATAGTAGATTCACTCGGATCGAAGAGGACCCCGGCGGGTCTGGTACGGGTCAGAGTGCTGCTGACGGACCAGCCTTAGCGGGATCGCTGATTCGGCCGGCAGCCACCCCGTTCCGGCCGTCGCGATCCTGGAGCGAGAACCAACCCTATGATGTGGATTGTCCGGCTTGCGCTGAGGCGGCCTTATACCTTTGTCGTCTTCGCGCTTTTGATATTAATCGTGGGCGTCTTCAGCATCGAAACGATGCCTACGGATATCTTTCCCAATATCGATATTCCTATCGTGACGGTGGTCTGGAACTTCACGGGCCTTTCTGCCGAACAGATGGCCAACCGCATCGTGTCAAACAGCGAGCGGGGCATGACCACGACGGTCAACGACATCGAGCACATTGAGTCGCAGTCGCTCAACGGCATTGCCGTAATCAAGGTGTTCTTCCAGCCGGGCGTGGATGTAGCCAACGCGGTGGCCCAGGTGACCTCGATCAGCCAGGTGATGCTGCGCACGCTTCCGCCGGGCAGCGAGCCGCCGTTCATCATTCAGTACAACGCATCGAGTGTGCCGGTGCTGCAACTTGGGCTATCCGGGCAGGGGCTTGATGAACAAGAACTGAACGACGTGGCACAGAACACGATCCGCAGCCAGTTGGCAACGGTCGAGGGGGCGCAGACGCCATATCCCTATGGTGGGAAGCAGCGGGCCATCATGGTGGACCTCAACTTGAGCGCGCTGCAGGCCAAGGGGGTTTCGCCGGCTGACGTGGTGAATGCGATCAACGCGCAGAACGTGATTGCGCCGTCGGGCACCATGAAGATCGACAGGTTCGAGTACGCGATCGAGACCAACTCGGCGCCCGAGATGGTGGGACACCTGAACGATCTGCCGATCAAGACGGTGAACGGAGCCGTGGTCTACATTCGCGATGTGGCGCATGTGCGTGACGGGAGCACGCCGCAGACCAACATCGTTCGCGTGGATGGCCGCCGGGCCATTCTGATGAACATTCTCAAAATCGGCTCGTCATCCACGCTGGACATTGTGAAGGGCGTGCGCTCGAAGATCGACGGCATGCGCGGCACCCTTCCGCCGGGACTGAAGATCTCAGCGCTGAGCGACCAATCGATTTTCGTTCGCGCGGCCATTGGCGGCGTGGCGCGGGAAGCGATTATCGCCGCCTGTCTCACGGCGGTGATGATTCTCGTCTTCCTGGGAAGCTGGCGCTCCACCATTATCATTGCGGTTTCCATTCCGCTCTCGATTCTCAGCTCGTTGATCTGCCTGTCGGCGCTGCACGAAACCATTAACATCATGACGCTGGGCGGCATGGCGCTGGCAGTCGGCATTCTGGTGGATGACGCGACAGTTGCGATTGAAAACATCAACCGCAATCTGGAAGCGGGCAAGGAATTGGAGCAGGCTATTCTCGATGGCTCGGCGGAGATCGCCACGCCGGCGCTGGTCTCCACACTGGCTATTTGTATCGTGTTCGTGCCCATGTTCTTCCTCAGTGGCGTGGCCCGGTACCTTTTTGTCCCGATGGCCGAGGCCGTGGTGTTCGCGATGCTGGCCAGCTACGTGCTTTCGCGCACCCTGGTACCCACCATGGCGCGCTACCTTCTGCATGAGCACGACGATGCTGAGCAAGTGCGCAAGCAGGTGAGCCGGAATCCGTTTACGCGATTTCAGTCCGCGTTCGAATCTCGATTCGAAAAGATCCGCATCGGGTACCTGAGGTTCCTCACCCTCTCGGTGGATCATTCGGGTTTGTTCCTCGTGCTGTTCCTGGTGTTCGCTGTTGGGTCGGTGGCGATCCTCACACCGTTTCTGGGTCAGGATTTCTTCCCTGCGGTCGATTCCGGCGCGTTCAAGATTCACGTGCGTGCGCACAGCGGAACACGCATCGAGGAGACGGCCGCGCTGTGCGACCATATCGATGGAACCATCCGGCAGAACATTCCGTCGAACGAGATCGTCAATATTGTCGATAACATCGGGCTGCCATATTCCGGCCTGAATCTTTCGTACTCGACGTCTGCGCCGGTGGGGCCTTCGGATGCGGATATTCAGGTGCAGCTTACGGACAAGCACCACCCCACCGAAGCGTACGTGGACAGCCTGCGCACGCTGCTTGCGCGTCAATATCCCGGCGTGACGTTCTATGTGCTCCCGGTCGATATCGTGACGCAGATTCTGAATTTCGGCCTGGCCGCTCCCATCGATATTCAGATCATTGGCCGCAATCTTTGGGCGAATCGCGAGTTGGCGGAGCAGATGCTTGACGAGATCCGCTATGTGCCGGGTGCGACGGACGCGCGTATTCAGCAGCCGTTCGATTATCCCAAGTTGACGGTGGATGTGGACCGCACGCGCACGCGCATGGTGGGGCTAACCCAGCGCGATGTGGCGCAGAGCATCCTCATCTCGCTCAGCGGCAGCTTTCAGACGGCGCCGAATTTCTATCTCGATCCGCGCAACGGGGTGAGCTACAACATCGTGACGGAGAGCCCGCAGTATCGGCTCGACAGCATGGCGAAGCTGGAAAGCCTGCCCATTTCCGGCAGCACCACGGGGCAGGGAAGCAGCGCAACCGTGACCTCCGGGGGCAGCGTGAGGACCACTGCGGTAGCAACCGAGCCAGGCAATACGCAGCCTGTCCAGGTGCTGGGAAATCTGGCTACCATCGCACCGGGCGCCGAGCTGGCCGAGGTGAGCCACTACGATGTGCAGCCGGTGATCGACATCTTTGCCAATGTGCGCGGCACGGATTTGGGATCGGTGACGCGCGCGATTCAGAAGATTGTGGACAAGCACCAGAAGGATCGGCCACGCGGCACGCAGTTCATCGTGCGCGGCCAGAGCGAAACGATGCACAAATCGTATATCGGCCTGGTGGGCGGGTTGGCCATGTCGATCCTGCTGGTCTACCTGCTGATCGTAGTGAATTTTCAGTCGTGGGTTGATCCGTTCCTTATCATCTCGGCGTTGCCCGCAGCGCTGGCCGGGATTGTGTGGTTCCTGTTCCTGACCGATACGCGGCTCAGCGTGCCCGCGCTGACCGGCGCCATTATGTGCATGGGCGTGGCAACGGCCAACTCCATCCTGGTGGTGAGCTTTGCGCGCGAGCAGCTCGAGGTGCTGGTGGGGGATGCGCGGAAAGCCGCTCTGAACGCCGGCTTCGTGCGCTTTCGTCCGGTGCTGATGACAGCGCTGGCGATGATTATCGGCATGGTTCCCATGGCGCTTGGGCTGGGCGAAGGCGGCGAACAGAACGCGCCGCTGGGCCGCGCTGTGATCGGCGGCCTGCTGCTGGCAACGGTGGCCACCTTGTTGTTTGTTCCCGCATTCTTTTCTGTTGTGCACGGCTGGCTGGAGCGGCGCCGCAAGCGCGTTGTGACCCCACAGGGCACAACGCTGGACGAGTTCGACTAAGTTCGAAGGGGCATCGGAGCAGGTTTTATGACGAATGAACATTATCCTGAATCGCAGCCCGAGGCGCGCGCTACGCACGATCATCAGTCTGCGCCGGAGCATCCTGCGGCCTCAGGCCGCGGCACGTCGATCGCGCTGATCCTCATTGGCATTGCGGTGGTGGGGCTTGCGGTCTTTGGAGTGTGGAAGCGGAATCACAACAATGCCGTTCTGGCCCGCACCACGCAGGAGAACGCCGCGCCGTCGGTGATCGCGCTCGCTCCAAAGGCCGGCGCACCTGTCGACACCATCCTGCTGCCCGGCAACGTCACGGCGTACACCGATGCTCCGCTGTATGCGCGCACGTCTGGATACCTGGCGCACTGGTACTACGACATTGGAGCGAAGGTGAAGAAGGGGGCGCTGCTGGCGGAGATTGCCACGCCGGAGCTCGACCAGCAGGTGCTGCAGGCCGAAGCAGACCTGGCCACCGCCCAGGCTAGCGCCGGCAATGCGAATACGCAGGCCGAGCGGTACAAGGGCCTGGTGGGCTCGGATGCGGTCTCAAAGCAGGATACGGAAACGTTCATAAGCCAGGCGGCATCCACTTCGGCTGCGGTGAAATCCGCGCAGGCAAATGTGGCACGTCTCAAGCAACTGCAAGGGTTCGAAAGAATCTACGCGCCCTTTGACGGCGTGGTGACTGCGCGCGGTGTGGACACCGGGCAACTGATCACGCAAGGATCCGGAACCGAGCTGTTCCATTTGCAGGCGCTCAAGACGCTGCGCGTTTATATTAACGTGCCGGAGGTTTACACGGCGGCCGTGAAGCGCGGCCAGAATGTCACGCTGACGTTTCCGCAGTATCCCGGGCGCAAGTTTGAAGGCACGCTGGTGCGCACTGCCGATGCCATCGACCCGGCCAACCGCACGCTGCTGGTCGAAGTGGACGTGGACAACCGCAAGGGCGAGCTGATGCCCGGCGCGCTGGCCCAAGTGCAATTCAAGGCTCCATCAGTGGGCGAGACTTTCCTTGTGCCTGCGTCGACGTTGATCTTCCGTCACGAAGGCCTGCGCATCGGCACCGTAGTCCAGAAAGACGGGCACGATGTCGCGCATCTTGCGCCCATTACGATTGGCCAGGATGATGGTGCCACGGTGCAGGTCACGTCCGGCCTGCATGCGGATGATCGCGTGATCCAGGATCCGCCGGACTCGATCATCGAAGGCGAAAAGCTTTTCGTGGAGCAGCCGAGCGGGCAGAATGACGGCGAGAGCGCAACCAATCCGAAATTAAACGGAGGCAAGTAGGAATGTTGTCTCCGGTGTATAAATGCCTCGGGCGCTCAGGGATCAAGATTGCAGTCGCAAGTGCGTGCCTCTCCGCGGCTGTCTCCTTTTCCGGCTGCAAACCCGTGGGTCCGAACTACAACAAGCCGGTTTACACTGCGCCTCCCGCTTACAAGGAAACTGGCGCGCCTTCCGTTGTGCCGCCGCCCAATCCGGTAGATGGTTCGTGGAAGCCGGCTGCTCCGTCTGACGGCATGCTCCGGGGCAAATGGTGGGAGGTTTACAACGATCCGCAACTGAATCATCTCGAGGAGCGCATCGCGACCAACAACTCGCAGTTGCGCCAGGCGGTGGAAAACTACCTGGCCGTGCGCGATCAGATTACCGTGGCGCGCGCCAGCCTTTATCCCACGCTGTCGCTTGCGCCCAGTGCTACGCATTACAAAAATTCCGGACATCGGCCGCTTGTGCAGCCGGGTGCGAAGACTGAGTACAACGACCTCATCCTTGGCGGGCAGGGCGGATGGGAACCTGACTTCTGGGGCCGGGTTCGCCGCAATGTGGAAGCGGCGCGCGAAACAGCGCAGGCTAACGCGGCAGACGTAGCGAATATCGACCTCTCGCTGCATGCAGAGCTCGCTGCGGACTACTTCCAACTGCGCGGGCTCGACTCGCAGATTCAATTGTTGAAGAAGACTGTCGCCGACATGGAACGGCAGCTTGACCTGACGCAGCGGCGACTTAGGGGTGGTGTGTCTACCGACGTGGATGTGGCGCAGGCGCAGACGCAGCTTGAGACGGTGCGCGCGCAGTTGGTTGATGTGAGCGTGGCACGGGCGCAGTTCGAGCACGCCATCGGCACCATCGCCGAGTACGACCTGCCCGGATTCAGCATTCCGTTTTC
>Ga0134126_10005980_pt1 | contig 15223 bp, 10 predicted proteins | sample KB31752_FD_96881 | JGI IMG/M metagenome (GOLD analysis project Ga0134126, IMG submission 96881) | Terrestrial soil microbial communities with excess Nitrogen fertilizer from Kellogg Biological Station, Michigan, USA - KB3-175-2 | ecosystem: Environmental > Terrestrial > Soil > Unclassified ...
ACCGTGCGCGAGCGCGTCAGGCAAAATTCCGGAATTGAGCTACATTGGGAAATCAAGCGGATTGGGATTCCCTGATTGGTCATTCCGGGGCGCGCGAAGCGCGAACTATGGTGCGCGATTGCGCACCTGAGAATCTCGAGATTCCGGGTCTGCTCCTTCGGAGCATCCCGGAATGACGACACTGGATGGCAGGCAAAATCGAAATGCGCATCACACTTCTCTTCGGCGGCACCAACAAGGAGCGGCTGGTCTCGGTCGCAAGCGCACAGGCGCTGTGCCGGGCGTTGCCCGGCGCCGATCTGTGGTTCTGGGACGCCGATGACAGCGTGCACGAGACGCTGCCGAAGACGCTGTTGGAGCATTCGCGCCCGTTCGAGCATGCGTTCAAGCCCGGCGGACACTGTGTCGGCAAATCGATCGAGGAGGCGCTGGATCAGGCGAGCCGTGACGAGAGGTTGTTCGTGCTTGGCCTGCATGGCGGACGCGCGGAGAACGGCGAGTTGCAGGCGGCGTGCGAAGTTCGCGGCGTCCCCTATACCGGGTCGAATTCAACCTCGTCGCATCTTGCCTTCGACAAGGTGTCCGCGAAGCGCTTTGCCGCGATCGCGGGCGTGAAGACCACATTCGACGTGGCGCTCAAGGACATCGACGCAGCGCTGGAACAGCACGGCCGGCTGATTGCAAAGCCCACCCACGACGGCTCGAGCTACGGCCTGATCTTCGTCAACGCGAAACAGGATCTCGTCGCTGTCCGCAATGCCGCGAAGACTGAAACCTACCTGATCGAACCGTTCATATCAGGCGTGGAGGCCACCTGCGCGGTGCTGGAGCAGTCGAGCGGCGAGGTGTTCTCGCTGCCGCCGATCGAGATCGTGCCGGGCGAAGGCACTTTCGACTACACCGCCAAATATCTCCTGAAATCGACCCAGGAGATTTGTCCGGGCCGCTTTACGCCCGAGGTGACTGCCGCGCTCAAGGACCAGGCACTGCGCGCGCACAAGGCGCTGTCCTGCTCGGGCTATTCGCGGACGGATTTCATCGTCTCTGCCAGCGGGCCGGTTTATCTCGAAACCAACACGCTGCCTGGCCTGACCCAGGCCTCGCTTTACCCGAAGGCGCTCAAGGCCGATGGCATCGAGTTCGCCGATTTCCTCAAAGACCAGATCGTGCTCGCCGAGCGGCGGCTAAGGAAATAATGACAAAGGGTTAACGGGGCAGGGTGGAAAAACGGACGAAACCCCGCTGCCGGTGGCTAAAATCCCTAAGATTTCACTGCAAATGCCTCACAGGACGCATCAAAAAACGTCCTGTCCCGACCTGTTTTACCCTTTGTTTACCAGGACGTCCGAAGGTTAACGCCGGCGGCGCGTGTGGCGCTTGGCTGCCGGGGCGTGTTTGCGGAAGGTTCCGCTTCATCACCGAATGCCGTCTCGGCCGCGACCCGCAAAGTCGATTGCGGGAACAATGTTTGATGAGCTCGTGCAATGGATGGTGCAGGACGCCTCGCAGAACGGCAGAGGCCTCAAGCCGACCTGAGGGCGGCCGCAATGGGTGCGGTCGTGCTGTTGCGCGAGTATTTGGCCTCGAAGCCGCCTTCGAAAAAGGGCGTCAGGCAGCCGCTGCTCGACCGCGAGCCGAAGCCTGGCCTGATCGCATGGATCGAGCGCCACGTGCCACGCCGCGCGGGTCTCGCCGCGACGCTGCTCCTGCTCGCCGGCAGCGCCGCCTTCGGCATCGTCAAGGGCGGTCACTACGATGGTTTTGTCGCGGCGCTGAGCGATGCTCGCAACGCGCTGGCCAATTCCGCAGGCTTCCGTATCACCACGGTCGCCATCAACGGCCGCAAGCAGTTGAGCCAGGACGAGGTGCTCGCGATCGGCGGCATCAACGGTCGCTCGTCGCTCTTGTTCCTCGATGCCGCCGCCGTCCGCGACCGGCTGAAAGCCAATCCGTGGATCGCGGACGCCACCGTGATCAAATATTATCCAGGCGCGTTGGAGATCAACATTGTCGAGCGCACGGCTTTTGCGCTCTGGCAGGAGAACGGCAAGCTCTCCGTCATCGCCGACGATGGAGCCGTCCTCGAACCCTACGTTTCGCGCCATTTCCTGTCGCTGCCGCTCGTGGTCGGCGAGGGCGCCGCAACCCGCGCGCGCGATTTCCTCGCGCTGCTTGCGCGCTATCCGCAGGTCAATGCCGTGACCAAGGCCGCGGTCTTCGTCGGTGAGCGGCGTTGGAACCTGCGCACCAAGGATGGCCTCGACATCCGTCTGCCGGAGAACGACGTCGGCAATGCGCTCGCCACCTTGAGCAGGATCGACCAGGAAGACCACCTGTTCTCGCGGGACATCGTCGCCGTCGACATGCGCCTTTCCGATCGCGTCACGGTGCAATTGTCCGATGACGCCGCCAAGGCGCGCGAGGATCAGTTGAAGAAAGCCGCCAAGAAGAAGCCGGGTGACGCAGCATGACCGGCCTTGACCGCACTTTGACGCCGAAGACGCGCCCGGTGTCGGGCAAGCGCACCGCGCTGGTCGCTTCACTCGATGTCGGCACCAGCAAGATCGCCTGCATGATCGCGCGGCTGAAGCCGTGCCCGCCGAGCGAGACGCTGCGCGGCCGCACCCACGCGGCCGAGCTGATCGGCTACAGCCAGATCCAGTCGCGCGGCGTGAAAGCCGGCGCGGTGGTCGATCTAGCCGAATGCGAGCAGGCGGTGCGCCAGGCGGTCGCGCTCGCCGAGCGCATGGCCAAGGTCCGCGTCGAATCCGTGCTGCTCCCGGTCTCCGGCGGCAGGTTGCAGGGCCAGTTGATCGAAGCTGCCGCCGATATCCGTGGCAATACGGTGGCGCCCGCCGACATCAGCCGTGTCACCTCGACCGGCATGCATCACGCGACCGGAATCGGCCGCACCGTCGTGCATGCGCTGCCGGTCGGTTATTGCATCGACGGCGTCAAGGGCATCCGCGACCCGCGCGGCATGGTGGCCCGGCAATTCGGCGTCGACATGAACGTCGTCACGGCGGATGCGACGGTCGCCCGAAACCTGATGCTGGTGGTCGAACGCTGCCATCTCAATGTCGAGGCGATGGCCGCGAGCCCTTACGTGGCGGGTCTTTCCGTGCTGACCGACGACGAGGCCGACCTCGGCGCGGCCGTGGTCGAGATGGGGGCGGGGACCACCACGATCGCGATCTTTTCGGGCGGGCGCTTCGTGCATGCTTCCGGCTTTGCGGTCGGCGGCCATCACGTCACCATGGACCTTGCACGCGGATTGTCCGCATGCATTGCGGATGCCGAGCGAATCAAGACGTTATATGGCACCGTGCTGACCGGTGGGTCCGACGCGAGAGAGTTGATGTCCGTGCCAGCGGCGGGCGACAACGACCGGGATGTTCCGCAGATCGTGTCACGCGCCACGATCGCAAACATCGTCAAGCATCGCGTCGAGGAGATTTTTGAAATGGTCCGCGACCGGCTTAAGGATTCCCCCTTCGTGGCGGAGCCCAAGGCGCGCGTGGTGTTGAGCGGCGGCGCCTCGCAGCTCACCGGCATTCCCGAGCTGGCCACCCGGATCCTCAACCGTCCGGTCCGCGTCGGCCGGCCGCTCGGCTTCGGCCGGCTGCCGAACGAAGCGAAGACCGCTTCCTTTGCGGCGCCCACCGGGCTTCTGGTCTACCCGCAATACGCACATCTCGAACATACCGAACCGCGGCCTACGCGGCAGCTCAAGACAGGGACCAACGGCTATTTCGGAAAGGTCGGACGATGGCTCCGGGAGGGCTTCTGATGACCAGATCCAAAAACCTGCGAATTTCTCCAGCTCCTGCGGCCGAGGGCCGGGGCCAACCCACGCGCGCGTGATCGAGAGGCAACAATGGCACTCACTATTACCCCCCCTGACATTCACGAGTTGAAGCCCCGGATCACCGTCTTCGGCGTCGGCGGCGCGGGCGGCAATGCCGTCAACAACATGATCACCGCAGGGCTGCAGGGGGTCGATTTCGTCGTCGCCAACACCGATGCGCAGGCGCTGACCATGTCGAAAGCGGAGCGCATCATCCAGATGGGCACGCAGGTGACGCAGGGGCTCGGCGCCGGCTCGCAGCCGGATGTGGGCGCTGCCGCCGCGCAGGAAGTCATCGACGAGATTCACGATCATCTGTCCGGCGCCAACATGGTGTTCGTCACCGCCGGCATGGGCGGCGGCACCGGCACGGGCGCAGCACCCGTGATCGCCAAGACCGCGCGCGAGATGGGCATCCTCACCGTCGGCGTGGTGACCAAGCCGTTCCACTTCGAGGGCCAGCGCCGCATGCGCACGGCGGAGGCCGGCATCGCCGAACTGCACAAGGTGGTCGACACGCTTCTGATCATCCCGAATCAGAACCTGTTCCGGGTGGCCAACGAGAAGACCACGTTCGCCGATGCCTTCGCGATGGCCGACCAGGTGCTCTATTCGGGTGTCGCCTGCATCACCGACCTGATGGTCAAGGAGGGCCTGATCAACCTCGACTTCGCCGACGTCCGCGCCGTCATGCGCGAGATGGGCAAGGCGATGATGGGAACCGGCGAAGCCTCCGGCGACAAGCGCGCGCTGACCGCAGCGGAAGCTGCGATCGCCAACCCGCTGATCGATGATTCGTCGATGAAGGGCGCCCGCGGCCTTCTGATCTCGATCACCGGCGGCAGGGATCTCACCTTGTTCGAGGTCGACGAAGCCGCAACCCGCATTCGCGAGGAGGTCGATCAGGATGCCAACATCATCGTCGGCGCTACCTTCGACGAGGCGCTGGATGGCGTGATTCGCGTCTCTGTCGTCGCCACCGGCATCGAGCAGGCGCAGATCATGCGGAGTTCGGCTCCCGCGGCGGCGCCTTCGGCTCCTTTGGCCGCTCCGAGCGCGGCGCCGGAAAGCCGTCTGGCTGACCTCACCGCGCGCCTGCGTGCCGACAATGCCCGGCTCGCCGAGCGCGCCGCCAAGCTCGAAGCGACACCGGTCGCGGCTCCGGCCCCCGGTGCGCTCCCCCCGCAACGCGGATCAGTCGAGCGCGCAGCGCTGGCTGCCATTGCCGCTGCAGTCGCGCCGGACGTGCCGCCTGCCCCGGCACCGCAGGTCTATGGCGACGTCACCGTGCGTCCAATCGCGCAAAAGCCGTCGCTGTTCCCCGACCACGACGTGGCGCGCGCCGAACCGGCCGAAGAGCCGATGACGCCAGAAACCTTCATTCCGCAGGCGGCCGAGCGTGCCGCGGCCCGCTCGCCGCGGATGCCCAAGTTCGAGGACCTGCCGATGCCGGCTCAAGCCGAGATTCGCCAGGCCCGGGGCGAGCAAGCCCGCGGCGAATCGGAGGAGGAACACCCGCAGAAGAGCCGGCTGTCGCTGTTGCAGCGCCTCGCCAATGTCGGTCTCGGCCGCCGCGATGAGGACAGCGAGCCGCCGATCGCGGCCCGCGCGTCGGGTCCCGCGATGCCTGCAATGCCGCCGCTGCCGGAGCGCAAGCCCTCGAAGCGGACGGTTCAGGAACAGATCGCAGCCAACGAGCCGGTGTCAGAATATGCGCGGCGTTCCGCGCCGCAGGGCTTGGACAGCCACGGGCGTCCCGCACCTGTTGCCGCGGCGCCACAGGGAGACGATCATCTTGATATCCCCGCATTTCTGCGGCGGCAGGCCACTTGAGAATTGTTACGATTGTGGCAGCGAAAAGAGCCCCGGCGGACCATTGCCGGGGCTCTTGCTTTTGCCACCAAAAGAGGGCATCGCCGACGCGGCAAGCAACTGATTTTGAATCATTAATTGCTTAATTCGCGATTGGATGGAACCGCCGAATTCGCAAAAACCGGAACCCGAATTTGGTCAACCTTGGGCGTCAATGCGGCACGGATGGGGTAACAATCAGTAAAGAACCGTGAGTTGGCGCTGTTTGAGGCAAAGTTTATGGTTGCCGCGACTTGGGGATACCTAAAGCTAGATTCGGTCAGGGCTCACGGGCTGGTGAGCCGGTCTTGCTGTGTGGGTAGGTCGTAGTGGGCGGTCTTCGCATGAAATTCAGCCGGCAAACAACGCTTCGTTCGCAAGCCACAGTGTCGGGTATCGGTGTACATTCTGGTTCCCCTGTTAGTCTCACGATCGGGCCTGCATCTGTGGATGCGGGTCTTATTTTTGTGCGGGCTGGTCTTGAGGGCGGCGAACGCGAGGTGCAGGCCGCTGCGCCTTCCGTGATCGCCACCGAGTTCGCAACTGTGCTCGGGGACGGCCAGGGTCCGCTGGTTTCCACCGTCGAGCATGTGCTTGCCGCCCTGCGGGGCATGGGCGTTGACAACGCCACCATTGAAATCGACGGCCCGGAAGCGCCGATTATGGACGGCAGTGCCGCGTCATTCGTTGCCGCGATCGATCAGGCCGGCGTCATCAGCCAGTCGGCGCCGCGCCGCTATATTCAGGTGCTGAAACCGGTCCAGGTCGCGATCGGTGATTGTTTCGGCGAACTGCGCCCATATGCGGCCGGTTTCCGCGCCGAGGCGGAAATCGACTTCACCAACCCCGCGATCGGCCGCCAGAATTATGCGCTGGAGCTGAGTCCGGAGGGGTTCCGCCGCGAGGTTGCCCGCGCTCGCACGTTCGGCTTCATGAACGACACCGCGCGGCTCTGGAGCGCGGGATTTGCGCTCGGCGCATCATTCGAGAATTCGCTGGTGTTCGACGAAGAGCGCCTGCTCAATCCCGAAGGCTTGCGCTTCGCTGACGAATGCGCCCGCCACAAGGTGCTCGATGCGGTCGGCGATTTCGCGCTGGCCGGCCTGCCGTTGCTTGCCGCCTATCGTTCCGTCCGTGGCGGCCACAAACTCAACCACGCCGTCCTGACTGCACTGCTTGCCGACCGTACTGCTTGGCGGGAAGTGGAAGCCGAAACCGTTCGCCGTCCCCGCCCGCAGGCCGAGGTCGGACGCGGCATCGTCGGTGGGCGGATTGCCGCAGCCTTCGGTCCGGACGTGTCCTGAAGCGGTCTACAGGCCAATTCTCATTCAACTCGGGCCGGTGCTCGCCCTTGGCAGCCATATTGGCTGCCGGTCTGGACCGGCCGCCTTAATCCGGGCGAAATGGCTGCCTATGCGATCGGTCAATGGGGTTTTTGGATAGACGCAGCCTTGGTTGCACGGCAGGCACCATGGCCACGTTAATGTCCGCGTCATGAGCGAATTTAACAGCGGCTACCGCACGAAGCGCACACTGCACGAAGCGCACCAGGGGCGTTAGGTTCTAAACGATCATGTCGGTACAGCGTGGAACGCGCGGATTTCGCAAAACGGCGGCGGTGGCGCAGCGGCTGCGGCTCGCCGTCTCATTGATCGTGCTGGCGCTGCCGCTGTCCGGCTGCGGCACCGGTGCGCTGTGGGACAAGTTCTTCGCCAAGGACCCTGACTCTGTTCCCGACCAGCCCGCGGACAAGCTCTACAATGAGGGCTTGTATCTGATGAACGAGAAAAAGGATGACAAGGCGGCCGCAAAGAAGTTCGAGGAAGTCGACCGCGAGCATCCTTATTCCGAATGGGCGCGCAAATCGCTGCTGATGTCGGCCTATGCCTCCTACCAGCAGGGCGACTATGATAACTGCATCGGCGCTGCCACGCGTTACGTTACCCTGCACCCGGGCAGCCCCGACGCGGCTTATGCGGAATACCTGATCGCAGCGTCGCATTACGACCAGATCCCCGACATCTCGCGCGACCAGGGCCGGACCGAGAAGGCGATGGCCGCGCTGCAAGAGGTGGTGCGCAAATATCCAAACTCGGAATACGCCATCAGCGCCAAGGCGAAGCTCGAGGGCGCGCGCGATCAGCTCGCCGGCAAGGAAATGGCGATCGGTCGCTATTATCTGCAGAAGAAGGACTACATCGCAGCCATCAACCGCTTCAAGACCGTGGTCACCCGATACCAGACCACGCGCGAGGTCGAGGAAGCCCTGGAGCGCCTGACCGAAGCCTATATGGCTATGGGCATCGTCGGCGAAGCGCAGACCGCGGCCGCCGTGCTCGGGCATAATTTTCCCGACAGCCGCTGGTACAAGGACGCCTATAATCTTGTAAAATCCGGCGGTCTCGAACCGAGCGAGAATCAGGGGTCCTGGATCAGCCGGGCCTTCAAGAAGGTTGGTCTCGGCTAGGAACCGGGTTTCCATGCTGGCGCGTTTGTCGATCCGCGACATCGTCCTGATCGAACGCCTCGACATCGATTTTTCGAAGGGGCTTGCGGTGCTGACCGGTGAGACCGGTGCCGGCAAGTCGATCTTGCTGGACGCGTTTGCATTGGCGCTCGGCGGCCGCGGCGATGCGGGTCTCGTGCGTCACGGCGCCGAGCAGGGTCAGGTCACCGCCGTCTTCGACGTGCCCAAGGGCCATCCCGCGGCCGCCATCCTTTCCGACAATGGCCTGGAGGACGTGAGTCCTGCAGATTCTTGCGAGATGATCCTGCGTCGCGTGCAGCTTGCCGACGGCCGCACCCGCGCCTTCATCAACGACCAGGCGATCTCGGTGCAGACGCTGAAGGCGGTTGGCTCGGCGCTGGTCGAAATCCACGGCCAGCATGACGAGCGCGCGCTGGTCGATGCCGCCACCCACCGCCGCCTGCTCGACGCGTTCGCGGGGCTCGAGAAGGACGTTGCGGCGCTGGAGAAGCTCTGGGAGGCACGGCGAAGCGCCAATGCGGCGCTGGAGGAGCATCGCGCCGGCATGGAGCGGGCCGCGCGCGAGGCCGATTATCTGCGTCACGCGTCGGACGAGTTGAAGGTGCTGGCGCCGCAGGATGGCGAGGAGACCGCGCTTGCGGGCCGCCGCACGGTGATGATGGGAGCTGAGAAGATCGCGGCCGACCTGCGCGAAGCGCAGGATGCCGTCGGCGGCGATCATTCGCCGGTCGGCGCATTGTCGGCGGCGGTGCGGCGGCTGGAGCGACGCGCGGCGAACTCGCCGGCGCTGGTCGAGCCGGCAGTGAAAGCGATCGATGCCGCAATCAACGCGCTGGAAGAGGCGGACCAGCACCTTGCCGCCGCACTCGCGGCGGCCGATTTCGATCCGCTGGAGCTCGAGCGCATCGAGGAGCGGCTGTTTGCGCTGCGGGCAGCGTCCCGCAAGTACAACACGCCGGTGGACGGCCTTGCCGCCCTCGCCGCCAAGTACGCTGCCGACGTCGCGCTGATCGATGCCGGCGCCGAGCAACTGAAGAAGCTCGAGCAGGCTGCCGGCGAGGCCGATCAGCGCTACGGCGCCGCCGCGAAGAAACTCTCGCTTGCCCGCGGAAAATCCGCGCAGAAGCTCGACAAGGCCGTCAATGGCGAGCTCGCGCCGCTCAAGCTCGAGCGCGCCGCCTTCACAACCCAGCTCGAGAGCGATGCGGATGCGCCGGGCCCGCAGGGATTCGATCGCGTCGAGTTCTGGGTGCAGACCAATCCCGGAACCCGGCCGGGCCCGCTGATGAAGGTTGCCTCCGGCGGCGAGCTGTCGCGCTTCCTTCTCGCGCTCAAGGTGGTGCTGGCCGATCGCGGCTCGGCGCCGACACTGGTGTTCGACGAAATCGATACCGGGGTCGGCGGCGCGGTTGCGGATGCGATCGGCTCGCGGTTGTCGCGGCTCGCCTCCAGGGTGCAGGTGATGGCGGTGACGCATGCGCCGCAGGTCGCCGCCCGCGCCAACCAGCACTTGCTGATCTCCAAGGACGCGCTCGACAAGGGCAAGCGCGTCGCCACGAGAGTCAACGCGCTCGCCGCCGATCATCGCCGCGAGGAGATCGCCCGCATGCTCGCCGGCGCCGAGATCACCGCGGAAGCAAGAGCCGCCGCGGACCGGCTGCTCAAGGCCGCGAGTTAGGTGTTGTCATGGCGAAGAAGGGCGTCCGTGAAACTACGACTAGAGTACGGAGAGTTGCGTCTTCGATTAAGCCGATTGACGTCAGCGAACTAACGAGAGAGCAGGCCAAGGTCGAGCATAGGCGGCTTGCGCTGGAGCTCGAGGGCCACGACCGGCGCTACTACCAGGACGATGCGCCCAGCGTCACCGATGCCGAATACGACGCGCTGCGCCAGAGGTTCAACGCGATCGAAAAGCGCTTTCCCGAATTTGTAACGGCCGCGTCACCGTCGCGGAAGGTCGGCGCCGCGCCGTCGGGCCGTTTCAGGAAAGTCCGGCATTCGCTGCCGATGCTTTCGCTCGACAACGCCTTCGCCGAAGCGGACGTGCTCGACTTCGCCGGCCGCATCGCGCGGTTCCTGAAGCTCCCGGACGACAAGATCGATTTTTCCGCCGAGCCCAAGATCGACGGACTTTCGATGTCGCTGCGCTATGAGGGCGGCGAGCTGATCACCGCTGCCACGCGCGGCGACGGCGCGGTGGGCGAGGACGTCACCGCCAATATCCGCACGCTCGAAGACGTGCCGCAAAAGCTCAAGGGCCGCAACATCCCCGAGATCTGCGAGGTGCGCGGCGAGGTTTACATGACCAAGCACGCCTTCCTCGCGCTGAACGAGCGGCAGAAGGCGACGGGCGATACCATTTTCGCCAATCCGCGCAACTCGGCGGCGGGCTCGCTGCGCCAGAAGGACCCCGCTATCACCGCCTCGCGCCCGCTCGGCTTCTTCGCCTATGCCTGGGGCGAGATGAGCGCGATGCCGGAGGCGACGCAGACGGGCATGATTCACTGGTTCGAGCGCTGCGGCTTCAAGACCAATCCGCTGACGAAACTCTGTCACTCCGTCGAGCAGCTCATCGCCTTCCACCGCAGAATCGAGGAGCAGCGCGCCGAACTCGACTACGACATCGACGGCGTCGTCTACAAGGTCGACCGTATCGATTGGCAGGAGCGGCTCGGCTTCGTCTCGCGGACCCCACGCTGGGCAATCGCCCACAAATTTCCGGCCGAGCGCGCCATGACCGTGCTGCGCGACATCGAGATCCAGGTCGGCCGCACCGGCTCGTTCACGCCGGTCGGCAAGCTCGAGCCGGTCGGCGTTGGCGGCGTTATCGTGCAGAACGTGACGCTGCACAATGAGGATTACATCAAGGGCGTCGGCAACAAGGGCGAGGTGCTGCGCGAGGGCCGCGACATCAGGATCGGCGACACCGTGGTGATCCAGCGCGCGGGCGACGTGATCCCGCAGGTGGTCGACGTCGTCATTGACAAGCGGCCCAGGGCTGCGAAGGAGTTTCACTTCCCGAAGAAGTGCCCATGCCCGCTGCACACCGACGTGGTGCGCGAGGAAACCGCGACCGGCGAGGAGGGCGCGCGCGCCCGCTGCACCGGCGAGTTAGCCTGTCCGTTCCAGAAGGTCGAGCATCTGAAGCTGTTCGTGTCGCGCCGCGCCTTCGACATCGACGGCCTCGGTGAGAAGCAGCTTCAATATTTCTTCGACGAAGGCTGGGTCAGGGAGCCGGCCGACATCTTCACCCTGCAGAAGCGCAACGGCAAATTGAAGCTCGAGGAGATCGAGGGCTACGGCGAGACCTCGGTCCGCAATCTTTTCGGCTCGATCGAGGCGCGCCGCAAGATCGCGCTGGAGCGGTTCATCTATGCGCTCGGCATGCGCCATGTCGGCGAGACCACGGCGCTGGCGCTTGCGCGCGGCTACGGCTCCTGGCAGGCGTTCCACGATGCGGGCCTTAAGGTCGCCAAGGGCGACGAGGAGGCGACCGTGGAGATGGATGCGCTGGACCAGATCGGCGATACCGTGATCCAGGGCGTCGCCGCCTATTTCGGCGAGAGCCATAACCGCAGCATCGTCGAGCGGCTGACGAAGGAAGTGACGATCCTCGACGCCGAGAAGCCGAAGAGCAATTCGGCCATCGCCGGCAAGACCGTTGTGTTCACGGGCTCACTGGAAAAGATGACGCGCGACGAGGCCAAGGCGATGGCCGAGCGTCTCGGCGCCAAGGCTGCCGGCTCGGTGTCGAAAAAGACGGACTTTGTCGTGGCAGGCCCCGGCGCCGGCTCCAAGCTCGCGGAAGCGCAAAAGCACGGCGTGACCGTGCTGACGGAAGACGAGTGGCTGAAGCTGGTGGGGGGATAGACCAGGCCCTGTCGTCATTGCGAGCGAAGCGAAGCAATCCATATTGCTCCCGCGGGCACCACTATGGATTGCTTCGTCGCTTCGCTCCTCGCAATGACGACGGAGGAGGGGATCACACCGGCGCGGTCGCCGCGTCGAGCCAGCGCTGGTCGCCTTTGTCGAGCGGCGCGCGCACGATGTCGCGCACGCGTGCGTGGTAATGGTTGAGCCAGTCGCGTTCCTCGGCACTCAGCATCGGCACGTCGATCAGGCGCCGGTCGATCGGCGCAAAGGTCAGCGTCTCGAAGCCGTTCATCGGCTTTTCCGCGCCCGCCACTTCCGCCGCCGTCACCAGCACGAGATTCTCGATGCGGATGCCAAAGCTGTCGGTCTTGTAGTAGCCGGGCTCGTTGGAGACGATCATGCCGCGCCTGAGCGGGGTGCTGCCGAGCTTTGAAATGCGCGCGGGCCCTTCGTGCACGGACAGATAGCTGCCGACGCCGTGCCCGGTGCCGTGCTCGAAATCGATGCCGGCCTGCCACAGGAATTGCCGCGCCAACGTGTCGAGCTGTGCGCCGGTGGCGCCGTCGGGAAAGATCGCGCGGGCAATCGCGATGTGGCCGCGCAGGACGCGGGTAAAGCGGTCGCGCATCTCGATGGTCGGCGCGCCGACCGCGATGGTGCGGGTGACGTCGGTGGTGCCGTCCTCGTATTGCGCGCCGGAATCGACCAGCAGCAGATCGCCCGCCACGATGCGCCGGTTGCTCTTGCGGGTGACGCGGTAATGCACGATGGCGCCGTTCGGCCCGGTGCCGGCGATGGTCGGGAACGACACGTCTTTCAGCGCGCCGGTCTCGCGCCGGAACGTCTCCAGCGCTTCCACCGTGTCGATCTCGGTCAACGTGCCCTTCGGCGCCTCGCGGTCGATCCAGGCGAGGAATCGCGCCAGCGCCAGAGCGTCGCGCCGGTGCGCGTTGCGCGTGCCCTCGATCTCGGTTGGGTTCTTCACCGCCTTCAGGAGCGTGACCGGGTCGCTGCCGCGCAGGGCCCTGCCGCCGGCCGCTGTGATCAGGCGGCTCAGGGCATCGGCGGCGGTGGCGGCATCGAGCGCGATCGCCGAGCCGGCCTTCGCCAGGGTCGCAAGTTGCGGCGTCATCTCGGCGGGCTCGCGGACATCGGCGGATTGCTCGAGATGGTCGCGCGTCGCGTTCGAGAGCTTGCGGCGATCGATAAACACGGTCGGTCGGCCCTCTTTCGGCACGAGCGCATAGGAAAGCGGCAGCGGCGTGTGCGCGACATCCGCGCCGCGGATGTTAAAGGTCCAGGCCACCGCGTGGCTGTCGGAGAGCACCAGCGCGTCGGCGCCGAGCTTATGCAGCTCCCGGCGAATCTGGCCGAGCTTGGCCGCCTCGGCTTCGCCCGCGTAGCGCTGGCCGTGGACCGACACCGGCGCGACCGGCGGCGGCGGCCGCTCGGTCCAGACCGAATCGACCGGATTGCTGTCGACTGCAACCAGCTCGGCTCCGGCCTTGGCGCAGGCGGCGGCCAGCCGTTCGGCTGCGGCGGACGTATGCAGCCAGGGATCGAAGCCGAGCCGGTCACCGCCCTTCAGATGCGCGGCGATCCAGTTCTCCGGCGGCGGCTCGACCAGGGACTCGACCACCCAGGCCTTGCCGTCGACCTGTTTTGCGGCCTGCAGGGTGTAGCGGCCGTCGACGAACAGCGCCGCCTCCTGTGCCAGCACCACCGCGAGCCCCGCCGAGCCGGTGAAGCCGGTCAGCCAGGCCAGCCGCTCCTCGGACGGCGCTACATATTCGTTCTGCTGCTGGTCGGCGCGCGGCACGACAAAACCGGTCAGCCCGCGGCGCCCCAATTCCTCGCGAAGGGCCGACAGCCGGGCGGACAGCGCGACGCCGCTTTCGGGCTCCTCAAAGGTCTGGAAGCGGGCTTCGAACATCATCCGTTACTTTAGGAGGACGCAGGTCAAACGGCAATCTGACGAAATTGATGAAAATCCCGACGAATCGAAGAATCCGCTTGCAATCATGTGGATGGAGCGATTTGCTGTCATGCAGCGTTCATCCGAAGAGATGGCGTAGGGGAAATTTCCAGGAGTGTCTCAACTCGACGGCGAGGGGATTCACTATGCCTGCCTTTAGCTTTGAGAAGATTTCGTCCCCGGAACCCGGCGCCGCGAACACGGCTGCCGAAAAGAAGCAACGTGGCGTGATCGTCCAGATCCTCGATCGTCTTGCCGAGCGCCGTAGCAGACGCAGCCGGAAAGGCGATCAGAGCACGCCTGTCGAGCCGAAGTCCAAATAACCCGCATTACCACCTGAACGCATTATCACCTGAACGGATTGGCCCTTCCGAAAAAGACGCGGATGGCCAAGCCTTCGCCGCGCCGAAGCGGCTTCGGCCCCGCAGGCGGGACGCAGGCGAGCGGAAGCGACGCCGTTCTTCGAACGCCGGACATAACGGCTGAGGCGCACGCGGTCATCTCATCAGGCGCACCAGCAGGCTGCTCCAGCCATCGATCCTGAGATGCCGCACCGGCACCAGGCCGCGCGCGCGATAGGCTGCAATCACGGCGCCTGCCTGATAGTTCAACAGCCCGGACAGGATGACATGCGCCCCGCGCGCCAGATGTCGCGACATGGGGCCGGAGAGCTGCCGCAGCGGATTGGCCAAAATATTCGCCAGCACCAGGTCGAACGGGGCGCTCATGGCAAACTCCGGTGCCGCGAAGCCGGTGGCGCGGACCACGTGCACGCGACCGCCCACGCCATTGAGCCGCGCATTGTCGCGCGCGACGATCACCGAGGGCGCATCGATGTCGCTCGCCAGGACAGGCCGGTGCAGCGCCTTGGCGACGGCGATCGCGAGCACGCCGGTGCCGGCGCCGAGGTCGAGCACGCGCCTCGGCACGTGCGCTTTCAGCACGTGATCGAGCAGCAGCAGGCAGCCCCGCGTGGTGCCGTGATGGCCGGTGCCGAAGGCCAGCGCCGCCTCGATCTCGATGCCGAGCTTGTTTTGCGGCACGCGGGCGCGGTCATGCGCGCCATGGACGACAAAGCGGCCGGCCGGGACGGGCACGAGGTCTTCGAGGCTCGCCTTCACCCAATCCCTGGCCTCGATGGTGTCGAAGATGATGGCGTCCGCGACATCGTCACTGGCCCCATTGGCGA
>Ga0134126_10005981_pt1 | contig 15222 bp, 15 predicted proteins | sample KB31752_FD_96881 | JGI IMG/M metagenome (GOLD analysis project Ga0134126, IMG submission 96881) | Terrestrial soil microbial communities with excess Nitrogen fertilizer from Kellogg Biological Station, Michigan, USA - KB3-175-2 | ecosystem: Environmental > Terrestrial > Soil > Unclassified ...
AGACGTGCGGGGCCTGGATCCGAACAATGTGCGGGACTCCACCCGTTTAACAAGAGGCAAGCAATCGCATGGCAACCGGAACTGTGAAGTGGTTCAATGACGCGAAGGGTTACGGGTTCATCACGCCCGACGACGGCAGCGAAGACCTCTTCGCGCATTTCTCCGCGATCCAGATGCAGGGCTTCAAGACCCTCAAGGAAGGCCAGAAGGTCTCCTTCGACGTGACGCAGGGCCCGAAGGGCAAGCAGGCGTCCAACATCCAGGCGGCATAAAGGGAGCACCCATTCCTGAAAAGCCCCCGGGCCTCGCGGCCGCCGGGGGCTTTTTTCATGGCCTGCCCGGTGGCGTCGAGCGGCCGCATCGATCCGCTCCAACGCCGCTCCCGCCGGCGTCTCGCGCTTACGCCATTCTCTTCCCGAGCTCGGTATCCACCGCGTCCATGAACTCGTCGGTGGTGAGGAACGGATGGTCCGGGCGGATGAGGATCGCGAGGTCCTTCGTCATCTTCCCCGACTCGACCGTGTCGACGCACACCTTCTCGAGCGTCCCGGCGAACTTCACGACCTCGGGCGTGCCGTCCATCTTGCCGCGATAGGCGAGCCCGCGCGTCCAGGCGTAGATCGAGGCGATCGGGTTGGTGGAGGTGGGCTTGCCCTGCTGGTGCAGCCGATAGTGGCGCGTCACCGTGCCGTGCGCCGCTTCCGCCTCCACGGTCTTGCCGTCCGGCGTCGTGAGCACCGAGGTCATGAGGCCGAGCGAGCCGTAGCCCTGCGCGACGGTGTCCGATTGCACGTCGCCGTCGTAGTTCTTGCACGCCCACAGGTACCCGCCGTTCCACTTGAGGTTCGACGCCACCATGTCGTCGATCAGGCGGTGCTCGTAGGTGAGCCCGGCGGCCTCGAAGCGCGCGCGGAATTCCGCTTCGTAGACCTCCTGGAAGAGGTTCTTGAAGCGCCCGTCGTAGACCTTGAGGATCGTGTTCTTCGTCGAAAGGTACACCGGGTACTTGCGGTCGAGCGCGTAGTTGAAGCAGGCGTGAGCGAAGCCGCGGATCGACTCGTCCAGGTTGTACATCGACATCGCCACACCCGAGCCGGGCGCCTGGAACACTTCCTTCTCGATCGGGGCGCCGCCGCCCCTGGGCGTGAAGACGAGCTTGAGCGTGCCGGGCTGCTCGAACAGCAGCTCGGTCGCGCGGTACTGGTCGCCGAAGCCATGGCGCGCGACCACCACCGGCTTGTTCCAGTGCGACACGATGCGCGGCACGTTCCTGCAGATGATCGGCTCGCGGAAGATGGTGCCGTCGAGGATGTTGCGGATGGTGCCGTTGGGGCTGCGCCACATCTGCTTGAGGCCGAACTCCTTCACGCGGGCCTCGTCGGGCGTGATCGTCGCGCACTTCACCGCGACGCCGTACTTCTTCGTCGCGTTGGCGGAATCGACCGTGATCTGGTCGTTGGTGCCGTCGCGGCTCTCGATCCCGAGGTCGTAGTACTTGAGGTCCACGTCGAGGTACGGGAGGATCAGCTGCTCGCGGATGCGGCGCCAGATGATGCGCGTCATCTCGTCGCCGTCCATCTCGACGATGGGGTTCTTCACCTTGATCTTGGCCATGGGACTCCTGCGGGGTCTCTTGATGTTGACGAAAGGCGGGGAAAGCGCCGCGCGAAGCGGCGGCACAATCGAAAAATTATAGCAAAGCGCACACTCCTCCCCGATGCCGCGCCTCCTTCTCTTCAACAAGCCCTGCGGCGTGCTCTGCCAGTTCACCGGCGAGGGCGCGCACCGCACGCTCAAGGATTTCATCCCCGTGCCCGGCGTCTATGCTGCCGGGCGCCTGGACGCCGACAGCGAGGGCCTGGTGGTGCTCACCGACGACGGCCGGCTGCAGGCGGCCATCGCCGATCCGCGCCATGCGCTCGAGAAGGGCTACTGGGTGCAGGTCGAGGGCACCCCAGGCGAGCCCGCTCTGGAGGCGCTGCGCCGCGGCGTGGAGCTGCGCGACGGGGCCACGCGCCCGGCCCGCGCGCGCGTGGTCCCGGAGCCGGCGGGCCTCTGGCCGCGCGATCCTCCGATCCGCCATCGCAAGGCGATTCCGACCGCGTGGCTGGAGGTCGGGGTGCGCGAGGGACGCAATCGCCAGGTGCGGCGCATGACCGCGCACGTGGGCCTGCCCACGCTTCGCCTGGTGCGCTTCCGCGTCGGCCCCTGGACGCTCGAAGGCCTCGCGCCCGGCGCCTGGCGCGATGTGCCGCCGCCCACGCCACGCGAGCTTCGCGGCGAGGATCGATGAAGCGCGCTCACGAATGACCTGCGCCGCACGGTCAACCCCCGTATAATCCGCCGCGTTAATGCGCCGACGAGGCTGATTTCTCACTCCAGCGCAGTCGAGGCATTGATGTCCGTTCACTCAACCACCACCACCTAGGAAACGACACAACATGAACAAGCTGTCCGCCCTGATCGCCGCCGTCTTCGCCACCGCGTCCATCGGCGTCCTCGCCCAGGGCACTGCCCAGAAGAGCGCCGAACCGGCCAAGGCCACCGCCACCACGACGGCCGAGCCCGCCAAATCGGAGATGAAGGCCGACGAAGGCAAGACGACCGCGAAGAAGTCGGGCAAGAAGCACACCTCCAAGAAGCACACCGCCAAGAAGAAGAAGGCGGAGCCGAAGGCGGAAACGCCCAAGGCCGAGACCCCGGCCAAGTAACGCGGCCGGAAATCGCACCGAAGGCGGAGCCTCGGCTCCGCCTTTTTTGTTTTCGGGGCCCGCTAGAATGGCCCTTCACCCTCCCGCTCCTCATGAAGATCGTCGTCGGCCTCTCCGGAGGCGTGGATTCCGCCGTCGCCGCGCTGCTGCTCAAGCGCGCGGGGCACGACGTGGTCGGCCTCTTCATGAAGAACTGGGAGGACGACGACGATGACGAGTACTGCTCCACCCGCCAGGACCTGGTCGACGCGGTCTCTGCGGCGGAGACCCTCGGCATCGAGGTCGAGGCGGTCAACTTCGCCGCCGAATACCGCGAGCGCGTCTTCGCGAGCTTCCTCGAGGAATATCGCGCCGGACGCACGCCGAACCCGGACGTGCTCTGCAACGCGGAGATCAAGTTCAAGGCGTTCCTCGACCATGCGATGAAGCTCGGTGCGCAGAAGATCGCCACGGGCCACTACGCGCGCCTCGAGGAGCGCGGCGGCCGGTTCGTCCTGCTGAAGGGGCTCGACCCCGGCAAGGACCAGAGCTACTTCCTGCACCGGCTCACGCAGGCGCAGCTCGCGCGCACGGTCTTCCCCGTGGGCCATCTGCACAAGACGGAGGTGCGCCGCATCGCGCGCGAGGCGGGCCTGCCCAACCACGCGAAGCGCGATTCCACCGGCATCTGCTTCATCGGCGAGCGGCCGTTCCGCGCGTTCCTCTCGCGCTACCTCCCGCGCGAGCCCGGCCCCATCGTGACGCCGGAAGGGGAGCGCGTGGGCGCGCACGAGGGACTCATGTACTACACGCTCGGCCAGCGCCAGGGGCTCGGCATCGGCGGGCGCCGCGAGGCGAGCCCGCAGCCCTGGTACGTGGCGGCGAAGGACCTCGGGACGAACACGCTCGTCGTGGTGCAGGGGCACGACCACGCCTTGCTGCAGAAGCGGCGCCTGCACGCCGAGGACGCGAGCTGGATCGCGGGCGAGGCGCCCTCGCCCGACGATGCGCTCGCCGCGAAGACGCGCTATCGCCAGGCCGATGCCGCATGCGAGCTGCGCGTTTCGCAGCGAGGCTCGTTCGACCTCGAGTTCGCCACGCCGCAGTGGGCAGTGACGCCGGGGCAATCGGCCGTGCTCTATCGCGGGGAGGTGTGCCTCGGCGGGGGCGTCATCGCCGGAGGGTGATAAAATTCCACCCCTCCCATGGCCTCTGCCCTCACCGCCCTCTCCCCCCTCGACGGGCGCTACGCCGGCAAGACGCGCGCACTGCGGGACCACTTCAGCGAGTTCGCGCTGATCCGCGAGCGGGTCGCGGTCGAGGTGGAGTGGCTGCTCGCGCTCGCCGCCGATCCCGCGTTCACGCCGCTCGCGCCCTTCTCGCCCGGCACGGTGGGCGAGCTTCGCGAGGCCGCGGCGCACTTCTCGCCGGCCGATGCGGAGCGCGTGAAGGCGATCGAGGCGACCACCAACCATGACGTGAAGGCGGTCGAGTACTGGCTGCGCGAGCGCTTCGCGGCGAACCGGGAGATCGCGGCCGCCGCGGAGCTCATCCACTTCGCCTGCACCTCCGAGGACATCAACAACCTCGCGCACGCACGCATGTTCCTGGGCGGCCGGGACCGCGTCTTGCTGCCGGCGGTCGATCGCATCGTCGAGCGCCTGGAGGCGCTCGCCGGGGCCCATGCCGGGCTCGCGATGCTCGCGCGCACGCACGGGCAGCCCGCCACCCCCACCACGCTCGGCAAGGAGATGGCGAACATCGCGCATCGCCTGAAGCGCGCGCGCTCCGCGCTCGCGGCCGTGCGCATGCTCGGCAAGGCGAACGGCGCCACCGGCAATTTCAACGCGCACGTCGCGGCCGTGCCCGGCATGGACTGGCCCGCCTTCTCGCGCCGCTTCGTCGAAAGCCTGGGCGTCGAGTACAACCCGCTCACGATCCAGATCGAGCCGCACGACGCGCTCGCCGAGGCGTTCGATGCGGCGGCGCGGCTCAATACCGTGCTCATCGACCTCGACCGCGACGCGTGGGGCTACATCTCGCTCGGCTACTTCACGCAGAAGGTGAAGGCGGGCGAGGTGGGCTCGTCCACGATGCCGCACAAGGTGAACCCGATCGACTTCGAGAATTCCGAGGGCAACCTCGGGCTCGCCAACGCGCTGCTGCGCCACCTCGCCGAGAAGCTGCCCATCTCGCGCTGGCAGCGCGACCTCACCGATTCCACGGTGCTGCGCAACGTCGGCGTCGCCTTCGGCTATTGCCTGCTGGGCTACGACTCCTGCCTGCGCGGCCTCGAGAAGCTCGAGGCGAACCCGCGCCGCATCACCGAGGACCTCGGCGACAGCTGGGACGTGCTCGCCGAAGCGGTGCAGACCGTGATGCGCGCGCACCGTGTTCCCGGCTCCTACGAAAAGCTCAAGGAGCTCACGCGCGGCAAGGGCGGCATCGGGCGCGAGGAGCTGCACGCCTTCATCCGCGCGCTGCCGATTCCGGCCGAGGCGCGCGAGCGCCTCCTCGGCCTCACGCCCGCGACCTACGTCGGCCTCGCCGAAACGCTCGCCCGCGGCGATTGAAAAAAGGGGGGCAGATCCCTTTTCCCGACGAAAAAGGGATCTGACCCCTTCTTGTTTCACTCCTCGGGCGTCGTGAGGGAAACGCCGAGCCGCGCGCGCCGCGTGAGCCACGGGCTCGGGCGATAGCGCGGATCGCCGTAGAAGTCGAGCAACGACGAGAGCAGCGCGAGCACGCGCGCCGGCCCCAGCGCGTCACCCATCGCGAGCGGTCCCTTGCGATAGCCGAGCCCGAGCGTCACCGCGCGATCGATGTCCGCGGGCGTCGCGATGCGCTGCTGCGCGATGTCGCAGGCGACGTTCACGACCTGGGCGACGACGCGCGGCGCGACCCATCCCGGGCAATCGCGAATCCACGTGACGCCGATGCCGTCCGCGCCGAAGAGGCCGAGGGCGGCATCGCGCACCGCCGGCTCGGTGACGGGAGTTCCCATCAGAGTGCGATGCGTATCGAGGCCGAACCAGGCGTCGATCGCGACGCAACGGCGCGCGTCGAGGCCCTCGGCGAGCGCCGCCGACGTCGCGTCCGCTCCCCAGGGCGCGAGCAGGCAGAGCGCGCCGCTCGTGGGCCGCTCACCCGATTCGAGGCTCGCCCCGAGCTTCGCCGCGAGCGCCTCGAGGCGCGCGTGCGTTTGCGCATCGGCGCGGCTCACCCACACGCGCGGCTTCGCGGCCGGCGGCGCCGCGCGCCGCGGCAGCGGCTGCTTCACGCCGTCGACGTACGCATAGAAGCCGCGGCCGGCCTTGCGCCCGAGGAGACCGCCCAGGCGGCGCTGCAGCAGCACCGGCGACGGCCGAAAGCGCGGTTCCTCGTAGAACTGGTGGTAGATCGATTCCATCACGGGTTGCGAGACGTCCAGCCCGGTGAAATCGAGCAGCTCGAAGGGTCCCATGCGAAATCCCGCTCCGTCGCGCAGGATGTCGTCGATCTCCTGGAATTCCGCCACGCCCTCGGAGAGGATGCGCAGCGCCTCCGTGCCGTAGGCGCGGCCGGCATGGTTCACGAGGAAGCCGGGCGTATCCTTCGCGCGCACCGGCGCGTGGCCGAACGCCCGCACGAGATCGACCAGCCGGTCGGTCACGCCGGGGCCGGTGCGCACGCCGTCGATCACCTCGACCACCTTCATGAGCGGCACCGGGCTGAAGAAGTGCAGCCCCGCGACGCGCTCGGGATGCGCGCACGCCGCGGCGATCGCGGTGACCGAGAGCGACGACGTGTTGGTCGCGAGGATGCAATCGTCGCCGACGACGCGCTCGAGCGCGCGGAAAAGCTCGCGCTTCGCCTCGAGGTCCTCGACGATCGCCTCGACCACCACGCCGCAGCCGGAAAGGCCGTCGAGGCTCGCGACCGGCAGGAGCCGCGCGAGCGCCGCGCTCGCCTCGGCCTCGCCGAGCTTGCCCTTCGCCACCAGCTTCGCGAGCTGCGCGGCGATCGATTCCTTCGCCGCCTGGGCCGTGCCCGCGCGCGCGTCGTAGAGATACGCTTCGCATCCCGCCTGCGCCGCGACCTGCGCGATGCCGCGGCCCATGAGTCCGGTTCCGGCGATGCCGAGCCGGATGCGCGGCGCCCCTTCCATGCCAGGCTCCTCCATGACGATGCCCCCGCGCATGATACGCGGGGGCATCGGGAGCCCGGACCGCTAGGCCTTCGCGGCGAGGGCCACCGGCGCGTCGTGGATCGCGGCGATGTCGCCGGTCATCTCGCCGCCTTCCTGCACCAGGATCTTCCCGTAGCGGATCTTGCCGCCCACGCGCCCGCTCGCGTGGATCACGAGCTTCTTGCGCGCCGTCATCTCACCGTGGAAGACGCCGCGGATCTCGGCGACGTCGACGTCGACCTTGCCGTCGAAGGCGCCATGCTCGGCGATCTGGATGGTGCGGCTCACCATGGTCGCTTCCACGCGCCCCTCGACGACGAGCGTGTCGCAATCGTGGATCTCGACGCCCTTCAGCTTGATGTTCGGGCCCACGATGAGCTTGCTGCCCGAACCCTCGTCGCGACCGTGGGCTGCATCGGCGGGTGCGGGTGCCGCGGGGATCGCCCGCGCCGCGTTCGAGGCCGGCGTCGGTCCGAGCGAAGGCGCGTTGGCCGCAACCGGTTGCGACGGCGATGGCATGGCGCGCGGATCGCGGGCGCGGTTGAAGAGACCTTCTCCGTATTTCATGACGACCTCCCTCGTGGAAATTATGAAAGTTGGAATGGTGCAAAGCGAAATTGCGAAAACCCAGTAACACGATCCGTGCCAAACGGCGCATTCGCCCGCACTACGCCCCTCGAACACGTGTAACGCGCAGCGCGGAGGAGACGCCGCTCACCGATGATTCGTCGCCCGCGGGCAACGCGTCTCGCGGATTTCTTGCGCAATGCCCTGAATGCAGGCCGTTTCCCCTGTCGCCCCCCACCGACGCGCGTGACCGGATGTGTTTTTTTCCGGTCATCCGCGCGCAGCAAAGGCCGCTCGGAACTGCAATACGGGTGCCCGCTCTAAAAAGCGCAAAACGACAACGAGGGCGCATGACGCGACACCGGCCCGTTAGAGGAGCACGAGCGCTGCTCGCCGCGCTGGTCATTGCGGCCGCATTCCCCGCGCGCGCGCAGCAGCGGCCCACCGTCGACGAGGGCTCGTGGCCGATGCCGGCGCACGACGTCGCGAACACCCGCTTCAGCCCGCTCGACCAGATCGACACGCGCAATGCGCACGCGCTGAAGCTCGCCTTCAGCTTCGCGACGGGCACCACGCACGGCAACGAGGCCGCGCCGATCGTGGTCGGCTCGACCATGTACGTGGCGACGCCGTTTCCCAATACGCTGTACGCGTTCGACCTCACCAAGCCCGGCGCGCACGTGAAGTGGAAGTTCGAGCCGCATCCCAAGCCGAGCGCGCAAGGCGTCGCCTGCTGCGACACGGTGAACCGCGGCGTCGCCTACGACGCGGGGCGCATCTTCATGAACACGCTCGACGGCGACACGGTCGCGATCGACGCCGCGAGCGGCGAGCCGGTGTGGCGCACGCACCTGGGCGACGTCGCGAAGGGCGAGACCATGACGATGGCGCCCTTCGTGGTGAAGGGCAAGGTGATCGTGGGCAACAGCGGCGGCGAGATGGGCGTGCGCGGCTGGCTCACCGCGCTCGACGAGGCGACCGGAAAGATCGCGTGGCGCGCGTACAGCACCGGGCCGGATGCGGACGTGCGCATCGGCCCGCGCTTCAAGCCGCACTACGCGCAGGACCAGGGCAAGGATCTCGGCGTCACGACCTGGCCGCCGCAAGCCTGGAAAACGGGCGGCGGCAATGCGTGGGGCTGGGTCTCCTACGACCCGGAGCTCGACCTCCTCTACTACGGCACCGCCAATCCCGGCCCGTGGGATCCGGAGCAGCGGCCCGGCGCCGACAAATGGACCAGCGGCGTCTTCGCGCGCGATCCGGCGAGCGGGGACGCGATCTGGTTCTACCAGTGGAGCCCGCACGACCTGCACGACTACGATGGCGTGAACGAGAACGTGCTGGTGGACCTCGAGATCGGCGGACGCACGCGCAAGGTGCTGCTGCACGCGGACCGCAACGGCTACCTCTACGTGCTCGATCGCGCCACCGGGGAGGTGCTCTCCGCGGATGCGTTCGCCTACATCACGACGACGCTCGGCGTCGACCTCGCGACCGGCGGCCTGCGCTACAACCCGGCGAAGGAAGAGCACGCCGGCAAGCCCGTGCGCGACATTTGCCCCGGCTCCGCCGGCGGCAAGGACTGGCAGCCCTCGGCATGGTCGCCGCGCACGCGCCTGCTCTACATCCCCGGCAACAACCTCTGCCAGGACGCGGAGGTCCACGAGACGAGCTACATCGCCGGCACACCGTACGTCGGCGCCGACTTGAAGATGCACCCCGGCCCCGGCGGCTATCGCGGCGAGTTCACCGCGTGGGATCCGGTCAAGCGCAGGAAGGCTTGGTCGGTGCACGAGTACTTTCCGGTGTGGAGCGGCGCCCTCGCGACGGCGGGCGACGTGGTGTTCTACGGCACCATGGACGGCTGGTTCAAGGCGCTCGATGCGCGCACCGGCAAGCTCCTGTGGAAGTACAAGACGAGCTACGGCATCGTCGGCCAGCCGGTCACCTATCGCGGCCCCGACGGCAAGCAGTACGTGGCGATATTGGACGGGGTCGGCGGATGGGCGGGCGCGATCGTCTCGGGCGACCTCGATCCGCGCGACGCGACGGCGGGCGGCGGCTTCGTGAATGCGATGAAGGACCTGCCGAAGTACACGCGGAAGGGCGGGACGCTCTATGTCTTCGCGCTTCCCTAGCCGCGCGCGGCATCGCCTTCGCGCCCACGGCGCCGCGTGGCTGTGCGTCGCGCTCGCTCTCGTGTTCGCCGCAGGGTGCGAGCGCGAGACGCGGCGCTTCGATCCGAAGCCGGTGCCGTCCGATCTTCGGACCCAGCCGCAATCGCTGCCCGACCTGCAGCCCGGGCAGCCCGGACCCGGCATGCGCGAGACCGCCTCGGCCGGGCGCTACGACGAGAAGAGCGCCTACGAGGTCGCGCAGGGCAAGATGCTCTTCCGCTGGTACAACTGCTCGGGCTGCCACGCGCAGGGTGGCGGCAACATGGGCCCGGCGTTGATGGACACGACCTGGATCTACGGATCCGATCCCGACTCGGTCTTCTCGACCATCATGGACGGTCGACCGCGCGGCATGCCTTCGTTCCGCGGCCGCATTCCCGAGGCGCAGGTGTGGGAGCTCGTGGCCTACGTGCGCTCGATGAGCGGCCTCATTCCCAACGAGGCGGCGCCGAACCGCGACGAAGGCCTGGGAGGCGCGCCGCCCGAGAGCATGCGCAAGCCGCAACCGCCCAAGGACTCCGACGCGAAGGTGGGCGGATGAAGGCTCACGCCATCGCACCGGCGCTTCTCGCCGCGCTCGCCTCGCCGGTCGCCTGGCCGCAGGCCGCGCACGACGCGCTGCAACCCGCCGGCCCGCAGGCCGCGCACATCGCCTCGCTCTGGTGGCTCGCGGTCGCGATCTGCGCCGTCGTCTTCGTCGCGATCCTCGCGGCGCTCGCGTGGGCGCTGTGGCGCGCGCCTCGCGCGCAGGCGAGCACGCCGCCGGAAATCTCGCCGCCGCCCGCGGCCGAGCGGCGCCATGCACGCGGCGTCGCCATCGCCCTCGGCGTGTGCATCGTGCTGCTCGTGGTGATCCTCGTCGGGAGCATCAGCACGGATCGCGCGCTTGCGAGCCTGCCGCTGCAGGACGCCGTCCACATCGACCTCACCGGCCATCAATGGTGGTGGGAGGCGACCTACGACGACCCGCAGCCCGACCGCATCTTCCACACCGCGAACGAGCTGCACGTGCCGGTGGGCCGCCCGGTGATCGTGACCCTGCACTCGGACGACGTGATCCACAGCTTCTGGGTGCCGAGCCTCGACGGCAAGAAGGACCTGATTCCCGGCCGCACCGCGCAGATCGAGTTCCGCGCCGACCGCCCGGGCGACTACCGCGGCCAGTGCGCGGAATACTGCGGCTTGCAGCACGCCTTCATGGCGCTCGACGTGATCGCGATGCCGCCCGGCGAATACGCGGCCTGGGCGGAGGCGCAACGCCGGCCCGCCGCCGATCCCGCGGATCCCCAGGCGCGCCGCGGCCGCGACCTCTTCCTGTCGGGCACCTGCATGATGTGCCACGCGATCCTGGGAACGACGGCGAGCGCACGCAGCGCACCGGATCTCACGCATGTCGCGAGCCGCGCCCGGATCGCGGCCGGACGCCTCGCCAATACGCCCGAGAACCTCGCCGCGTGGATCCACGATCCGCAGGCGATCAAGCCGGGCGCCAACATGCCGGCGAACCTGCTCGCGCCGGACGACCTGCACGCGGTGGTCGCCTACCTGGAGACGCTGCGATGAGCGCCCCGCGCGAGACGCTGCGCGACGGCGACGGGCCCGGCTCGCGCGCCGCCGAGACGCTCGCGATGACCTGGCGCACGCCGAAGGGAATCGTCGGCTGGCTTTCGAACATCGACCACAAGTCCACCGGAAAGCGCTTCATCGTCACGGCCTTCGCCTTCTTCCTCGCCGCGGCGTTCCTCGCGGCGCTCATGCGCACGCAGCTCGTGGTCCCCGACAACCACTTCGTCGGCCCGGACCTGTACAACCAGCTCTTCACGATGCACGGCACCACGATGATGTTCCTTTTCGCGGTGCCCATGATGCAGGGCATGTCGCTCTATTTCGTGCCGCTCATGGTGGGCACGCGCAACACGGCGTTCCCGCGCATGTCCGCGTCGGCGTACTGGATCTACCTCGTGGGCGGCCTCACGCTCTATGCGGGCTTCCTCTGCAACACCGGCGCCGACGCCGGCTGGTTCGCGTACGTGCCGCTCGCCGGCCCGCAGTACGGCATCGGCAAGCGCTCGGACTTCTGGAACGTGCTGGTGAACTTCAGCGAGGCGATGGGGCTCATGGTCGCCGTCGACCTCGCCACGGTGATCCTCAAGATGCGCGCGCCCGGCATGTCGCTGCGCCGGATGCCGATCTTCGCGTGGGCGACGCTCGTCACCTCGATCATGATCATCTTCGCGATGCCCACCGTGATGCTCGGCGCGAACCTGGTGCAGCTCGACCGCATGCTGGGAACGCACTTCTTCAACCCGGGCGCGGGCGGCGACGTGATCCTGTGGCAGCACCTCTTCTGGTTCTTCGGCCATCCCGAGGTGTACTTCATCTTCATTCCCGGGCTCGCCTTCATCTCGTCGATCATCCCGACCTTCGCGCGCCGGCCGATGTTCGGCCACGACGCGGTCGTGCTCTCGCTCATCTCGACCGGGTTCCTGTCGTTCGGGCTGTGGGTGCACCACATGTTCGCGACCAACGTGCCCGACGTGGGCAAGAGCTTCTTCACCGCGATGAGCCTCATGATCGCGATCCCGACCGCGGTGCAGATCTTCTGCTGGATCGCGACGCTCGCGACCGGCCGCATCCAGTGGCGCCCGCCGCTGCTCTACGTGCTCGCGTTCTTCTTCATCCTCGTGCTGGGCGGGCTCAGCGGGCTCCTGCTCGGCTCGGTGCCGATCGACCTGCAGGTGCACGACAGCTACTTCGTCGTGGCGCACCTGCATTACGTCCTCATCGGCGGCGCCGTGTTCCCCCTCTTCGGCGCGTTCTACTACTGGTTCCCGAAGATCACCGGCCGCATGATGGACGAGCGCATCGCGAAGTGGACGTTCTGGATCATGTTCATCGGCTTCAACGTCACGTTCTTCCCGATGCACATCCTCGGCCTGCACGGCATGCCGCGGCGCATCTACACCTACGCCGCGCAGTCCGGATGGGGAACGCTCAACCTGGTGGCGACGGTGGGCGCGTTCATCATGGGATGGAGCGTGCTCCTCTTCGTCGCCAACGTCCTCGCGGGCCTGTGGCGCGGCAAGCCCGCCGGCGAGAATCCGTGGGGCGCCGGCACGCTCGAGTGGTCGGTGGCCTCGCCGCCGCCGCCGTACAACTTCGTGCGCATCCCGGTGGTCTCCTCGCGCGAGCCGCTCTGGTCACGCGAGGAGGGTGCGCCGACGCACGTGAGCGGCCTTTCCGCGCAGACGCGCGAGGGGCTCGTCACGACCGTGATCGACGCCCTGCCCGACGTGCGCTACGGCTATCCGCAGCCGACCATCTGGCCGTTCTTCGCCGCGCTCGCGGTGAGCCTGTGGCTCGACTGGTCGATCTTCTCGACCCAGGGATTCGTGTGGGGCCTCATCCCGCCGGCGATCGCGTTCATCGGCTGGTTCTGGCCGCGCGAGAAGGCGACCGCCGAGGCGCTCGCCCTGGAGAAGGCGCCGTGAGCCGGCGCCGCGAGGCGACTCCGGCGAGCGTCCCCGCGGTGCGGCGCGGCGATGCGCTGGACGTCGCGAACCTGCCCTCCTACGGCTTCAGCCACCGCAGCCTGATGTGGTGGGGCACGGCGGGCATGATGGCGATCGAGGGCGTCGCGTTCGGCTTCATGGTGGTGATCTACTTCTACTTCCGGGCGCTCGACCCGGGGTGGCCGCGCGGAGGCACCGGCGGGCCCGATCTCTTCTGGGGCTCGCTCAACGCGGTCCTCATCGTGGTGAGCGCCATTCCCAACACCGTCGCCGAGAAGGCGGCGATGAATCGCGACCTGCCGAAGGTGCGCATGGGACTGGTCGGCCTCTCGCTCGTGAGCCTCGGGCTCTGCGTCGTGCGCTGGATGGAGTTCACGCGCCTCAACGTGGGCTTCGACGAGAGCGCCTACGGATCCACCGTGTGGACGCTGTTGGGGCTGCACACGTTCAACCTGGTCACCGACGTCGCCGATACGCTGGTCCTCACCGTCCTCATGTACAAGGGGCCGCTCGAGGGCAAGCGCTTCGTGGACATCGCGGAAAACTCCGGCTACTGGGATTTCATCGTGCTCACGTGGCTGCCGATCTACGCGGTGATCTACTGGGCGCCGAAGTTCTAGGGAACGCCATGCGCATCTGGCTCGCGCTGCTGCTCGCCCCGATCCTCGCGCTCACCGACCAGAGCGTCGCCTACGCGGTCTCGGGCTGGGCCTGCTCCCACCAGCAACCGCTCGCCGCCCACGGCGTGCACCTGGTCCTGCTGCTCGTCGTGCTCGCGTGCACGGCGCTCGCCGCGCAACTGTGGCATGCGACCCGCCCGGCGCGGTCGTCGACGCACAAGGCGGACGTGCGGCACTTTCTCGCCGGGCTCGCGACCGCATCCGGCGCGCTCTCCGCGCTCGTCATCGCCGCGATGTGGTATCCGAGCTGGGTGATCTCGCCTTGCTTCAACTGATCCTCGGCGCGGCCGCGCTGCTCTACGCGCGCGGCCTCCTCGTGCTGTGGAAGGCCGCGGGCCGCGGGCGCGGCATCCGTCCGGCGCAGGCGCTGCGCTTTACCCTCGGGTGGCTCGCGCTCGCCGCGGCGCTCGCCCCGCCGCTCGACGACCTCGCGGACCGCTCGTTCGCGCTGCACATGGTCGAGCACGAGCTGCTGATGGTGGTCGCGGCGCCGCTCCTCGTGCTGGGCCGGCCGCTCGAGGCGTGGGCCTGGGCGCTTCCCACTTCGTGGGTGCGCGCGCTGGGGCGCCTCGGCCGTTCGCGCGCCCTCGCACGCCTGTGGGGCTGGATCACCGAGCCGGTGGGCGCGTGGACGTTTCATGCCGCCGCGCTCTGGCTGTGGCACCTGCCGCTCCTCTTCGACGCCGCGCTCGCCGACGAGCGCATCCACGTGCTGCAGCACGCATGCTTCTTCGGATCGGCGCTCGCGTTCTGGTGGGCGGTGTTCGGCCGCGGCGTGCGCGCGCCCGACGGGGCCTCGCTCGCGAGCCTCTTCACGACGCTGCTGCACACCAGCGCGCTCGGCGCGCTCCTCACGGTGGCGCCGACGCCGTGGTACGCCGAGTACGCCGGCACGAATCCCTTCGGCCTCACGCCGCTCGAGGACCAGCAGGTGGGCGGCCTGGTGATGTGGGTGCCGGCGGGCTTCGCCTACGTCGCCGCGGGGCTCGCCATCGTCGCGGCCTGGCTGCGCGCGCCCGCGCCGCGCTTCAGATGATCTCGAGCGGGCGCTTGCGCCGCGGCGGCGGGAAGGCGCGATCGAGCTCGGCGAGGGCCTCGTCGTCGAGCCTCACCTCGCGCGCCGCCGCGTTGGCCCGCACATGCGCGACGTTCGACGACTTCGGGATCACCGCCACGCGCGGGTCCCGCAGCAGCCACGCGAGCGCCACTTGCGCGGGCGTCGCGCCGATGCGTTTCGCGACCGCCCTCAACGCGGGATGCGCGGGAAGCGCTCCCTCGTCGAGCGGCGAGTAGGCCATCACGTCGACCTCACGCTGCGCGCACCAGGGCAGCAGGTCGAACTCGACGCCGCGGCGCGCGAGGTTGTAGAGCACCTGGTCCGCGGCGGCGTGGCCGCCTTCCCGCAGCGCCGCGAGCTCCTCCAGGTCG
>Ga0134126_10005982_pt1 | contig 15222 bp, 3 predicted proteins | sample KB31752_FD_96881 | JGI IMG/M metagenome (GOLD analysis project Ga0134126, IMG submission 96881) | Terrestrial soil microbial communities with excess Nitrogen fertilizer from Kellogg Biological Station, Michigan, USA - KB3-175-2 | ecosystem: Environmental > Terrestrial > Soil > Unclassified ...
TACGAATTGTGGACGCAGGTCGATCCGGCCTCCTCCGGGCTCGCCTTCCCCGGCGTCTCCGATCCGCACGTCGAAAGGCTCGACGATCTCGCGGCGGTGTCGCCCGACGCCTCCGGCGCGGTGACGATCCGCCTTGTGCTGCCGCAGGACGCCGACGCCGCCGCGGTCGACAACGCCATGCGCGCCGTCGAGGCGGTCGCCATCCGCGCCAATGTGCAGCGGCCGCGGGTGGAGATCGTCGGCGACGTCGCCAATAGCGCCGGCCTCTACGTGCTGGCCGGCGAGCGCGGCTATCTGGCCGCGCACGGCTTCGGCCGGTTCCTCAGCGCCGGCGACGGGCGGGAACTATCGGTCGAGGGCCAGGGGGTTCCCGGCCGCGTCGTCGTCGTCGCCGCCGGCGACGGCCAGCCCGAGACGGCGGCGGCGATCGACGCCATCCTGCCAATTCGCCCGCCGCAGGAGCGGGCCGAGATTCTGGCCGCCGCGCGCGCCCTGGCCAATCAATTCGGCTATCGCGTCGGCGACGCCGTGCGCGTGCCGCTCCGCGAACTCGGCGTCAAGACCGAGGAGTTCAGCGGCCGGCTGTTTCGCGCCGCCTTCGATATCAACCTGCCGGGCGATTTCTATCCCGCCGACTATGACAAGCTGACGCTGTCGCTGACGGCGGGCTACGCCAACGGCCTGCTGCCGACCGCCCAGATTCTGGTGCGCGTCAACGACCGCGAAGCCGGCTCGATGCCGATGAAGAACCCGCACGGCGATGTCTTCCGCAACCGGCCGGTGTCGGTGTCGCTGAGCGCGCTCAGGCCCGGCGTCAATCATGTCGTGGTCGAGGCGCAGACCCCGGACGCCGCCGACGCCGCCTGCGAGGTCAAGCATCTCATGGGCATGCGCAAGCGCTTCGTGCTGTTCGACCGCTCGGAGCTAATCATGCCGGCCTTCGCCCATATCGGCCGCCTGCCGAATTTGGCGGCGACGCTTTCGAGCGGCTTTCCCTATCAGGCCGACGACGGCGTCATTTACGTCGCCAGCCACGATCGGCTGACGCTGTCGGCGGTCGGCTCCTATCTGGCGCGCACGGCGGCGGTCGCCGGGCGGCCGCTGGCGGCCCACATCACCTTCGACCGCCGCGCCGCGACGAAAAGCTCGGTGCTGTTCATCGGCGCGCTCGACGATTTCGACCCCGGCCTGATTTCTCAGCTCGGCGTCGATTACGAGGCGTTGCGCAAGACTTGGTCGCGCCCGAACGTCGGCGAAATTGGGTTCGCCGAGCCCGGCGCGTCGCCGCCGGGCCAGTCGCTCGATTCGACCCAGGTGTTCGATCAATGGGCCGAGGGCGGCCACGCGGCGCCCGAGGATTTCGCGCCGCGCCTGACGCTGCGCGCGTTCTATGACCGCTATATCGACATTCACCGCGACGATTTCGCGCTGCTGCGCGAGCCCGACCAGCCGATCGAGGCGCCGGAGCGCGCCACGGTGTTGCTCTCCCAGGCGGCGCCGCCGCACGGCCTGGGGGCCTGGACGCTGGTGCTCGGCGCCAACCGCGCCACGCTGGCGCGCGACATGACGAGCCTGGTGGCGCCGTCGAACTGGAACGAGATCGAGGGCCGCGCCGCCGCCTTCACGCCGCGCGGCGGCGCGCGAAGCCTCGACAGCTCGACGGACAGCTATTTCATCCCGACGAGCGGCTTCACCCCCGGCAATCTGCGCTTGATCGCCGCCGGCTTCCTGTCGGCCAACCTCGATTATTACGCGCTGGCGATCCTGATCGCCGCTTTGCTGCTCGGGCTGGCCACCACCGCCGCGGTGCGCGTCCACGGCAACCGCTCGTGAGGCCGGTCTTGACCTTCGCGCTCGCGCTCGGCTTGACTGCGCTTGGTTTGGCTGCCGCCGCGCGCGCCGACGGGGCCGACAACTGGGCGCGCTACAAGGCGCGCTTCATCGCCGCCGACGGGCGGCTCGTCGACGACGCCGCCGACGACGTCAGCCATAGCGAAGGGCAGGGCTATGGGCTGGTGCTGGCCGCCTATAACGACGATCCCGAAACGTTCGCGCGCCTGTGGGCCTGGACGGCGGCGCATCTGGAGATCCGCGGCGATCATCTGGCCGCCTGGCGCTGGCGCCCGCGCGACAATCCGCATGTGCTCGACAAGAACAACGCCACCGACGGCGATCTGCTCATCGCCTGGGGTCTGGCGGAGGCCGGTCGGCGCTGGCGCATCGCCGCCTACACCGCCCAGGCGCGCCGCATCGCCTTGTCGCTGGCGCGCGAGGTCGTGTTCCCGACCGCGCTCGGCCCGGCGCTGCGCCCCGGCGTCCACGGCTTTGGCCCCGACGATTCGCCCGACGGCCCGCTGGTCAATCTGTCCTATTGGGTGTTTCCGGCGTTCGACGCGCTCGCCGGCGTCGCCCCGGAGGTCGATTGGTCGGGGTTGCGGCACAGCGGCCTGGCGCTCTACGACGCGGCGAAATTCGGTCCCTTCGCCCTGCCGTCGGACTGGATTTCGCTGAAAGGCGGCGTCGCGCCGGCCGCCGGGCGGCCGCCGGTGTTCGGCTACGAACTCATCCGCGCGCCGCTGTATCTGGCCTGGGGACCGCCCGAGGCGAGGCCACGGCTGGTCGCCTTGGCGCAAAGTTGGCTTGGCGCCTCCGGCGGCGCGCCGATGGTGATCGACGTCAAGAGGGGCGCCATTACCCAGAGTTTCGCGGACCGCGGCTACCGCGCCGTCGCCGCGCTCGCCCGTTGCGCCGCGCAGGGTGAGAAATTTCCTCCCGAGCTTTTGGAGCTGCTGCCGGAAAGATATTATTCCGCAACCCTTCACATGCTTTCGTTAACGGCGTTACGGGTTCGGTATCCGCAATGTTAATGTTGCGTATTGTTGTCGTGTGCGTTGCGGCGGCCTCGTGCGCCGTCGCCCCGGCGCGCGCCTTGGCGGTCGATTCTGCGCCGCCTGCCGCGCTCAGCGATTTCGTCGCCGGCGGCCAGGCCGGTCTCGCCGCGCCGCGCCCGAACGCCGCCGCCGCCAGCGAGGCGCCGTATCCGCACATCTATCAAGCGCCGCTGTTCGGCGCGCTGTTTGCGGTCTCGGCCAACCAGACGGCGGTCGACGAGAGCGCGCTGCGCTATTACGCCTCGCTGCACAATTACGCCCGCGCCAACGCCGAGATCCGGCGTTTGAAGGCGCTGCATCCGAGTTGGACGCCGCCGACCAACATCTACGCCAGCGCCGGCGCCGGCGCCGACGAACAGCCGTTCTGGGACTTGCTCGCCGCCGACCGGCTCGAAGAACTCAAGGCCGGCGTCGCGCTGAAGGAGCGCACGACGCCGGGCTGGAAGCCCTCGCGCGACCTGATGACCAAGATCGCGCGCAAGCTGGCGATCGAGGAGTTGGTGAAGGACACCGACGAGCACAAACCGGCCGAGGCGCTCGCCGTCGCCGACGCCGATCCCTCGATCCTGCATTGCGCCTATATGGACGCCGACTGGCGCGTCGCCGACGCATTCCTGGCCATCGGCCTGCCCAAGCGCGGCTTCGAAATCTACCACGCCATCATCGCCACCTGCCCCGATCACGACGAGCGGCTGGCGACGGTGCGCAAGGCGATCTCGCGCTTTTCCTTCGACCAGACGCGCTCGCTGATCGCCATGGGCGCGAAGTCGGCCGACGGGGCGACCGAGTTCGACGCCGCCAAGCTCGATCTCACCCGCGCCGAAATCGCCGCCTCCAACCAGGGCAAGATGAGCGCGCCGATTGCGCCGCAAGCGCTCGCCGATTTCTTCGCCGCGGTCGGACGCAGCCACGCCGCCGCCGATCTCGCGCTCGCCGGTTGGTTCGAATACAACCGCGGCCATTTCGACAAGGCCGCGTCTTGGTTCTCGCATGCCAGCCTCGGCTCGCCCGTCGCCGCCGATGCGACGACGATCAACCTCGCCGAAGGCCGCGCGCTGTCGCTGCTCAAGCTCGGCAAGGTCGAGCCGGCCCTCGCCCTGGCCTATGTGTGGCGCGACGTCTCCAAGACGATGCGGCAGACCTATATCGGCGCCAGCGCCGAGTTGCTGACCCGGGTTTCGCCGCCGCCGGCGATCTCCGACCAGGGGCTCGCCGATTTCGCCGCCGTCGTCGAGGCCGACCGCAGCTTCCTCGGCGCGCAGGCGACCGGCTGGTATCGCTACAACCGCAGCGAATGGGACAATGCGGTCACCTGGTTCGGGGCCGCACTGATGTGGAAGGGCGTCGATGCCAACGCCGCGCCGGGGCCGGGCGAGGTCGCCGCGCCGACGGCGAGCGCCATCGAGGGCTATGGCCGGGCGCTCGCCGGCGCCGGCCGGCTCGACGACGCCACGGCGGTCGCCGACCGCTGGCGCGGCGGCGGAGCGGCGCTGGAAGCGGTGTTCGTCGACCTGATGAGCGCCGCCATCGACGCCGCGCCCGCCGTCTCGGCGCTAAAGGCCGACCCGCTCGCCCATTTCGCCGCCATTGCGGCGCTGCGCAGGAACATCACCGCGGCGGCCGGGCTCGGCTGGCTGCATTACCGCTCGGCCGATTACCCGGGAGCCGTCGGCTGGTTCCGAAAGGCGGTCGCCTGGGGGCAGGGCCGGCCGGATCTGGCCGCCAACCAGGGCCTGGCGCTCGCCCTCAAGCAGACCGGCGCGCTCGCCGAGGCCGAGGACGTCGCCTGGACGTTCAGCCGCGACTCCGCCGACCTGCGCGCCATCTATGTTTCGGCCGTCGTCGCCGAACTCGCGGCCGACAAGGCGAGCCTGCCGCCGCGCCGGCTCAACCGCTTCGTCGACCTCGTGCGCGCCCACCGTTCCTCCGCCGGCGCGCAGGCGCTCGGCTGGTATCGGTTGAAAGAGGGCAATTGCGTCTACGCGGCGCCGTGGTTCCGCAAGGCCGCCGCCTGGAGCGCCGCCAGCGACGAGGACATCGACACCGCGCGCGGCCTGACGCTGTCGCTGAAGGCCGTCGGCGCGCTCGCCGAGGCCGAAGACCTTGCCTACGCTTGGCGCGAGCGCGACTCGACGTTGAGCGCGCTCTATGCCGACATCGGCATCGAGGAGTTGACCAGCCAGGCGCCGGTTTATCCGATGAGCGAGGCGCGCCTGCGCCGGCTCTCCGAGCGCGTGCTCGCCGAGCGGCTGGTCAAGGGCGCGCAGGCGCTCGGCTGGCGTCGCTACGGGCAGGCCGCCTGCGGCTATGGCGGACAATGGCTCAAGCTCGCCGCCGCCTGGGGCGACGCCGACAAGCGCGACGTCAAGACCGACGAGGGCCTGGGGCTTTCGTTGCGCAGCGTCGGCCGTCTCGACGCTGCCGCCAGCCTCGCCTGGCCCTGGGTCGCCCAGGCGCCGCTGATGAAGACCCTCTACGTCGAGACGATGGCCGAACGGCTGGCGCGCGACAATCCGCCGGAGCCCATCGACGAGGCGCAACTCAAGGATTTCGCCGCTGTCGTCGCTTCGCTCAAGTCGCCGCTCGGCGCGCAGGCGCTCGGCTGGTACCGGCTGGAGCGGCGCGAACTGCCTGAGGCGGCGCGTTGGTTCAAGACCGCGCTCGCCTGGTGGCCGGCGCAACGCGCCAACGACGCGCCGCGCGCTGGCGCTGTGGCTGAGGACTACAGGCCGCTGCTGGCCAAGCTGGCGCTGACGCGCGAGGATTACCGGCGCACGCCGCTCGCCTACAAGCGCTCGGCGGCGCGCAGCGACGACGGCGCGGCCTATGTCGACACGTTCGCCGGGCTGGCCAAGACCGAGGAGGGCTACGTCGAGGCGCTGCGCGCGCTCGGACGGGCCGACGAGGCGGAGACGATCGCCTGGGGCTGGCGCGAGCGCTGGCCGGCGCTCGGCGACCAGTTCCTGTCGCTCGCCGTCGAGGCGCTGAACCGTACCGATGGGCCGGAGATCTCGCCCGAGCGCATGAGCCGCTTCACCGCCGCCATCGAGGGTGCGCGCTCGGCCTCGGCGGCGGCGGCGCTCGGCTGGCGGCGGCTGCGCGCCCATGCGCCCGACGCGGCCGAGGCATGGTTCGCCAAGGCGCTTGGCTGGTCCGCGCGCGCCCCCGATCCTGGGCTGGTGGAGGGCTATATCGCGGCCTTGCAGGCGCAGCAGAAGTTCGCCCAGGCGACCAAGCTCGCCGAGCGCTGGCGCGGCGTCTCGCCGCAGCTCAACGTCATCTACCTGCGCAGCGAGTTGCAGGCGTTGCGCGCCTCCGGCGCCGCCGATGCCGCCAGTGCGGCCAAATACGCCGGCGTCGAGGCGGAGATCGCCAAGGCGCGCTCCGGCGACGGCGCGCTGTCGGTCGGCTGGCTCGCCTATCAGAACAAGGATTTCGCCCAGGCGCTGAGCTGGTTCCGCGATGCGCTCGCCTGGGGCGGCGACGCCGCCAAGGCCAAAGAGGGTGTGGCTTTGAGTCTGCGCGCGCTGGAACGTTACGCCGACCTCGCTGCCTTCGGCTACGCCGAGCGCGCCACGCCTGCCGTGCGCGAAGTCTATTACGGCGGCATGGTCGCCTGGCTGACCGCCGACAAGCCGGTGCTCACCGTGAGCCCGGCGGCGCGCCAGAGCTTCGAGGACGCGGTGGTCGCCGACCGCAGCGCGGTCGGCGCACAGGCGCTCGGCTGGGGCGCCGAGTTGCGCGGCCAATGGCCGGCGGCGCGGCGCTGGTTTGCCAGCGCCGTCGCCTGGAGCGGCTTCGACCCACTCGCCGCGCCGCAGAAACCCGATGCCGCGCGCCTAAAACTCGTCGAGGGCTATGTGCGGGCGCTGCGCGGCGCCGGCGCGGCGGATGGCGCCGAAGACGTCGCTTATGTCTGGCGCGACGCGGCGCCGGCGCTCGGCGGCCTTTATCTGGAGATTTTCACACAAAGCCTCGCCGACGATGGCGTGGCGCTGTCGGCGCCGCGGCTGGCCCGCTTCTCGGCCTTCGCCATTTCGCATCGAGCGGCGGCCGGGGCCGGCGCGCTCGGCTGGCGCTTCTATCGCGCCCACGCCAACGGCGACGCCATCGCTTGGTTCGAGCATGCGCTCGCCTGGGCGCCCGAGGGACCGCCGCCGAAGCAGGTCGCCGAGGGCTACGTGCTGTCGCTGCGCGCCGCCGGCCGGCTCGAAGACGCCGAGAGCTTCGCCTACGGGCTGGCCAAGGACCCGGACATGCGGGCGCTCTACATCGCCGCCGTGGTCGCCGAGTTGGCCGACGCCAAGACCGCGCTGGCGGGGCCGCGGCTCGCCCGCTTCGTCGCCTCGGTCACGGCGGCGCATTCGGCGCTCGGCGCGCGGGCGCTCGGTTGGCGGCGGCTTTCCGGCGACAATTGCGTCTACGCCGCGCCGTGGTTTCGCAAGGCCGCCGCCTGGAGCGCCGACAGCGCCGACGACTTCGACACCGCGCGCGGCCTGGCGCTGGCGCTGCGCAAGGTCGGCGCATACGCTGCGGCCGAAAATCTCGCCTATGCCTGGCGCGAGCGCAGCCCCGACATGGAAAAGCTGTTCATCGAGACCGCCGCCGCGGCACTCGAAAGCCAGGCGCCGCAGACGACGATCAGCGAGGCGCGCTTGCGCCGGCTGTCGCAGCGCGTGCTCGCCGATCGCAGCGTCGTCGGGGCGCGGGCGCTCGGCTGGCGGCGTTACGGCGAGGCGGCCTGCGGCTATGGCGGCGACTGGTTCCGCCTCGCCCGCGCCTGGAGCGGCGACGCCGACGCCAAGACCGACGAGGGCTATGGTCTGAGCTTGCGCGCCACGGGCCGGCTGGCGAGCGCCGCCGCGCTCGCCTATCGCAGCGCCGCGCAGGCGCCGGCGATGCGCAAGCTCTACGTCGACGTGATGGTCGAGGAGCTGTCGCGCGACAATCCGCCGGAGCCGGTCGACGAGGCGCGGCTGAAAGATTTCGCCGCCGCCATCACGCCGCTGCGCTCGGCGCTCGGCGCGCAGGCGCTCGGCTGGTATCGGCTGGAGCGCCGCGAGCCCGACGATGCCGCGCGCTGGTTCAAGCTGGCGCTCGATTGGTGGCCGGCTGAGCGGCCGGACCCGTCGCAGCGCCTCTCGGCGCCGGCCGACGGCTACAAGCCGATGTTCGCCAAGCTGGCGCTCGACGCCAAGGCCTATCGGCGCACGCCGCTCGCCTATCTCAAGGCCTCGGCGCTGGTCGGCGCCAGCACGCAGGATTACGTCAACACCGCCATCGGCCTCGCCAAGACCGAGGAGGGCTTCGCTGAGACGCTTCGCATGCTCGGCCGCGCCGAGGAGGCCGAGGCGATCGCTTGGGGCTGGCGTAACCGCTGGCCGGCGCTCAACGCTTTGTTCCTCGACATCGCCGCCGCCGAACTCGACCGCAAGGACGGCCCGGCGCTCGCGCCGGCGCGGCTGCAACGCTATCTGGTGGCGATCGAAGCCGACCGCTCGGCCGGCGGCGCGGCGGCGATGGCGTGGCGGCAATATCGGCTCGAAGCTTTCGACAGCGCCGCCGATTGGTTCCGCAAGGCGCTGGCGTGGTCGAAGGCCGGCGCGCTGCCGCAGACCCTGATCGAAGGCTATGTGCTGGCGCTCCAGGGGGCGAAGAAGTTCGACGCCGCCGAGGCGGTGGCGGCGAAATGGCGTTCCGCCTCGCCGGAACTCAACCTCGTCTATATCCGCAGCGAGCTGCAACGGCTGCGCACGACCGGCAAAGCCGCCGCCGTCGCGCCGAGCCAATTCGCCGAGATCGAAAAGACGATGGCGGGCGCGAAATCCGCCGATGGCGCGCTGTCGCTGGCCTGGGTCGCCTATGAGGCGCATGACTACGCCCACGCGCTGCAATGGTTCCGCAACGCCGAGACATGGGGCGCCGGCGCGACCAAGGCCAAGGAGGGCGTGGCGCTAAGCCTGCGCGCGCTCGAACGTTACGCCGACCTCGCCGCCTTCGGCTTCCCCGAGCGCCACGCCTCACCGGCGCTGCACGACGCCTATTTCGGCGGCATGGTCGCCTGGCTGACCTCGGACAAACCGCTGCGCGCGGTGAGGCCGCAGGCGCGCGCCGATTTCGAACAGGCGGTCGCGGAGGAGCGCAGCGTCGTCGGCGTCCAAGCGCTGGCTTGGGGGGCGCTGATGCGCGGCGACGCGACGCTGGCGCTGAAAGGGTTCGAGGCCGCCATCGCCTGGAGCGGCTTCGATCCGATGGCGGCGCTGGGCGCGCCGGACGCGGCGCAGGCCAAGCTGGTCGAGGGTTATGTGCAGGCGTTGCGCGCCAGCGGCGACCTCGGCCGCGCCGAGGACGTCGGCTATCTCTGGCGCGACGCCAGCGCCAGCCTTGGCGGCCTTTATCTGCAAATCTTCACCCAGGAACTCGCCGCCGATTCCGCCGCCCTCTCCGACGCGCGCATCGCCCGCTTCTCGGCGCTCGCCGAGATCAGGCGCTCGCCGCAGGCGGCCGGCGCGCTCGGCTGGCGCGCCTATCGCGGCAAATCCTTCAGTGAGGCGATCGCGTGGTTCGGCAAGGCGATCGACTGGTCGCCGGGCCATGACGGCGACGCCAAGATCGACGAGGGGCTGGCGCTGTCGCTACGCGCCGCCGGCAGGCTGGTGGACGCTGAGGATTTCGCTTGGGCGCATCGCGCCAAGTCGCGCGAGTTGCGCGCCGCCTATGTCGCTGCGTTCTCTGACCAGTTGCTCGATGCGAAGCTGGCGCCGACGCTGTCGGCGCTGCGGCTCGCCCGCTTCGGCCAAATCGTCATGACGGACAAGATCTCGGCCGGCGCGGCGGCGCTCGGCTGGCGGCGGCTGCGGGACGGCAATTGCGGTTACGCGATCGGCTGGTTCCGCAAGGCGATCGCCTGGAGCGACCATAAGCGGGGCGGCGACAAGCTCTATGCCGGCCTGGCGCAGGGCCTGCGCGCCGTCGGCATGTTCAGCGAGGCCGAGGACGCCGCCTTCGCCTATGCCGATCGCTCGCCCGAGGCGCGCGAGTTGTACATCAACATCGCCGTCGAGGAACTGACGCGGCAATGGCCGCGCGTGCCGACGAGCGAGACGCGCATCGCCCGTTTCGCCGCCGTGGTCGAGAGGGATCATTCGGCCAAGGGGGCGCAGGCGCTTGGCTGGCGGCGCTATATGCAGGCTGGCTGTGGTTACGGCGGGCGTTGGTTCGAACTCGCCGCCGCCTGGAGCCCGGACAAGCGCGGCGACGCCCATCTCAACGAGGGCTACGGGCTGAGCTTGCGCGCCGTCGGCCGGCTCGCGCGCGCCGAGGTGCTTGCCCGACCGTGGATCGAGCGCGCTCCGGCGATGAAGAAGCTCTATATCGACATCGCCGTCGAGGAACTGTCGCGCGACAATCCGCCGGAGCCGATCGCCGAAGATCGCGTCGCCGCCATTGAGGCGACGTTCGCCTCCGTGCATTCGGCGCTCGGCGCGCAGGCGCTCGGCTGGTATCGCTTCGCGCGCGGCGAGAACGAACCAGCGGCGCTCTGGTTCAAGAACGCGCTCGACTGGTGGCCGCAGCTTGCTGGCGACGCTGGCCAGAAGCTCGCCGCCCCGGTCGACGATTACCACGCGCTGCTCGCCCACCTGGCGCTGCTGCCGCAGGATTACCGGCGCACGCCGCGCGCCTATCCGAACTCGGCGTTGCAGATCGGCCGCGATGCGGAATCCTACGTCAAGACCGAGCTTGGCCTCGCCAAGACCGTCGAGGGCTACGTGCGGGCGCTCTCGGCGCTGTCGCGCTACGACGAGGCCGAGACGCTGGCGTTCCGTTGGCTCGACCGCTGGCCGCCGCTGCGCCAGGTGCTGATCGACATGGCGGCGACGCAGCTTTCCGGCCCCGCCGACCTCTCCGCCGACCGGCTCGCCCGCTTCGCGGCGCTGATCGAGCAGTCGCGCTCCGAACCCGGCGCGCAGGCGCTCGGCTGGCGCGCCTACAAGGCCAAGGATTACGCTGGCGCGGCGCGCTGGATGAAAGCCGCCATCGATTGGCGCCCGGCCAATGGCAAGCTTGGCCTGGACGTGGCGCGCGCCTATGCCGATTCGCTGAGCAACCTCAAGCAATACGATCAGGCGCTCGCCTTCCTCGCGGCCTGGCGCGACCGCATCCCCGACCTGCGGGCGGTCGCGGTGAGCGTTGGCCTCGACAGCCTCGCCGGGCTCGCTCCCAATTCGACCACCGCGACGGCGCGCATCGCCGCCATCGCCCGTGAGGTGAGCGTGGCGCATTCGGCCGCGGGCGCGCAATCGCTCGGCTGGCTCGCCAATGGCCGCAAGGAGTTCGCCGGCGCCGAGGCGTGGTTCAAGAAGGCGATCGAATGGGCCGCCGCCGGCGCCGATCCCGACCCGAAGGCGCTCGAAGGCTACGCCCGCGCGCTTCAGGGCGAGGGCCGGCTCAACGACGCGCTGCGCTTCACCGAGGAGTGGAGCGCCCGCCAGCCGGCGTTGGCGCCGGTCTACGTGCAGGCCGCCGCCCAGGCGCTCGCCGCCGCCGCCGGCAACGGCGAGGATCTGGCGACCGCGACGCTGGCCCGCGCCGGCCGCGCCTTCGCCCAGGCGCGCTCGGCCAATGGCGCGCAGGCGCTCGCCTGGCAGCGCGTCTCCCAGCACGATTGGGTCGCCGCCGTCGCCTGGTTCCAGGCCGCGCGCAACTGGGCCAAGAGCCCCGACGCCGACCCTAAAGCCACCGAAGGGCTGATTATCGCGCTGCGCCACTTGCATCGCGACGACCAGGCCGAGGCGCTCGCCTATAGCGGCGGCCAGCATGACGAAGCGCTGCGCGGGCTCTATCTGGAGATCGTCGCCGACCGGCTGACCCGCAAGCCGCCCGCCGCGCCAGACGAGAACGGCATGCGCCGCTACGCCGCCGCCGTCGTCGCCGCCCAATCCGTCAACGGCGCGCAGGCGCTCGGCTGGTATTCCTACGGCGTGCGCCAATATCCCGCCGCCGTCGCCTGGTTCGAAAAATCGCTCGCCTTCGGGCCGAGCGAGAACGCCGCCTACGGGCTGGCGATGACCTATCGCAAGCTTGGCGAGCGCGACAATTATCGGCAGGCCGTGCAGACCTACCGCGACGCTTACGCCAAGGTCGCCGAACTCGGCGGCGCGCGCCGGCGCCCACGCGAGCGGCGCGCCGCCTTCGAGGACGAGGCAGCGCGGGCGCCGCGCTTGCGCGCCACGCTCAGCGCGCGAACGCTTCGCGCCGCTTCGCCAGCCAGCGCCGGCGTAGGCGGCGACATCACGCGCGGCTGGAAATTGCTGAACCAGGGCCGCCCGAGCGAATCCGCGCAAGCGTTCGAAACCGCGCTGGCGTCGGCCACCGGCGCGCAGCGCCGCGACGCCGCCTACGGCCGATCGCTGGCGCTGATGTCGGCGGGCGAAACCGGCGAAGCCGGTCGCGTGGCCGCCTCCGCCCCGCTCACCGAGAAGCAGCGCAACGAAGTCGGCACGCAACTGCTCGCCCGCCGCGCCTGGGACGCCTACAACGCCGACCGCTATCTGGAGGCGCTGAACTGGCTCAACCGCCGCGCCGCCTTCGCCGCCGAGTCTCGCGATCTCATGCAAATGCGCGCCTGGTGCCTGCAAAAGCTCGGGCGCGTCGAAGCCGCCGAGACGATCCAGAGCCAGCTCGACCAGCAGTTGGCGCCGTAAGGGAAACCGCAACCAAAACGCAAGCATTCTCCGCTAACCATAGGGAAGGCGCTAGGGAATCGTCAAACCCCGGCGCTGCGTCGAGCGTCAGTTGGGTGCGTATATGCGACAAACCGGGTTCGTCGGGCGGCGTCGGCATTCGGCGGCGAGGATGGGGGGACTGGCGGTCGCGGGCGTCGCTTTCGCGGCGCTCGCCGGCTGCTCCATGGCCCCGCAAGACACGCGGGCGGGCTATGAGGCGGTCGAAGAGCCGACCGCCGCCGGACCTGCGGTGATGGCCGAACTGCCGGCGGCGGCCGGCCAGGTGACGGCGGTGTTGCAAAGCCAAGTGCGCGGCGTGCTGACGCAGCGCATCGTGCTGAGAGGCGATCCCGGCGTCGCCGGCGAGAACGCCATTATCGTCAAGGTCGACGCCTCGAAGGGGCCGCAAGATCTCGATGGCGCCGTCGGCATTCCGACCCAGGCGCGCATCGCCTCCGAACTCGACGAATCCTTCGCCGGGGTCGAAATGCGGCTTTCGCAGACCTTCGCGCGCAACAGCTTCGGGCCGTTCGGCTACGCCATCGGCCACCCTAACGCGCGCGTGACTTGCGTCTACGCCTGGCAATGGGGCCTATGGAAACCGGTCCGGCTCGGCGAGCCGCCGACCGGCGCGCCTTCAATGCCGGTGCAGCCGACCTCGGTGCGCGTGCGGCTTTGCCGCTCAAGCCTCGGCGAGGCCGAGATCCTGCCGATGCTGCGGCAATTGCAGGTGTTTCCGCCGGGCTCGCGGGTCGCCTACGTCGATCCCGCTTCCACCCTCGGCGAGGCCGGCGGCGACGCGCTGGCGGCGGCCGGTGTCGGCTATTTCGTCGCCCCCGGGCACACCCGGCGCGAGCCCATCGAGGGGTCGCGCGCCCGCCGTCGCCGAAAGGTCGCGCATCACAGCCGCCGTCATCGCCATTTGGCGGCGATCGAGGAGCGCGCCGCCGCGATCGATGCCCCCGCCTTTGGCGATCGCGCGCGCGACGGCGTCGTCGTGCCGATGCCGGGCGGCGCCGCGTCGGCCGCGCCGGCGCTCGATCCGCTGCTCGCGCCGCTGGCCGCCGTCTCGACCGCGGCGCCCGCCACCGACGACATGCCGTTGCCCGCCCGCGCGCCCGCCACGCCCGCGCGCGCCGCCGAAGCGCGCCCGGCGTCGATCCCGCTGCCGAATTGAACTGAGCCCCGCCTCAGGCGGACGCGACGGCGCGGCTGCGGGCGGCCGGCTCCGGCGCCGCGAGATCGCGCTCCGGCGCCGGGCGGCCGAACAGATAGCCTTGTCCGTTGAGGCAGCCCGTCGATTTCAACCATGCGAGTTGCTCCGGCGTTTCGATGCCTTCCGCGGTGGTCATGACGCCGAGGTCGTTGGCGAGGCCGATGACGGCGCGCACGATCTTGCGGTCGCAGGCGTTGGACAGCATGTCTTTGACGAAGGAGCGGTCGATCTTGATGCGATCGACGGGAAAGGTGCGCAGATAGGAGAGCGCCGAATAGCCGGTGCCGAAATCGTCGATGGCGATGGTGACGCCGAGCGCCTTCAGGTCGGCGACGCCGCGCAACGCCGCGCCGTCTTCGCCCAGGAACGCCGTTTCCGTCAGCTCCAGTTCGAGCCGCGAGGCCGGCAGGTGGGTTTCGGCGAGAATTTCGGCCACCCGCAGCGCAAAGCCCGGCATGCGCAATTGCAGCGCCGACAGATTGACGGCGATGTAGACCGGCGTCGGCCAGCGCGCCGCGGTCCGGCAGGCCTGCCGCAGCACATGGGCGCCGATCCCGACGATCAAACCCGAGCGCTCGGCGATCGGAATGAACGCCGCCGGCGGCGTCATGCCGTGGCGCGGATGGCGCCAGCGCGCCAACGCCTCCAGCCCGACGACGCGCGAGGAAGCGAGATCGACGATCGGTTGATAATGGACTTCGATCTGGTCGCGCGCCACCGCCTGGCGCAGATCGTCCTCCATCATCAATTCCTCGCGCCGAGTCTCACATTCGGCCTGCGCGGACAGGCGGTACTGGCTGCGCCCGCTCGATTTCGCGCAATAGAGCGCGAGGTCGGCCGACTTCATCAAGGCCGGGAGGTCGGCGCTTTCGTCGGTCGCCAAGGCGGCGCCGATGCTGCAACCGATCACCGTTGGGCAGCCGTCGATGTCGAACGGTTCGGCGAAGGTCTCGATCAGCGCCGCGCCGAGGCGGTTGACCTCGCTGGCGTCTGCGGCGCGACGCAACAGCATCGCGAATTCGTCGCCGCCCATGCGGGCGAGGTCATTCGAGCGGCCGGCGCGCTTGGCGAGCCGCTGCGCCACCAGTTGCAGCAGGCGATCGCCGGCCGCGTGGCCGAGTTCGTCGTTGACCTGCTTGAAGCCATCGAGATCGAGGCACAGGATCGCCGGCCGCGGCGCGCCGCGCGACTTGGCGAGGGCCTCCTCGGCGCGACGCTGGAAGGCGGCGCGGTTGGGCAGTTCGGTCAACTGGTCGGTGAAGGCGAGGCGGCGCAGCAGCCGCCGGCTTTCGTCCTGCTCGATGGCGAGCGCGCAGAGCCGGGCGCCGGTGGCCACTACATTCATCTCCGGCGGCAGCGGCCCGCGCGTCTCGCCGTAGTAGAAAGCGAA
>Ga0134126_10005983_pt1 | contig 15221 bp, 9 predicted proteins | sample KB31752_FD_96881 | JGI IMG/M metagenome (GOLD analysis project Ga0134126, IMG submission 96881) | Terrestrial soil microbial communities with excess Nitrogen fertilizer from Kellogg Biological Station, Michigan, USA - KB3-175-2 | ecosystem: Environmental > Terrestrial > Soil > Unclassified ...
CAGTTTTTTAGATCAACAAGATTTCGAGCCTTTATGGATTTGCTGAAAGGCGCCCTGCGAGGCCGCCGCAGATCAAGGATCTGCTCCGCAAAGGTGTTACTCGTATCGCAAGGCCACCATTGGGTCGATCCGCACAGCGCGCCGCGCCGGAACGTAGCTGGCGGCCAGAGCAACCAGAATGAACAGCGTTGCGACACCCGCGAATGTTAGGGGATCGGTCGTGTCGACGTGGAACAACAGAGTCCGCATCACTCGCGTCAACGCAAATGCGCCAATAACTCCAATCGCTGCTCCGGTCAATGCCAACCGAAAGCCCTGCCTCAAAATGAGCCACAGAATCTCGCTTTCCCTGGCTCCCAATGCCCGGCGGATGCCCATCTCGTGCGTGCGTTGCTCCACCGAATAGGCAATGACGCCGTAGATTCCAACCAGGGCGAGCAGCAGCGCCACGCCGGCGAACAATCCTAGCAGCACCGCCAGCAAGCGCCGCTGGCCCAATTGGGCTTCGATCCGATCGTCCATCGTTTTGACGTCCGAAATGGGTTCATTCCGGTCCAACGCCTGCACTTGTTCTCGAACTAGTGTTGTGATCCGCGTCGGGTTGCCGTCGGTTCGTATCGCGAGCATTGCGGATGGCAAAGTATCCTGCCAAAACGAGACGTATACACTCTGCGGCCATCCGCTATTCTCAAGATTCTGATGAACATTGCCGGCAATTCCGATGATTTCGGCAGGCTGCGGGTTCACGCCGCCGACCAGAAGCCGCTGGCCGATGGGATCGAGGCCCCGCGGGTAGGCCGGCCAGAAACGGCGCGCCAGGCCTTCATCGATGATGGCCACTCGCTGGGCTCCTTCGATATCCCGCTCCGAAAAGTCGCGGCCCCGTTGTAGCGGAATATCGAGCGTCTTAAAATATCCGGGTGCGACGACAAGCGCTGTTGCGATGAGACGTTCGTTCAACCGGAGCGGCGGCTTGGCGGCGTCCTGCACGGGAGTTCCCGCAAAGCCGGTCATCGGAAGCGTCATGGCAACCGTGGCGCCGCGCACGCCCGGCGTCGATTCCACGCGTTGGATGAGTTCCTGAAAAAAGGCATCCTTCTTCTGGTCCGTGTCATAGCGCGACTGAGGCAGAGAAAGGCGCATGGTGAGGAGGTTCGCCGGATTGAAGCCCGGATCGTCGCCGCGCAGATGAATCACGCTCTCGATCAGGAGCGCGACGCCGATCAGCAACACGATAGAAAGCGATACTTGCCCCACAACCAACATGTTTCGGGCCGTGAATCCGATCCGAACACGCCCGGAAAGCCCTTCGTTTACGGATTCGCTTCGCAGCCGCAAGACTCCCATGAGATCCGGCCGCGATGCGTCGAGCGACGGCGCCAACCCGAACAGAATGCCGGTCACGAACGAAAGCACGGCGGCGAATCCGAGCACCATCCAATCCAGGTGAACCTCGCCCGCGCGCGGCAAATCGAACGCAGTGAGATTTGGAATCGCTCGCAGAGCCCACACGGCAAGCAGCAGCCCAAGCACTCCACCGGCAAACGAGAGCAGCACGCTCTCGGCAAGCAGTTGTCCGACGAGACGGCTGCGGGCGGCCCCCAGCGCGGAGCGGATTGCAAATTCGCGCGAACGGGCGTTCGCTCGCGCCAGGAGCAGGCTCGCCACGTTGGCGCAAGCGATCAGCAGGACAAATCCAACGGCGCCGAATAACATCCAAAGCACGGAACGAATATTGGCGACGAGCGCCTCTTTCAGCGGCTTTACCCGAACCGGAGACTTCGGCTTTGCATCGAGCATTGCGGGATGAGCCATCTTGTAATGGCGCTGAATGACAGCCGCTTCCGCGCTTGCCTGTTCGAGACTCACCCCTGGTTTGAGGCGCCCGAATATGCTCAAGAACGGGCTAAGCGGCCGCGACTTCGGGGGGACCGCCGGCCACTCGGACGGCTGGGTCAACCAGACATCGAGATCCGGGAAAGGAAACTGGAAGCGCGCCGGGAGAACTCCGACGATCGTGTATGGCGCGTCGCCTAGAGTCAGCGTTTTGCCGACGATCCGGGAATCTCCGTTGAACCGGCGCTGCCATAGCTCCGCGCCGATCATCGCGACGGCGGGGCCGCCGGGCGAATCCTCCTCCGGAAAGAAGCCGCGTCCGAACAGCGGCTCGACTCCCAGGATGCTGAGGAAGCCTGCCGATACGCGAGCGGCCTTCAGGACTTCCGGCTGGGCGCCCCCGGTAATCGTGACGTTCTCCTGGCCGCTGAAGGCGCCGATACCGGTAAAGGATCGCGCGCTCGCCTTCATCTCCATGAACCGTGCCGGTGTGGCGCCGCCCGAAATATTCACCAACCGGTCCGGATCGCGGTATTCGAGCGGCTTTAGCAGCACATCGTGAACGACGCTGAAAATAGCAGTGTTGGCGCCAATGCCCAAGGCCAGCGACAACACGGCGGTCAACGCAAATCCCGGACTCTTCCGCATGGTGCGGAGGGCATAGCGCAGATCCAGCGCCAATTGTTCGAGCCAGCGCCAGCCCCACACTTCGCGAACGTTCTCCTCCACCAGAGTAGTGTTGCCGAACGTGCGCCGTGCGGCGTAGCGGGCGTCTTCTTCGGACAATCCGTCCGCTCGCTGCTCGGCGGCTTCCGCTTCCAAGTGGGAGCGCAGCTCGCGGTCGAGATCGTGGTCACGTGATTTGCGTCGCCAGAACATTGCTTGAGTTCCTTTACTCGTTTCGCAAGGCCACCATGGGATCGACTTTCGTAGCCCGACGAGCTGGCCCGTAGATCGCGGCTGCGCCGACCACGATCAAAATGCACGCTGCGATGGCAAACGTCATCGGATCACGCGGTTGAACGCCATACAGCAGAGCTTTAAGGACTCCGCTCAGCAGATAAGCCATAAACAATCCGATTACGATCCCAATCATGACCAGTGCCAATCCGCCGTTCATTACCATCCGTAAAACATCTCGCCGCTGCGCCCCGAGAGCTAGGCGAATGCCAAACTCATTGGTGCGACGCGTCACCCCATATGCGAGAACACCGTAAAGGCCAATGCACGTAAGCAGCAGGGCAAGGGCTCCAAATCCGGTTGACAATTCAGCGACGAGCTGCTCGGAATGTAACGTTCGGTCCACCACTGCAGAAACGGGCTCAATGTCGTGAATGACGAGCCGCGAGTTAGCGGTCCGAATCGCGGCACGACAATCCCGAATCACAGCCGATAACGGTCTATTCGCAGTTGCATCAGCCCTAATTTGAGCAAAGGCAGAAGTTGCGCCATGCAGAAATAAATACGCCATCCGCGGAGTGCGCTGCCGCAGATTATCGTATTTTGCATCCTTGACTACGCCGATGATTTCGATATCTTTCGGCTTTCCGGGCCACCAGGCGAATCGCTTGCCCACCGGATTCTTATCGCGAAAATAGTATCGGGCCATCGTTTCATTGATAATGGCCACGTGATCGGCTCTTTCCTTATCGGCTTCTGTGAAATCGCGCCCGGCAAGCAGCGGGATGTCCATAGTTGCGAAATAGAGCGGGCTTACCGATTGAACGCGTATGTTTTTGTCCTCATTCAGATGAGGCGTGTATCCCTCTACATCAATGCAGCAAATTCGATTTGTACCCTCGCCAAAACCGAATTGCGAAAAGCTCACTAATTGCACTCCACCCACACCAGATAAGCGTTCGGCGAGCTTCGCCCGAAGCACGTCGATATCCATGTTGGTATTGGGAGTGTCGATGGCCGCCTCGATAACGTGCTTCTCGTCGAAGCCGGGATTGAACATCTTCAGATTCAGAAACGTCCGCAGCAAAAGTCCGGAGGCAACCAGCAGAATAAGAGAAATCGCTGTTTGCGAAATCACCAGCAAGCGCGACGGGCTGAGTTTTAAAAGCGAGATTGCGAGCGAGCGGCCCCCCAGCTTTAAAGTGGACCAAGGATCGACTCGATTGCTGGCGATCGCCGGAGCAAGGCCGAAGGCAAGCGCTGCGGCGCATGACACGACAATCGCAAACGCGAGGACCTTTAAATTCAAATGAACATCCAAGGAATCGATGTGCGCAATCACGAGCAGCGCCCGGATGATTACTAACGCAATGCCAACACCGAGCACACACGCAATTGCGGCAAGTAGCGCGGCCTCGGTCAACAATTGCCGGATTAGCCGGGAGCGGCCCGCGCCTATAGCAATGCGCACTGCAAATTCGCGGCTTCGCGTTGCCGATCGCGCAAGCAGCAGGTTCGCGACATTCGCACAGGAAATCACCAGCAGGAGCGCTACGAGCGCCATCAAAATCCACAGGGGTTGAGAGTATTGGTCTCTCAGCCAAGACAAGCCTCCTGCGCCCGGTTCGACGCCAATGAATCCCAGGTAATCGTTTTGCGGATCGGCATGAAGCGCAGTTCGCAAATTCGTGAGAAGGACGCGCATGCTTGCCTGTGCCCGACTGAGACTCACGCCAGGCGCAAGGCGACCGACGCAATTCAACCAACTCACGTCTCTGGTGTGGAGAAAGGACCTACCTCCGTTGAGTTGAGGCTGCATCGCAAGAGGGATCCACACGTCCGGCGCGTAGAACGCGGATTCGCCCGAAAAATTTCTTGCAACTACTCCGACGATTTCAAGCGCGTTGTTACCGAATTTCATTCGCTCGCCCAGAACACTCGGGCTGCCGCCAAAGGCGCGTTGCCAATAGGCATAGCCGATAACGGCTACGGGATGCTGACCGGGAGCGGCATCGTCCTCGGGCGCCAGCATACGGCCGATTTCCGGCTCGACTCCGAGAACGGAAAAATAGTTGCCCGAGACCAGTTCGCCCTTCAGCTTCTCTTTGTGATCGTCCAAATCGCGGCTCAGGTTCCAATCGGCGAACGCAGCCAGTCCGGCAAAAACCTTGTTGTGCTCGTCGATCCATTGATAATCCATGTCCGAGAAAGAGTCTCGCGTGTGCTGTCGAGTGAGTGCGCGAACGATCACCAATGAATCGGGCTGAGGGACGGGGAGCACTCGCAGAAGAACTGTGTCTACAAGGCTGAAAATTGCAGTATTGGCTCCTATTCCCAGAGCAAGCGAGAGCACCGCGACCGCAGTAAAGACTGGATTCTTCCGCAGCCGTCGTGCAGCGTATCGCATATCCTTCCATATTGTTTCCAGCCATATCCATGTGGATGCTGCCCGAACGTTCTCTTTCACTAAAGTTGCGTTGCCGAGAACCCGCCGCGCGGCGTAGCGGGCGTCGTCAGCCGATAGGCCGTTCTCTTGCTGCTCGGCGGCTTCCGCTTCCAAATGGGAGCGTAGCTCGCGGTCGAAATCGTGGTCGCGTGATTTGCGTCGTCGCCAGAACATGAGTCGCCTACTCATATCGCAGGGCCACCATCGGATCGACTTTGGAAGCCCGGCGGGCAGGCAGAAAACTTGCCACAGCCCCAATCGCGCCAAGCAGTCCGACGGAGGTCGCTAGCGTCAGCGGATCATACGGCTTTAGTCCAAACAGGAGCGAGCTTGCGGTGCGCCCTATGGCGAGAGATAGCGCTATGCCAATCACAAGGCCAACCAGCAACAGGAGCCCTGCCTCATTCATCACCATGCCGAGTATTTGGCCCGGGTTTGCGCCAAGCGCTGCGCGGATTCCGATCTCGGTGCGACGCCGGATCACGACATACGAGATGACGCCATAGAGACCGATTGTTGCGAGTACAGTGGCGAGTAAGCCAAAAAATCCCGATAGCGCCGCCATGAGGCGCTCGATTACGAACCGGTCCCGAATTTGCGTTTGGAAGACATGAAAATCGATTTGCATCGCGGGATACTGGCGTCCCAGTCGGTCCTTCACCGTGGAAATCAGACTCGACATCGGCGCCGATGAACGGATGAAGATGGGACCCCATGGTCCTTCGGCCGGATATTGTTGCGCGGCCCCAAATACTTCGGGCGGCGTAGCATCGCGCAGATTCGCATATTTCGCGTCTCTTACGATGCCAACGATTTGATAGGTGGCGGCAGGATAGTTCGGCTCGGCGATGCTCCTTATTGTTTTGCCGATCGGGTTCTTTCCACCACAGTATTGCCGGATAAACGTTTCGTTCACGACCGCCACTCGCGGCGCCGACTCCGTATCGCGACCATTGAAATCGCGTCCGGATAACACAGGGACCTGCATGGTCTCAAAATATTGCGTGCTGACCCACGTGAATTTCGATGAACCGCGAACGTCGTTGAGATGAAATCCAAGCGTCCAACTGCTGCCATCAAGCGGTACGTGAGTGGACATGGCCGCGGACTCGACTTCGGGGATTTCGCGGATTTCGTCGAGTAGCTCGCGTTGCAAAGGTTTCAAACGGGTTGGGGAAATGTGGCCATTGTTTAAGAAATTATGAATGTCTATTTGAGCCAACAGGATGCCCCGTTCACGAAAGCCTGGGTTGAGCGTCATTAGATTTCGAAAGCTACGCACAAACAGGAGAGCACTGAAAAGCAACACGAGCGAGATCGTAATTTGAGAAACCACGAGCCAGCGTTGAAATGAGAATCGCTCTTGACCGGCCGTCGTGCCGCGCGCCCCCGCCTTCATTGCCGCGCCAGGTTCCGCTTGCGACGAGCGCAGGGCCGGCACGAGACCGCAAGTGAGAACCGCCGCCGAAGCAGTGAACATCAGGACGCGCCAATCGAGGCTCAAGTCCAGTTGCAAGACATTGGAGCCGGTGCTAACGAACCATACAATCGCCCGGCTGAGCACCCGCGCCAGATAGAGCCCGAGCAGCGCGCCAGCTAAAGCGATCAGCAGGCTTTCCGATAGCAACTGCTGGATCAAGCGTCGTCGCGATGCTCCGAGCGCCAGCCGTACGGCAATTTCGCGTTGACGCGTACTCGCGCGAGCCAACATCAGATTCGCAAGATTGACGCATGCAATAAACAACACCAAACCCGTAATCCCGAGGAGCAGCCAAAGAGATGTGTCAAAGGTCTGCCGCAGCGGACTCACTCCTTTTCCAGCGGGATAAGCAGCGAGCCGGAATTTACGATATTGTTCGAGCTCCGAGGTTTGATAGCCGGTTGGCGCTGTCGCATCGAATAAGCCTGGACTAATTGTGTTGAGATATGCTGAGGCGCGTTCCAGTGTCCAACCGCGCTTCAACCGGCCCATCACGGTGAGCCACCAGACATCGCGTCGATCAAAGGAGGCGTTGGTCGATTGAAGAGCCGCCAGGGAGCAAATCGGCAGCGCCACATCAAAGTTCGTGCCGACGTTAAGCCCCACAAAGCCCGGCGGCGCCACGCCGATCACTTCGAAAGAACGATTCTGAACCGTTACGTTGCCGCCGATAACCGAATCGAGACCGCCGAATTCGCTTTGCCATAAACCATAGCTGATCACTGCAACCGAAGGCCCACAACCGTGATGGTCATCTTGAGAGTCGAGCAAGCGACCGCGAGCGGGTGGAATTCCCAAGACGGGAAAGAAACTGCCGCTTACCCAAAGCCCGTGCACATTGTGGGCGCCCGGTCCTTTACCCAGACGAAATGTATCCGTACCCCAGGCGAAAGCGCCGGAAAAGACCTGCTGGCTGTCTCGAAATGCCTCCCAAAGGGGATTGGTCATCTGCGGATTATCGCCGGTGTTGATGCCCATGCCGTCTCCGTTTGCAACGCGCACTTCCGCCAGTTCCTGTGGATTGGGCACCGGCAGGCTGCGCAAACGAACGGCGTCGAGCAACTGAAAAATTGCCGTGTTGGCGCCGATCCCCAGCGCAAGCGACGAGATGGCAACGACCGCAAATACAGGACTGAGCCTTAACTGGCGAACACCGTAGCGCAGGTCTTGCCAGAAACGTTCCAAAGAGGTCCATCCCCACATTTCGCGTACCTCTTCCTTCACCAAAGTCGAGTTGCCGAATGTGCGTTGGGCGGCGTAGCGGGCTTCCTCCGACGACAGGCCGGCCTCTTGTTGCTCCGCGGCTTCCAGTTCCAGGTCCGAACGCAACTCGCGCTCCAGATCCTGCTCGCGTTGTTCCCGTAATCGCCAGAACATAGATCACGTCATTCGTATCGCAAGGCCACCATGGGATCGAGACGAACCGCACGCCGGGCCGCAATGTATGAGGCAAGAAGCGAGACCGTCATTAGCAGCAGGGCTACCAAAACGAATGTCTCCGGATCGGTCGTGCGAACTTCGTACAAGCGACTCGCTAGAAGCCTCGTGATGACCAGCGATGCAGCGACGCCGAGCGCAACCCCGGCGAGCGTCAGCCCAAGACCGCGCCTCAGAATCAATGCGAGCACCTGCCCCCTCGTCGCGCCCAAAGCGATCCGAAGTCCGATCTCCCGCGTTCGTTGCGTGACCGCATACGCCACGACGCCATAAATCCCGATCGTCGCAAGCATCAACGAAAGCACGGCAAATAAACCTACGACCACCGTATTCATGCGGGATTCCGCAACGGACCGGGAGATGAGCTGCTCCATGGAAGCAACATCGAAGATCGGTATCTCCGGATCGACGGACCGGACCGCGTGGCGGACAACGGTTGCCATACGCATTGGATCTCCATCCGTCCGAACAATGAGCGTGATGAAGGTCTGAAGAAAGGGCCGCGGCGCCTGCGAATAAGGAATATAGATCGCAAGTCGCGCCCTCCGTCCGTCGCCCGGCGACTTGACGTCTCCCACAATGCCAACTACCGTGTAGAACTTAGAACCACCACCGAAGCCAGGATCGATTCGCTTTCCGACGGGAGACTCGTTTAGGAAGAATTGCCGGGCAAAACTGGCGCTGACGATCACGGCCGGGTTCGATCGTTCTGTGTCGTGGCTGGAGAACGCCCGCCCTTTAAGGAGCGGAATATTCATCACGTTAAAATACCCGGCGCTGACGACGAGTTTTTTGACGATTAGTTCCGGAGGTGGGGGAGGCTGACCTTCAATAACAATGTCGCCGCGCAGTCCCGCTCCAGTGAAAGGAAGTCCAAATGCGACCGTGCCGGCCCGTTGAACTTGTGGCGCCACGTCGAGCCGTGACAATAGCAGGCGATGAAATGTGAGCCTCTGGGCTTCGCCGTGATACCTCGTGTCCGGCAGCGTCAGAGTGGCTGTCAAAAGGCGGCTCGGCTGGAACCCCGGGTCCGTGGTTCGGAGGCGGATGAAGCTCCGCGCCAGTAGCCCTGCGGAGGCCAGCAATATAAGAGTCAACGCTACCTCGGCAACTATGAATACGTTGCGCGCAATCGGCAGACGTGAAGCCGATCGAGCGACGGCGCGAGAATCCTTGAGCGCGGAATAAGGATCGACGCCCGACGACTGAAGCGCCGGGACCATGCCGAAGAAGATTCCGCAGCCGACGGAAATCACAAATACAAAGGCGAGTACGCGGCCGTCAACCACGTTGTGGATCGCCGGCACCATGAACACAGGCTGGTTTGATGCGACGGGCAGGAGCGAAGCCAAAGCTCGCTGCATGGGAAAGCTGAGCAGTATACCGAGCGATCCCGCGATCAGCGCAAGACAGACGCTCTCTGTCAGCAACTGCGTAACGATTCGGCCGCGCCCCGCTCCGAGCGCCCGGCGCGTCGCCATCTCATGCCGCCGGGCGGCGCTTCTCGCCAGCAACAGATTTGAAACGTTCGCGCAGGCAATCAACAGCACCAGACCGACAGCACTCAACAGAAGCAACAAGGTGGGCCGGAAGTTTGCTGATAACTGTTCCTGTAGTGAGACGACACTCGTTTCCCATCCGTCAGAATTGCGATGGCGTTGCCGCGCCAGGCGGCGCGAGATGACGATGGTTTCGCTCCGGGCCTGCCCCAAACTGGCGCCGGGGCGAAGTCGCGCAATGACCTGATTGGATGCATTGGAACAGCCTCCCGTGAGCGTCAGCGGCGTCCAGAAATCCGCCTGGTTCGGGAACTGGAAATCCGAGGGCATCACTCCGACAACCGTGAACACACGGTCGTCAAGCACGACAGACCGGCCGATGATGGAGCGGTCCGCGTGGAAATTCGTTGCCCAGAGCCGGTGATTGAGTAAGAGGACGTTGTCGTGACCAGCCTGTGCGTCTTCCGAGAGGAAGCTTCTGCCGAGGATCGGATTCCGCCCAAGGAGATGAAAGAAATTGACGGTTACGGCGGAGCCCAGAACGCGCTCCGGCGGTCCATCGCCCGTCATGTTCGCCGTTTGGCCTTGAAACGCCGCCATGCCGCTGAACGATTGCGTCTGCTGTTTCCACAACAGAAAGTCCGGATCGCAGACCGACGCAGGCCCATCGAAACCGATCTGGCGGTTTTCTCCATGCAGAATCACGAGACGGTCCGGATCGTGAAACGGAAGGGGCTGCAGGAGCACAGCGTTCGCCAGGCTGAAGATAGCCGAGTTCGCTCCGATGCCCAGTGTGAGAATCAGAATCGCCGCTATTGCAAACATCGGGTTCTTGCGCAGTGTTCGCAGCGCGTATCGTACATCTTGCTCAACGCGCTCCAGTGCCTGCCATCCCCACATCTCGCGCACTTTTTCTTTGAGTAGCGCTTTATTTCCTAATGCTCGTTGGGCGGCGTAGCGGGCATCTTCCGGTGACAGGCCGTTCTCTCGTTGCTCTTCGGCCTCCAGTTCGAGGTCAGAGCGCAACTCGCGTTCCAGATCTTGCTCGCGCCGCTTCCGCCGCCGCCAGAACATTTCAGCCCTCCTCGGCCGGCCACATCACCCTGGCGATTGCGCTCGCCATTTGTTTCCATTTCGACTCTTCCGCGGCAAGCTGCTTTTTGCCCGCCGCCGTTAGCCGGTAATACTTGTATTCGCGTTTTTGATCCTTGGACGCCGGCTCCCATTTCGCGGCGAGCCAACCTTTGCGCTCCAGGCGGTGTAGCGCCGGATAGAGCGACCCATGCTCGACCTGCAGCAGGTCGTCGGTAGTGCGCTGGATGTGTTTCGCGATTTGATGTCCGTGGGCGGGACCAAACAGGAGCGTGCGCAGGATCAGCATGTCGAGGGTGCCCTGCAACAGCTCGATCCGGCCGGAAGATTCTTTTGGCATATCGTCAGAAGATATTCTACCCAAAATGGGCGGTGTTGGGTAGAATATCTTCTAAGATTCCGGTTAACGGGATAAAGGATGGTTTTTCGTGCAAACGCTCGTCGAGACGAGTCTCGATGCTGCAAGGCTGAGAGAGTCTGCGCCACGGATCATATTGCAGGCTTGGGTTTTTAAGACAGCAAGAATCTGGCGCACGAAACCTTTAGCGGTTCCGAGTCACGCCCATCAAACAGTGGCGGCGCGGTGAAGCGGGTGCTCGACCATCACGCGGAGGGCCTGGTCGAGTGCTTCCGCGAAGAAGTATTCGCCCCATATGACCGACTCGTCCACGCCAAGTCCTTTGTGGACGTGATAGACGCCGCCTTTCAGCACGCCTTCCCATTTGGAATCTTTGTCGGCAAGGTATTGAGTACAGAGCGTCCGCAGCACGCGGACGGCGGTAGACCAGTAGAAGTGCCCCTTTAGCGGATCGGGGACAAGGCGGCACAAGCGAAACAATCCCGCCGCGGCGATCGCGGCCGATGAAGTATCGAGCAGCGCACGATCTTCAGGCGGGGCATTGTAATCCCAGTATGGGATACCGTCGGCCGGCGTATGCGTGATGTAATAATCGGCGCAATCCTCGGCGGTCTTGAGGAAACGGGGATCGCGGCTGTATTCGTTTGAGACGGCGAATCCGTAAAGCGCCCAGGCAAGGCCGCGCGACCAGCAGGAATCGCCGCGAAATCCCTGCTGGGTTGTCTGACGGAGGAACTCGCCGGTTTCCGGATCGAAGATACCCTCGTGGGCCACCGAGCCGTCGCCGCGCACAAGACAGCGACGCGTGGTGAGGCAATGGCGCACCGCAATGTCGCGCAGCCGTTTATCGTTCAACTCGCGAGCGGCGTAGAAGATCAATCCGACGTTCATCATAATGTCGATGAAGATGGAATCGTCGGCGACAAACGAACGCAGATATTGTCCTGTTTCGTTATAGCGCTGCGCGAGGGTGCGAGCCGCCTGTAACACAACTTCCTTCAAAGCGGGATCGCGCGTGATCTGATACCAACGGTGATACGTGGAAAAAAAGATGAAGCCATGATCGTGAACGTCGCGGTCGTCCTTGCGATCCTCCAGCGGCCGGGTGTAACGGATCGCCTGCTCCATCCACCACTTCGCTTCCGGCTTTTCCGGAGCCACGTGGCGGAAAAAAATCCACATCATGCCCGGCAGGAATCCGTCACACCAGTGCGCCCAGGCGGGCCCGTCATGCTTCCACTTGCCGCCGTTGGTGTACATCGGATACAAATCCGGATACGTTTCCACCAGGCGTTTGACCTGTTTGCCGGCGAAGCTCATGGAGTCTTCGAACAGCTTTCGATCGGTTTCGTGAATGAATTGGATCACAGAGACTCCCTGAGTGGTCATTATAGATGGGTCGCTGCAATCGTCTGCTACCATCGGGGAAAAGATGTCGGTGAAAGTAACAGTTGCGAACAACGGTCCCATTCGTATCGAGGGTGATTTTCTGATTCAAGATGCGCTGGGGAACGCGTACGGACTTGCGGGCCGTACGATCATTTCATTGTGCCGCTGCGGCCATTCGGAGAGGAAGCCGTTTTGTGACGGTGCGCACAAGCGCCAGGGATTTGAGTCGGAATGCGTCGCCTGTGAGTTGGCTCCGCCGCAACCGAAGGTGTGATGCCGAGGGTCCTCCAGCCCACTTTAAAACTTACCTTTCCTGTAGTGGCGAAGGCATACCTCGCCCGTCGTTAATTGAAGAAGGTCGCTTACGCTTCCCGACTCAGATTCGGCGCGTTTTGTAAATCAGCGCAGCTGGTCGTGGCAGGTGGTGCAATCGATGCTGGCGTTTTTTGCGCGATGGCAAGCCATGCACCCGCCCATCGAGATATCGGTTTCGCGAAACAGGCGCTCCCGCTCCGCTACCGGCCCGTGGCAATCCTGGCACTTCGCGCCGCTATCGAGATGCGTTTTGTGGCTGAAGATCACATAAGTAGGAATCTGATAAATTCTTACCCAATCGATTTCCCGATTCGTATTTGCGTAGGCCGCCAATTTCTGAATTGCCGGACTATCTTTTTTGATGGCGGAGTGGCACTCCATACACTTTGAAGCTTCTGGCAGCGTCATCACCTCACCCGGATCGGGACCGGGATGACACATTTTGCAAGGAACTTTGAGAGCGCCAGCGTGGAGCTTGTGGCTGAACGGAAGCGGCTGCGCGGGCGGCTCCTTCGCGGCTTGATTCTGCGCGAAAACAATTTGCGTCAGCGCGCAGACCAACAATATGGCACGGCCGCCGATCACAAATTGCCGGACCGCAGTTGAGCGGCTACATATTCCGAGCTGCGCATGGAAAGCGCCAGAATCGTCAGCGTGGGATTCTGGGAGCCGCCGGAAACGAAGCTACTGCCATCCACCACGAAAAGATTCTTAACGTCGTGACTTTGGTTCCACTTATTCAAAACACTTGTTTTCGGGTCATCGCCCATCCGGCATGTTCCCAATTCGTGAATACTCTCGCCCGGAGGCACCATTTGCGAGTGCTTCACCAGAACTTCGAAGCCAGCCGCGCGGCATCGCTCGTCGAGCGTATCCATTGCGTCTCGAGCCATTGCGTGCTCGTTATCCGAGTAGCGCGCCTGTATGTGAAGCGCTGGAATTCCAAAAGCATCCTGAACGTTCGGATCGATGCGCACGTGGTTTTCAAAACGCGGAAGCACCTCTCCCATCGCCGTCATCTCGAAACCCGCTTCCTTGCAGGCATTCACTTCTTTTTGCAGCGCCTCTCCATAGAGCGGGAAGTAGGTAGGGTCCGGCGTGCCGCCGCTGCCGAAATCGACCGCGTAGCCCCGGATGAAATTCTTTTCGCGAGTCTTCAGGTTACGGAAACGCGGAATATATCCGCCTCCTCTGATCACTCCATGACGGCCGCTGCCGTTTCGCAATTCCGGCACGATAGCTTGCACGATATTCTTCACATAGAATTCGTCGAAGAGATAGTGTCCCAGCACACCGCTGGAATTGGCAATGCCTGAATTAAGCAGGAGACGCGTGCTTTCCAGGCACGAGGCCCCCACCATGACGACACGGGCCTTCGCATGCATCTCGCGCTTGGAGCGGCGGTCGACAAAGTTAGCGCCGTTCACTAACCCGGTATTGCGGTCTACCGTGATGTTGCGGACGACTGCATTTGAAACGAGCGTCAGGTTTCCGCTGGCAAGTGCGTCGGGAAGCAGCAGATTGACGGAACTCGCGAATTGCCCGGTAGCGCGGCGCCCCTTGGTGGTAGGGATGCCAACGGCCGCGCACGACTTCACGAAACGCTTGACGCTTTCGCTATCGACTGAGTTGTCTTCGATGAACACTCCATCGGGAAGCTGCGGCAATCCTTCTTTTCGGCCCGAAACACGAAACAACGGCTCCACGCGATCGTAGTACGGCGCGAGATCGCTGTAGCCGATCGGCCAGTTGTCGCCGAAGTCGTCATGGTCCTTACACTTGAATTCGTAGTCGCTCAACCGCCAGGAAGCTCTGCCCCAGAACAGGCTCTTACCGCCAACGAGACGGATTCGCACCCAATAGTAAGGATCGTTTGGATCGTACGTATATGGGTTCTGCTTTTCATCCGCCCATACATTGGCCGTGAATTCGCTGGCCTGCGTGACGTGCGGAAACTGTCCGGGTCTTCCGAATCCGCGATAAGGCAGATCATAAACGCGCTTCAGACTGCGGTCCCGGGTGAAATCCACTTCCGGCCCCGCGTCGAGCATCAGGCAATTGACACCTTTTTGCGCGAGTGTATAGGCAGCCATGCCGCCCGAGGCGCCGGAGCCGATGATGAGAACGTCGTAAGTGGGATTCATATAACCAGAAGCCTCAATCGATGGTGTGCCAGTAAGTTCCAAGCCCGCTGGCCCTGCGGTCGCGCTTCGAGACGACGCTAATCCACTCACGCGAATTCACGGTGCCTTGCAAAATTTGACCTTTCGCCAGAACCAGAAAGGCCTGTAGCATCTCCGCCGGGGTTTCATACGTCCAAGGCTTGCGCAGCGGCGCAAGAATTTCGTCCGCCTGAGAAGCCGTGGTTCCTTTGAAATCGGTCTTAAAGCGGCTCTGCGCTTCGTGATTCAGCGCATCCAGCCCGTCGCGGTACAGGTTTTGAATATGGGCAGACGACTGGCTGGTTAG
>Ga0134126_10005984_pt1 | contig 15221 bp, 15 predicted proteins | sample KB31752_FD_96881 | JGI IMG/M metagenome (GOLD analysis project Ga0134126, IMG submission 96881) | Terrestrial soil microbial communities with excess Nitrogen fertilizer from Kellogg Biological Station, Michigan, USA - KB3-175-2 | ecosystem: Environmental > Terrestrial > Soil > Unclassified ...
ATCTGGCGTGCCAGGTCGACGATCTTCACCGGCTCGCCCATGTCGAGCACGAAGAGCTTGCCGCGCTCCTCGCCGCCCTTGACCGCCAGCACCGAGGCTTGCAGCACCAGCTCGACCGCTTCACGCACCGTCATGAAGAAGCGGGTAATGTCGGGATGCGTCACCGTGAGCGGGCCGCCCATCGCGAGCTGGCGCTGGAACAACGGCACCACTGATCCGGTCGAGCCCAGCACGTTGCCGAAGCGCACGGTGACGAAGCGCGTGCCATCGGCTTTGCGCGATTCGACGATGTCGAGCGCCTGGCAGATGCTTTCGGCGAGCCGCTTGCTCGCGCCCATCACGCTCGCCGGGTTGACCGCCTTGTCGGTCGAGATCATCACCATGGCGCGCACGCCATGGGCGCGGCACGCCTCGGCAACATGGCGCGTACCGAGCACATTGGTCACCACGCCCTCGACCGGATTCGCTTCGACCATCGGCACATGCTTCAGCGCCGCGGCATGGAAGACGAGCTCCGGCCGCTCGCTGGCGATCACCTGCTCGACGCGGCTTTTCTCACGGACATCGCCGATCACCGCGACGCGCGGCAGGCCGGCATGGCGCTCCTCAAGCTCGCGGTCGATGCTGTAGAGCGCGTACTCATTGTTATCAAGCAGCGCAAGGTGCGCCGGCTCGCTGGCGGCGATCTGCCGTACCAGCTCGGCGCCGATGGTGCCGCCGGCACCGGTGACGAGCACACGCTTGCCGGCGATGAGCGCGCGCATGCCCGGGCGGTCAAGCACGGCCTGCGGCCGGCCGAGCAGATCCTCGAGGGCGATCGGCTCGATCGCCGGCGCGTCCTCGCTCAGGGTCTGCTTGAACTCGGTGAGCCGTGGCAGTCGCGCCAGCGGGATGGTGAGCTCGTCGGCGAGGTCGAGCAGCCGGCGCACGGTCGCGCCGTCGAGCGTCTGCGCGCTGAGGATCAGGCGCTGCGGCCTCTCGCCGCGCGCGTCGAGCATGGCGACGACCTGTCGTAGGTCGTCGATCGTGCCGAGGACTGGCACGCCGCCGAGGTCGCGGCCGACGCGCGACGAGCTGTCCGCCAGGATGCCGACCACGCGATAGAGGCGATCGGGGTCGCTTGCCATCTCACGGATGAACATGGCGGCGCCGTCACGCGCGCCAATCAACAGCACCGGCACCGCGATGCTGCGCTGCTGACGCTCGAGCAGCCGGCGGAAGCTTACGCTTCGGTCCTTGAACAGGCGGTAGGCGAAGCGCGGTCCGCCGAGCAGTGCCATCAGCACGAGCCAGTTGATGCCGACGAGCGAGCGCGGCAGATCGACGAGGCGCGTTACCACGAACATCAGCGGGAAGAAGACCAGCACGACGATGGTGACAGCGCGCAACAGCGCCAAGAGATCGGGCAACGAGGCATAGCGCCAGATACCGCGATAGAGGCCGGTCCACCAGAAGGTCGCCGCCGCGATCGCCGTGAAGGCGAGATCATAGCCGAGCAGCAATCGCCCGGGATAGTCGAACAGCGCGTCGCCGATGCGTAGGTAGAGCGACAGCCAGAACGAAGCCGCCGCCATCACCACATCGTGACCGAAGGCTGCACGGGGCCGGTTGAAACGCATCATCGCGCGGAAGTTACGCAAAGGAGCTAGGGGCGGCAACAGGAAAAGCGGTCGCGGCTGTGAGGCGATCCGGCTACAAAAGCAAGCCAATTTCGCGGGAGCGCCTGAAGCCATGGGTTTCGTGCTGAGCAAGATCTTTTGGGGCATCGTGGCACCCGGCAATCTTCTGGTGCTGATGCTGGTGATCGGCACGCTGCGACTCGGCCGGCGGCGCCGGGGGCGCGGCGCGCCCTTGCTGACGACCGCGGCGATCGCGCTTCTGGCGATCGCCATCCTGCCGATCGGGCAATGGCTGGCAATGCCCCTCGAGTCGCGATTTCCGAGCCCCGAATTGCCTGAGCATGTCGACGGCATCGTCGTGCTGGGCGGCGCCGTCGAGCCTGGAATCTCGGAGGCGCATGGCCAAGTGGCGCTCAATGATGCCGGCGAGCGCATGCTGGGCGCCCTGACTCTGGCACGGCGCTATCCCGATGCGCCGATCATTGTCACCGGCGGCAACGCGTCCTTGTTGCCGCGCGACCTGCCGTCCGAAGCCGCCGACATGCGCGACCTCCTCGTCGGGCAGGGCGTCGGCCCCTCGCGCATCCGGATCGAGGACCACTCCCGCAATACCGTCGAGAACGCCGTGTTCTCCCGCGAGATCGCGCAGCCATCGCCCGGCCAGGTCTGGCTGCTGGTGACCTCGGCGACGCATATGCCGCGCGCGGTCGGCTGCTTCCGTCACGTCGGCTGGCCGGTCATTGCCTATCCGGTGGACTATCGCACGGAGGCCCGACCGCGACCCAGCTTCCTGCTGTCCGAGCACCTCGCGCTGGTCGACGTGGTCGTGAAGGAGTGGGTCGGCCTCGTCGCCTATCGCATTCTGGGATACACCGACAGGCTCTTGCCGGCGCCGTGAGTCAGGGCGTCGGCAGGCGCAGCTCCTGCAGCAGGCTCCGATAACAGGCGACAGTGGCGGCACCCACCGCATCCGCGGCGAGCTCGCCTTCGACCAGCGCCCGACTCGCCGCGCCGAAGCGGCGGCGCAGCGCGGCATCGCCGGCCAGCCGTTCGAGCGCCGCGGCGAGTGCCGCGGCATCGTCGGGCGGCACCAGCAGCGCGTTCTCGCCATGGCGGGCGATCTCGCGACAGCCTGGCACATCGGTGGCGACCAGCGGGCGGCCCATCGCCGCCGCTTCGAGCAAGCTCTTCGGCAAGCCCTCGCGGCGTGATGCCAGGACCGCGATATGCGCCTTGGACCACAATGTGCGGACGTCGTCGATCTCGCCGAGCCAGGTGACGCCGGGCAGCGTCTGCCACGCCGCCAGCGTCGCGGCGTCGATCGAGCTTGGATTCTCCGGGTCGGGCCCGCCAGCGAGCATGAGGCGCAGGTCGCTGCCGCGCCGGCGCAAGCTCTGCTGCGCCTCGATGAGCGCAGCGATGCCCTTGTCCGCGAGCAGCCGCCCGGCATATCCCACCACCACCGGCGGCGCCGGCGGCTCCGGCATGGCGCGGAAATGCGCGGTATCGACGCCCGAACCTCTGATCACGACGACGCGCTCGCCGGCGCCGGTGCGCAGTGCCAGGAGCAGGGCGCGGTCGTCCTCGTTCTGCACGATGATGCGGCTGTTCCGCCGCTCCAGGAGCCGCGCCAGCGCGAAGTCCATCGGCCGGCGCAGCAGCCGCGCGCGCAGGCTCGGCGAGCTCCCGACGAATCCGACGCCGGTGACCGCGTTGACCACCGCGGGCACGCCGGCGATGAGCGCCGCAGCACTGCCGAGCACGGCCGGCTTGAGCGCCACATGGTGCACCAGCAGCGGCCGCTCGCGGCTGTAGAGACGATAAATCTCGGCGATGGCGCGCAGGCTTGCCCATGGGCCGATGTCGCGGCGCCGCCAACGCAGCGGATGGAGGGTGAAGCCTTCGGCGCGGATGCGCTCGCCATGCTCGGCGACGCGGGTCGCCACCGCTACCTCGAATCCCGCGCGTAGCGCCGCGCGCGCCATCGGCAGGCGGTGCGACCAGAAATACCAATCCTCGGTGACGAGGTAGATGAGTTTGGCGCGCGCGGCCGTCATAGCCGGGCACCGGCCGGGTCGTTGCGGTACCAGCGGCAGGTCTCGGCCAGGCCGTCGTCGAGCGTGACGCGCGGCCGCCAGCCGAGCCGCTCGCGCGTCGCAGTGTCGTCAATACTGAGCGAGCCGAGCAGGCGGTCGGCCGCCGCACGGCGCCCGGCGAGTCGCGCAGCGGCGCGCAGCACCGGCGGCGGGCACGGGAAGAGCCGCGCCGGGCGATGCAGTGCCCGGGCGATGCGGCGGACCAGCTCGGGCGTCGACACCTCCTCCTCGTCGCGCAACAGGAACGTCCCATCGCGCGCCGCGGGATGCGTCAGCGCCAGTTCGAGCAGATCCAACAGGTTGTCGAGGAAGAGCAGGCTGCGCCGGTTGGCGATGCTGGCGAATGGCAGCGGCGGTGCCCGGTCGACGAGACGCAGCAGTGCGCGAAAATTGGCGCGGACGCCCGGCCCGTAGACGAGCGGTGGCCGGATCACGGTCAGCGCCGGCCCCTCGGCGCCAGCGTTACGCATCGCTTCCTCGATATACCATTTGGCAAAGCCGTAGGTATCGCCGGGCGCGGCCGGGCGTCCGGCGCGAAACGGCACGCCATCCGTCGCCTCGCCGAGCACCTTGATCGAGCTGACCAGCACGAGTCGCTCGATGCCGGCGCGGCCCGCCTCGCGCGCAAGCTGCGCCGCGGCGGCGGCGTCGCCCTCGATCCAGCCGAGGTCGGCGCCGAGCGGCGCGTGCGCGCGGCTGGCGAGATGGACGACGGCGCCTGCGCCGCGCAGCAGCGGCGCCCAATCCGTCGAGGAGGTGATGTCCCCGATCACATGCAGGGTGGCGCTGCGGGGAGTTGCCACGGCGCGCCGCACGATGGCGGTGACCGGCGCGCCGCGCTGCGCCAGCCGCGCGACCAGCGCGCGGCCGATGAAGCCACCGGCACCGACGACGACGATGGGCGCAGACTGCGACAGGCTCACGGGATTGACCTCCGCCCGCGACAATAGCCGCTTGCCGCGCGATTCAACATCGGCGATCGCGCCGGGCCGGCTTGAGCGGCGGCGAGTGCCATGGTAAGCAACGCCGCAGCGGACAAAGCGGACATGCAGCGTGACATGAAGGCGTCGAGGACTGCTTCGCGTGGCGATAAATCCGGCGCGGCGGCCGCGCGAGCGGTCGATGTCGAGGCGCTGCATCGCCGCTTCATGGCGCGCGAAGCGACCATCGGCGTCATCGGCCTGGGCTATGTCGGCCTGCCGCTCGTCGGCGCCATTCTCGACAGCGGCTTCGCCGTGCTGGGCTTCGACATTGACGCTGAAAAGGTGGCGCAGCTGAACGCCGGCCGTTCCTATATTCGCCACATCCCGGCTAACGCCGTCGCAGGCTGGCGGCGCGCCGGCCGCTTCAACGCCGTTGCCGATTTCGCGCGTCTTGGCGAGGTCGATGCAATCCTGATCTGCGTGCCGACGCCGCTGACGCGCCATCGCGAGCCGGACTTAGCCTATGTCGTGGGCACCACCGAGGCGATCGCGCCCCAGCTCCGCCCGGGGCAGCTCGTCGTACTGGAGTCGACGACATATCCCGGCACGACGCGCGAGGTGATGCAGCCGATCCTCGAGCGCGGCGGCCTCAAATCGGGTATCGATTTCTTCCTGGCGTATTCGCCCGAGCGCGAGGATCCCGGCAATACGCAGTTCAGCACGACCAAGATTCCGAAAGTCGTCGGCGGCGACGGGCCGGACGCGCTCCGCCTTGTCACCGCGCTCTATGACCAGTTCGTCTCCGGCACCATCCCCGTCTCGTCGCCCGAGACGGCCGAGGCGGTGAAGCTCACCGAGAACATCTTCCGTGCGGTCAACATCGCGCTCGTCAACGAGCTCAAGATGGTTTATGCGGCGATGGGCATCGATGTCTGGGAAGTGATCAAGGCGGCGTCGACCAAGCCGTTCGGCTTCATGCCGTTCTATCCCGGCCCGGGCCTCGGCGGCCACTGCATCCCGATCGACCCGTTCTATCTCACTTGGAAGGCGCGCGAATACGACATCTCCACGCGCTTCATCGAGCTCGCCGGAGAAGTCAACACGCGCATGCCGCATTACGTCGTCGAGCGTCTGGCCGGCGCGCTCAACGAGCGCTTCGGCAAAGGCGTCAAGGGCACGCGCATCCTGCTGCTCGGCATCGCCTACAAGAAGAATGTCGACGACATCCGCGAGAGCCCGGCCTTCAGGCTGATGGAGCTCATCGAGGCGCGCGGCGCCACTGTCGCTTATCACGACCCCTATGTGCCGGAGATCCCGCTGTCGCGCGAGCACAAGGAGTTTGCCGGACGCCGCTCGGTGGCGCTCACCCCTGCAGCGCTGCGCGACTGCGACGCCGCGCTCATCTGCACTGACCATGACGAGGTCGACTATCGCCTCGTCGCCGAATGCTGTCCGCTGTTGGTCGATACGCGCAACGCCTGCGCCCATGCCGGTATCGCGGCGGCCAGCATCGTCAAGGCATGAGGCGCGACAGTGGTGCGGCGCATCGCCTTCGGCACCGCTGCTCTGCTGCTGCTTCTCGTCGTCGCCTGGGCCGCCCTGCTGTGGCTGTGGCCGCCGGCGCATGCCGACCGCTATGCCGTGGTCGACGGCGACACGCTGGCGCTTTGGCCGCAGCACTGCCTGTTGTCGCAGATCGGTGTCGGCTGCCTCAGCGAGCGGCTGCGCCTCTACGGCGTCGATGCGTTCGAGAGCACGCAGACGTGCCGCGACGCCAAGGGCACGCTGTGGCGCTGCGGAGCCGTCGCCACCGAGCGCCTGCGCCAGCTCGTGGCGCAGCCCGATTTTGCCTGCCATGTCGATCCGGAATTTGTCGACCGGCACGCCCGCGAGTTCGCCGTCTGCACCGCCGGCGACCGGGATGTCGGCGCGCTGCTGGTGAGCGAGGGCCTCGCCTTCGCCTATGGCCGTGGCGTGCAATACCTCGCGATCGAGGGCGAGGCCAAGGCGCGCGCCCGCGGCGCCTGGGCCGGCAGCTTCGTGCGTCCGCAGTTCTTCCGGCAGGGCGCTACCGAGTAGCCCGGCGCGCGCTCGGGCGGGGGCGCGCCCGCCGCGCCATCAGGGCGAGCAGCGCCGCCACCACTACCCCAGCGCCGGCAAGCGCCCAGCGCGGCTCGGCCAGCGCCAGCAGCGCCAGCAGGACGAGCAGCATGTCGGCGGCCAGCACCATCATCGCCACGGCGGCGTGATTGCCGTCGTCGCCCAGCGCGCGCTGATAGAAATGCTGGCGATGCGCCTCCCAGACCCGCTCGCGGCGCAGCAGCCGGCGGACGAGGGTGATCGTCGCGTCGGCCAGGTAATAGAGCGGCAGGATGAGCGCCGGCGCCCAGAGGCCCTTGGTTGCCAGGGTGAGCAGCAGCCAGCCAAGCAAGTAGCCCAAGGGCACGCTGCCGACATCGCCGAGGAAGAGCTGTGCCGGGTGCCAGTTCCAGCACAGGAACGCCAGCACGCCGGCAGCCAGCGTCAGGGCGAGTACGGCGCTGCCATCGGGGTCGTTGCCGATGCTCAGCACCACCAGCGCCACGCCGATGCCGCTAGCGGCGGTCTCGACGCCGGTGATGCCGTCGATCCCGTCCATGAAGTTGAAGAGGTTGACGAACCACACCCAGAGAAGCGCGGTGGCGACGCGGTCGAGCAGCGGCGGCAGCATGCCTTGGAACACCGCGCCGGCGCCCGGCAGCAAGGCTAGACCGAGCGCCGCCGCGACGAGATGAGCACTGAGTCTGACCCAAGCCGGCAGGCCGCGCACGTCGTCCCGCCAGGAGAGGGCGGCCAGGGCAGCGGCCAGCACGGCGATGCCGGCGCTGCCCCGCGGCGCCTGACCGAGCGCCGCCAGCACCAGCCATGCGGCGATGATCGGCGGCAGCAGCGCTAGCCCGCCGCCGCGCGGCACAGCTGCGCGATGCGAGGAGCGCGCCACCGGCCGGTCGAGGATGGCGCGCCGGGTCAACCAGCCCAGCACGCGCCCGGTCAGCCACCAGCTGGCGATGAACACCGCGAGCGGCGCCAGCAGCAATCTCCAGCCCATATCCGTCGCCTCGCTCCAGACTCGAGAGCGCTGCCGGTGATACGGCAGGTGGTGCGGCCAGGGCAACAAGCTTGCTTGTCGCGGGCCGGCTCAGCATCATCCGGCCATGGTCTACGACCCCGAGCGGAGCTTCGGCTTCCTGCTGCACGACATCGCGCGCCTCATGCGCAAGAAGTTCGACCAGCGCGCCCGCAGCCTCAATCTGAGCCGTGCTCAATGGCAGTTGCTGGTCCACCTGTCACGCCATGAGGGCATCAATCAGAGCGGACTCGCCGAGATCCTCGAGATCGAGAGCATTACCCTAGGGCGACTCGTCGACCGCATGGAGGAGGCCGGCTGGGTCGAGCGGCGGCCCGATCCGAGCGACCGCCGGGCACGGCTGCTCTACACCACCGAGAAGGTGGCACCGGTCATGGAGCGCATGCGCGAACTCGCCGATGCGACGCGCAACGAGGCGCTGGCGGGGCTCGCACCGGCGCAGCGCGACGCCCTCATCGACACGCTGATCCAGGTGCGTGGCAACTTGTCTGTGCGCAACGGGTCTGCCAGCGAAGCGTCAGGGGCACCTTAGCCGGGCATTTCTCACCGGCCCAGCCGCGGCGGGTGCGGTTAACACGCGATTCAACTGTCGCTGTCAAGATGGTCGCACGGGGTGAACGCAATCGCGAGTTGGCTCGCGGCGCCCGCGCATGACGCTTCCAATTGCGATAGGCCGGCAGCTTCCAAGGACATTTTGCCCGAGATGCGCAGTTCAACCGGCGTCTATTTTCGCAACCTTGACCATGTGCGGGCGGTAGCGATCTTTCTCGTCTTCACTTGGCACTTCATCCATTACGATGGACGCTACATTCCTTTCGGCTATGTGCCGACGTTCTTCTTTCCGCTTGCATTGCTTTCCGAGGGGAATACCGGTGTCGCACTGTTCATGGTCTTGAGCGGGTACCTGTTCGCCAAGATCACTCGCGACCGAGACATTTTTTACGGCCATTTTCTGCTTAACCGCGCTCTTCGCCTCATGCCCTTGCTGCTCGCGGTCATCGGGCTGTACTGGCTGCTGAGCAGGGGGACATCGGAATCGCCCTACCGGCTAACCGACGCGGTCGAGGGGTTCGTGCTCCCGACCTGGCCCAATGGCGGATGGTCGATCGCCGTAGAAATCCACTTCTACGCGCTTTTCCCTGCCCTTCGGCTGCTCGTCCGCAAGCACTGGATCTACCTCGCGGCGACGGTGCCTTGCATGATCGTCGTGCGGTACATCCTCTGGCGCGAGCTTGGAGCGGCCACACTCCAAGACCTCGCCTATGCGACGATCGTCGGACGCATCGATCAATTCGTGCTGGGCATGCTCGGCAGCGAATATGCCGCGAGCGCTGTCCCGCAAAGAACGCGGGCAATCATCGCCGCTGCGGCATTCATCGCCTTCGCTCTTTTCTGGCAGTACTTCACGATCGCGGGCGGACTAATGGGTGCATCGGGGTCGGGATTGTGGGTGGTGATCCCGACGATTGAGGGCATAACGTATGCTCTCGTTATCGCATGGTACGACGGAGCGCGCCCCGGTCTTCCCGCCGTTGTCGATCGCTATTTAGCGCTTGTCGGAGACCTTTCGTTTTCGATCTATCTGTTGCACCCATTTGTCATCGGGTGGATGGCCGACCACTTGGCACGGGTTGGCGCGCCGTCGACACATTTTGGCGTGGCCGTTCTCCTCTCGTGGGTGGCGCTGATGGCGATGCTCCCCATCGCAGGCGGCTCATATTTCCTTTATGAAAAGCGCTTTCTCGATCTGAAGGTCAGCTACATGGTGCCGCGCAAAATCGCGGCACCACCTCGGATGGCAGGCGCCTGAGGTTTGCGTTGGCGGCGCGGACGACTGGCGTGGCGCTTGCGCTCCAATTCAGCATCAGACGGGACGTCTCAGGGAATGGCGGAATCAAAGCCCACGGAACCGATCGCGGTTCACGTCGATGCAATCGATGATCTGCTGCTTCAGAGCGTCCACCGCTGGCTCGAATACCACCCACCCGTCGCCATGCTGCTTGGCGAGGTGGGCGAGCTCGACGAAGGCACGCATCTCGTCGCGGCAGATCGGGATCGGCGGGATGTCGGCTGCCGTATCGACCGATGGCACCGCCTCGCCGGCGGATGGGGCCGGGGCGCACCCGGCGAGCAGCCCGGCGAGAGTGAGGAGGGGGAGCACTAGGGCGAGGGGGCGTTCGAGGCTCATGCGCGGTATGAACGCTTGAAAACGACGTTCGGTTGATCCGGCCCGGCCAGTCGAGTAGGGATCGCCCGTCCAGGGGGAGAAAACCGCCATGGCGCTCGATCCGCAGACGCTCCGCGAGTTCCTCGACAGCATCGCCCGCTTCGTGCGCGAGCGCCTCGTCCCGGCGGAAGCCGAGGTCGCCGAAAGCGACGTCGTGCCCGAGGCGATCGTCGGCGAGATGCGCCGACTGGGCTTCTTCGGCATGACCATTCCGGAGGCCTATGGCGGGCTTGGCCTCAGCATGAGCGACGAGGCCCAGGTGCTGTTCGAGCTGTGCCAGACCTCGCCGGCCTTCCGCTCGGTGCACGGCACCAATAACGGCATTGGCAGCCAGGGCATCGTCATCGACGGCAGCGAGGAGCAGAAGCGCAAATACCTGCCGCGCCTCGCCACGGGCGAGATCATCGCGTCCTTCGCCTTGACCGAGCCCGAGGCCGGCTCCGACGCCGCCAGTCTCAGGACGACCGCGCGGCGCGCCGGCAACGGCTGGGTGCTGAACGGCACCAAGCGCTTCATCACCAACGCGCCCGAGGCATCGCTGTTCACGGTGATGGCGCGGAGCGACCCGGAGAACAAAGGGGCGGGCGGGATCTCTGCTTTTCTGGTCGAGGCGCCCAATCCCGGCCTCAAGCTCGGCAAGCCGGACCGCAAGATGGGGCAGCGCGGCGCCCATACCTCGGATGTCATCTTCGAGGATTGCCGGGTCCCGGCCGACGCCCTGCTCGGCGGCAAGGAGGGGCAGGGCTTCAAGACGGCGATGAAGGTCTTGGATCGTGGCCGCATCCACATCGCGGCGGTCTGCGTCGGCGTCGCCGAGCGACTCCTCCGTGACATGACGCGCTATGCCAAGGAGCGGGTGCAGTTCGGCCAGCCGATCGGCGAGTTCCAGCTCGTCCAGGCGATGCTCGCCGACAGTCGCGCCGAGGCGTATGCGGCGCGCGCCATGGTGCTCGACGCGGCGCGGCGCAAGGATGCCGGCGAGACCGTCTCGACCGAGGCTTCGTGCTGCAAGTATTTCGCCAGCGAGATGGTGGGACGTGTCGCTGACCGCGCGGTGCAGATCCATGGCGGCTCCGGCTACATCGCCGATTTCGGTGTCGAGCGCTTCTATCGCGACGTCCGGTTGTTCCGGCTCTACGAGGGCACCAGTCAGATACAGCAGCTGGTCATCGCGCGAAACATGCTGCGGGCCGACTGAGTCGCGGGCGTCTTCAAACTGGGGGAGCCATGGAACGCCTGATCGAGAGGATCCTGTTTGCCAGCCGCTGGCTCCTGGCGCCGCTGTTTCTCGGGTTGGCGGCGCTGCTGGTGCTGCTCGTCTTGCAGTTCGGCATCGAATGGGCGCGCCTCGCCGTCCACTTTCCCGGCATGCAAGAGCAGGACGTCATCGGCGGCACGCTGACCCTCATCGATCTCGTCCTGGTCGCCTCCCTGGTCGTCATGGTCATGCTGAGCGGCTACGAGAATTTCGTGTCCAAGATCGACGCGGCGATGGCCGGCGAGCGGCTCGCCTGGCTGATGAAGCTCGACACCGGCTCGATCAAGGTGAAGGTTCTCTCGTCGATCGTCGCCATCTCGGCGATCGATCTGCTCAAGGCGTTCTTCGATGTCGAGACGATCGCCGATGACAAGCTGATGTGGCTCGTCCTCATCCACTTGACCTTCGTAGCCACGGCGATCTTGCTGACCTTGCTCGATCGCATCGCCGCGAGCGGCAAGCAGTAGGGGAGCCACGATTGGCGATGCTTGCCCCTCACCCCAACCCTATCCCACAAGGGGAGAGGGGGTCGACTGAGCGGCATTGAAATCCCTCTCCCCTTGTGGGAGAGGGAGGGGCCCGCTGCGCAGCAGCGGGAGGGTGAGGGCGCCTCATCTCGTTTTTGAACCTCGGCTCTAGGCATGTCGCACGGATCGTCGCTCATCGCCATCGTCGTGATCGGCCTCGGCCTCGCCTTCGTACTGGCAACGATCGCCAACCGGCTGGGCATCTCGATCATCGTGGGCTACCTGCTGGCGGGCGTCGCGGTCGGCCCGTTCACTCCCGGCTTCATCGCCGACCAGAACGTGGCCTCGCAGCTCGCCGAGATCGGCGTGATCCTGCTCATGTTCGGCGTGGGATTGCATTTCTCGCTGCAGGACCTGCTCTCGGTTCGACGGATCGTCATCCCCGGCGCCGTGGTGCAGATCGCGATCTCGACGCTATTGGGCATGGGGCTCGCCTGGCTGCTCGGCTGGCCCTTCGGCACCGGCTTCGTCTTCGGCCTTGCGTTGTCGGTGGCGAGCACCGTCGTCCTCATGCATGCGCTTCAGGACCGCCGGTTGGTCGATACCGGGCGCGGGCAGATCGCCATCGGCTGGCTCGTCGTGCAGGACCTGCTGACGGTGCTGGCGCTGGTGCTGTTGCCGCCACTCGCAGGTCTGCTGCGCGGCGATGGCGGCGGCTTCGATGCGGCCGGGCTCGTCCTCGCGCTCGGCTTCACCATCGGCAAGGTCATGGCGTTCATCGCGCTCATGCTGCTGGTCGGGCACCGGGTGATCCCGGCGATCCTGCACTATATCGCCCATACCGGCTCACGCGAGCTGTTCCGCCTTGCCGTGCTCGCCGTGGCCCTCGGCGTCGCCTTTGTCGCGGCCGAGCTGTTCGGCGTCTCTTTCGCGCTCGGCGCTTTCTTCGCCGGCATGGTCTTGAGCGAGTCCGAGTTGAGCCAGCGCGCCGCCGAGGAATCGCTGCCGCTGCGCGACGCCTTCGCTGTGCTGTTCTTCATTTCGGTCGGCATGCTGTTCAACCCGATCGTGCTGCTGCATGAGATCGTGCCGCTGCTCGGCACGCTGCTGGTGGTGATGGTGGGAGGCCCGTGCGTCGCGCTGCTGATGGTGTGGCTCTTCGGCTATCCGCTCGCGACCGCGCTCACGATCGGCATCGGACTGGCGCAGATCGGCGAGTTCTCCTTCATCCTGGCCGATCTCGGCATCGGCCTAGGCCTCTTGCCCGAGCGCGCGCGTGACTTGATCCTCGGCACCTCGATCGTATCGATCTTCGCCAACCCCATTCTGTTCACCGCGATGGAGCGGCTGAAGCCGTGGATCGAGCGCTGGGACGCCAAGCGCGCGCCGCCTCCGCCCAAGGAGGTCGCCGAAGAGGAGCTGCCGGTCAGCAGCCTGAGCGACCACGCGGTGCTGGTGGGGCATGGCCGCGTCGGCCGCCTGGTCTGCGCCAGCCTGGTCCGTGAAGGCTGGCCGCTGCTGGTCATTGAGCAGCGCGGCGAGCGCGCCGAGCGCATGCGCGGCGAAGGCCTCGAGGTGATCACCGGCAATGCCGCGCAGGATCGCGTGCTGAGGGCGGCGAACCTGCCGCAGGCGCACATCTTGTTGGTGGCGATCCCCGACGTGTTCGAGGGCGGCCAGATCGTCGAGCAAGCGCGCGCCGCCAGTCCCGGCCTTGAGATCATCGCCCGCGCGCATTCGGAGGCCGAGGCGCAGCACTTGATGCAGCACGGCGCCAGCAGCGTCGTCATGGGCGAGCGTGAGATCGCCCGCACCATGCTGGAGCACGCTCGCGAGCGGCGCGCGCTGTTCGAGCCGAGCAAGGCCGGGTAGTGCGCGGAACTCGCCCTGCGGGTACTCGTTAGGAAGGGATGGGCAACGAGCGCAGTCGCTTGTGGCGGGTGGGTTTCGCCGCACTCGCTACTTTAGGCATCGGCGCCGGCGCGGCAGCAGCGCAGAGCTGCGGCGGCGAGGTCGACCGCCTGGCGCGTCAATTCGATCTCCCGCCCGATGTGCGGCAGTCCGGCAGCACCGAGGCGCCGGCCGCGCCGAGCACGCCGCCGTCGGGCGGCACTGGCGCGGCCACCACCACTGAGAGCCGCGCGCAAACGAGCGGCGTGCTGTCGCCGCCTGATACCGCCGTGCAGACGGCCATCCGCCCGCCGAGCTCGGCCGGCGATCGCTCCCCATCGCCGCGCGACGCCGCGACGACGGCGAGCAATGCGGGCGGCGAGCTGCCGGCGGCGGAGCGCCAGCGCATGGCGCAGCTGCTGCAGCAGGCGCGGGCCGCGGCGCGCCAAGGTAACGAGCAGCAATGCCTCGACCGCCTGGGCGAGGCGCAAACTGTCCCGGGCGTGCCGGGAACGAAGTGACCCGAGCCGTCGTCATGTCGGCGACCGCGAATGGATGGGGGGCAGCATGAAGGCGGTGGTTTTTCACGATGTCGGTGACATCCGGCTTGAGGATGTGCCTGAGCCCAAGCTGCAGCAGCCCACCGACGCCATCGTGCGGCTCACTGCCAGCGCCATCTGCGGCACCGATCTGCATATGGCGCGCGGCACGATGCCGGGCATGAAGGTTGGGACCATCCTGGGCCAGGACTGAGGGAGCCGGCCGCGCCGGCCGACGCCGGGGATCGTCTTATTGGTCGGCTTGGCCGACGATCCAGACGTGAAGGCCGCTGCCTTGGTCGTCGCGGCACAGGGTGACCTGCTGCGCACGCTGGCCGCGGCTCAGCTCGACCGATTGCCTGACATCGCGGCAGACGCGCCCGCGCACCGAGCGATAGGCCTCGCCGACCGGCATCGCGATACCGGCGGTGGTCGGCGCGTCGGTGCCGTCGCGCGCTTGCCACGCAACGCGGGTCCCGGTGATCGCCACGGCCGCCCGTTGGCTCGCCTCGGCGAGCTCGCGCCGCTCGCCCCAGGTAAGCCACGCCCTGAGCGGCTCGGCGATGGCCGCGTCGACGATGTCGTCGGAAAGGACGGGTGGGACCGGGCCTTGGAGCGTCTCGCCCCAGGCGCCGCCGCGCGTTGCGACCACTTTGGGCGGCGTCTTGTGCAGCAGCAGCGCATCGGCCGGCAGCGGCAGCACCGCGCAACCGGAGAGTGCCGGCATGGCCAGTGCAAGCGCCGTCAGCACCGCGGCCACTCTTGGGCTATGATGCCGGGCATGAGACATCGTCTGCTCTGGCTGTTGCCGGCCGCGGCGCTGTTGTGGCCGGTGGCCGGCGCCGCGCAATTTTATGATCTCGATGGCGTCTATCGCTGCCTGACGACACCCGATGCCGCCTGCGAGGAGGGCCTGCGCGAGCGGCCCGAGCCGCCGCCGCCACCTCCGGCCCCACCGCCCATGCCGACGCTCGACCAGGTTATCGCCAAGGTGAAGAGCCGGACCGTCGACCAGCGCGACGTCAAGGTGCTGGAGCAGCACGCCGTCGCCGGCGAGGGACGCGCGGTCGAGGTG
>Ga0134126_10005985_pt1 | contig 15220 bp, 17 predicted proteins | sample KB31752_FD_96881 | JGI IMG/M metagenome (GOLD analysis project Ga0134126, IMG submission 96881) | Terrestrial soil microbial communities with excess Nitrogen fertilizer from Kellogg Biological Station, Michigan, USA - KB3-175-2 | ecosystem: Environmental > Terrestrial > Soil > Unclassified ...
ACGGGGTTCTTCCGTGCGAAAACCACGTCGATCATCGGCATGGCGACGGCGCTCTGCGACCGCTTCAAAGGCGAGGTGCCGTCGCGCCTGAAAGACCTCGTGACCCTGCCCGGCGTCGGTCGCAAGACCGCGAACGTCGTGCTCGGCAACGCGTTCGGCATCCCAGGCCTCACGGTCGACACCCACATGCTTCGTCTCTCGACTCGTTTCGGCTGGACGACGAACACCGACCCGGTCAAGGTCGAACAAGAGATCGCAGCGCTGATCCCGCGCAAAGAGTGGACCCTGCTCTCGCATCGGGTCATCTGGCACGGACGCCGTGTGTGTCACGCCCGTAAGCCTGCGTGCGGCGCGTGCGGGCTGGCCCGATGGTGCCCGTCGTTCGGCATCGGTCCAACCGATGAGGCGACCGCGCGCAAGCTCGTGAAGACCGGCCCGGTCGACACCCTGCTGTGAACAGCACCAAGCGGCGCGCGTGGTTGACCGCGCTCGGTGTCGTCGTCCTGGTCGTCGTTGCCTTGCTCGTCAACCGCGCCACGGCCAAACACAACGACTCGACGCCGCTGCGCGCGTCGCTGATCGCCGCAGCCCACTTGCCCGACTGCCCGGTCGCGGTCGGCACCGGTGCGGTCGCCGCGGGGCTGCCTTCCTACACATTTCCGTGCCTGGGCAACGGTCCGGAGGTCAACCTGGCGAAGCTCCGCGGCCCGCTGCTGATCAACATCTGGGCCGGCCCGTGCACCGAATGCAAGGTCGAGGCGCCGCAGATGCGGTCGTTCGCCGCCGCGGCCAAAGGCAAGGTCGCCGTGCTCGGGATCGTCGACGGCGCCTACAACGGCAGCGAGACGTGGGACGACGCGCTCGATGCCTCGCACGGCCTCGGCCTGAACTACCCCTCGGTGTGGGACGCCAACGGCAAGTTCGTGCAGTACCTGCGGGTCCCCGGCATCCCGGTCTCCATCTTCGTCGACGCCTCGGGCGCCATTACGCACGCCAAGATCGGTGTGCTGGCTCCCGGCGAGCTCGCGAAGCTGTCCGCCCAGTACCTGGGCGTCACGGTGACGGACACCACGTGACGTCGCCGCCGGCGTGGCTGGCCCCGCTGCTACAAGCAGCGGGCGGGCTTGAGGCGGCCGACCTGAGCCGATCCACGCCGCCGCCAGAGGGGGGACGTGAGAGCGCCGTCCTGGTGCTCTTCGGTGAGGGGCCTGACGGGCCCGACGTGCTGCTGATCGAGCGAAGCGGGCACTCGCGTCAGCACGCCGGCCAGGCGGCGTTTCCCGGCGGCGCAGTCGAACCCGACGACGAGGGGCCGGCGTCGACAGCGTTGCGCGAGGCAGCCGAGGAGACCGGTCTCGACCCGTCGGGCGTCGACGTGCTCGCCGTGCTGCCGGCGTTGTGGCTGCCGCCGTCCGGCTTCTTGGTCGTTCCTGTTCTGGCGTGGTGGCGGGCGCCGTCCGTCGTGGGCGTAGCCGATCCAAACGAGGTGGCCGCCGTTGCTCGGGTTCCGATCGCCCGCCTCGTTGATCCCGCCAACCGCTTTCGGGTGCAACACCCCAGTGGCTACCTTGGCGACGCCTTCGACGTCGACGACCTGTTCGTGTGGGGATTCACCGCCGGCCTGCTCTCGCGGTTGCTGGAGATCGGTGGCTGGTCGCGGCCGTGGAACGCTGCCGACGTCCGTGGTCTGCCGTCGCTGTAGCGTGAAGCGTGCGCAGACCCACTCAACTCATCGCAGGTTGTCTGCTGATAGCAGGGTGTTCTGCCAACAACACCACGCTGCACGTCTCCGGCACGGGCGCACCGAAGCCCGATCAGGGGAGTGCCTCAGCGACCGCACAGCCGGCAGCTGACGGCGTCCAGCAGATTGTGATCGACACCCTTGACGACGGTCACTTCAGGCCGGACGTCGTCTACGCGAAGCCGGGCCAACTGCGGGTCACGATCACCAATCCGAGCGTGGTGCCGCAGGATTTCGAGGTGCCGAGCCTGAACGTGCATTCCGAGACGATCTTCGCTGGCCGCTCGACGACGGTCACATTCAACGTCCCGGCCGCCGGGGTCTACTCGTTCGACTGCCATTTCCAGGAGCACGAGGGGATGACCGGTCAACTGATCGTCAGCTGAGCGGCTGCAGGCGCCTGCGGCACGCTAGCCCTTGGGCGCCTGCGGCACCACGCGATTGGGCCCCGTTAGGTTTGACCGTGTGCACGCCGACGCCCTCGACCTGATTCTGGTCGTGCTGATCGTTCTTTCGGCGTTCTCGGGCTATCGCCAGGGGTTCGTTGTCGGGGTGCTCTCGTTCGTGGGACTGCTCGGTGGCGCGGTCATCGGGGCGAAAATCGCACCTCTGATCGCCAAACACTTCTCCGGCACAGTCGCGCCGTTTGCGGGCGTGGCCATCGTGTTCGCGTTCGCCTCGCTCGGACGCATCGGAGCCGGGACGCTTGGCGCCATCGTGCGACGCCGGCTCAAGTGGGAACCGGCCCGCACTGTTGACTCGGTTGGTGGGGCAATCGTGTCCGGCCTCGCCGTCCTGCTTATCGCTTGGTTCATCGGCAGCTCGCTGGTGCAGGCGCCCTTTCCTTCGGTGGCAAGGCAGGTCAACGGTTCGCGCGTGCTGGCTGCCGTCGACCATCAGGTGCCGACGCGCGTTCGTGGCTGGTTCGCCGACTTCCGGACCGTGGTCGCTGACGGCGGCTTCCCGCAGGTGTTCGGAGCACTCGGTGCCGAGCGCATTATTCCTGTCTCGCCGCCCGACCTCGCCGTCGTCGGCCAGCCGGGCGTCGTCGCCGCCCGCGCGAGCATCGTGAAGATCACCGGCGATGCGAAGTCATGCTCGCGCCGCATCGAGGGCAGCGGATTCGTGTTCGCCGACGGTCGGGTCATGACGAACGCACATGTGGTTGCGGGCGTACGAAATCCACAGGTTCAAGTCGACGGCGAGGGTCCGCAGTTGGCGGCCACCGTCGTCTACTACGACCCGAAGGTCGACGTGGCGGTCCTGGTGGTGAAGGGCTTGCACGCAACGCCGTTGGCGTTCAGCGGACCTCTCGCGCCGTCGTCAAACGCTGTCGTGGCTGGGTTTCCCGAGGACGGCCCCTACCAGACAGTGGCCGCCCGCATCCGTGGTTCTGAGCTCGCGCGCGGCCCAGACATCTATCAAGACGCCGACGTGACCCGTGACATCTACGCAGTGCGCGCGCAGGTGCAACCAGGCAACTCCGGCGGACCGTTGCTCGACACTTCCGGCGGCGTCGCCGGCGTTGTGTTCGGCAGGGCCGTCAACGACGACAGCACCGGGTATGCGTTGACGGCGTCGCAAGTGAGCCAGGCCGCAGCAGCAGGGCGGACGGCGACAGCGCCCGTCTCAACCCGCGGCTGCGACTAGCGTTCGCGCAGGGTCAACTGCGAGGGGTCGGCGCCGGGTGCGCTGGCGAGAGCCTCGGCCCAGGTGAGCACGCCTTTGACGTCGATGCCATGTGTGTCGCCGACGTAGTTGGCGACGCGCCCTGCACCTCGACGCAGCAACGTGGCCGCGCCGACGGTGTTGCCGCGCATCGCGTGTGTGAGGCCAACCGCGATCTGCGCGAGCCCTTGCCACAGATCACGTTCACTTGCTGGCCGTGTTTTCCAGAGTGCTTCGAGAACCTCGTGCGCATGGAACGGGCGACCGCTGTCGAGATAACTCTGCGCAAGAGCGACGGTGTCGTCGACGCTCATGTGCAGTTCGTCGGGCACCCGCTCGGTGCCACCACTCGACCCACGCGGCAACGGCCGGCCGAGTCCGTCGCGCGGTCTCGCGTTGCGGGCTCGACCCAGCGGATCGCGGTCGCGTTCGACTGGCACGTGATCAGCGGCTGTGGTCGAGTTCGTCGAGCCAGTGCAGGATTTCCGCTGACACTGCCTTCGGCGATTCCTCCTGCAGGAAGTGGCCGGCGTCCTCGATCAATCGCCAGGTGTAAGGGCCACCGACGTAGCGACCCGAACCTGCCGCCGTCCGCGGAAGTACGCAGGTGTCGAGAGCACCATGCAATTGCAACGTCGGGACGCCGATGGGCTGGCGTAGTTGGTGGTTGAACCGCTGTCCGTCTCGTCTCAACTGCGAGCGCAGCGTCCAGCGGTAGTACTCGAGCGCCGAGTGGGCGACGTGCGGGATCTGGATCTGCTCGCGGTAGCGCCGCTCAGATTCGTCATCAGGCCAACTCGGTGCCGACCATGCATGCAACATGCGCCCGACGGCGTCGGCGTCATCTCGCACGAGCTGCCGCTCGGGGATCCACGGCCGCTGGTATCCGACGAGGTGTGCACTGGCCATGAACTGGCCACGCGGTTCGGTCAGTAGCGCGTTGCGAAAGCGCAGCGGGTGAGGCGCGGCGAGCGTGACGATGCCGCGCACTGCGCCCGGGTGCAGCACCGCCGTGCACCATGCGGCGTAGCCACCCCAGTCGTGGCCGACGATGATGGCGTCGCGCGCGCCCAGTGATCGCACGATCCCCGCGATGTCAGAGGCAAGGGTGAAGGCGTCGTAACCGCGAGGGGGCTTGTCGCTGCCGCCGTAGCCGCGCAGGTCAGGGGCAACCACCCAGTAACCCGCGCCCGCGATGTCTTGGAGCTGATGGCGCATCGACCACCAGAACTGCGGGAAGCCGTGCAGCAGAATCACCAGCGGAGCCTGGTTGGTGGTGCCCATTTCGGCCGCGTGGAAGCGCATTCCGTTCGCGCTGACCTCGCGGTGGCTCCATGGTCCGTCGACCATCACCACGGAGGAGTCGGGTACGGGCATCCGCCCAGCGTGCCACAGGTTGGGGCAGATGGTGCTGGCGGTTTTCTGGGGCGACTGGGCCGGCTAGCGGGCCGGCAGCCAAATCGGTGACGGTTCTCCCCCCCAGGTGGAAAAGCGTCACTGATTTCGGGAGGCGGCGGGCTTGCGGACGATGGCATGGATATCCGCCTTGACCGAGTCAGCTGTGCGGCTCGAGGGCTTGGCTCTGGCCAGCATCTTGATGCCGATGAATGCCGCGATGCCGCCCAGCACCAGGTAGCCACCGCCCACGATGAGGAACGACCAGCCCAGGCTCACGCCGAGCGCATGGATGCCCAGGGCGATCGCGATGGAGATGACAGGCAGGGCGAACAGCGCGAGGACAGCGGCGACTGCGAGGCCGGCCGCGCCGACCGCGAACTTCTTTGCCGCCTTGACCAGGTCAGCCTTAACGAGCTCGATCTCCTGGTGGAGCAGGAGCGCCAGGTCACGTGTGAGGGTGGCCACGAGCTCGCCCAGCGAGCGCTCGCCCAAAGGTGTCGTCACGCGTTGAGTATGAGGCACGCGCTCTCCTCGTCGCCTTGGTGTCAGCCCTGACCGGTCGAAGCTATGCCGATGCCCAGCTTTCGAGCCATCCATGCCAACGAGCCGCCTTGGACTACGACAGATAACGTCACGACCACGAACACGACGGCGTAAAGCCGCGCGGCGTCCGGCACCCCACCGCTCACCGCGAGCGCGCCGAGCAGGATCGGCACGGCTCCCTTGAGGCCCGCCCAGGCGATGAATGCGATCTCGCGCCGGTCGACCTTCAGGGCGCTCAGGAGCGGCGCACATACGAGCGGCCGCAGCACGAGCGTCAAGAGTGCGAAAATGCCCAGACCAATCAGCCATGCGTGGTGTTCCAACACCGTGTGCAGGCGGACCGTGATGCCGAGCATGACGAAGGCGACGATCTCGCCAATGCTCGCCAGCGTGGAGTGGAAGGTCTTGAGCGGTGATTCATCGCTGACCGTATCGCCGATAACGATGCCGGCGATGAGGACCGCGAGGAACCCAGAGCCGTGCGTGACGGTTGCTAACCCATACAGCGCAAGGATTCCAGCCAGTGCAAGCAACGGCTGCGGTGCTTCGAGGGTCGGACGACGAGAGCTGAGCAAACGCTGCAAGCCGACACCGCCGGCGATGCCAACGGCACATCCCACCGCCATCTCGATCGCGAAGTTGCCGAGCACAACTGCCATGGATCCGTGCTTGTGCGTCGCCAGATGTACGAAGCCCAGCAGCAGCGCGATGCCAGCCGGATCGTTGAATCCCGACTCACCTTCGAGCACCGCCGCCGTCCGGCCTGTGAGTTCTTTGTTCGCAAGGGCCGCGAAGACGACGGCCGGATCCGTCGGTGCGAGCGCGGCCCCGAGGACCGCAGAGAACTTCCAGTCGAGACCGAAAACGGTGTGTGAGACGACCGCGATCAGCGCGGTGGTGGCAAAGGTGCCGAGCACTCCCAGGGCGACGATCGGCACTGCGGCTTCACGGAATCGCCGTCGTCCCAGATGCAGGCCACCGTCGAAGAGAATGACGATCAGGGCAAGGGTCACGACGTTCTCGACGATGTGCAGGTCGACGGCAGTGCGAAGCGACTTGATGTAGTAGGCAGCGACTGCGGCGGCGAGCAGGAATACCGCGGGGGCTGGGATGCGGATCCAGGTGGCGACCTGGCGTCCCAGCAGCGCGACCGTACCGACGAGGCCCCATACAAGCACGACGCCGCCGAACGACGTGACGTCGTGCATGGGTGCACCTCACGGGAGTCGGCGGCCTGAAGTCGAGCACACAAAAGCCATGCCGACCAGTCTTCCCGGCGCACCAAGCCGCAGCCTATCGCCGATGATCACGTAAGGCACCCGAGATGTACCTGAGGCAGGTGCACGCACCTGCCTCAGGACCTATACGGCTGCCTTACGTGATCAACTTCGGAGAGGGCGGCGGCCGGCTACTCCTCGGTGGAGGCTGGCATTTGGGCCGCGATGCTGGCGACCACGTTCGGGTCGAGCAGCGTGGTCGTGTCACCGAGCGTGCGGTGGTCGGCGACGTCGCGCAGCAACCGGCGCATGATCTTGCCCGACCGCGTCTTGGGCAGGTCGGGACTGATCAGGATGTCGCGCGGCTTCGCGATCGCGCCGATCTCCTTGGCGACGTGCGCACGCAGTTCGGCTGCGAACGCCGCACCACCGGATTCGCTGTCGGGCACGTTGCCCTTCACCGTGACGAACGCGACGATCGCCTGGCCGGTGATCGGGTCGTTCGCGCCGACGACAGCTGCCTCGGCAACCTTCGGGTGACCGACGAGTGCATGCTCGACCTCGGTCGTCGAGATGCGGTGACCGGCGATGTTCATGACGTCGTCGACGCGACCGAGCAACCAGAAGTCGCCGTCCTCGTCCTTCTTCGCACCGTCGCCGGCGAAGTAGATACCGGGGAACCGTGACCAGTAGGTCTCCTTGTAGCGTTCTGGGTCGCGCCAGATTCCGCGCAGCATCGACGGCCACGGCTGAGTGATGACCATGTAGCCGCCCTCGCCGTTACCGACCGACTTCCCGTCGTTGTCGACGATGTCGGCGGCGATGCCGGGAAACGCGGTCATTGCTGCGCCGGGCTTTGTCGAGGTAATGCCTGGCAGCGGCGTGATGAGGATGGAGCCGGTCTCTGTCTGCCACCACGTGTCGACGACCGGGCAGTTGTCGCCACCGATGTTCTTGCGGTACCACATCCATGCTTCGGGGTTGATCGGCTCACCGACGCTGCCGAGCAGGCGCAGCGACGACAGGTCGTGCATCTGCGGGAACTCCTCGCCCCACTTCATGAAAGTGCGGATCGTGGTCGGTGCGGTGTAGAGGATCGACACCTTGTACTTCTCGACCATCGACCACCAGCGGTCCTTACCAGGCGTGTCGGGCGTGCCTTCGTACATGACCGACGTCGCGCGGTTGGCCAGTGGGCCGTAGACGATGTAGCTGTGGCCGGTCACCCAGCCAATGTCGGCGGCGCACCAGTAAACGTCGGTGTCCTCGTGCAGGTCGAAGACCATCTTGTGAGTGGCGCTCACGCCGGTGAGGTATCCGCCGCTGGTGTGCAGGATCCCCTTCGGCTTCGCCGTGGTGCCGCTCGTGTACATGATGTAGAGCGGCTGCTCGGCGTCGAATGCCTGCGCTGCATGGGTTTGCGGCTGCTTGTCGACGACGTCGTGCCACCACACATCGCGGCCCTCGTACCACTCGACGTCCTGCCCTGTGCGACGCACCACCAGGACGGTCTCAACCTGGGGGCACTCCTTCACCGCCAGGTCGACCGCGGGTTTCAATGCACTTGCGGCACCACGGCGGTAGCCGCCGTCCGCCGTGATGATGAACTTCGCCTCGCAGTCGTTCGTGCGGCCGGCGAGCGCCTCGGCCGAGAATCCGCCGAAGACCACCGAGTGCGGTGCACCGATGCGCGCGCACGCCAGCATCGAGATGACAGTTTCGGGAATCATCGGCATGTAGATCATGACCCGGTCGCCGGCTGCGACGCCGAGTTCAGTCAACGCGTTCGCTGCCTGGCACACCCGCCTGGTGAGTTCGGCGTAGGTGATGGTGAGGGTGTCGCCCGGCTCGCCTTCCCAGTGATAGGCGACCTGGTCGCCATGGCCAGCCTCGACGTGGCGGTCGAGGCAGTTGACCGCGACGTTCAACTTGCCGCCGACGAACCACTTCGAGAACGGTGCGTCACTCCAGTCGAGAACCTGCGACCAGGGCTGCGCCCACGTCAGCCGATTCGCCTGCTTTTCCCAGAAGGCCAAGGGATCCTTCGCAGCTTCTGCGTAGATCTCCTTCTTCGCGATCGCATCCGCCGCCAGCTTCGGTGGAGGATCGAATTGCCTCGTCTCGTGCAACAAGTTCGACAGGCTGGCTTCGGGAACAGCTCCGGTCACGATGCGCCTTCCGTTCTTTTGTCTCGTTCAGGTTGGCACTGCAGTTGGCCCTGCAAAGGATCTCAATTGATACCGCACCAAGTTGGCACCCGCTCGGCGTGCGATCAAGTACCCGTGGGTGGCTCAATAAGGCACGACCACCGGCCTTGACCGTCTCTTTACGCCCGCGATCGGCAAATGCGAGCGGCGCCCCGTTTGCACGGGACGCCGCTGCTCGCACGATCCTCCGGTTACCAAGCGTGCACCTGCGAAGTGTCGGCGAGCAGGCAACTCGAAGGAGTCACCGCCCGACTCGACCGCCTGATTCGGCTGGTTCCGCGTGGGTGCCTGAGGTGTCGTGCGCGAGTCCGGAACCTCGAGGGGGGACCCCTCGCCGTACCCGACCCATGTCCACGTTTCTACGCCTAACGCCTCCCGATCGGAAGAGTCTTGCGACTCCGAAGACCCTCAGACTTTGAAGAATCAGTTCTTCGTAGCCGCTCGCAGGGCAGGGCCGTCCTTGCTGCGGCGCCGGGCGTACCAGACGAGGCCGGCCGCTGCCATGCCCGCGCCCAACCCCGCGGCGGCATAGACCGGGCTTCGTGGCGAGCCGAGGCCGACGCGCGCACGCAGCGGTACTGGGTTGTCGAAGTTCAAGACGGGCCAGCCCCGGCTGACTGCCTCCTTGCGCAACGCGCGATCGGGATTGACGACCGAGGGGAAGCCCACCGCTTCTAGCAGCGGGATGTCAGTCGACGAATCGCTGTAGGCAAAGGACTGCGCGAGGTCGTAGCCCTCCATAGCGGCGAGTTCGATAACCGCGGCCGCCTTTGCCTCGCCGTAGGCGTAGTAGTCAATGTCTCCGGTGAAGCGGCCGTTTTCGACCACCATCCGGGTGGCGATGATGCGGTCGGCGCCAAGTAGTTCGCCGATGGGCTCGACCACTTCGATGCCTGACGTGCTCACGATCACGACGTCGAGGCCCTCCGCGTGGTGCTGCTCGATCAGGGCGGCAGCCTCGTCGTAGATCAGCGGATCGATGAGGTCGTGCAGCGTCTCCGCGACGATCGCCTTGACCTGCTCGACGTCCCACCCCTTGCACAGTTGAGACAGGTAGGCGCGCATGCGTTCGATCTGGTCGTGGTCGGCGCCACCCACCAGGTAGACGAACTGGGCGTAGGTGCTCTTGAGCAGCGCCCGCCTGTTGATCAAGCCGCCTTGGTAGAACGGCCGCCCGAAGGCCATGACGCTCGACTTGGCGATGATGGTCTTGTCGAGGTCGAAGAAAGCCGCTGGTCGGCCCGTGGTGCTCATGCTCTGAGGATAAGACGCCGGAGGTGATCACCCCTGCGGCGCCATGGGCCTTTTGTCACAAACTGTTCTTGTCACGAATTGATTGCGACAGGGGGATGCGCTTATCGGGGCGCTTGCCTTACGTTAGTCCCGGTACGGCTCTCCCCCCAGAGTCGGACCCTTCGTGAACGGCCCCCGCTACCCCCCCGGCGGGGGCCGTTCCATGTCCTGGGACCGATCGCGCCGGGACCGTTGCCAATCCCATCCTGGGGATCTTGGCGGGCACGTTGTCCCCAGCTGAACCGGCGAGCTGCGCGGTCCACAGATCGCCGCCGGGCCGGCCGTCGACACACTGCGGACCTTGATCGTTGGCTCATGCCGATCTGCCCCGACGCCGTTGCCAGCCCCCGGCCGCTCCTGGTGACCGCCGACCCAGAACTGCTCGACGACATCTTGCGACTCGGTGCGGCGGCTGGTGTCGATGTCGACGTCGCGCACGATCCCGTCGGGGCCCGCATGGGGTGGTCGAAGGCGGCCCTTGTGCTGGTCGGCGACGACGTGTCGATCGCGCTCGGCCGTACATCGGTCCGGCGTCGGGTTGGTGTCGTGCTCGTGGGGCGCGACCTCGACGACGGCAACATCTGGAAACGCGCGGTGGGGGTCGGCGCCGAGCACGTCGCGTTGCTGCCGGACGCCGAGCCGTGGCTCATCGCGCGCATGGCCGAGGCTGTCGACGAATCCGCCGGGCTTGGGCTGACAGTCGCTGTGATCGGCGGGCGTGGGGGAGCAGGTGCGAGCACGCTTGCTGCGGCACTCGCCGTCACGGCGATGCGAGGCGGACGTCGGGCGATGCTCGTCGATGCGGATCCTTACGGTGGTGGGGCGGATCTGCTCTTCGGTGGGGAGCATGCGGCGGGCTTGCGATGGTGCGACATTGCCGGCGCTAGCGGCCGGATCGGTGGCGAGGAGTTGCACGCCGCGTTGCCTCACATTGGCTCACTCGCGGTGTTGTCGTATGACCGTGGCGATCCGCTCGACCTGCGGGCCGATGCGATGTCGAGCGTGCTCTCGGCTTCGGCCCGGGTGTGCGACCTGACAGTCGCCGACTTGCCCAGGCACTTCGATGACGCCACCGGCGTCGTGTTGGAAGCGGCCGATGTCGCGTTACTCGTCGTTCCGGCCGAAGTTCGTGCAGTCGCCTCCGCTGCCCGGATCGCCACCGAGGTCGCCGCGGTGGTTGAGGATCTTCGAGTCGTCGTCAGAGGTCCGGCACCGGGCGGCTTAGCCGCGCTCGATGTCGCGCATGCGCTTGGCTTGCCGTTGGCGGGCTACCTCAAAGCGGAGTCGAACCTCGGTGGTCGGCTCGAACGCGGAGAGGCACCGGCCGGTCAGGGCCGAGGACCACTCGCGCAATTCTGTCGAGAGTGGCTCGCCTCGCTGACGTTTCCCAAGGATCGAGTGCGCGACCTCACGACCGACGCACCCGTTGATCGGATTGGCAGCGTCGTCGGCGGGGTCGAGACGGTCGGCTGGCGTCCGACGGCAGCGCTTTGACGCTCGACGCTGCCTTGGTCGCCAAGGTGCGGGGTCGGCTCGCCGACGACATCACACCGCCGACGACCGCGCGGGTGGCTGCACTCGTGCGCGAGGAGGCCGGCGTTCGTGGTGCGGCGCAGGTACTCGCGGCCGTAGAGACACTGCGCAGTGAGTTGGTCGGTGCCGGTCCGCTCGATGGGTTGTTGCACGAGCCTGGCGTGACCGACGTCCTCGTCAACGGTCCAGACGAGGTATGGGTCGACCGCGGTCGCGGGCTCGAGCGCGCAGAGGTGCGCTTCGGCAGCGACCGCGAGATCCGTCGGTTGGCCGCCCGGCTCGCCGCGGCGGCTGGTCGTCGCCTCGACGACGCGGTGCCGTACGCGGACATTCGGCTCGCCGACGGCGTCCGACTGCATGCGGTCTTGCCTCCGGTGTCGCCGGGCGGGGTGTGCCTGTCATTTCGGATTCCGCGCCGCCGCGCGTTCTCCCTCGACGAGTTCGTCGACATGGGCGCGATGTCGCGCGAGGCAGCAGTGTTGCTCGCCAGTGTCGTTGCATCGAGGGCGTCGTTCGTCGTGACCGGCGGCACGGGCACTGGCAAGACCACGCTGCTGTCGACTCTGCTCGGCTGTGTCGATCCGCGCGAACGCGTGGTGATCGTTGAAGACTCCGGTGAGCTACGACCTGACCATCCGCACATTGTCAGGCTCGAAGCGCGCTCGCCGAATATCGAAGGTGCAGGCGCGATCGAGCTGCGGTCACTTGTACGGCACGCCTTGCGGATGCGGCCCGATCGAGTTGTCGTCGGTGAGGTCCGCGGCGCCGAATGCGTCGACTTGCTGGCTGCGCTAAATGTCGGGCACGACGGCGGTGCCGGTACCTTGCACGCGAACTCGGTGGTCGATGTGCCGGCCAGAATCGAGGCCTTGTGCACGGCCGCGGGCTTGTCGCGTGAAGCCGCGCACAGCCAGCTTGGCGCCGGGCTTCGCATCGTCGTGCATCTGGCGCGCGGGCACGAGGGCTACCGCGTGCTCGACTCTGTCGGTGTGGTGATCCGGCGCCCTGACGGTCTCGTCGAGGTGCAGCCCGCGATGCGCAGCTCCAACGGGCGCTGGGTCGACGACGCGGGCCGTGCCGTTCTCGATCAGGTGCTCAGCACATGAGCCAATCGCTGGTCCGGCTCGACGCGGTCAGCGTGAGTGGCTCGGCGAGGCGCGTGGGCTCCCGCAATGGGGCAGCGGCGCTTGGTGCGTGGGCCTGCCGGCGAGGCTTTCGCCGCGCCCGCGAGCTGTCGTTGACCCGCACCGCCGTCGTGGATCTTTGTCGCGCGATGGCGGCCGAGCTACGCGCTGGCCGAGCCTCGGCCGAGGCATTCGCCGCCGCGGTACAGGCCGGCCCGACTCGGTTGAGCGCTGCGTTGCATTCAGCGGTCGCCGTGGGACGCCGCGGTGACAACGGCGATCTCGCCGATGCGGTCGCCCGCGTCGCGCAAACCCCTGGCTGTGACGGGCTGCGGGCCGTGGTCGCCTGCTGGCGGGTGGCCGCCGCGTCGGGCGCAGCACTCGCGCCAGCGATCGATCGGGTCGCCGATGCGCTCCAGGACGAGATCGACCTCAGCCGCGAAGTGGCCTCGATCATGGCGGGCCCGCGCGCTACCGTGCATGTGCTTGCGGGCCTGCCGGTGATCGGTCTTCTTCTCGGGACGGCGATTGGCGCGCGTCCGATCGCGTTCCTCTTCGGGTCGGCGCTTGGCGTCGGCTGCGTACTGGGGGCTGTTGTCCTCGATGCCCTCGGCGTCGCGTGGTCGCGCCGGATCGCGCGGCGCGCGGCGCGGCTCGGCTGACGTCGAAGCGTCGAGTCCGCCGAGTGAAGGAATTACGTCGTCGAGAGTCGAAATTCCGTGCGTAATTCCTTCACTCGGCGAACAAGGGCGGACGACGTCGGCGAGGCGGGGCCGGGGCTGCCGGCAGCGGTCGCGGTTGGAGCGGTCGCCGGCCTGTTGGCCGGGTTCGTGGGCGGACTCGTCTTTGGGTGCGCGGTCGGAGCGGCAGCGACGTTCGTCGTTCTGCGACGCGGTGCGCGTTCGGAGCGCTCGCGCGCGACGGTCGGGTCGGTCGGCCGCCAGCTGCCGGCTGCTCTGGACTTGCTTGCCGCGTGCCTGGCCGCCGGCGCGGCACCAGCGCAGGCACTGGCCGCGGTCGGGGAGGCATTCGACGGCGACGTGGGCAGCATGCTGTCGTCGGTTGCGCGGCTCGCGATGCTCGGGGCGCCTGTTGAAACCGCGTGGGCAACATGTCTGAGTGACCCGCGCTGGGCGCCGATCGCGCGTGCGGTAATTCGCGCGCATCACTCCGGTGCCGCACTGACCGACGTCCTGGTTCATCTTGCCGACGATCGACGGCGAGCGCTTCGCACCGACGCCCAAGCCGCCGCAGAGCGCGCGGGCATTGCCATCGTGCTGCCGCTCGGTGCGTGTTTCCTGCCGGCTTTCGTGCTGGTCGGCGTCGTACCCGTGGTTGCAGGATTCGCGCACGCGCTGTGGTCCTGACGCTCCCGCCTGACGTTGCCCACAGGCGCGGTCGGTCTCCACAGATCGGTCGCGTGGCGCCACGACCGTGCGCCGTCCCGGTTGGCTGGTCACATGACATTCATCAAGCGAATTGCCCAGCGGGCAAAGACAATCCGAACCGCCGTCGATGCAGGAATGACGACGGCCGAGTATGCGGTAGGCACGGTCGCAGCCTGTGCCTTCGCCGCATTGCTCTACAAGGTCATCACCAGCACGCAGGTACTCGACCTGCTGACCGGCGTGGTCTCACGTGCGCTTCACGTGCCGTTCTAATGGTCCCGGTCGCGATGCCGGCTACGTCACCGCAGAGACGGCCATGGTGTTGCCCGCGCTCGCCCTGCTGCTCGCGGTCGGACTCTGGTCGGTCGCGGTGGCCGGCGCGCAGTTGCGGTGCGTCGACGCGGCGCGCGACGGCGCGAGGGCAGCAGCTCGTGGAGAGTCCGACGCAATGGTGGTCGCTGCGACCATCGCAGCTGCTCCTCAAGGCGCGCAGGTCGACGTGCATCACGACGGCAGCCGGGTCGTCGTCGTCGTGAGTGCCCGCGTGGGCGGCGGTCTCGGCGCGCTCGCCGCCATCGCCGCACCGACAGTCTCAGCGACGGCTGCAGCAGACTCCGAGGCTGGAACGTGAACAGTCGCGAAGCCACAGCAGCGTTGCCGCGTTCAGCGGAACGCGGCGGAAAGAACGACGTCGGCTCGGCGAGCCTGTGGGCTTTGTCGTTGGCGATGGTGCTCTGGGTCTGCGTGGCAGGTGTGGTCCTCGCAGGGGTTGCGGTCGTTGCGCGGCATCGCGCAGCAACAGCAGCGGACATGAGTGCGTTAGCCGCGGCTTCGGTTATCGCGCGCAGTGTTGGCGACGGCATTACAGGCGGGGGTTTGAACGGGTGCGCGGCAGCCGACGACATCGCCATCGCGAACAACGCGATCGTCACCAGCTGTCAGGTGATCGGGCAGGTCGTCGAGATCACCACGCGCGTCCAGATTCCGGCGCTCCATTGGTTGGGCGGTCTCGGGCTTGACGCTGTCAGTGTGCGTGCGCGGGCCGGGCCAGGGTGACGACGACAGGTGGGTCGTGAATCTCGTGCTCGCTGGCGGCCACCGCCGGTGC
>Ga0134126_10005987_pt1 | contig 15219 bp, 18 predicted proteins | sample KB31752_FD_96881 | JGI IMG/M metagenome (GOLD analysis project Ga0134126, IMG submission 96881) | Terrestrial soil microbial communities with excess Nitrogen fertilizer from Kellogg Biological Station, Michigan, USA - KB3-175-2 | ecosystem: Environmental > Terrestrial > Soil > Unclassified ...
GACGCGGTTGACGCCCGCCGCGCGATAGCCGCGAAAGCGCGTCGCCTCGACGCTGGTCGGGTTGGCTTCGAGCGTCACTTCGACATCGGGCGCGACGCTCCAGTGTCTGGCGATGGCGTCGAGAATGGCCTGCACCGAGGACGGCTGCATCAGTGACGGCGTGCCGCCGCCGAAGAAGATGGTCGACACCGTGCGGCCGGGCACGCGCGCGGCGGCTGCGGCAATCTCAGCTTCGTAGGCGCGCACGAAGCGCGCTTCGTCGACGCTGCCGTGGCGCACGTGGCTGTTGAAGTCGCAATAGGGGCACTTCGAGAGGCAAAACGGCCAGTGTACGTAGACGGCGAAAGGCGCGGGCGTGGTTAATGACATGTTAACGAGTTTAGATGCGTCGCGGCGTCGCGGCCAGCGCCAATGCGATGCGTGGCGATAGAAGTGATTAAAATTGTAACGATCGGGAACCCGGTCAAGCACCGCGCAAGCACGCGGCGGCAATTCGACCTGCACCATGATGCGGTGAAATGCTATAATCATCGATAGTTGCATTGAGGTTGGAGCCGGAAATGCAAGATTCGCTCAATCTGACCGATGCCATGGACGGCGTTGACGTGGTTCGAGATGTTGAACGCATGTTCAGGATTTCCATTACGAACGGCGAAGCCGAGACAACGCTTACGGTCGGTCAACTTTACGACCTGATCGAGAAGAAATGCGGAGCCGGCAAGACTCAGGCGTGCTTGTCGCAAATTTCATTTTATCAGCTTCGTCGCGCGCTTGAATCACTCGACAGCAAAACCGTCATCAGGCCCGATACGCATGTGTCAATTGTCCGTCGTTTGAACCTCGGCTCAATCGCGCGAACTTGGAAGCAGCTTGGCCGCCAATCGAGGCTGAGGCTTCCGTCGCTAGAGACGCCATTTTTGGCGAAGATACCTGTCGCTGCTCAAGTCATTGCAATTAGTTGCGCCGGGGTGGCTGTGTTTGCGGTCGCTCGGCACTTCGGCTTCAGGCCCGGCGGTTCTTTTTTGGTAGGAGCGTTCGGAGGGATAGCCCTCATCGTCGCGGCGACGAGCATTCTGCATCTTGTGTTCCGAGATATCCCGCGGCGGATCGTGACGATTGGCGATCTGGCGCGCGAGGCAGCCGGCCATAGCTATACTGAACTCTTGCAATCACGTTCCAGGTCGAGCGGCGCGGATAGATGGTACGCGCTGACGGCAATTCTCCGGAACATTTCCACGTACCAGCGCCCGATAACGCGGGATACGACCTTCCATTCTCGTTGATGTGCCAGTTAGTCGGTGCGGCTAGCTAAGCAAGCGGTAGCCAACTTCATGAAGGCGCGCGCGCGATGCGACAGGCCTTTCCCCTTCGGCGGCAGGCCGTGCTTTTCCTCGGCGCTCATCTGGCCGAAGGTGCGTTCATGACCGTCGGGCATGAATAGGGGATCGTAGCCGAAGCCCTTGTCGCCCCGCGGCGGCCACACCGCGACGCCATCGACGCGGCCTTCGAATTCTTCCGTGTGCCCGTTGGGCCAGGCAAGACATAGCGCGGCAATGAAATGGCAACGCCGTTGCTCGGGTGTCTTGGCGCCGCGCTCGATCAAGAGCGTCTGGATTTTGTTCATGGCGAAGCGGAAGTCCTTGTCGGGTCCAGCCCAGCGCGCTGAGTGAATGCCGGGCTCGCCATTCAGCACATCGACCACCAGGCCGGAGTCGTCGGCGAAGGCCGCCTTGCCGGTCGCCTTGGCTGCGGTCATCGCCTTGATGCGCGCGTTCTCGGCGAAAGTCTTTCCGGTTTCGGCCGGTTCGCTGAGCCCAAGTTCGCCGACCGATTGCGCCGCGATGCCGTAGGGAGCGAGCAATTCGCGCATTTCGGCGAGCTTGCCGGGATTATGTGTGGCGATAACGACAGGGCCGGTGAGTTTTTGACTCACGCCACCGCCAGCTTTTGTAAGCCCACCAGTTTTTCGATGCCCTTGCGCGCCAGCGCCAGGAGCACCTGGAACTGCTCCTCGCTGAACGGGAGCTTCTCCGCAGTGGCTTGGATTTCGACGATGTTGCCGTTTCCGGTCATTACGAAATTGGCGTCGGTATCGGCTTCCGAATCCTCGGCGTAATCGAGATCGAGCACTGCGGTGCCCTTGCAGACGCCGCAGGACACCGCGGCGATGTGATCGCGCAGGACGTCGCCCTTGAGCATCTCGCGCGCCTTCATCCACGTGAGGCAATCGGACATCGCCACCCAGGCGCCGGTGATCGACGCGGTTCGGGTGCCGCCGTCTGCCTGGATCACGTCGCAGTCGATGGTGATCTGGCGTTCTCCCAGCGCCTGCAAATCGATGACCGAACGCAAGGAGCGGCCGATCAGGCGCTGGATCTCGACGGTGCGGCCGCCTTGCTTGCCGGCCGAAGCTTCGCGACGGGTGCGTTCGGAAGTGGCGCGCGGCAGCATGCCGTATTCGGCGGTAACCCAGCCGCGCCCCTGGCCCTTGAGCCAGGGCGGCAGCCGTTCTTCCAGGCTCGCCGTCACCAGCACGTGGGTGTCGCCGAATTTCACGAAACACGAGCCTTCGGCGTATTTGACGACGCCGCGCTCGAGCGAAACGCTTCGCAATTCGTCGACTTGTCGGCGGCTCGGCCGCATCGGGGCTTGATCCTCAGTGAGTGCCGGCGCACACCATAACCATAAGCTCGGCTTGAACAAGTCCGCCCCAATGGCCATTGTTGGCTGGCTAAAAGGAGCTAAGGCCGTGGCTTCCCACGACGTTCCGATCGGCGCGAACCAAGTAAGCCTCGCGGCGCTCAACGAGCGCTCGCGCGAGATTTTCCGGCAAATCGTTGAGAGCTATTTGGCGACTGGCGAACCGCTCGGTTCGCGTAATTTGGCGCGGCTGCTGCCGATCGCGCTGTCGCCGGCCTCGGTGCGCAACGTGATGTCGGACCTCGAGCAGCTCGGCCTGATTTTCGCGCCGCATACTTCGGCCGGCCGGCTGCCGACGGAACTCGGCCTACGCTTCTTCGTCGACGCGCTGATGCAGATCGGCGACCTAACCGAAAGCGACCGCCGCTCGATCGAGGCGCAGGTGGCGGGCACTGGCAGCGGCAAGTCGCTGGAGACAGTGCTCGGCGAGGCTTCGCAGACTTTGTCCGGCTTGACCCGATCCGCCGGCGTGGTGCTCACCGCGCAAGCCAACGTCCGGCTCAAGCACATCGAATTCGTGCGGCTGGAGCCGGAACGCGCGCTCGCCGTGCTGGTGGCGGAAGACGGCCAAGTGGAAAATCGCGTGCTCAACGTGCCGGCCGGCGTGCCAACCTCGGCTTTGGTCGAAGCCGGCAATTTCCTCAACGCCCGCATCCGCGGCAAGACGCTGGCAGAATTGCGCATCGAGATCGAAGCCGCGCTGGAGGCCGGGAAGGCCGAGCTCGATCAGCTCACCCAGAAGATCGTCTCGGCCGGTCTTGCGAGCTGGTCGGGCGGTGAAAGCGACGAGCGCAAGTTGATCGTGCGCGGCCATGCCAATCTGCTTGAGGATCTGCACGCGCTCGATGATCTGGAGCGGGTGCGCTCATTGTTCGACGCGCTCGAGACCAAGCGCGGGGTGATCGACCTGCTCGGCCGCGCCGAGCGCGGCGACGGCGTGCGAATTTTCATCGGTTCGGAGAACAAGCTGTTCTCGCTGTCCGGTTCCTCGACCATCGTTGCGCCCTATCACGACAGCAAAGGCAGCATCGTCGGCGTGATCGGGGTAATCGGCCCGACGCGGCTCAATTATGCCCGCGTCATCCCAATGGTTGATTATACCGCACGGGTCGTCAGCCAGTTACTTTCGGGCTGAAACGCTTGATTTTTGGATCTCGAAGCCTGATATCCCCGGCATCCGAACAGTCTTGAGGATCGACCCACCATGACGGATAGGCCCGCCGCTGAGGATATGGCTGCCCAGCCCGAAGCCGGCCCGGCTACTGCCGGGGCGCCGGAACTGGTGCCGGCCGAGCAGGTTACCGCCGCGTTGGAAGCCGCCGCCGAATTCAAGGACAAGTTGCTGCGCACGCTGGCCGAGATGGAGAACCTGCGCAAACGCACCGAGCGCGAGGTTGCCGAAGCGCGGCTCTACGGCAATACCGGTTTCGCCCGCGACGTCTTGGCGGTGGCCGATAACATGCACCGTGCGTTGGCGACCATCGATGAGGAATTGCACGCACAATCCGATACCAAAATCAAGGCGCTGGTCGACGGTGTCGAGTTGACCGAACGCGAACTGCATAAAGTGTTGGAGAAGCATGGCGTGAAGAAATTCACGCCGGCCGGCGAGAAGTTCGATCCCAACGTGCATCAGGCGATGTACGAAGTGGAGAATTCCGAGCTGCCGCCCGGTCACGTGGCGCAGGTCATCCAGTCCGGCTATATGCTCGGCGATCGCGTGCTGCGGCCGGCGCTGGTCGCGGTGGTCAAGGTGCCGCCGAAAACGCCAGCAGCTTCCACCAACGACAATCTGAATTTGGGCGATAGTTAAATATCAGCGCGGCTCGATCCCATCGCGCACGGCGCGGAAGCGCGGAAACAGTCTATCCCAATCGTCCTTCCGGCCGACGCCGACGATACGCAAAAAGTTGCCGCCGGCAAAACGCACCCATTGCACCATCGATAACTGATCGTCGTTGGCTCCTTTGGCGAACGCTCTGATCTCGAATCCAGGTAAACCGCCGATCCGCATCGGCTCGGCCGACTGCAGGGTGAGTTCGCGCAGTGGCGCCGTTGACAGTAGATCACGGGCGAATTTGAGATCACGGGCGAATTTGGCGCGATCATTGGCCTGCTCTGGCGCACCGCCCCGGCTGGAAGTCCCGGTCTGCCTAACCGGGCTCATACGGTGCGGCAATGGCTAGATTAACCCTCTTGCCGGCAGAGGGCGGCGCCGTGCTCTGCAACTCGCGAATTCGTGACAGGCTGGCTTGCAGGGCCCGGGGGCCCTCCTATATGAGCCATTGAGCCGCGGAAATGCGGCACAAAAGCGAATCCAGGGGGCTGGATTAGGGAATCTGCGGATGGGCCGTGGACTTCCCACTCGGGCGCCAATCGGTCCGGCCAGCCTGCCATAATTGAGAGGAAGAACCATGGGCAAGGTCATCGGCATCGACCTCGGCACCACGAATTCGTGCGTCGCCGTCATGGAAGGCAAGACTCCGAAAGTCATCGAGAACGCTGAGGGCATGCGCACCACGCCCTCGATCGTCGCCTTTAGCGACGACGGCGAACGTCTCGTCGGCCAGCCGGCCAAGCGCCAGGCGGTCACCAATCCGGAAAAGACCATCTTCGCGGTCAAGCGGCTGATCGGCCGCCGTTACGACGACCCGATGGTCGACAAGGACAAGAAACTCGTTCCCTACAAGATATCCAAGGCTTCGAACTGCGACGCCTGGGTTGAGGCGGACAGCAAATCGTATTCGCCGTCGCAGATCTCCGGCTTCATCCTCCAGAAAATGAAGGAGACGGCCGAAGCCTATCTCGGGCAGAAGGTCGAGCAGGCCGTCATCACCGTTCCCGCTTATTTCAACGACGCGCAACGTCAGGCCACTAAGGACGCCGGCAAAATCGCCGGCCTCGAAGTGCTGCGGATCATCAACGAGCCGACCGCGGCCGCGCTCGCTTACGGTCTCGACAAGCAGAAGACCGGCACTATCGCGGTCTACGACCTCGGCGGCGGTACTTTCGATATTTCAATCCTGGAAATCGGCGATGGCGTATTCGAGGTGAAGTCCACCAATGGCGACACGTTCCTGGGCGGCGAAGACTTCGACATGCGCCTAGTCAACTATCTGGCCGACGAATTCCAGAAAGAGCAGGGCATCGATCTGCGGCGCGATAAGCTCGCACTGCAGCGGCTGAAAGAGTCCGCCGAGAAGGCAAAAATCGAGCTGTCATCCACCACGCAGACCGAAATCAACTTGCCATTCATCACGGCGGACGCCTCCGGCCCCAAGCATCTCACCATGAAGCTGACCCGCGCCAAGTTCGAGGCACTGGTTGACGACCTTATTCAGAAAACCGTCGAGCCCTGCCGCAAGGCAATAAAAGACGCCGGCATTTCAGCGGCCGAGATCAACGAAGTGGTCTTGGTCGGCGGCATGACGCGTATGCCGAAAGTGCAGGAAGTCGTGAAGCAGTTCTTCGGCAAGGAACCGCACAAGGGCGTTAATCCGGACGAGGTGGTCGCCATTGGCGCCGCCATCCAGGCCGGCGTGCTGCAGGGCGACGTCAAGGACGTGCTGCTGCTTGACGTAACGCCGCTTTCGCTCGGTATCGAAACGCTGGGCGGCGTGTTCACCCGCATTATTGACCGTAACACCACCATCCCGACCAAGAAGAGCCAAGTCTTTTCGACCGCCGAAGACAATCAGAATGCGGTGACGATCCGCGTGTTCCAGGGCGAGCGCGAGATGGCGCAAGACAACAAGATGCTCGGACAGTTTGATCTTGTCGGAATACCCCCGGCGCCGCGCGGCGTGCCGCAGGTCGAGGTCACCTTCGACATCGACGCCAACGGCATCGTCAACGTCTCCGCCAAGGACAAGGCGACTGGCAAGGAACAGCAGATCCGCATCCAGGCGTCGGGTGGCCTGTCCGAAGGCGACATCGAAAAGATGGTCAAGGACGCCGAGGCGCACGCCGAGGAGGACAAGAAGCGAAAGGCCGCAGTAGAAGCCAAGAACCATGGCGAAGCGCTGGTGCATTCCACCGAAAAGGCGCTCGCCGAGCATGGCTCGAAAGTCGGCGAAGGCGAACGCAGTGCCATCGAGAATGCCATGGCGGATCTCAAAGAAGCGCTCAAGGGCGATGACTCGGGCGCGATCCAGGCCAAGACCAACGCGCTGGCGCAAGCTTCCATGAAGCTCGGCGAAGCCATGTACAAGCAAGCGGAAGGCGCTCAGCCGGCCGACACCAGCGAGAGTGCGACAGGCGCCGACGGCAAGAAGGAAGACGTGGTCGACGCGGAATTCACCGAGGTCGATGACAAGAACGACAAAAAGTCCGCCTAAGCTGAAGACGCCGACCGTGCGGTCGTCAGCAGGCGCGAAATGTGTACCCCCGGGGCGTGATCCCCGGGGTATCAGTTTCAAGAGCGCGGCGGACGGCCGAATCAAGTACGGCTATGGCTTGGTCTAACGGCAGGAACGGCATGTCCAAACGCGACTACTACGAGATCCTGGGCGTCAGCCGTACCGTGACCGACGTCGAATTGAAAGCCGCGTACCGAAAGCTTGCAATGCAACATCATCCGGATCGCAATCCGGGCGATGCCGAATGTGAGCACCGTTTCAAAGAGCTCAACGAGGCCTATGACGTCCTCAAGGACGGCGACAAGCGCGCGGCTTATGACCGCTTCGGCCATGCCGCGTTCGAGCAAGGCGGTATGGGCGCTAGCGCGCACGGCTTCGGCGCTGACTTCGCTTCAACATTCTCCGACATCTTCGAAGACTTATTCGGCATGGGCGGCCGCCGCGGCGGCGGACGAGGCCAAGGCCGCGAGCGTGGCTCCGATTTGCGCTACAACATGGAAATCAGCCTCGAGGAAGCATTCGAAGGCAAGACCGCGCAAATTCGTATCCCGACTTCGGTTATTTGCGAAGCCTGCTCCGGTTCCGGCGCCAAGGCCGGCAGCAAGCCGAACCCGTGCCCGACCTGCGGCGGCGCCGGCAAGATCAGACATGCGCAAGGCTTCTTCACGCTCGAGCGCACCTGTCCGGCCTGTCAGGGCCGCGGCCAGGTGATCGAAAATCCCTGTCCGTCCTGCGCCGGCGCCGGACGGGTAACGCGCGAGCGCGCTTTGTCGGTCAACATCCCGCCCGGCGTCGAGGACGGCACTCGCATCCGGCTTGCCGGCGAAGGCGAGGCGGGGCTGCGCGGCGGTCCAGCGGGCGATCTCTATATTTTCCTGTCGATTGCGCCGCACGAATTCTTCCAGCGCGATGGCGCCGATCTACATTGCCGGGTGCCCATCACCATGGTTATCGCGGCAATCGGCGGAGAATTCGAGGTGCCGGCCATCAACGGCAGCCAGGCGCGGGTCAAGGTCCCGGCCGGAACCCAGGCCGGCCGGCGTTTCCGGCTCACCGGCAAAGGAATGCCGGTACTTCGATCGAAACAAACCGGTGACATGTACGTTCAAGTAGCGGTGGAAACACCGCAGAACCTGACCAAGCGGCAGCGCGAATTACTGAGCGAGTTCGAAAAGCTCTCGTCCGAGGTCACACAACCAGAGTCGGCCGGTTTCTTCAGTCGGGTCAAGGAGTTTCTTAATGATCTGGGAAATCGCGGCAGCCATACTCAATAGCCACCTTGACCCCCCGCCTTTCGCCCTATACCCCTGAGAGTTCCTAGACTAATTTCAGTCCCCGCACGCGTGACCCCAGACGATGCCATTTCAAACAGTCGTCCGCGTCGAAAAGAAACCCCTGCGTCTCGATGACGAGATGCAATTTATCCGTTCATGGTTCGAGAAGCCGCTGTCGACCGGCGCGGTGATGCCGTCGAGTAAGGCGCTGGCGCGGGCGATGGCGCGCTACGTCGATCCGAAAGCGAGCGGCCCGGTGATCGAACTCGGACCCGGCACCGGTCCAGTGACCGAGGCGCTGGTGCAGCGTGGTGTCGATCCGGCGCGGCTGATCCTGGTTGAATTCAATCCCGATTTCTGCCGCTTGCTTCGCACCCGCTATCCGGCGGCCATGGTGGTGCAGGGCGACGCCTACCGACTGCGCCGGCTGTTAGACACGCATGTGCGCGAACCGGCGGCCGCGGTGGTTTCCGGCTTGCCGCTGGTCACCAAACCGCTGCGCACGCGGCTCCGCCTCATCGCCGATGCCATGGGGCTGTTGGCGCCGGGCGCGCCCTTCGTGCAGTTCACCTATGCGATGGTGCCGCCGATTCCGAAGGCTTTGTCCGGGATCAAGGCCGAAGCCTCCGATTTGATCTGGTTGAACCTGCCGCCGGCGCGCGTGTGGGTTTATCGCGGACGCTGATCAGCGTTTTCATCAAATGCTCTGTCTATTGGAAGCCCCGCGGCGCAGGGCATGACAGTCGTTGTCGTTTGGTATGATATGGAAACCTGACTTCGGAGCCACGGATGGCCACGCCGAAAATCCTCGTCTTCCCCGGCTCGACCCGCACCGGTTCGCACAATGTCCGGCTGGCAGCGCTGGCGACGAAAGAACTGACTCTGCTCGACGTCGACGTGACGCGCATTTCGCTCGCCGATTATCCATTGCCTATCTATGAGGGCGATTTCGAAGCCAATACAGGACCGCCCGCCAATGCGCTCAAGCTCAAGCAGATGATAATGGCACATCACGGCGTGTTCATCGCCAGCCCGGAATACAGCGCTTCCGTCACGCCGATGCTCAAGAACGCCATCGATTGGGTGTCGCGCGTGCGCGAGCGCGGCGATCCAACTTATGCCGCGTTCAAGGGCCGCGTGTTCGCGATCTCATCGGCATCGCCGGGACGCGCCGGCGGGTTACGCTCGCTGATGGCGCTGCGACAGATTCTCGAGCTCGGCTGCGGCGCGCTGGTGGTGCCTGACCAAGTAGCGATCGCGCAGGCCGATCAGGCTTTCGACGGCATGGACAATATTGTCGACATCGGCACCGCCAATTTATTCCGTGCCCAGCTGGCGCGGCTGGTAGATTTGGCGCGGATGATGATGTGACGCATGATCCCGAAAAACGGGAACTGATTTTCGGAAAAGATTATTCGTATTAAAGGAGTAAGGTTTTGAACGCACGCGAACGCCTGATCGTCGCGCTCGACCTGCCTTCGGCGCAGGCGGCCGAGAGCATGGTGAGCAAGCTCGGCGATACGGTGGGCTTCTACAAGATTGGCTATCAGCTCGCTTACGCCGGCGGTTTGCCGTTCGCGGCCGGCTTGATCACTTCCGGCAAGCAGGTATTCCTCGATCTCAAACTGCACGACATCGGCAACACCGTGACTAAAGGTGTCGAGAGCGTGGCGCAACTCGGCGCCACCTTCCTCACGGTGCACGCCTATCCGCAGACCATGAAGGCGGCGGTCGAGGGAAAAAAGGACTCCAAGCTGCGCATTCTGGCGGTGACCGTGCTCACCTCCTATGACGACGCCGATCTCGCCGCCGCCGGCTACGCCATGAGCGTCGGCGAACTGGCGGCGGCGCGCGCCGCGCGGGCGCGCGACACCGGCATCGACGGGCTGGTATGCTCGGCGGAGGAAGTCGCCAATCTGCGCGGCATCGTCGGGCCCGGCATGGTGCTGGTGACGCCGGGCATCCGGCCCGCCGGCAGCACGCGCGACGACCAGAAACGTGTCATGACGCCGGCCAAAGCGATCGCCGCCGGCGCGGATTACCTCGTAGTCGGCCGGCCGGTGGTGGAGGCACCCGACCCGAAGGCTGCGGCAGAAGCAATCGTCACCGAGATCGAACGGACAAAAAGCTAAGGGAGATGAAAATGCCGAAGGGCTACTGGGTCGGCCGTGTCGATGTGAAAAATGACGAGGGTTACAAGCCCTATGCCGCCGCCAACGCCGCGATCTTCAAGAAATTCGGCGGTCGCTACGTTATTCGCGCGGGCAAGTTCGAGTGTGTCGAGGGCACCGCCCGCACGCGCAACGTGGTGATCGAATTTCCCGACTTTGCCGCCGCGCTCGCCTGCTACCGCTCGCCGGAATATCAAGCCAATATCAAGGTGCGACAGCCGCACGCGATCGCCGATATCGTCGTTATAGAGGGCTACGAGGGTCCCCAGCCTTAAAGCTATTGAGCATCATCTCATCCGAAAACTGACGCCCGCTTTTCGGGATCATGCTCTAGTCGCCTTTTTACGCCTGCCGCGCTATACCCACGCCGCAAGTTCCGGGAGTTAGACCGATGGCCGAGATGCGGCTCGTGGTCGCCGGCGCTGGTGGGCGGATGGGCCGCACGCTGGTCAAGGCGATCGCCGATAACAAGAATTTTGTGCTGGCGGGAGCGCTGGAAGACGCGCGTTCGCCGCTGATCGGCTGGGATGCCGGGGTGCTGGCGGGCCTGCCCGAGAACGGCGTCAAGCTCGTCGGCGACGCAGGGTTGCTGCTGGACAAGGCCGACGGCATTATCGATTTCACCGCGCCGGTAGCGACGGTGGCCTTCGCCGTGCAGGTGGCCAAAGGCCGCAAGGTCCATATCGTCGGCACCACGGGCTTGAGCGCTGCCGACGAGGCCAAGATCAAAGACGCTGCCAAGACCGCAGTGATCGTGAAGTCCGGCAATATGAGCCTCGGCGTCAATCTGCTGGCGGCGCTTGTCCGGCGCGTCGCCAAGACACTCGACAATTCCTTCGATGTCGAAATTCTTGAGATGCATCACAACCAGAAGGTTGATGCGCCGTCCGGTACCGCACTGATGCTCGGCCGCGCGGCGGCGGAAGGGCGCGGCATCGATCTCGACAAGCATAAGGTTGCGAGCCGCGACGGCCACACCGGCGCGCGCAAGCCTGGCGATATCGGCTTCGCCGCGTTGCGCGGCGGCAGCGTGGTCGGCGAGCACAGCGTGATTTTCGCCGGGCCGGCCGAGCGCGTCGAGCTCGTGCACAAGGCTGAGGACCGCATGATCTTCGCGCGTGGTGCGCTGCATGCGGCGCTGTGGGCGCGTGGCCAGAAGCCGGGGCTTTATTCCATGGCCGACGTGCTCGGGCTCAAGGATTTTTAAACGGGGCAGCATGACACCGGAACAAGTCACCAGGCGGACAAGCCTTATGTACGCGATGATCGGCGCCGGCATCGCATGCCTCTTCATGGCCTATCAATACGCCCTGCCGGTGATGGGCCGCGCAGAGCCGGCCCCGGAATTCGCGCCATACTTGTTTTGCGGCATCGGCCTTGTGTGCCTGATCGCCGGTGTCCTGTTGGCGCTGCAATTGAAGAAGGAGCCGACGCCGGCAGCTACCGCCGATCTCAAATCCCCGCAGGGGAAAATCGTCATCCGCCTAACGGCGATCGGAGGCGTTGCCCTGGTCGGGTTGACCATCGTCAACATCATTGCGCCGAAACGCGACCTGGCGTGGCTCGCCGCGTCGGTTGTTTTGCTGCTGATCGTCGCAAGCTGCTTTGTCAGCGCCGGCCGCATCGCAAAGAAATTGCGCGCCGCGGCAGCTACGGGAGTTGAAAGAGAATGAGCGACCGGCTTCTCGTGCTCGTGCGTCACGGCCAGAGCGACTGGAACCTGAAGAATCTGTTCACCGGCTGGCGCGATATCGGCCTGACCGACAAGGGCGTGGTTGAGGCGCGCGAGGCCGGCCGTAAATTGAAAGCACAAGGCATCACGTTTACCGTCGCATATACTTCCGCGCTCATCCGTGCGCAGCGCACGCTCGATCTTATGCTTGAGGAAATGGGCCAGACCCAAATTCCGGTGTTCAAGGATCAGGCGCTCAACGAGCGCGACTACGGCGATCTGTCAGGACTGAACAAGGACGACGCCCGCAAGAAATGGGGCGAGCAGCAGGTGCATATCTGGCGCCGCTCCTATGACGTAGCGCCGCCTGGCGGCGAGAGCTTGCGCGACACCGCCGCGCGGGTGCTGCCCTATTACATCCAGGAAATTTTGCCGCGGGTGCTGCGCGGCGAACAAGTGCTGGTGTCGGCGCACGGCAATTCATTGCGTGCGCTGGTAATGGTGCTCGAAAAGCTCGACAAGGATAGCATCCTCAAGCGCGAAATCGCCACCGGCGTCCCGATCATCTACCGGCTCGATGCGGATTCATCGGTGAAGTCGAAGGTGGATCTGGCGGCGTAGATTTAAGCCGCCGCCACTCCCGCTTCCCAGCCCAACATCGCCCGCTTTCGAGTGAGGCCCCAGTGATAGCCGGTGATGTCGCCGTTCTTGCCGACGACGCGATGGCACGGCACCACGAAACAGATCGGATTCTTTCCCACGGCCGCACCAACCGCGCGTGCCGCCTTCGGTTCACCGATTTTTCCAGCAATGCCGGAATAAGTGTCGAGTCCGCCCATCGGAATGGTGAGAAGCTTCTCCCACACGCGCACCTCGAAATCGGTGCCGATCAGGACGACTCGCAGGGGCTGATCCTTGCGCCACAGCGAGGGCTCGAAGATACGCCGCGCGGTGGCGGCGGTCGCCGCGAAGTCCTCGACGTATTTCGCCTTTGGCCAGCGCGAACGCATGTCCCGGAGCGCTGAACGCTCCTTGCCGGCGTCGGCGAGCGCAAGGCCGGCGAGGCCGCGCGGTGCGACCATTACCAGCGCCATGCCGAACGGACAGGGATGGAAACCATAAGAAATGGTGAGTCTTTCGCCGCCAGCCTTCCATTCGCCGGGCGACATCGCCTCGTGCGTGACAAACAGGTCATGCAACCGGCCCGGTCCGGACAGGCCGACCTCATACGCCGTATCGAGCACGCTCGCCGACGAGCGCAGCAATTCGCGCGCGTGACTGAGCGTAAGCGCCTGCAAGAACGCCTTCGGCGTCAATCCACACCAACGGCGGAACAGATGATGCAGATCGGTGGGCGTGACGCCGGCGGCGTCGGCGATGGTTTCGATCTCGGGCTGCGAGCGCCAATTGCCACGGATATGGGCGATGGCGCGGCGCACGATGTCATAATCCGCCGCGGCGGTAGAAAGCGGAGCGAACTCGGTGAAGCGGTCGGATATCGTCTGAGTCATGCTCATCATGCGGCGTATCTAGGCCGGGTCAGGTATTTTAACCACCCGATTCCTGCCTAGCTGAACGTTGTTCTTGTCGGCCCGCGCCTGGCTTCGCCCAGCGCGCGAGTGAGTTCCTGCGCGAAACTCGCCTTTTCGTCAGGTCCCAGAAAATTCGCGATCACCAGCTGTTTGCCACGTGAAACAAGGAACAACCGCTCGATACCAAATTCCTCGTGTGCGACCTTGTCGAGCTTGACCCAAAGCGGATTGAGTATCCATTCGCGCGTGCGGCCGCGATGGCTGACCTTGCGCACCTTCAGCGTGGTCGGCGTCACCATGACCTGTTCATAGGCCGCGGCGCGGCGATAGTTGATGCGGAACGCCAAATACAACAGCAAAACGTCGAGCCCGAAGAAACCGAATATCGGCCAGGCGCCCATCAGTAGAAACGCCATGCCAGATACAAAACTGGCGCCGCCAAACACCGCCATCAGCACCAGGAAGCCCACATTGCCAAGCGAGCGGTGCGGGGTCAGTACGGCGGAAAAGATCGTCGGTTCGAGATCGGCGTTGTCGGCGGTCATGGCGCTCAGTATACCGAAAACATGGCAAAAAAGGCGGCCAGAAACTCTTCCATGAAGATCCGCAAGGGCGATGCGGCGAAGCTCGAGCCGGCGCGCAAGCAGCTAATCGCCGATGCCAAGGCGGCTCAAGAAACGCGCAAGCCTTTGAGCCACGCACAGATCGAAGAGATGTTCCGCCGCTTCCAGGCCGCGAACCCGCAACCGCAGACCGAATTGAAGCATCTCAATCCGTTCACGTTGCTGGTGGCGGTGGTGCTCTCCGCGCAGGCCACTGACGCTGGCGTCAACAAGGCGACGCCCGCACTGTTCAAGCTTGCCGACACACCGGAAAAAATGGTAGCGCTCGGCGAAGATCGCGTGCGCGATCTGATCAAGACCATCGGGCTGTTTCGCACCAAGGCCAAGAACGTGGTCGAGTTGTCGCGACGGCTGGTCGCCGAGCATGGCAGCCAGGTGCCGCGTTCGCGCGAAGCTCTGGAAGCGCTGCCCGGGGTCGGGCGCAAGACTGCCAATGTGGTGCTAAACGTCGCCTTCGGCGAGCCGACCATCGCGGTCGACACCCACATCTTCCGGGTAGGAAACCGCACCGGGTTGGCAGTCGGGAAGAATCCGTTCGAAGTCGAGCAGAGATTGGAGCAGGTGGTACCAGCGCAATACAGGCTGCACGCGCACCATTGGCTTATTCTGCACGGGCGGTACACTTGCTTGGCGCGGAAGCCGCTGTGTGAAAAGTGCATCATCGCGGACTTGTGCCAATGGCCGGGCAAGACGGCGCTGTAAGGTCGGGGAGTTGGCGTATGGAAGGCTCGGCCCGCAAAGCCAATCAAAGCGATCCCAAAATGCCTCTCGGCGCCGCCGGCCTGCCGGAGAAAGCGGCCGCCGCCTGGCTGAAGGCGCAGCCCCGTTTCACCGGAAACTTCAAGCGCGATGCCGCCGCCGGCACGAAATTCTGGCGCGCCGGCGCCGA